>Ga0081539_10000081_pt2 | contig 87412 bp, 63 predicted proteins | sample TabmetS4T2R2_FD_71023 | JGI IMG/M metagenome (GOLD analysis project Ga0081539, IMG submission 71023) | Tabebuia heterophylla rhizosphere microbial communities from the University of Puerto Rico - S4T2R2 | ecosystem: Host-associated > Plants > Roots > Rhizosphere ...
ATGGAAATAACTCAAAGAGTAACTTTAGATTTTTATAAAGATGATATTCGCCTCTCCGATGAATTTTTAGTTGTTCCAAATCTTTCAGAAGATGTAGTAATTGGAGCGACAACTATGCAGAAATGGAGAATCAAACTTGACTTTGAGCACGACACCATTATCATTGACCCAAAAGTGGCAAAACTAATTTTGATAAATCTTATAAAGAAGGATTAACTACCTTCACCAAGTTTTCAAATTGCTTAACTGATTGAACTATGCCATTCTTCCGCAACTTTACATATTGGATTGAAAGCGCAAATGGAAATATGTTTTCCTTCTTACAACACTCGAATTATCCTCGCTTCGTTTTGCTGAATAGAATTGTTGTCGTAGAAGAGTGCGACGCAACAAAAGTTTCATAGTACCACAACAGCTTGGTACATAAAAATCATTTTCAAATTAACTCATCTTCAAATTTTCACATTCTCATGCCACACTATTTTCGCTTAGGAACAATTCCGCATAAACGTCATACACAGTTTCGCAAGCCGGATGGTTCATTGTATTCAGAGCAATTGTTTAGCACAGAAGGTTTCAGCAGTGACTATGCATTGTTGTATCACGAGCATCCACCAACTGTGATTATAAATACAGAGGAACCTTACGATGTTGCGCCAAGAATTGCAGAAGAAAAAATGCTGAAGCACCGCAGTTTTGAAAGTTTTAAAATAAATGCAGAAAAAGATTTTTTGCAAAGCCGTAAAGCCGTGCTGGTGAACAATGATTGCCACATTGTGCTGGCTGCGCCACAGGAAAGCATGAAAGATTATTTCTACAAAAATGCCGATGCAGATGAAATAATTTTTGTGCACGAAGGGAGCGGAACGCTCTTAACACAGTATGGTGAGTTGCCGTTTGGTTATGGCGATTATCTTGTAATACCGCGCGGCACGATCTACCAGATAAAGTTTGATGGCTTGCAAAATCGTTTATTTATCGTTGAAAGTTTTTCGCCTATTCGTTTTCCAAAAAAATATTTGAGTAAGTATGGTCAGTTGATGGAGCACTCGCCGTATTGCGAACGCGATATTCGTCCGCCCGTTAATCTTGTAACGTTTGATGAAAAAGGCGATTTTGTAATTCGCACAAAGAAGAAAGGTCGCATGTATCACATTCATTATGGTCATCATCCTTTCGATGTTGTTGGATGGGATGGATATTGTTATCCTTTTGCGTTCAGCATTCACGATTTTGAACCTATTACCGGTCGTGTGCATCAACCGCCGCCGGTGCATCAAACTTTTGAAGCCAACAATTTTGTGGTGTGCAGTTTTGTGCCGCGACTTTTCGATTATCATCCGCAAAGTATTCCTGCGCCATACAATCACAGCAACATAGACAGCGATGAAGTTATTTATTATGTTGACGGCGATTTTATGAGCCGCAAAAATGTTACACGCGGCATGATAACGTTGCATCCCGGCGGCATTCCGCATGGTCCGCATCCTGGCGCTGTGCAGCGCAGCATTGGTGCAAAAGAAACAAAGGAACTTGCGGTAATGGTTGATACATTTCATCCTTTGCAACTAACAATTGAAGCGCTTGAAATTGAGAATCCGAATTATATTATGAGTTGGGCGGAGTAATCGTTGGATGTTAGATATTTATGTTCTTAGCTTCATTGCTACTATCATCGTCTGTTGTGTCACTCACTTAAACGTTCTAAACTTTATTGAGCAAGAATGCAAACGTCGACAAAAAAATCTGACGAGTTAGTAAACGAGTTTGTCAGATTTTTTGTTTTTGAAAAGTTGAATATTTCTGCACAATATCATTCAAAACATCTTCTTTTTCCAATAATTTTTGTAACAATACAATTTGATTTTGTGCTCTTACAAAATTGTGTTTCTCATAAGCTGCTCCGTAATAAATATCATTGTTGATGTAATCGGCTAAGAAGCGAAGCGCTTGCATATAAATCATAAACTTGCCCGAATAAACAATGTGATTTATTTCGATGTCACTTAATTCAGAACCCATTTCTTCCAAATAGCCTTTTACAATCGCTTCGAAATAGTCTTCTCTTATAATTATTTTGCTGAAATCTTTTTCTTCTTCACTTACGGGTGAAAGATAAGTGCGCATCATATCACCCATATCGCTGATGAAATAACCGGGCATCACTGTATCAAGGTCAATGATGCATAAACCTTTTCCCTGTTCATTAAAAAGCACATTGCTGATTTTTGTGTCGTGATGAATTACTCTTCTTCTGAAAGCTTTGTTTTGTGTAATGTTTTCGAATTCATCTGTAATGGTTTTTTGATGCTGCAAAAAATCAATACTGTATTTTGATTCATTTATTCTTTCTCTGTTACCATTATTTAAGGCAGTTTGAAATTGCTCGTAACGCAAAGTAAGATTATGAAAATTTGGAATGGTGACGTGTAAGCCTTCTTCAGGAAAGCCTGATAAAAGTTTAGTAAATCTCCCAAATTGTTTTGCCGCTTCAAAAGCTAAGCTTGTGTCGGTTACAACATCATGAGAAACAGAAGGTACAAACGGCAAAAGCCGAAAATAACCGAGTTCCTTTATGTGCACCAAAGTTTGTCCGTCGGTGCTTTTAACAGGTGAAATAAAAGTGTAATCACGAAAATGATTGCATAAGTAAGTTGCAATAGCTTGTATGTTTTCATCAATATACTCAGGTTTTTTGAACACTTGCTCATTGATGCGCTGAAGAACAAAACACTTGTCTCTGCAAACTATTTTCCATGTGTTGTTAATCAAGCCACTGCCAAAAGGCTGAATAATACAATCGCTTGTTTTAATGTTGTATAGTGGTAAAATTTTTTCGAGCATTATAATTGTTTGATAATCCTCTGCACTTGTGAATATCGTAAATGTAAATTATTCTGTTTTACTTTTTTACTCAAACGTTTTCGTAAAAAAATAGCCTCTTTACTAAAGCTTCGAATTGCCATTGGCTGTTTTGCGAAAAGAATGTACAAGAGCCCTGTACGTACGGAAAGAAGCATCATAGTAGTTATATAGTTAGTCACCAAAAAACAAATCACCATAACAAAAAAATATTACTCAAATTTTTATGATACTGCTATTTGTTATAAATTCAAAAATTAAAACGATTGTACTATGATAAAATTCAATGAGCTGAAACAAGGCGATTATGTAATCGCCGATTTCGAAGGGCAAAAATGGGAAGGCGTTGTTACGCGTCTCAATTCTGATGAAAAGCAAGTTTGCGTTGAAACGGAAGTACAGGAATTTTGGTATGAACCGGAAGACTTGTATCCGATACCGGTGAGTGACGCAAGCCTGAAAAAGTTAAACTTTATTCGCGAAGATATGCCGGATGGCTCTGTAAAATATAAGAAAGGTTCGTTCAGGATTGTAATTCCAAAAGACGGCGATTTTTCTTTTAGAGAAGTTTGGTACAGAGAAGACAGAAGAGATAATCCGCACATTGATTATATACATCAATTACAGAATCAATATTTGCAAATGACCAAAGTACATTTAACCAATGAAGTAATAGTATAAATTTCCTCCTATAATTTTGTGAACCATCCCGAATCATCGGGGTGGTTTTTCTTTATCCTTATCTTCATAAAAATTATTGCATGCTCGGTAAGAAAGGTTTTCTTGTTTTAAGTTTTGTGTTTTGTGTTCTCTCTGTCTCTCATGCGCAGGAATTTGGCGGCAACCCTTCTTCAATTAAATGGCGGCAAATCAGCACTGATACCGCAAGAGTTATTTTTCCGCAAGGCTACGATTCAATTGCACAGCGCATTGCAGTCGGCACTTATGAACTTCAAAAAAATTACAGCAACACAATCGGTAATAAAATACGAAAGATAAACATCGTATTGCAAAAAGATGTTACAGTCTCGAATGCATTTGTAGCATTGGGACCTTATCGCAGTGAATATTTTTTAATGCCGCCACAAAATACGTTTGACCTTGGGGCTCAAAACTGGGCGGAGAATTTAACCATTCATGAGTTTCGTCATGTACAGCAATACAGCAACTTCAATATAGGTTTATCGAAAGCAATGCGAATTTTGTTTGGTGAAAATGGACAGGCATTAGCGAATGGTGTTGCGGTTCCTGATTGGTTTTTTGAAGGTGATGCAGTGTATAATGAAACTTTGTTGAGTGAACAGGGACGTGGTCGCTTGCCTCTTTTCTTTAGTAAGTATAAGAGCCTGTATTTTGACAACAGGCATTACAATTATATGCAACTGCGCAACGGTTCTTTGAAGCATTATATTCCGGGACATTATGAATTGGGTTATTTGCTTGTTGCTTATGGAAGAGAAAAATATGGTGATGATTTCTGGAGAAAGATAACGCAGGATGCAGCTTCGTTCAAACCGTTGTTTTATCCGATGCAGGGTGCAATAAAAAAATATGCCGGTATAAGTTATGAGCAGTTTGTGAGCAATGCATTTGCATATTATCAATCGCAGTGGAGCAAAGAAGAAAGAAATACACAGGTACAATGGATAACCAAAGCACAGAAGAATAATGTTGTAAACTATAAATATCCTTATGCTGCTAAAGATGGTTCATTGATTGTCTTGAAATCAACTTATAGTGATATACCCGCTATTTATAAATTGAATAATGGCACAGAAAAAAAGATAGCAACAAGAGATATAGCTTTTGATGATTACTTCTCTTACAACAATGGCAAGATTGTTTATGGAAGTTATCAGGCAGATATGCGTTGGGGCAACGAAGACTACAGCACAATAAAACTGCTTGATATAAACAGTGGTAAAGAAAAAAGAATTACATCGCATACCAAATATTTTACACCTGATATTTCGCATGATGGTTCATTGATAACAGCAGTGCAAATGAAAGAGCAATTACAAAGTGATGTTGTTGTGATGAATATTGATGGTACTGTAACCAACCGCTTTTCGAATGATGAGCACATCATTTATTCTTATCCAAAATTTTCAAGTAATGACAAGTTTCTTTTTGTATGCATAAGAAACGATAAAGGTGAAATGGGTATTGAAAAAATAAATATTGAAAATGGAATTGTTTCAATTATGTTGCCCCTTAAAAATCGGATTGTTGGTTTTCCTGTTGTAAAAGGCGATACATTATTATACAGTTGCTCTAACAATGGAAGAGATGAAATTTGGGCTTATGTAAATGAAAAAAATAAAAATTACAGATTTGCTTTTTATGAAACAGGATTGTATCAGGCATCTTTTGAAAATGATGGAACGCTTGCTGCATCTGCATTCACGAGTAGCGGGTACCGACTTGCTAAACTAAACGCACAATGGCAGCCGATTGATAACAATGATACTCTTGTGAGTTTGTATGTAAGTAAAGTAGATAACCCAAAAGCCAATACTGTTTTAGAAACGCTTAATCCTGCAAATTATCCTGTAACAAAATATCATAAGCTAACCAACCCATTTAATTTTCATAGCTGGAGTCCTTATCTCAATTATCCGGATTATTCATTCACGATTTTTGGGCAGAACGTTTTGAACACAGTACAATCACAATTGTATTACACTTACAACGCTGATGAAAATTATCATCTTGTCGGTTACACCGGAGTTTATGGTGGGTGGTATTTACAGCCATATATTGATATTCATGAAACATTCAACAGAAATGGTGTTGCCGATTCATCAATTGTAAAGTGGAACGAGTTTAATGCATCGGCGGGTTTAAAGTTGCCATTGAATTTTTCTATGGGCAAGCAATACAGATATCTTACACTTTCCGGTTCATATAATATCAACACCATTCAATGGAACAGCAATACAAAGAAATTGCTGAATGATTTGAATTATCTAAGTCTGCGTGTTTCTTATTACGGGCAAATTCAAAAAGCCGCGGCGCAAATTTTTCCACGATGGGCGCAGAGCTTTTCGGTTCAATATCGTGGAAGTGCGACAAACATCACCGCGCATCAATTGTTGGCAACGGCACATATTTATTTGCCGGCTGTTGGTAAAACGCACAACATCGTTTTGGATGGCGCTTATCAATTGCGCGACACAGTGGGCAATTACTTGTTCACGAACAACTTTCCTTTTTCGCGGGGTTACAATGCATTCAACCTGCCGCGCATGTGGAAGTTTGGCGTCAATTATCATTTCCCGTTGTTGTATCCGGATTGGGGCTTTGCTAATATTGTTTATTTCCAGCGCATTCGTGCTAATATTTTTTACGACTATACCAATATAAAAAGTTTGAGAACAGGAAATAATTATCAACTTAGGTCTTATGGTACCGAAATTTATTTTGATACACGCTGGTGGAATGAGCAACCTATTACAGTGGGAATTAGATATAGCAGATTGGTAGATTATAAACTGGGAGGATTGCAACCCAATCAATGGGAAGTTGTATTGCCGGTGCTTTTGTATTGAATTGCGTGATAACAGTGCACCATTCCGTTACATTTAATTGACAACAAACCCACATTTAGCATATTTAAACGATATATTTTGCACATTTACAGATTACAACACTAAAAATTTGTAAACTGCGTTTATTTTGTAGCTAAATCCTATTTTGTTTCGTAATTTTTTGCTATGAAAACCAAAATTTCTTCTTTGTTCGTAACTATGTTTTGTATGGTGCTCGCCGCTTCTGCACAAAACAGATACCTGATGCTGGAATATGTGAAAGTAAAACCGGGTACTATGGGCTATCCTTTTATTGATAATACTTGTAAAAGAGTACAGGAGCAACAAAGTAAAGATGGTTCTGTTCTGGCATCAACGGTTTGGGAAGTTGTTAATCCCAAGAGTAATAGTCCATATCAATATATTGTGGCGTCGGTGTTTAATAATTTCAACGATTATATGGCGGAGTATAAAAGTGCAGACTCTGCAACGTTTTTTAGTGTGTCGAAAGACAGGTTTGACAGCGTGAGTGTAAAAAAAGGTGATTCATTTGAAGTAGCATATGGAGTAATGTATGAAATTCTTGCCGAAGCAGGCTCTCCCGGTCAAATGCCGAAATATTTACTAAGCACAAATATAAAAGCGGCAGCAGGAAAAGGTTTTGCTTATGAGTCACTGGAAATGAGGGACTGGCTGCCGATACATCAAGACCTTATTAAGAAAGGTTATGAAAATGCTTTTAACTTCAGCAGGCTTATTTTTCCGCCGCAACTTGGAGCATATTATAATTACTGCACCTTTCGCTTCTTCGATGACGAAGAGATGTTTGCTAAACAAGATGACATAGATTATGAACCTTATATGAGACAGAACCAAAACGCTTTTATTAACTCCAATTCCTTGCGCAGAGAAGTGAATTCCGAATTATTAAGACTTGTTGCCGTTTTGGAAAATGGAAGCAGTAATAATAGTAAGAATAACAGCAGTGCTAAGAATAATAAGCATAGTAAATGACGAATCAATTCGTGAGGACCCTTTCACTGACAAAATATTTTTGATTTTATAATTCCCCATTTATTCAACCGGTATTTGATGGATGTTGCCAATACTCCTGAACCGTATTTTATACTTTTAAAAAAATTTATTGACGAAGCCTCGGGAAAATATTTAGCAGGGCACGATATTTCACCTACTTCGAATCCTTTATAAAAAACACCGGCGAGCAGTTGATTGTCGAAAACATAATCGTCGGAATAATTCGAAAAATTTATTTCAGTAAGCACCTTCTTGCTGTATGCACGATAACCTGTATGATACTCTGATAGTTTTTGTCCTAACAAAATATTTTGGGCAAAAGTGAGTATGCGGTTAAAGAAAAATTTATATCGCGGCATTCCGTTTTTCACCGCGCCTTTTCCCAAAATTCTTGAACCTAACACAACAGCATAAATATTGTTAGCAACAAGATATGCCATTGAAGGAATCAATGCAGGGTTATATTGATAATCGGGATGCAGCATAACAATTACGTCGGCATTTAACATTAGGGCTTTGTTGTAACAGGTTTTTTGATTACCGCCATACCCTTTGTTCTGCTCGTGTTTTATAATGTGCTTAATGCCGAGCGCATTGGCCACTTTTATTGTATCATCAGTGCTTGCATCATCTACCAATATTATCTCATCAACAACATCTCTGGGAATTTCATTGTACGTTCGCTCTAACGTTTTCGCGGCGTTATAAGCAGGCATTACTACCACTATTTTCTTACCATTAATCATTCATCATTTGTTTAATGCGGTAAATCTTTTGGCTCTACTTTAATTAATAAACCGCTGTATGCAACAACACCACAAGGTTTTAGATTTGTTATCCAATCGTATTTGTGGCGATTCCAAATATCCAAGTAATCTTCAACATTAATTAAGAAAATGCCTGTTGACGGTTGGGAGGTAACCCATTGCACTTCAGGATGCTTTTGCAAATAAGCTCTGTAAAAATAGTTGCCCTGCAAAAATTCAAGATTGCTTGCACCCACATAACTGTATGCCATTTTTTTGTCGGAGATAAATTCGTTTGTGTACGGATAATAATTTCTCCAGTAACGTAATACACTCACCAATAAAAATATAGATAACCCTGTTATGGCAATTTTGCTAAGCCTGTTTTTTGCGAGTGGAATTATTGCTGATGACAAAATAAAAATAAATGGAAAAACAAAAATGATATGGCGAATGCCACACTGTGTTTTATAGAAAAAACTTAGTGTTATCAACAAATACAAAACCGGCAACAGCAGAAAAAATTCCCGTTCAATAAATTTTTTTAAAGATGTTGAACGAATAACAATTATGAGAGACCAGATAAAGAAAAGAAGAAAGCTTATAGGTGTCTTATAAAACAACGAGACGAAATAGTAATACCAAAAACTTCCGCCTGTAGAAGATTTCTCAAGAATGGTGACCTTACCAAAAGAACTTAGATCATCGTAACCGCCACCAATTTGGTCATAATATTTTGCCATATCTAAACCTTCAACAAAAGGCTTAGGGAAAGGTAATGGCAACCACGATGGAAATATATGTTGAACCTTGTTAAACAGATTACTCATGAAATGATAACTGCCTAATGTTTGATTTGTGTGATAAAAGTAATATCCCATGTTTATGATGAACCAGTTTATGAAAACAAAAATGAGCAGGTGCTTTACTACAGAGGCAAATTTTATAGCCGGACGTTTAACGAAGCAATACGTAATTAACAGGACTGTTATTATTACATACAAATGAAATAGAGATTGTTTTGCTAACTGCGAAACGGCAACACTTGCAGAGAACAATATAAAATATTTTATATGCAGAGACCTGCAAAACTTCCACAGGTAATACATAACGGCTAATAAACACAATACAGAATAACTATCGGTTGTAACCAATGCAGCATTGGAAATATTGTTGGGACAAAAAGACATTAAGAACGTTGCGAAAATTCCTGCGTTTATTCCATACAATTGCTTTGCCCAAGCATAAACAAGTAAGATAGTAAAGAAGGAGATAAACAGCGTAATGTACCTTCCATTTATCATATCACTTACGCCCCCGTCTCTTTTTTCTAAACCCGGATGTAGCATTTGTTCAAATACTCTTGGAATGGTATTCAAAACGCTCACCGGCATTTTGCTGTTATCAGTTCTTGCATCAATTCTTTCGGGGTTACCTCTAAGATATCTTTTGGCATAATCATAAAAGGAATTTTCGTCTGAAGTAATAGATTGAGATCGCAAATATTGAATACCGTTGATTAAATAAAAAATAATGATAAGTGTAAGCAAAATATTGGGATGAACCAATCTTTGAAAAAGAGATGTGGTTGATTTAAGCATGACAGTATAAGCTAAACCAATTTATTGTTGTGTTGAGGCGACAAATAAAAGAAAATATTTTAATAAAGGTTAATAGCCGTTTCATGCTTGTCAACTTTGATATTTCAATCAGAAAAAACATAAAAAGCTTGAATTGATTTCGATTATTCTATTAGAATTGTTACCTCAATTACATCATACTACAATTTCTTCAAGTGCTTTTATAAATGTTTGCATTTCTTCGATTGTGCCTATAGTAACACGGCACCATTTGCCGCCAAAATGATTGCGGAATTGCACATAAATATTTTTCTGATGCATTTGTTGTATAAAGTCGCCTTTTATTTTATCAATGTTGAACAAAATAAAATTGGCATGAGAAGGAATGTATTCCAATGACAATTTTTGAAAGGCAGCGTAACACAATTCTTTTGAGCTGTTTATTTTTTCACGGCACTCTTTTACAAATGTTTGGTCGTCTAAAGCAGCAGTGGCAGCAGCAACCGAAGTTACACTTACATTGGCATCAGGCCAAGGTTGATAGTTGCTTAAAGCTTGAACGGTTTCCGGATGTGCAACGGCATAACCTGTTCTTGCACCTGCCAATCCAAAAATTTTTGAAAAAGTTTTAGCTACAACAAAGTTCTTATGCTTTGCTGCCAATGGGCAGAGTGATTCAAGTTGTGCAAACTCAAGATATGCCTCATCAATCAATACAAAAGTCTTTTGCGAAGCTTCTGCTGCATAATCGGCAATTTCTCTTACTGCACAAACAGTAGCCGTAGGATTATTGGGATTGCAGATATAAATCATTCTTGTGTTACTGTTGATGCTGCTGAACATTTTTGATATGTTAAGTCTTCTTTCATTGCTTAAAGCAATTGCATTGAATGTAAGTCCTACTGATGTTGCTTGATTATTCCACACTTTATAAGAAGGCTCCCCTGTAATAACATCGCCCTTTATTTTTGACACGTGTATGCACGCCAGCCCAATAATTTCTGATGAACCCGCGCCCAGTAAAATATTATCGACGTTTACATTACAATATTGTGCAATTTTCTTTTTGAGTATGGGTATATAATTATCGGGATAACGGTTTGCGCTTCGAATACTTTCCATCATTGCTTTATATGCAAGCGGTGATGGTCCGTAAGCATTTTCGTTGCTGTTGAGTAATATAGGAGCTTCGGGCAAATCGAAACTGTTTTTTTTATCAGCAGCTCGTAGTTTTTGAGTAAACCCTATACTTGCGAGTGCCAAAGCGCTTTTTTTAAGCCAGTAACGGCGATTAACAGCGATACTCATGGCAGTTTATTTCTTCAAAAGGTACAAAGTGATTTTCATTATATCCACTTAATTTAAATCTTTGGAAATGCCGATGAAAACACAGTAAAAATATTTTTATAATTCCTCTATAATAAGTATTATTTTTAGAGACCTTAATTCGTTCAGTTCGTTTCCATGCACTTTAAAAAGATTTACGTACTCGATAAATCTCTGGAAATGCCAAAAGAAATTATTACAAGTTTAATTAGCGCATTTGTAGCACTCCTGCCAATCATCATCAACTATTTTGGAAAAAAAGGGAAAGATACTGCCCGCAAAAATTTAATTGATGAATCACAAGTGCGTATAAACTTTATTAATAATTACTACGACTCTTTACACAGGCTGCTTCCAGATGCGGAATTAGAAGTTTTAAAAAAACAGTTAGTAACCGAATTATACGAAATAAAAAGTAAGGTAAATGAGATACATGACAAACACACAAATACAACTTCAGGGGCACACTCTACTTTCCAAAAAATTTTTCTTACTTATAGACCTCTTTCTTTCATGGGATGGGTATGGGCTTTCCTTTTTTACCTTGATCTTTTCATGCTCTTGATTTCATTATTAGGCGCTGCCATAAATGAGAGCGGAGAGTTTTCGGGAAAACAATTTGCAGATAGCATTATTAATGAAGAGGGTGGCATAACAGCTGTTATTTTACTCATTTCTTTTTTATTACTCTTCAGGTGGCTTGCTATTCGTAACGATAAAAGAAGTAAGCGTGCATCCGCCTATGCAGTTACTTCATAAAAGCCTTCTCATTTGGATCTCAAATCAATATTTTGTGTGTTCTTTGTGGAGTTATTATTTATTTTAACCAAGCATAAACATTCCTTCTTTGTATATAACTTTTGTCGAATTATCTTTTAAAACCGCAGTAACAGTCCTGTTGGTTGTGCTTACAATATCGGTATGCACTTTAGGGCACGAATTGTAACCCATCTCATCCCATTGCTCCTGCGTTATTTTTGAAAGGTCTCCGGGAAAAGTGTCTTTATAAGCATTACCCAATGCAATATGTGTGTTTCCAAATTCACCCCCTGCGTTTTCGTCAAACAATGTTGTTGCCATAAATTTTGTAATGCGTGAGTGACGTTTATCGGTAAGCGAAAATTCTCCTACCCTATTTGCATTTTCCTGAGCTATCATTTCTTTTAGTGCATCTTCATTTTCTTTTGCGGATGATTCTGCTACCAAGCCATTTTCAAAGCGAAGTGCTACACCCGAAATTCTTTTGCCGGAATAATACAAGGGTTGATTAAAACTTATAAATCCATTTGTCCCCCTCCAATCTGGTGAAGTAAATACCTCAAAGCTTGGAACATTTTTACCCGTGCCGCCCAGCCATTTGCGATGCGCACCAATCTTCACCTCAAGATCAACACCATCACCTTTTACATGCAGTTTTTCAATTTCTAAAGCATCAAGTTTATTTTTTATCTCTTCAATCTCACACTGTATTTGTTTCCATTTTGATACAGGATTGTCTTCTCTTAAGTAACATGCTTCAATAATTTGTTCCCAATACTCTTCAAGCGTTAGTCCTGCTTCATCCGCCATTGATTGAGTGCCGTAAAGGCAAAGCGTCCACGATAATTTCCCTTCCTGCTCTTTCTTCTCACGCATTGCAAAATAGGGCGCTCTGGCACTGTTCATCTTGCTTATTTTCGAAGATGGCAGCCCCTCAAACACATGAATATCCGGTTCAGAAATTATCGAGAGTATATGATCAGTTGCATCTACAATGCCCTGCCAATAAGGTGTTGCAAAAAATGAAATTTGTTCATCACTTCCGCTTTCCAAAACAAACCGTGCAAGACTGCTATTGCGCGTATTGTCGGGCAAATAATGTGTAATAACATTTCCGCCGGCTGTAAAAATTTCTTTCGCAATTGCAATAAACAAATCTTTACTGCATTCCTGACCAACAAGAAACACCGTTTCACCTCTACTAATCCCATTACCATTATTTAATGCATAGTGAACCATCACTTGTGCATATTTCTTCAAAAGTTTTTCATCAAGCATAATCATTGTTTTATAGCGGGCGAATTTATTAAGAATCGGTTTTCAAAAATTTTATTTAAAGTCCTCCTGCCATTGAAATAGACATTTTTTCATTTTACTTTTTTCAATAAAACAATTTGATTGATTGAGAAATTGTGAATAAAATACGGCAGTGTATCCTGACCATGTGGAAAAATTTTGCTAAAATTTTCATATTTAAATTGCATTCTGCTATCTTTGCGCTCCCAAAAAATTATGTCGAAACAGCCGCTGATTAAACAAGATGGAACCATTGTGGAAGCGTTGAGCAATGCTATGTTTAAGGTTAAGTTACAGAATGGGCATGAAATATTGGCAACCATCTCCGGTAAAATGCGGATGAATTATATTAGAATTTTGCCCGGTGATAAGGTAGGTGTAGAGATGAGCCCTTACGATTTAACAAGAGGCAGAATAATATTCAGGTATAAATAATTTACAAGCTTTGAGCCGCGAGCTGCGAGCTTCGAGATAAAAACAAACGGTCATGAAAGTTAGAGCATCAGTTAAAAAACGTAGCGCCGACTGCAAGATTGTTCGCAGAAAAGGCAAGCTGTATATTATCAACAAAAAGAACCCGCGTTTTAAGCAGAGACAAGGTTAATTAGCAATATGCAATAAGCACTTGCAAGTTGCCAATTGCTTATTGCCAATTAAATAAAAAGACTAAAAATTACAAATAAACATGGCTCGTATTGCCGGTATAGACTTACCAAAGAATAAAAGAGGGGAGATTGGTCTCACTTATATTTTTGGCATTGGTCGTTCTACAGCAAGATATATTCTGGATAAAGCAGAGATTGATTACGACAAAAAAGTAAATGACTGGAATGATGCCGAGCAGGCAGCTATCCGTAACATCATTACCAATGAGTTTAAGGTAGAAGGTCAGTTGCGCAGCGAAGTGCAGACAAGCATCAAGCGTTTGCTTGATATTGCATGTTACCGTGGTCTTCGTCATCGCAAAGGTTTGCCGGTTCGTGGGCAACGTACACGTACAAACAGCCGTACAAGAAAAGGTAAACGTAAAACGGTTGCCGGTAAAAAGAAGGCACCTAAGAAATAAACTAACTGTGGTGAGTAAACTTATCGGAATACTCACCACAGCTATTTATAAAACAAACCCGGCTCAATTTGGATAGTTCCGCAAATTGGAACAGGAGAATTAACCGGTTTCCCGATACATCGGGAAATTTTATTGTAAAACAAGTCCTGAAATTTCGGGACAGACTACCTCAAAATTTATCATGGCAAAACAACAACAGCAGGCACAAAGCGCGAAAGCTGCCGCTAAAAAGAGAATCGTAAAAGTTGATGTTTATGGCGATGCCCACATCAACGCTACTTTCAACAATCTTATCGTTTCCATCACCAACAAACAGGGACAAGTTATCAGTTGGTCTTCCGCTGGTAAAATGGGTTTTAAAGGTTCGAAGAAAAATACACCTTATGCAGCTCAAATGGCTGCACAGGATGCAGCAAGAGTGGCTTTGGATGCAGGTTTGAAAAGAGTAGATGTATATGTAAAAGGTCCTGGTGCAGGTCGCGAAGGCGCAATCCGTGCGTTGGCACAAAGTGGTATTGAAGTGACAATGATTAAAGATGTTACTCCTTTGCCGCACAACGGCTGTCGTCCGCCAAAGAAAAGAAGAGTATAATTGATTGCTGATTTGGGGATTTTGTGATTTGGAGATTTTTTAAATCCCAAAATTTCGAAATTCCGAAATCGCAAAATTTTTATAATCGGGCATACAATTCATTTTAGATTTTTACCGATTGTATGTCGTCACCAAAAAATCAAACAAATAAATTATGGCACGTTACAATGGTCCAAAAACCAAGATAAGCCGCATATTTGGCGAACCGATTCTTGGTAATGGCAAATGGCTCACAAAAAACAGTAATCCTCCCGGTCAGCATGGCGCTTCCCGCAAGCGTAAAAGCCTTGGCGAATATGCTCTCCAGTTGAAAGAAAAACAAAAAGCAAAGTACACGTATGGTGTGTTGGAGCGTCAGTTCCGCAACACGTTTGAAGAAGCTTCACGTATGAAAGGCGTAACAGGTGAAAGCCTTATCAAACTGCTCGAGGCTCGTCTTGATAACACGGTGTATCGTTTGGGTATTGCACCTTCCCGTCCGGCTGCACGTCAGTTGGTGAGTCACAAACATGTTACGGTAAATGGTGAAGTGGTGAACATTCCTTCTTTTCAATTAAAGCCCGGTGATATTATCGGCTTGAAAGAAAAGAGTTCAGGAAATACATCGCTTACCAGCGCTATTCGCGGTAAGAATCCAAAGTTCAACTGGCTTGATTGGAATGATACTGAAAAGCAAGGTACATTTATCACTTATCCTGAAAGAGAAAGCGTTCCTGAAAATATAAAGGAACAATTGATAGTGGAATTGTACTCTAAGTAAACCCCCATTCCGCCTTAGGCGGAGAGTTTGATTCGCATCGTGTTGAACAAAGTTCTGAAAGATGAAAGGATTGCGACGCAACAGACGATGCTATGAAAAACAAAAGCTGGTATCATAAAGAAAAACGCTTAAGTCCCTTTAGGGATTTAGGGTAACAATAAAAACAAGTTTAAAAATGGCAATATTAAATTTTCAAAAACCAGACAAAATCGTTCTTCAGAAAGCAACCGATTTTGAGGGTCAATTTGAATTTCGCCCGTTAGAGCCGGGTTACGGCTTAACAATAGGCAACGCGCTGCGTCGTGTGTTGCTGAATAGTTTGGAAGGCTACGCAATTACAGGTGTGAAGATTGAGGGCGTGGATCACGAATTTGCAACTGTAAAAGGCGTAACCGAAGATGTAACAGAAATGATTTTGAACCTGAAACAGGTTCGCTTTAGAAAAAAAGTTGACCATGATGTTGCATCGGAAAAAGTTTTGCTTGGCATAAAAGGTAAAACTGAATTTACTGCCGGCATGATTAGCGAAGGCACGCACAGCTTCGAGGTGATGAACCCCGAACTCGTGATTTGTACAATGGATTCTACGGCGCGCCTCGACATTGAGATTACAATTGGGCGCGGTCGCGGTTATGTTCCTGCAGAAGAAAATAAATTGAAAGATGCACCATTCGGATTTATTCCGGTGGATTCAATTCACACGCCTATAAAGAATGTGAGATATGGAATTGAGAACTATCGTGTGGAACAAAGAACTGACTATGAAAAGCTTGTTCTTGATGTTTCTACCGATGGAACGATTCATCCTGAAGAAGCTGTGAAACAGGCATCACGTATTTTGATTCAGCATTTGATGATTATCACTGACGAGAACATCACATTCGACAGCAAAGAAGATAAGAAAGAAGATGTGGTTGATGAACAAGTGCTTCAATTGCGTAAAGTGCTGAAGACTCCTCTCGAAGACCTCGACCTTTCTGTGCGTGCATTCAACTGTTTGAAAGCTGCGAAGATTAATTCTTTGAGTGAGTTGGTTCAATACGAACAGGAAGACTTGATGAAATTCAGAAATTTTGGTCAGAAGAGTTTGAGCGAAATTGAACAGGTACTTAGCGAAAGAGGTCTGCACTTCGGTATGGACTTGGCGAAGTTGGGATTGGATGATTTGGATAGATAGAAAACCCCACCAAACCTCCCCTAAAGGGGAGGCTTATAAGCGGGTTCATGAATATTAGTTCTTTATTTTAATCAAACTTCAAAGTCTTCTGCTTGAGGCGGATGATTTAGAGGGTGCGGCTTGTAATTCCTTGACACGGTATAAGTCGCATACATAAGAAGAGTTTTATATGCTCTTTAATTAATTAATCACACTTCAAAATTCCCCCTTTAGGGGGTTAGGGGGTATGTTATGCGTCACGGAGACAAAATCAACAATTTGAGCCGCACCAAGGCTCACAGAGATGCGTTACTGGCAAACTTAGGAAGCCAGTTAATCGTAAACAAACGCATCGTTACAACGCTTGCAAAAGCGAAAGCACTGCGGACTTATGTAGAACCTTTGATAACAAAGACAAAGAAAGGTCAAAGTACAGAACAGGTAATGCATCAGCATCGTGTAGTGTTCAGTTATTTGAAAGACAAGAATGCGGTGAAGGAATTGTTTACGAATGTTGCGCCCAAAGTTGCCGGTCGCCCCGGTGGATACACAAGAATTATAAAACTTGGGATTCGTCATGGTGATAATGCGGAACTTGCAATGATTGAGTTGGTTGATTTCAACGAGGTTTATGGCAAAGGCGCTCCTAAAGCTGAAGCAGGCAGAAGAACACGTCGTGGTCGTGGCGGTGCAGGCAAGAAAGCAGAAGCAAAACCTGCTGAAACTGCAGCTACTGCCGAGGCAACCTCAACTGAAGAAACTAAAACAAAAGAAAAAGCAGCAGAGTAAGAATGAACTATTTGAATATAGAAAAGGCAAAATCGTTTTTCGGTTTTGCCTTTTTTTATGCCCCATCCCCTAAAGGGAGTAAGTAATGTACCGTCATGTTGGAATGATTTTTATGATACAACTTTTGTTTTTCATCATACAGCATTCCCCCTTTAGGGGGTTAGGGGGCTTGTGACTAACTTTTTAATAACATTTGGAAATCATATTCTTTTTTTGCAAACTGAAAATTAAAAAATAGCAATGCCAACAATACAACAACCTGCAATTTTAGTGTTAGCCGATGGCTATGTGTTTCATGGAAGAGCATTTGGAAAAATCGGCACAGCAACAGGCGAAATATGTTTCAACACCGGAATGACAGGTTACCAAGAAGTGTTTACCGATCCGAGTTATTATGGTCAGATACTTATCATGAACAATGTGCACATCGGCAACTATGGCGTGAATGATTTTGAGAAAGAAAGTAAGACGGTAAAAATTCGCGGTTTGATTGGAAGAAATCTTGAAGAAAAATTTTCACGCTATCAGGCAACAGAAAGTCTGGATGCATATCTTAAAGAAAATAACATCGTCGCTATTGAAGGTATTGATACAAGAGCACTCGTAGCACACATCCGTACAAGAGGTGCCATGAACTGCATCATCTCTTCTGAAATACTCGATATTGATGCGCTAAAAGTCAAACTTGCTGAAGTTCCTGATATGGCTGGTCTTGAGCTTGCCACTGCTGTAACCACAAATGAAGAATATGAATTGGGCGACCCAAAATCTGCACTCAAAGTTGCAGTGCTTGACTACGGAGTGAAACAAAATATTCTTCATTGTCTTGTGCAAAGAGGTGCGTACATACGTGTGCATCCGGCGAAAACATCAGCAAGCAGACTAAAAGAATTTAATCCTGACGGTTATTTTATTTCAAATGGGCCCGGTGACCCGGCGGCAATGGAATATGCAGTAGAAACTTTGAAAGAAATTCTTGAAGAAAATAAACCCACGTTTGGAATTTGTCTTGGTCACCAGTTACTGGCGCTTGCCAATGACATTCCTACTTTCAAAATGCATCATGGACACCGCGGATTGAATCATCCTGTAAAAAATATTATCACAGGTCGTTGCGAAATTACCACACAAAATCACGGCTTTGGTGTTGACCCGCATGCAGTGTATAATCATCCCAATGTTGAAGTAACACATGTAAACCTCAACGATGAAAGTATCGAAGGCATCCGTTTAAAAAACAAACCTGCATTTAGTGTGCAATATCACCCGGAAAGTACTCCTGGTCCGCATGACAGCCGCTATTTGTTTGATGAATTCGTAGGGATGATGAAGAAGTAAGAGTTGGAATTTGGTGTGAGGAATTTGGAATTTGTTTGATCCCATATTTGCTGGAAATCCGTTTACTGCAAATATGGTTTTTTATATTTGCAGAAGTGCAAATATGGTTTTAATAACATAACACAAATCACTTCCCTTTGAAATTCGCTTTCCTTTTTTCAAGAAAAGCATTTGTTCCTTCTTGAAATTTCTCCCTGAAACTTTTATGGAAATTTCATTCCTCTGCATCGTATCCCTTCTTATAAAAAGCCAAAATGAAACACCTTACTTTTTTATCTGTAATTTTTTTGTTTGCCGTTTCTGCAAATGCCCAATCACAAAAAATTAAGAGTGATGAATTTGTTTTAAACGGAAAAATCATTGGTGAGATGAGCGGTTATCTTCGTCTCAAATACGTTGATGCAAACGGAAATTATATTCACGATAGTTGCTTAATAAAAAACAATACCTTTCAATTTAAAGGTCGCATTCACGAACCAACTCATGCCTACTTAGATTATAAACGACGCGACGAAGCAAATGCTACGGAAATATTTTTAGAACCGCAAACTTTATCAACAAATAATAAGTGTCGGTTTCCTTATGCCGGCTTAAGATTGAAGCGAAGATTTGGAGTTGGCATCTTAAAGCTTTCGCTTCGTTAAATTAAGTACACACCTGAATGAACATCCAATGCTCAATTCATCGCACCGATTGTGCATTTCGATTACTGAAAACCACAGATAAACCAGCTTAGATTATTTATCAACGCTTTCGTTTTTAATTTCGGCTAAAAATAAAAATGGAAAAGAGAGTACTTTATAATTCTGATTTAAAAAAAGAAGCAACTGTGCTAAAGACAGCCGGTGATACCGATGAACATGTTCCGGCAAAAAATAAAAGAATGAAAGAAGCACTGCAAAAAAAGAGTAAATGGTTACACATTTTATCGCTCACATTTTATCCGACAGGTGTTTTTCGTATATGGAAAAGAAAGGGAAAGCTTTGGTTTAAGTTGCTTTACTCTATTCTGGGGTTGCCTTTGTTTTTAATTGTGTTCGGATATTTAAGCGTCATTTTATTTGCCTTGTTTTTACCTCCATTAGATCGCACTGTTGGTAACCGGCAGGATAAAACGATCAATAACAGTACAGGAAATTATTCCGCAACTTTTATAAAAACAGGTAATGAAACAAATGGCACTTATGAACTGGTGCAGGTAGGGTTGGAACCTTTTGGTGGGAATGACTGGCACTATCACAGGTCGTTTGTTGAACAGTTTACTGTATTGGACGGCAAAGTAAAAATAGGTCGCAATGGTAATGAATCCATACTTCAAAAAGGACAGAGTGCTGTTGCTGACAAAGCAGAGATGCATTATTTCAAAAATGCGCAGTCTGAAAAATCGCTTCTATTGGTTAAAATAACGCCAGCTTCAGGGCTGGAAAAAACGCTTAGGGTTGCTTATGGGCTTATTAACGATGGTCTGTTAAAAAATGATATGACTGAAAACCCGTGGCACATGGCTCTGTTGCTTGGTTATAGCGAATCTTATCTACCCGGTTTACCATCCTGGTTTCAGGAACCGCTTATAAATGCACTGGCCAAAATTGCTCAATGGAAAGGCGAGGACAAGGCTTTGTATAAATATTTTAAGTAGTTATGTGCCTCATCGTGAAGATCCTGTACATGATCTGGGCGTAGGATAGTGAAGGTGTATGAAATTAAGTTGGGTGAAACTTATTCTGATATGCTCTGCGAGCCAAGTTGCTTTAATTTTCGTGCGGCAGTTTTTTTACAACTTCAAGCAACTCATCAAAATTCTATATCTACTTGTACTTGTATAAAGTAAAAATTTAAGAAATTCATTAAAAAATAAAGCGCCGTAAAAAACGACACATTTGCATCCGTAAAATTATCTTCTCTTACCCTTTCTCTTTGAATACCTGTTCTCGTATAAATCGCCTAAGAGTTTGTCATATTCTTTTTCCATCCATCGGTCTCTTTTTCCTTTATATTCAAAAGACTTTTGCATTGCTTCAGGTGAGCTTACTTCAATACTTTTTAACGGAGATATTTCCGGCGGGATAATCAATTTATTTCTTGCTCTTGTTGCAGCAACATATAAAATGTTCACTTCTTCTGCAAGACGATTTTTATCTGCATCTGTTATTTTTTCGCCGCCCATTTCTGCAATATATTTTTTCAGTTTTTCCCCAGTTATAAAATCGTTCAACAACTTTACTTCATCATACTCCATTCCTTTGCAGCGATGCACTGTGCTAAATATCATTTCCGCATCTTTCTTATCTGCTGCATGACTTTCCTTCAAACGGTTTATCATGCGAGGAAGGTCGTTGCCAAATTCTTTCACCACTTCAACAATCATGCGCATGCTGGTGTCTTCTGTTTTGTCAATGTATTCTTCCAATTCATCCATACTTTTCATCGTGCCAAGCAACTTATCTTTTATGTTAGCGATTTTACCGTTGTATAAATTCAATACATCATATAGCGATGCGCCTTCATCGGCAAATGTGTAACTGTTGATGTTGCCTTCGAAATACACTGAATCAATATTGCCATGTTCCTTTTGGGAAATAGCATTCATCAGCAAACTCAAATTGGTGCGTGCTATTGTCGCCTTAGTGGAGGTGGCTTCATTTTTCACTCCTGCACCAACAACTTTCACGGCGGGTTTTTGATGCAAATGTTCTTTCAATTGCAAAATTTTATTTGCAATGAGTGCTATCTCTTCATCAAAGCGAAAGCTGTGACTTAAAACGTGCAAAGGAAAATCTACCTGTTGTAAGCTGTTAACAGCATAACGCCACCCATAGATTTGTTGATGCACATCACCTACAATAATTTTTATCGCAGGTTGATGCAAGAACACATCGAGCATGGCTGCGCTTGCATCCTGACCTTCATCGAACAAAATATAATCGTACTGTAATTGCGGATTGGTTAGTTGAAATTTTTTCAAATAAAAATCATGTGTTATGTCTATTTCGCCTCTGTCCATTTTTGCAAGTGCCCGCCTTGTAAAATCTTCTATCTGCGAATAAAAATTTCTTGCAAACTGTTTTGCTCTTGAATCTGTTACTGCATCTTCATAATTCAATGATTGAACTTTGCTAAGCGAACCGTTACAGAAGTAACTGATAAATCTGTTTACATGATTGCCTATCATATAGTCAACATGCCTGTCGCCGGTAAGAATACCGAGTAAGTCAACCCACTCATAACTTTTGTAACCCTGAATAACCTTGTATTTGCTAAATTTAACCACATGGTCAAATGCAAGCGAATGCGCTGTTTCTACTTTTACATTTGAAACACCTGCTGCCGCAAATTTTTGTTCGGCTTCCAGCTTTACACTTCTGTTAAATGCAAGGTATAGAATTTTGTTGTTTGCGTTGCGCGTTTTTGCATACTCAATTAGCGTAGTGGTTTTACCGCTGCCTGCTACAGCATTGATAACAATGTTTTCGTTTGTGCTTAAAATATTTTGTTGTTCTGCGGTAAGTTGCATAAAAATTGACTTATAAAACGGTTTCCATTTTAAAATCGTAACAAGGAAATGTTTAAGAATCTACTTCTTCATCCACATAGGCTTCAACTTCGCAATCTTTTTGTACACAGCACAAGTTTCCGAATGTGCTCCTGGTAAATAACCTGCGCTCATCAAAAATTCATTTACAATTTCGCCACCTGTGAAACGAAATGTTTTTTTGAAAAGCTTTACCCATTCCTCTTTTGTCAAGGGATGATGATGCTCTAACCAGTTTTTAAATGAGCCAAATTCTTTTTGCAGCTCAAGAATCTTTTTTGCGTTTTCAATAGCTGCATTTATTTTTAAGCGGTTGCGGATAATACCCGCATCGTTTAATAACTTTTCAATCTTTTTCTCGTTGTACTTTGCAACCTTGGCAACTTCAAAATTGTCGTAAGCTTTAAAAAAGTTTTCTTTCTTTTTTAAAATAGTATCCCAGCTTAAACCTGCTTGATTTATTTCAAGCACCAATCTTGCAAAGAGCTCATTATCGTTGTGCAGAGGAAAACCGTACTCTGTGTCGTGATAAAGTTTATGTACATTATTCTTGTCCAATGTTTCTACATAATTGCAGTAATATTTTATTGCAGGAGCTTCCATAAATTTTTTTGAGAAAGCAATTTAAACAAAGTTGAAGAAGAAATTTTAGAGGCATTTATCAGTTGAGAATCGGCATTGTTGTTTTTACAATTATGAAACTTTGCGTTGTTCAAAATCTATAAGGTCAGTACTCGAAAATCTTTTTTTGAAAGAAAATGCATAAGGTGTTTCACCATTCTCTCTTATATAGGTCAATCTTTCTTTTGCTTCTTCGGTTGAAGGTTTATGTTCGGGATTTACATACCAAAGCGCCATGTGCATTTGCATCATTTTTTCAAACCACTCTTTTCTTCTTTTAAAAATTTCTACATGTGCCGAGCGGTACACAAATTCAAATAACGAATCAATGTTTTGCCAAACAGACATGTTCACGATGATATAATCATCATCAAAAATTTTTATGGAAGTTGCATTATTATCGTCGCTTTTTAAACGCCAAACAAAACCTATACTGCTTTCTGCAAGGGCATTTATTCTATCAAGGTTGGCAACAAAATCTGCCATTACCGGACTATCAGCAGGCGCAAGCATTCTTGCAATATTCACCTGTGCTATATGCATGTTGGATAAAAATTTTTGTTGAAGATAAAATTTTGTTGCTTAAGAATTTTATGTGGTTATTATTTTAAAAGGCGTGTTCAAAATTTATAGTTTGGATTTATAAAATAAAAGTGGTTAAAAATTAGCTGTGTTCGAAAACGCTTTCTTAATGGCAGAAATTTTTTGCTAAGGACGAGATTAGCTCAATAAATTTGGGAACGATGAAGTGAGTGACACAACAGACGATGCCATGAAATGCCATAGTTAAGCTCAAAAAAAATCTTAAAAAAATTGCTCCAGAAAACATCATAATTTGGGGAATAAATTGCCCAAATGCAAGCGGATAAGGGGTTTCTGTATAGTAAATTTATTTTATAAATGCTGGCATGGAATTATAAACTATATCGTTATTATCTAACAATTAAAATTCTTGTTTATGGAAGACAAAAATAAAAACAAGGATGTTGCTGCCACTGAAAACACTCAAAAGAGCAATGTAAATCCATCAGGCGAAACTTCAAAAGCAAAGCAAGGGACGCAATCAAATTGGGAAGATGAGACGAACATGCAATCAGGTTCACAAACGGGCTCTGAAAAATCTGGTATGCAAAACAAAGAATCAGGCACAACACAATCACAGGGCACACAAAACACTGAAAGCAGTGGCATGACAAACACCGGCCAGCAAGGTTATCAGGAGGATAGTTCATCTCAAGTCGGTGGCTCACAAAACCGTGAACAGGGTATGGGAAGTGGCATGAAGAATCCTGAAACAGAAAGCAGCTCATCACAAAGCGGAGGCGTGCAAAACAAACAACAGGGAAGCGGAAGCAGTATGAACAATCCTCAAACAGGAAGCAGCACATCACAAAAAGGAAGCAGTTCACAAGAATCAGACACTTCAGAAAAAAATAAAGATAGGTCAAACAAATAATTGAATACTTCCTTACTGTTAAGGCGCACATGGTGCGCCTTTTTGTTTGTTTTGACTACAACCGCTTAAAAATTTTTACGATGACAATCTTTGCAGTCAACATTAAATGATATTTTTATTTCATGAAGCAATACATCTTTTTATCCTTACTCATTCCTTTGTTTGCGCAAGCACAAATACACGAAGAAATAAACAAAAATATTAAGGACATAATGCCCAAAGTGATTGAATGGCGAAGACATTTTCATCAAAACCCTGAATTATCCGCACGTGAATATAAAACAGGCGCTTTGGTTGCAGAATATTTAAAAACATTAGGATTAGAAGTAAAATATCCATTTGCAAAAACGGGCGTGGTCGCAATTTTAAAGGGCGGTAAGCCGGGACCAACTATTGCCTTGCGTGCCGATATGGACGCGCTGCCTCTTACAGAAAAAGTAAATGTTCCGTTTAAGTCAACTGTTACAGATACATTCAATAATCAAACTGTTGGCGTAATGCATGCATGCGGACACGATTCACACACAGCCATGCTTTTGGGTGTAGCAACGGTGTTAAGCAAAATGAAAAAAGATGTACCTGGTACTGTTGTGTTTTTGTTTCAACCTGCCGAAGAAGGTGCGCCTGAAGATTTAGAGGCCGGTGCACCATTGATGGTAAAAGAAGGTGCACTTGATAACCCAAAAGTGGAAGCTGTGTTTGGGTTGCATATTCAAAGCACAATTGAAGTGGGAAAAATTGAATACAAGCCCGGCGCATTTATGGCTTCGAGCGATTGGTTTACAATAACGGTTAACGGAAAAGGAAGTCATGGTGCAATGCCGTGGCAAAGCATTGATCCAATTGTTGTGTCTGCGCAAATTATACAAGCGCTGCAAACAATTGTAAGCCGTCAGGAGAATATTACACAGGCACCACTTGTTATAACCGTAGGAAGTATTCAAGCAGGTAATCGGGAAAATATTATACCGGAAAAAGCTGTGCTGCGTGGTACTATTCGCACACTCGACAGTAAAATGCGCAAAGATGTTTTAGAACGTGTACGCCGCACCGTGGAATCAATTGCAGCAAGTGCAGGTGCTACAGCAACCATTAACATCGAAGAAAAAACCTTGGTCACTTACAATGATCCTGCTCTTGTAAAAACAGTGCTGCCTGCGTTACAAACTGTTGCGGGCAAAGAGAATGTTATTGAAACCAATTGGTACACTTACTCTGAAGATTTTTCTTATTATGGTGAAAAAGCACCGTCATTCTTTTTTTATTTGGGTGGCATGCCAAAAGGAAGCGATCCCGCAAAAGCACCTGCTCATCACACTGCTGATTTTTATATTGATGAAAGCGGTTTCAACGTTGGTGTAAAAGCATTTTGTGAAATTGTTTTTAATTATGCACAGTTGAAGAAGAAGTGAGCAAACTATTGTTGGTAGTTGACTAATAATATTTTTCGTTGTTTAAACCAAGCCGAAGTTTGCTATGGCATTTCCGCCATGGCGGGTTGCGGCGCACTCTTGTACCATTGAAAAATAAATTATACAATTTTCTTACTAAAATTATTTATGGATACGAGAATTTACTTCCTCTCGTATTGTTTCTTCCTCCTGTGCTTTCTTCCAAAATCTAAATAATGCATCATTATCTTCTAAAAATCGCTTTAATCTTTCTGCGGGAGATTTGGAAAGCCAAATTTTAAGTTGTAAGTCTTTGATATGTTGAGGGGTATCTGTCATTATTTTTATTAAAACAGCTTAAAGGTATTAAGTTTCAGTGATTGGATCCAACTTCGAATATAATTCCAGTCGAGATAAGGCAATAGGGCTAAATTCTTAATATCTTCCATTTGTAATGTGCTTTGAAAATCTTGTATCCAAATCAGTTTCGATAATAGTAAATCTTCGGGCGAAACAATAAAAACAGTTACGCCATAAAAATCAAATTTTGTTTTCCTGTTAAATTCCGTTTGACGAAATGGTTCATCCTTCAGAATAACAAAATCAGCTTTAAACCCGGAAGAATGATCAATAATATTAAACATACTCTTATTTTGTATAGCTTCTTTTACAGCATCAACATCGCAGTAGTATCCTTCTTTAAAAAAATCGGTTAGGGGCTTAACATCTTTTGATTTAAGATGCACAACAAAATCGAAATCCCTTGTGGCTCTTGGTAAAGTGTAAATACTTAATGCCACACTGCCGGAGAGCATGTATTCGATTTTGTTGCTATTAAAGAAAAGAATGATTGCTTTCAAAAAGTCGAGCATAACAAAATTGAAAAACAAAAGTAATCTGTATGTAACATTTAGTATCGGCAAATCTTATCCCTGATAAATATCTATCTCTTTAAACATTTGCAAGAAATAGAACTGATCTTTATCTTCACTCATGCAAATCTTAAAAAACACTTCAGTCGTTTCAATTATTTTGTTATCTGTTTTGTTTGTCACTTCATTAAACACATTCGCTCAAACAAAAGGTACTATTTCGTTCACGATATCAATGAACAATCCTCAAGCACATTATTTTCATGTAGTGATGAATTGTTCCGGTATTACAAAAGATACATTGACTTTTAAAATGCCGGTATGGATGCCCGGTTATTATCAAATAATGAACTATGCAAACAATGTTGAAAATTTTCATGTCAGCAACACCGCAGGTAAAGAAATAAAATGGGAAAGAGTTTCTTCAAACGCATGGAATGTGTTTAGCAACAAAACAACTTCAGCAACTGTTTCTTATGATGTAAAAGCTACGGTGCAATTTGTTGCAGCAAATTATCTTGATGAACAACGTGGATACATTTCACCATGCGGCATTTTTCTTTATTTGAATGATGGAATTGATTATCCTGCAACAGTGGCTATAAAACCTTATGCAAACTGGCGAATAGCTACCGGTCTCGATTCTGTAGCAGGCAAGCTATACACCTATACTGCCTCAAACTTTAATGTATTGTATGATTGTCCCATTCTTATGGGTAATCTTGAAGAATTGCCATCATTTACTGTCAATGGTGTCAAGCACAAATTTATCGGTTACAAATTAGGTGATTTTAATCGTGAAAAGTTTATGAACGATTTGAAAAAAGTTGTTGAAAGTGGTATCAATATCATCGGAGATATTCCTTATAAACAATATACTTTTCTTGCGATTGGTCCCGGTCGCGGTGGTATTGAACATTTAAATTCATGCACCATAAGTTTTGATGGGAAGGAACTGAACACAACTTCGGGCAAACAACGAATGTTAAGTTTTATAGCGCATGAATATTTTCATCACTACAATGTAAAACGCATAAGGCCTTTTGAACTTGGTCCTTTTGATTATGATAAAGAGAATCGCACCAATCTTCTTTGGGTATCGGAGGGATTTACGGTTTATTACGAGTATCTTATGTTGAAACGTGCAGGACTTATTTCAACAGAAGATTTGTTGCATTCATTTCAATCGTCCATTGAAGCGTATGAAAATAATCCCGGCCATTTGCATCAATCATTAACGCAGGCAAGCTATGAAACATGGAGCGATGGTCCTTTTGGCAACAGTGGTAACAAAGTGAATAGAACAATTTCTTATTACGACAAAGGTCCTGCTATTGGTTTGTTGATCGATTTTACCATACGTCATGCAACCAATAACAGCAAATCACTCGATGATGTAATGCGCCTGCTTTACAAAGAATATTATCAACAGAAACAGCGCGGTTTTTCTGATGCAGAATTTCAACAAGCATGTGAAACTATTGCTGATACTTCTCTCACCGATATTTTTGAATATGTGAACACAACAAAAGAAATTGACTATAACAAATATCTTACTTATGCGGGTTTAACGATAAATATTACACCCATAAATACTTCAACTGCAAACACTGCAACTGAAATCACAAAAAGAAATTTTCAAATTATGCCCATAAATAAGCCGGATGAGTTACAGCAAAAAATTTTAAAATCATGGTTGGGTGAGTAATATCAAATCTATTCGATTGGTTTAAAATTGGTCAATTTTTTTTAGACTACTATTTCAGCAAACTAAACTTTTGCCAGCCCGAATAACTAAAAGGCACAGTTATAAAAATACCTGCTTTCCCAACCCGCGTGGTTCCTTTTACTTCTATCAACAGGTCACTTAGAAAGAGAGAATTAAGGGTATTCTTAAAAAGGTTTTTCATATCAACCTGCATACGGGATGGAATAGCGAATTCCGATTTTTTTGCAATATGCATCGAAGTATCGAGTGTATATTTTCCAAGAAAATTGTGCTGCACATATACATCGCAATCAATCTTCTTTAATTCAACACCAAAGTTGTTCGGGTTGAAATAAACCAAATCCAGACTTACGGTGGATTTATCAAATCCAATGCTGTCAATTTTAAAATTTCTTATGTCTCTGTATTCAAAGCTTTCAGGCTTTTTACAACTTGTCGCAAACAAAAACAGCAGTGAAACAAATACGATATATTTCATATTGCTAAATAACAACAAAATAAATGAGAAAAATATTTTGAAAATAAAAACGAGACGTTAAAAGGTAATCCACTGCGAATCTTTTCATCACATAAGGAACATAGATACATAAAGCACACCATAGATTTTGGTTAAGAACATATCTTCTCAATTCTGGCTAACGGAACTTCACGTTATATTAGTAACTTTCACGCTTAGCCAGTATCGGCACGCATCATAAATCATTACCAAATAAACTCAACTCCACTTATGAAAAGAAGAACGTTTTTAAAAACCACAGCAACAGTTTCAGCATTTTCTGTTTTAAAACCTTCTGTCGTTTTTGGTTCGAGAGCCAATTCTGCAATTCGCATGGGGATTATCGGATGCGGCAACAGAGGCACTGCCGTTATTACTTCAATGAGCCAAAACACCAATGCCAACATTGTTGCAGTGGCGGATATTTTTGCTGATAAACTCGCAACAGCAGAGCCCGTGTTTAATAAATTGAATGCTGCAAAAAATTTTTCTGCAATGCCGAAAGCCAATGTGTACAAGGGTTCTAAGGCTTACATGAAATTGCTCGAAAACAAAGATGTAGATGCAGTGCTTATTTCAACGCCGGCATATGCACATGTTGATATTCTTGAAGCGGCAGTTGCTGCAGGCAAACATGTGTATTGCGAAAAGCCGGTTGCAACTGATGTTGATGGATGCAAACGTGCAATACAACTTGGTGAAAAGCTCAACGGCAAGCAAAGTGTTGTGGTGGGTTTTCAAATTCGTTATGCATCGCCATATGTTGAAATGGTGAAACGCATTCAGCGCGGCGATATTGGTGAAGTGTTTACTGTGCAACTCTATTATTTTTCTTCCGGTGCGGCGATAATCAATATGAACAACATTTCTTTTGATGAGTTACGCATTCGCAATCACTATCAATTCCGTGAAGTGAGCGGCGATATTTTGTTAGACCAAGGTATTCACATGCTCGATGTTTGCAATTGGGCGCTCAATGCTCATCCCATTGCGGCAGTTGGCAGAGGTGGCGAAAAAGGTCGCACCGATTTTGGCAATGCGTTCAGTAATTTTCAGGTGTTATATCAATATCCGAACGATGTTAATGTGAGCATACATTCAACCAAACTCGGTCCTCATTTTGGCGATGTATGTTGCAGGTTTGTTGGCACAAAAGGCATTGCAGAAGCGCATTACAGCGGCGGTGTTTTTATCAATGGAGATAATGCGTGGGATTCGGGAATTGCAAAATCGGAAAGTACACTAACCCCGCAGCAGCAAGCATCAGGCGTTTTTCTTTCGTCGCTTCATGATTCTGATGCAAACAAAGAGCAGGCGTTTATAAAAAGTATTGAAACAGGAAATTATTTGAATGAATTGCGTTCGGGGGCTTACTCAACGCTTACTGCAATTCTTGGAAGAAACAGCGCAACTGCCCGCAAAGAAATGACGTGGGATGAAATTTATTTTTCGAATGAAAAATTGGACCCCAAATTAAATTTATCACAGTTTGAATAGAACTTTTTTGGTGACGAGCATTTGATTTTCATAGCATCGCCTGTTGTGTCACTCACTTGTACGTTCCACTTTCATGGCATCTGCAGGCTGCGATGCTTACTTCTTCATCAACGCATAAATGTTGACGTTTGATTATTGCATAAAACAGAATGAGAAGCGGCGAAGAAATAAAAAAGATGATAGTTGATTATGCTTCTGCTCATGAAAGAGTTAGAGCTGTTTTATTGAATGGATCAAGAGCAAACCCAAATATAAAGCCCGATAAATATCAGGATTTTGATATTGTCTTCATTGTAGATGATGTTAACAGCTTTACATCAAACTTTAATTGGATAAATGTTTTCGGCAAAAAAATTATTTCTCAATTGCCAAATGAAATGGTTATCGGAAATAATGAAAACAATGAAGCCGCAACATTTAGTTATCTCATGCTTTTTGAAGATGGTAACAGAATTGATTTAACTCTTTTTCCAAAAGATAAACTTGCATCTCACTTTCACTTAGATAGCTTATCAATTGTATGGCTCGATAAAGACCAATTGTTTACAAACATTGATCCGCCAAGTGAAAAAGATTATTGGATAACTCAACCAACAGAAAAAGAATTTTCAGATGTATGCAACGAATTTTGGTGGGTAAGCATCTATGTAGCCAAAGGACTTTTAAGAAATGAAATAACTTATACAAAAGAAACGCTCGAAAATTATGTACGGCCTATGTTCATGAAAATGATAGAATGGTATATCGGAACGCAAACTGGATTTACGGTGTCGGTTGGTAAAGGTGGAAAGTTTATAAAAAGATATTTACCCGAAGAAACTTACAACAAAATACTTGCAACCTATTCCGATGCGCAACCTCAAAACAACTGGAATGCATTGTTTCTAATGACAGAATTGTTTGGCGAACTCGCATCAGCAGTGAGCGATGAACTTGAGCTTAATTATAACAAGACAGAAGAAATAAATGTAAAAGAATATTTGAAACAATTATATGACGAATCATAACAACTTCACCTATCTAAAAATTTATCACACTTCAAATTTTAAAACCGTTTTCTCAAACCCTGTCTAAAATTTTGTCGGTTTAGTTTTGAAGTTTTTATTTTCACCACTATTTTTTAATTAAAACAATTACTTTATGAAGCGCTGCTTAGGTAACACATTTTTTCTTGCATTATTGATGTACAACGCATCAGCACAATGGACACAACAAACATCACCCACAAAAAACAATCTTACTGATGTTGTTTTTTATGACTCCAATCTCGGTTATGCAGTCGGAGCAAACGGTACCGTATTAAAGACACTCAATGGCGGCAGAACATGGCAACAAGTTACTGCTCCGGATTCTGCTGATATAACTTCAGTAACAATTGTAGATAGCGTTGGTGTGATGGTTACAACAGCATCAACATTTGAAAAAGGTTCTGTTTATGAATCGCCCAATCAGGGTAAAACATGGTTTAAGGTGCTCGACGACTTAAGAACATTTTATGCATGCGCAACGCCGCATAACAATTTGTATAGTGCCAGTTCTCAAATTTATAGGAGCACAAATTTCGGCAAAACATGGAAGGCACAACAACAACTTAGTTCAACAGGCACTTACACGCAACTGGCATTTACTGATGAACAGAATGGAATAGTTGCAGGAAATATATCAGGCATTGTTACTTATTCCGCAGATTTTTGGAAAACAACAAATGGCGGAACGAGCTGGCATAGAGCAAACAGTTTTTCATTTCCGAACGCTAATGGATTTTCCACTTTCGATGTAATAAGCCCTGATACTGTATTGATGTTTACGAATTTTTATAATCGCTTTTCCGAAGGAGACAGCAGTCAATTGATAGTGCTTACCAATTTTAAATTAAGAAGAGATTTTAGCGATTCAATTTGGTATTTCAATACAAAAATTATTAATCAAAGTTTCCCTGACAAGCTAAGTGACTGTAAGTTCTTTTCAAGCGGCGTTGGTTATACAACCAGTAAAACAGGCTCTATTTATGCCACTGCTTTTTTCGGTAAAAAATGGAAAAAAGATTTCAGTGGCAAAACACCGCTTCGTGCTCTGTTTATGCTGAATGAACAGGTTGGTTATGCAGTGGGTGACGGTGGATTGATTTTGAAAAGAGAACCTACTGCAAGTGCAACAAGCAACTCAAATTTGATTGCAGTAAAAGTTTATCCCAATCCCGCAAACAATGTTGCAACAACAAGTTTTAAACTTGATAAGCCATTTGTTATCGCCGTTGAGGTAAGAGATGCTCAAGGCAATGTAGCGTTGGTAAAGCCTGCTAAAATGTATTACAGCGGCGAACAAAAAATCATGTTACAGGTTAACAATTTGCAGCGCGGCATTTATCACCTTAATCTTCTTGTTAATGGTAAGGCAATGGGCAAAACAGAATTGTTGATTGTTCGTTGATATTTCATTGCTTTTTGTTTAAGCCCGCAAATTTTCATGATAACGAAGCAGATTTTGCGGGTTTTGTTTTATTATGACATCGTTCTTGTTCTGCACTCGTTCATAACAATTGCCCGATGCCATTGCCTCGCTTCAGTTAAATAAGATTACAAAGCGTTGAAGTGTGCGACGCAACGAAAGCTTTATTCTTATTCTCCACTCTGGCTCATAAAAAAATTCTCACTTCAAAATCATGCTGCATAAAACTTTGAAGCAAAAAAATAATTTTCTTTTAACTGCGAATTCATTTATTTACACCTGAATGAGACAGGTTGCTATAATAGTTGCTTTTATTTCTTTAACCTTTTTAGTTAACGCACAATCACGACCAAAAATTGGTGTTACACTTAGCGGTGGCGGCGCAAAAGGACTTGCTCATATTGGTATTCTTAAAGCAATTGATTCTGCCGGTTTAAAAGTTGACTATGTTACCGGCACAAGCATGGGAAGCATAATTGGCGCTTTGTATGCATGCGGTTACTCGGCAGATACGATTGAAAAAATGGCGCGTAAAATAGATTGGGATTTGTTGCTTACAAATGCGGCGTCTCTAAAATCGTTGAGCATTGATGAGAAGGAAGAGTATAACAAATATGCTGTAGAGCTGCCATGGGTAAATAATGGTTTTCGTTTACCCAGTGGTGTGTTTGAATCAGAAGAGCTGTGGCTGAAGTTTAGTGAATTCTTCTTTCCTGTTTATAATATTAAAGATTTTAAGAAGCTGCCGAAGGGCTTCAGATGTATTGCCACCGATATTTCTAACGGGCAAGCTGTTGTGATGGATTCCGGTGAAATAGTGTCGGCAGTACGCAGCAGTATGGCTATACCCACTGTGTTTACTGCAGTGAATTACAGCGGAAGAAAATTTATTGATGGTGGTGTTGTGCGCAACTTTCCTGTAACAGATGCAAAGAAAATGGGTGCCGATATTGTTATTGGCAGTAACGTTGCCGGTGGTTTATTGCCCAAAGAAAAAATAACCAATGTGTTTCAGGTGTTGCTTCAGGTGGCTTTTTTTCGGGATGATGAAGATGCAATACAAGAGAAAAAACTATGCGACATTTATGTAAAACACGATCTTGAAAATTATACAATGGGAAGTTTTGTGAGCGCAAATGAAATAATTGAGGAGGGCATAAGAAAAGGCAACAGCATTTATCCGCGTTTAAAAAAACTTGCCGATTCATTGAATGGTATTTACGGTAAACAAAAAATTAGCGTAAACAGTTTACCTAATGTAGATTCTGTAAAAATTTCGGCGTATGAAATTCATGGACTTAAAAACACAACAGAAGCTTTCTTTCTTCATCGTATGGAATTTCAAAACAATCATTGGTACACTGCGAAACAGCTTTCAAACGGCATAAGACAAGCATTTGGCACACGTTATTATACTCGAATAGTTTATTCGATGCAGCCTTTAAAAGATGGCACTTGCAAGATTATATTTGATGCAGAAGAAAGTCCGCTTACATTCGCAAAAGTTGGCGTTCATTACAACACATTTGCGGGTATAAGCCTTATCGGAAATCTTACATCGAGAGATTTTTTTACTCCTTATTCACGAAGCTTTGTTACCGCAAACATTGGCGAAAACTTACGTATAAAAGGGGAGCATTTGCAATATTTCGGAAAATTCAAAACGCTTGCGCTTTCGACAACCGTACAAGGTGAAGCGCTAAAATTCACTACATACAACAATTTTACAAAAGATGGATTATACAAGCGTTCTTATTTTGTCGCTGACATGAACACGCATTGGAATCTGAAAAGAAAATTTTGGTTTGGTATTGGTACACGTTTCGAGGCGTTTCACTACAAGCCCGACATAACATCAAAATTTGAGTTTCGCGGAAGCAATAATTTATTTAATTCATATCTATCTTTACGTCTCAACACTCTTAGTAATTCGGTGTATCCGCGTCGCGGCTCTAAGGTTGATATAGAAGCGGGGTATGTTTATTCTCAACACACCGAGCTAAGTTTTTACAGCGATGGTGATCCAATCACCAACACAGATTCGCTCGGTTTTAACTTCAATAATTTTATTCGCACTAAATTAAATTATGAGCATTATTATCCGGTGTCGCGTCACAATACTTTTTTTACGCAAATACAAGCCGGCATTAATTTCAATCAACAGGAGAGTGTGCTCAACGATTATTTTATTGGTGGACTCGATCGCACATTTCGAAATCAAATAACGTTTGCAGGTTTAAACGAGGGAACTGTATATACGAGCAGTGCAGCATCGTTGTTGCTTGGTTTGCGATATCAAATGTTCAACAATCTTTTCCTTATCACAAGAGCCAATACTCTCTATCGTAATTTTATTGGCAGCAATAAAAATCTTCATACGGCAAGTTGGCTTACAGGTTATGCTGTTACGCTTGGATATAATTTTGTTCTTGGTCCTCTTGAAATAAGCGCTATGTATTGCGATCAATCAAAAAAACTATTGCCCTATATTAACCTTGGAATACCATTTTAAAATGACATTATGTTTGATGAGGTTTATTTTTTTATGGACCCGGCTGCATTACTACTATTAGGCTTTACTTGCGTCGCACTCTTGTACTTTTTGATACTATATTCAGCATTCCATCCAAATAGTAATCCATCTCAGAATAAGCCTGTCCCTTAACGATAAATTAAATCTATTCACCGATGATATACGTGCTTTCGACGAGGCAAAAAATTGTCGAGCGTTTGGAGCAGTAATTTTGGTGCATTGAGTAAAGGATATTGGATATGCGCTTATGACAAAACCCAACTTATTAAGCCTCGCTAAATAGCGTGGCTTTTTTGTTTTATATGCTTTTTGCAATTTGCTTCAGATATAACTAATCACTTAACGATGAAGTCATACCATTCGCCGATGTTATAGGTGCTTTCAACGAGGCAATTAATTGTGAGGGTAATCGAACACTACCTTTGGTGCATTGAGTAAAGGATATTGGATATGCACTTATGACAAAACCCAACTTATTAAGCCTCGCTAAATAGCGTGGCTTTTTTGTTTTATATGCTTTCTGCAATTTGCTTCAGATATAACTAATCACTTAACGATAAACTCATACCATTCGCCGATGTTATAGGTGCTTTCAACGAGGAATTAATTGTGAGGGTAATCGAACACTACCTTTGGTGCATTGAGTAAAGGATATTGGATATGCACTTATGACAAAACCCAACTTATTATTAAGCCGCTCTTCGCGGCTTTTTGTTTTATATGCTATTTAATAATTTCAAGTGCAAAACTTATCACTTAGCTTCTTTGTTTGCCGTTGCGCATCTGTTTCACCGGATCAATAGTATAGTGTAACCACTGCCTGTCATAAAAAATATTTTACAAATCAGGAACATCAACCCAGCAACGCCTGGCCCAGCTTTCATATCCTTTTTCAGCCAATTGCACGCCTTTTGCCCCTGCATATAAATCCCATGGAAAAGGCTCATCGTTTACAACATGTTTTAAAAATAATTCCCACTGCGCTTTGAATGCGTTGTCGTACGTTTCCTGTTCGGGCACTTTGCCCCAACCTTCAAAAAAATTAATAGGCTGCGGAACGTCAGGGTTCCAAACGGGTTTAGGCGTATTGCCATAATGCTGAAGGTAACATTCGCGTAAACCTGCTACAGCACTGCCTTTGGTGCCATCAACTTGCAAAGTGAGCAAATCGTCGCGACGTACTCGCACAGTCCATGATGAATTAAATTGCGCAACTACTCCACCCTCCAGCTCGAACGTTGCATAAGCCGCATCATCGGCAGTGCAATCATACACCTGACCTGCTTCATCAACTCGCTGATGAATATGCGTAGCTCCAAGACAAGAAACAGTTTGCACTTTTCCAAACAAATTGTCAAGAATATATCGCCAATGGCAAAGCATGTCGAGAATAATGCCGCCATCATCTTCCTTTCTATAATTCCATGAAGGGCGCTGTGCAGGAATAGGATAACCCTCGAACACCCAATATCCAAACTCGCCGCGCACCGAAAGAATTTTTCCAAAAAAACCTTCCTGTATAAGCCGCTTTATTTTAATGAGCCCCGGCAGCCATAGCTTGTCTTGAACGACACCATTCTTGAGGCCTGCATATTTGCACAAACGATAAAGCTCCATCGCTGTTTCGGTGTTGATGGCAGTTGGTTTTTCACAGTAAATATGTTTGCCCGCCATCACAGCTCTGCGTACGCTTTCAGCTCTTCGCGATGTGATTTGAGAATCAAAGTAGATAAGATTGTTTTTATCAGAGAGCGCTTCATCAAGATTGGTTGTCATTTTTGTAACGCCGGACATTTTACATAACTGCTGAAGCTTATTTGCATCTCTACCAATAAGAATAGGGTCGGGCATAATGGTTTCATCTGCGCCAATCTTTACGCCACCTTGTTTTATTATTTCAACGATTGAATGCATGAGGTGCTGGTTTGTTCCCATGCGCCCTGTTACGCCATTCATAATGATGCCTACTGTGTATTGTTTCATTCCTGAAGATTTTGACAAGCAGCTTTTTTATTGTTGCATCTAAAACTTCACCGCTGCCCTCCAAAAGAAGAGGGCTCAAAGCTCGTTCCGAGAATAAGGCTTGTCATCCAAAAAATTTTTTCAAACAAGATTTTCAGATTACCTCTTTATACGCCTTAATAATTTTTTCGAGAAACAGTGATTGGTCTTCACTCCAATATTTTGTTGAAAATATTTCAACTTCATAAAAACCACTAAAACCTGTTGCTTCCACCCATGATCTTATTTTATTTATCGGTATGCAGCCGTCGCCCATGAGGCCACGGTCGAGTAATAAATCCGTCGTTGGAACATTCCAATCACAAATATGAAAAGAAAACAAATGATTATTTTCTCCGCATCTTTCAATTTCTTTTTGTAAAGAAGCATCCCACCAAAGATGGTACACATCAACCGCAACACCAACATACGGTGAATTAAATGCTTCAGCCAAATCGTTTGCCTGCGCCAATGTATTGATAGCCGAGCGTGTATCGGCATACACCGGATGAAGCGGTTCTATTGCCAATTTTATCTTTGCTGCCGCTGCATGAGGAAGAATTGTTTCAATTCCTTCTCCTATCTGGTTTCTCGAATCTTCTAATGATTGAGATGGATCAGCTCCGCAAACCAGAACGATGAGGGATGTGCCGAGTTTAACTGCTTCTTCAATTGCATGTTTGTTATCTTTAATCGCAGCTTTTCTTTTCGCAGCATCTTTTGATGCAAAAAATCCGCCTCTGCAAAGTGAAACGATATTTAAACCATAATCACGCAACATTCTTCCTGTTTGTTTTATGTTGCGACCTTCCAATGCATCGCGCCAAACAGTGATTCCTTTTATCCCTGCTGCAGAGAAATTTTTTGCAGCTTCTTCAATGTCCCATGGTTTTGTTGTAATGGTGTGGATGCACAATTGAGAAAGGTCGGTAATTTGTTTTGCATTCATGAAACACAATTGAAGAAGGTATAATATTTTTCATTTGCAATAATCCGTTGAAGATACAAACACGCTTCACGTGCATGATAATCACCCCACATACTTGATTCACTGTTTGGAATTTTGTTGCCCGCATGAATACAATCCCAACCATTGGGACGATGGTAAACAGAATGCAGTATCAATCCTTCATGTGATTCGTTTGTACTCAAGTATGGCTCATCAAGCAAAGTGTTTAACACTGTTAAACCTGCCTGCCAGTAATAGTTACCGGCAACAGTATCTCCTTTGTCTAATAAATATTTTCCAAACCGCAACAAACCTTGTGATGCAATTGACGCTGCAGAACTATCAACAGGTTCATACTCGTTGAAGGGTTCTGAAGACTTGTTTAAATAGTCTCCTAATTTATACAACAAGGGTGCACCTGTATCCCAATAAGGAATTCCGTCGGTTGGTGTGTGTTCAATATAAAAATCACAGGTAGCTTTTGCGGCTTTCAACATCAACGATGCTATTTTATCTTTTCCACTTAAAGATTCAAAATCCGATTCCTCTAAAACATCAATACACTCCAGTTCTTCTGCAAACCCGCACATTGCCCATGCAAGTCCTCTTGTCCATGTTGTAAAACCTGAATAACCTTGTTGCGAATTGGGGCAGCGATAATTTCCATCTTTTACGTTAAAGATACTTTCATGAGCAACACGTCCCCAAACATCATAACTGTCTCTTCCCTCACCATAATAAACAGAATATGTTGCAGTGGCAATGATGTGTTGCAAGGCACGTTCAAGTAAATTTATTTTTACATCTCCTTCACCTTGAAAAACATGACCAAGACAATGCGCCAGCATTAACGAACGGCACGAACGGATTGTATCAACAAACAAAGAATGTGCACCGTTAAATGAATGAATAAAACCGCCGTTCTTTATCGTTGTCCAGCGACTTGCCTGAACAGCACCTGAAATTTTCAGTGCTAATTCATAGAAATTTTTTTCCCATTCGTTGAAAGAAATTTTTTCTTCTTTCATCAATCGCAACAGGTTGCCATATGTACTCACATTATTAAAACCATGGTCATGTACACCTGTATGACTCACATGCGGCGTCATACGCTCCACTATTTTTGTTCTTGCATTTCCTAAAAAATAGTTTTCTCCTGTTGCATCGAATTGCAATAAAGAAGAACCATATTGAAAGCCTTGTGTCCATTCCGTCCAACTTCTTGTTGTGTACTTACCGTTAATGGTAAACACAGGCGCACCCTTTGTTTCATCAAAATTTTTTTCTATCAGTTTTATTTTTTCTCCTGATAGTTCCCAAAATCTTTTCAGCTTGGTTGTAAGATGTGCAGACTGTAAGTCAGTGATAATTTTTATCATGGTTCCGCAGCTAATTTATACGTTAGCGCTTCAAATATCTTTCTTTTATCGTATTTACATGATGAATTTCATGACCCAACATAAGATAACCAACCGAGCGCACTGTCATGGTTGACTTGCCCGCTGTTCCTCTGTACATAAACATCTCTTCTGTAAAACTATTCAACAATGCAATTGTTGATTTTCGAACAATCGCATATTCAAACAGTATGTCGTTAAAATTCCGCGCATCGGCATTACTTACTTCTGCATATTTGTTTTCATCAAAACCCATAAGCACTGTTGTATCCTGCCTCGCATATCGCAACGCTCTGTAACTAAGCACACGCTCTACATCAATCACGTGTTGCCATATTTGTTTAATAGTCCACTTGCCTGGCGCATAACGGTACTCCAAATCTTCCAGTGTTAACTTCTCTAAAAACGGATAAGTTTGTTTAAAAGAATCTTCCAGTCCGGCAATCAAATCGTTATAATACACCATTTCAATTTCGCCCGCAAACCATTCAGGATACTCGTCGCTATTGGGTTTGGTGATGATGAGATGTGTGTTCATAGCTGTATGGAATTATTGATGACTTTCACGAATCGCTGTATGCCCCTTTAAAATTAGCAACTTATGTTAGTAGTAATGCAGTACGGTTCACCAACATAATACACAAAACATAAAACACATCACTCCTCCTCTGCATCTTCCAACTGCAAACAAATCTTCTTTGTGTCGTCCGCAATTTTTGAAATAAAGTTGAACTGATCAACAATTGATTTTAGTTCTGATAAAATTTTTTTTGTTTCTGTTTCTGTAAAACCATGGCGCAATTCTTCACGGCGTTTTTCTAATAATTCAGTTACACGTTTGTCGGGAATATACTGCTGATCTTTTTTTGCTGCTGCTTCATTCACCGGCTCTTTATTTACAATTGCTTTGGCATCTTTTAACTGCGCAACTGTGTTATTGATAACAGGAATAAAATCAGTTGACTTATATTTCTGTGCGAAAGGCTTTACATAAGTTGAAAGTGTTGCAATATGCGATGTGAGAATATGATTCAATACAACGGACTGATGGATAAGCTTGCTGTTCTTTTGTTTGCTCTTTGGTTCTGATAACATGCGGGTAAAAGCATCCGATAAATTGGCAAGCGCAACGAATGCATTTTTGCGGCTTAACTTATAGTAAGTAACACTGAAAGTTGCGCCGGTAAAGGCACCGGCAATTTCTTTAAAATAATTCATATTGCTTTCAATTGCCTCTGCCATATAATTTTTTATCTGTTCGTGTTCCCATGCTGGAACTAATAAAAAGTTTGCGAGAAAAGCAATTACAGAGCCAATGCCGGTATCAATAACGCGATCAAGAATGATGGGTTGAAACTTACCGCTGTAGAGCAAATGAAACAACAGCAAAATATAAGGCGTCATCAGCAGAACCGCTATCATATAATTTGTCCGTAAAAAGCTGTACGTGCCAACCATCAACAAAAGCATAATTACAAAAAGCACAGTGTCGTCATGAATAAAATATAAAATCAGTAAACCGATTAGTGCGCCCATGATAGTCCCTAACACTCTATAATAATTTCTTTTTTTGGTGAGGCTGTATGCGGGTTTCAAAATAACGATGATGGTAAGCAATATCCAATAGCTGTGACCCACTGGTAAGAACTTTGAAATAATATAACCTGCGAGCGTTGCGATGCTTACGCGAAGCGCATGTCTGAATGTATTTGATTTCAAGCTAAGGTTATCGAAGAAAATTTTTGGATCGAGATCCTGATGAGAAACAAACTTATCGTACTCAAGATTTTCGGGAAGTTTTTTTGAAAGTTTTTTATCATAGGTCGTGTAGCTATGCAGTGTATATATGCGATTAGCAATATCGTGAAGACTGTTTAAAATCTGGCGCAATGTTATAAACCCTTCAACATTTTCAGACGTTCTTTTTTCATCTCTTAACTTTTCAAAATCATCCTGTAAATTTTTTATATGTTGTTTAAGTGCATCGCTTGATCTTGAAGATCTGCCGCTTTTTACTGCAATGCCAATATCATCAAGCTCGTTTGAAGCGGCAAGAATTGTTTCACCGAATCGCTGAAGAATGTCTGTGTCATTAAAATAATCGTGTAGTGTTTTATAATCATGGTAAGAAGTTATGGCTCTTTCAAAAAGATCTACAGTATCCAGAAAAATCATCACAAGAATTCTTCCGGTATTGGTTGATTCTCTTACAATATCACGGGTTTTAAATAAAAGTTCTCTTACAAGATTTTGTTTCTCGTGCACTGCGATTTGCTGTTCGAGCATTTTTGAATAAGTGTTTTCATAATTCACTTCTTTATTATAAAACAGTGCACGAACACGCAAGTAATCAGAGGTAGCGAGAATACAATCGCCTAAAGCCTGTTGCGCAAGTTTATACGGACGAAAACTATACAGCGCCAAGCTAAGCAGCATATACCAAACACCGCCTGTGAGAATGTATGCCGCATGCGGCACAACATCTTTTGCAGAGGATCCTTTGCTTATGTTCAATACCATTACAATTAAAGCAGCAACACCAATTGAATTGGCACGACTACCATACACTCCCAGCATTGAAAAAATAAAACAGAAGATGGTAATAAGTACACCAAGCCAAATTTCATGCGATGCAGCATAGCCGGTTAACAATGCCACTAAAAAAATAATGCCAAGACAAACTGTCATTCCGTTTCTTCGGTGATGGATAGGTCCTGGATTGTCGGTCATGCTTACACACAGAGCGCCCAGCGATACCACTACACCAACCGAGAGTAAATTAAAATAGCTAAGCACTACAGCAGGTAATACTACGCCGCTTGTAATTCTTAAACCTTCAGTCAAGTAATAACTGTTTACAAAACTTTTATACTCTTTTATGTAATCCATAGTTATGCAAACAAATAGTTTTGCAAGTTACTGGTTGCATGATTAGGTTATTGGTTAATTGGTTAATTGGTTAATTGGTTGAAAGGGTTGTAGCGATAAAACTGTGAAAGGTAGGTAAAGAGCAACGACTGACTTGAGACTGTAACTATTCTTGCTTTTCTATATCCATGCTTTTAATCAAATTATTTTCGATAACGTAAATATGTTTAACCATGCCATCGAATAATAAATTGCCTTTTATATCTTTTACCACTTGATGAACTAGCACTTCAACTTTTCCATCTTCCCGTTCTTTAACAGAAACAGGGTATACATAAGGATCTAATTCCTTCCATTGTCGTGTCCAGTAATCTCGCACTTCATCATAGCCATTGACATAACCACCTTCCCACCCATTTGCCCAATGAACATCAGGATGCATGAACGAAAAAACTTCTTCTATATTTCTTGCATTAAAAGCGTCATATGCTTTTTTAAAAAAAGTATCATAAGTTTCTTTCATATTGTTTCATTTAATTCATTATCTGTTGACGAATAGCTCTCCCAAAACCTCGTCTGTGTAATCTTCAATAAAAACCAGAATATTTTTATACTGTTTAAATTCTGCTTCAGCATGCATGGTTGTAACCACAATTGCATGCATACCTGCATTCTGCGCAGCTTCTACACCTTTAGGAGCGTCTTCAAAAACAATACAATCCTTTGGCAGCACTTTTAATAATTGCGCTGCTTTTATAAAAGTTTCAGGATTAGGTTTGCTTTCGGCAACATCATCTGCACCGATAATTATAGGAAAATAGTCCCGAATGTGCAACCTGTCAAGAACGAAATCAATATTAAATTTTATAGCTGCCGTACCGATTGCAAGCAGTATGTTATTCTGCCTTGCCTTCTCCAAAAAATTTTCCAAACCCTTTATTAAACCAAGATGTGGCGCATACTCTTTCTGATATATTTCTTCCTTTTCAATAGACAGTTTTTGCATTTCAGGAAGGGAAAACCGCTCTTTGCCAAACACACGCTGCAACACTTCTTCGTTCTTACCATACATTTGTTTCTCCACTTCTTCCAAACTTAAATTGCCATGGAGTTTGTTATTGATGATTTCATACCAAGCCTTTGCATGAAATCGCATATCGTCTATCATTGTCCCATTCAAATCAAATATAAATGCCCTTGCTTTAATCATGGTAATTTTTAAAAAACAAATATCAAAAAACAAAATTCAAATAAGCCTCAAATTGAAAAAGAAAAATAGTAAGCCAAAAACTTACTCAAATGAATTTGAAGTTAGAAGTAAAACGAATTTCTCCCATGATCTTTTTATTTATTGACTTTATTGAACTTTTTATTTTTTGTTCTAATATTTGCGATAAATCAAAATTTTTTTAAATAAAAGAATAAGTGTTATTTTGACACGAATAGCCGTATGAAGCAAGATATATTCGTTATAGGAATTGATTACGGAACAGATTCTGTTCGATCAATCATCGTTAATGCAACTTCCGGCGAAGAAGTTGCTTCTTCTGTTTTTTATTATCCTCGCTGGAAAGATGGATTGTATTGCAATCCTTCTATCAATCAATTTCGCCAGCATCCACTCGACTATATTGAAGGGCTTGAGCAAACCATTCAACAATGTTTGCAACAGGCAGGAGAAACTGTGGCAAGAAACATTAAGGCAATTTCAGTTGATACAACCGGCTCCACACCTGTTGCGGTAAATGAGTTGGGCGTTCCTTTGTCATTGCTTCCCGATTTTGAGGATAACCCTAATGCGATGTTTGTGCTGTGGAAAGACCACACCGCTGTAAAAGAAGCTGAAGAAATAAATGAACATGCCAAAAAATTTCAAACAAATTATTTGCAATTTGTAGGTGGCATTTATTCTTCAGAATGGTTTTGGGCAAAGCTTTTACATGTTTTAAGAGAAGACGAAAAAGTGCGTGGCGCTATTTATTCGTGGGTTGAACATTGTGATTGGATTCCATTCTTGCTTACAGGTGCAAAACATGCAAACGAAATAAAACGTGGCGTTTGCAGCGCAGGTCACAAAGCTTTATGGGCACAGGAGTTTGGCGGTTTGCCACCTGATGATTTCTTTTCTTCACTTGATCCGCTACTAAAAGGCTTTACTTCTAAGTTGTTTACAAAAACATATACATCAGACCAATCTGCCGGGAATTTAAGTAAAGAATGGGCAGAGCGTCTCGGACTTTCAACAGATGTTGTTGTTGGCATTGGTGCTTTTGATGCGCACATGGGCGCCGTTGGCGGACAAATAGAACCTTATCACTTAAGTAAAGTAATGGGCACTTCAACCTGCGATATGCTTGTGGCACCAATCAATGAAGTAAATGGGAGATTGGTGAAGGGCATTTGTGGTCAGGTGCCTGGCTCTATTATACCTGGGATGCTTGGATTAGAGGCAGGGCAATCTGCTTTTGGTGATGCGTATGCATGGTTTAGAAGTGTACTTACTTGGCCCCTTCAAAATGTGCTTGCAAAATCAACTGTTGTTGATGAAAATATAGCAAGACAACTTATTAAAGACACAAGAGATAATCTTATACAAGAACTTAGCAAAGAAGCGCAGCAGTTACCTTTAAATGAGAATGATGAGATTGCGATTGATTGGTTCAACGGTCGCCGCACACCCGATGCAGATCAAAGATTGAAAGGTGCTATCATCGGTTTAAGTTTGGGAACCGATGCTCCTAAAATTTTTAAAGCTGTTGTTGAAGCGACTTGTTTTGGTGCAAAAGCTATTGTTGAACGTTTTAAAGATGAAGGTGTGCCTGTAAAAGGTTTGATTGGTATGGGTGGCGTTGCAAAAAAATCACCTTTCATCATGCAGATGATGGCAGATGTTATGAACATGTCTATCCGCATTCATAAATCAGAACAAACCTGTGCGCTCGGTGCCGCAATGTTTGCCGCAACTGCTGCAGGCATTTATAATAAGGTTGAAGATGCTATGAATAACATGGGACAAGGTTTCGATGCAGGGTATCATCCCAATACACAAAACGCATCTCTATATGCGAAACGGTTTAAGCGATATAAAGAGTTAGGACTTTTTATTCAGCATTTAACAAGTAATCCGTTTCCATCAAATTAAGTTGTCTTAATACAAAAGACTGCTCAAAGCAAATGATTAATAGACATTAAACAGAATAAAATGACTACAGATTTCCTCTTGCAGCCTGCTCTCTTTCTATTGCTTCGAACAATGCTTTAAAATTTCCCTTGCCAAAACTTTGTGCACCCTTGCGTTGAATTATTTCAAAAAACAGTGTTGGTCTGTCTTCTACGGGTTTTGTAAATATTTGTAACAAGTACCCTTCATCATCTCTGTCAACCAAAATGCCCAACTCTTTTAAAGATGCAATGTCTTCCTCAATGTGTCCTACTCTTTCCATCAGCTCATCGTAGTAAGAAGTAGGCACATGCAGAAATTCAACCCCACGATTATGCAATTCTGTTACCGTGTCAACAATATTATTTGTTGCCATTGCAATATGCTGACAACCTTCGCCATCATAAAACTCTAAATATTCTTCCACCTGTGACTTCTTTTTTCCTTCTGCAGGTTCATTTATCGGAAATTTTACGTAGCCATTTCCATTACTCATCACTTTACTCATCAACGCGGAATATTCTGTTGAAATATCCTTATCGTCAAAACTTAAAATGTTGCGAAAGCCCATTACCTCCTCATAAAATTTTACCCAAGGGTTCATTTTATTCCAACCCACATTTCCTACACAGTGGTCAACATACAACAAACCTGTGGGCGCAGGATTGTAATGCGAACTCCATGCTTTATAACCTGGCATAAATGCACCTTTATAATTTTCTCTTTCTATAAAAACATGCACGGTGTCACCATACGTATGAATGCCGCTCAATACAACTTCACCATTCTCATCGCTCAATTTTGTTGGCTCCATATAACTTTGCGCACCACGCAATGTTGTTTGATGCCATGCATTCATTGCATCATCTACACGCAATGCCAGCACCTTTACACCATCCCCATGTTTATAAATATGATCTGCAATCGTGTTACCACTTCGCAGCGGCGTGGTAAGCACAAACGTCAATTGATTTTGTCGCAATGCATAGCTGACACGATCCTTCACTCCAGTCTCCGGTCCTGCATACGCAAGGCTTTGAAATCCAAATGCCGTTTTATAAAAATGTGCCGCCTGTTTTGCATTGCCAACATAAAATTCAACATAGTCTGTCCCTTGTAGCGGCAGAAAGTCTTTTTCCGGTATTTGTTCTTTTAATGGAGCAATCATCGTTTCCATAAAAAAAATATTTTCATTATGATAATTATTTTTATTAACCCAACTAATGAACTATTATTTTACTTCTGTTGCGTCGCACTCTTGTACTTTCAGAATTCTCTTGTGCAAGTAATCAACATCGCAACAATTCTTATAACTCGCCTTTAGGGTTGAGGGGTACTCAACGCCAAAGTTTCCATCAGCAGTGAGTAGTTGCTGCGTTTATCGTTGAAGACCTTATGAGGATAATCGGGAAGCATGTTGGTACAAAGTTATTAAAAATTTCAAGCGGGATGTCAATAAGCCCCGAGCGGAGTCGAGGGGCCAATGTTATTTTTATCGAGCGAAGTCGAGATGAAAAAGTTAAAATGAATTTGTATTTTGTTATTATGCAAGAACAATATTTTGTGTACATTCTTTTGTGTAACGACCAAAGTTATTTTGTTGGTTATACCGATAATCTTCTTCAAGCAGTTGAGGAACATGTTCAAGGAGTATATTTTAGCGCATATACCTTCAACCGGCGACCTGTTGTATTAAAGTATTACGAAATAATTCCATTTTTAAAGGAAGCAAAACAACGAGCAGTACAAATAAAAGGATGGTCGCGTGCAAAGAAAAAAGCGCTGATTGAGCAGAATTTTCACAAATTGCAGCTCCTTTCACAATGTCAAAATATGAGTCATAGCAAATATAAGGAGTTCGACTCCGCTCACTCCTCTGAAGAAACCCCTCGACTCCGCTCGGGGTTGCCAAAAGTAGGCATCTTGGGCGGCGGACAATTAGGAAGAATGTTATTGCAAGCTGCAGCCAATTATGTTGTTGAAACATCGGTCCTTGAAAATGATGAGCATTGTCCTGCAGCACATCTGTGTCATCATTTTATAAAAGGAGATATTCGTGATTTTGAAACTGTCTATAATTTCGGAAAAAATTTAGATGCGCTCACCATCGAAATAGAATCGGTAAATGTTGAAGCTCTTGAAAAATTAGAAGCTGAAGGTGTAAAAATTTATCCGCGCACATCAGCGATTAAAATCATCAAGAATAAGATAACTCAAAAAGAATTTTATAAACAGCATTTCATTCCAACACCGGCATTTAGAATAACAAACGATAAAGAAGAATTAAAAAATAATGTTGATTTTCTTCCTGCGGTTCATAAGCTAGGTCAAGGCGGTTACGATGGAAGAGGTGTGCAAGTGTTAAAAAAGAAAGAAGATGTTGATAAAGGTTTCGATGCACCTTGTGTATTAGAAAAAATGGTTGATATAAAAAAAGAAATTGCCTTGATTGTTGCAATAAACAGTAAAGGAGAACCTGCATTTTTTCCCCCAGTAGAAATGGTATTTGATTCTGTGTTGAATGTATTGGAATACCAGGTAAGTCCAGCTCAAATTTCTGATGAAGTATTATGGAAAGCGGAAGCCATTGCAATAAAACTTGTAAAAGCGTTTGATAGTCCCGGATTGTTTGCAATAGAAATGTTTGTTGATAAAAACAATGAAGTGTTGGTAAATGAAACGGCCCCTCGTGTGCACAATAGTGGACATCATACCATTGAAGGGAATTATTGCAGCCAGTATGATATGTTGTGGCGAATTATACTTGATTATCCGCTTGGGAATACACACCCGATATTATCGTCATCAATAGTAAACTTGCTTGGTGCAGAAGGTTATACCGGCGAAGCAAAATATGAAGGACTTGATGAAGTATTGAAAATGGATAATGTATTTGTGCATCTCTATGGAAAAAAACAAACAAAACCCGGAAGAAAAATGGGACATGTAACAATTTTAAGTAAAGACAGGCAGGAACTTACTTATAAAGCGCATAAGATAAAGAATACGGTGAAGGTTGTAAGTTGAAAAAAGTTTGTAGTTGGTAGTTTGTGGTTTGTAGTTATCCATGTCTTTAAGGTTGGTTGAAAAATCACAAAATCACTAAATCCAGAAATCTCAAAATCAAAAATCATGGAATTATTAGGCGTTGGTTCAAGAGTAAAACATTCTTCTTACGGAACGGGTGTTATTATTCGCATGCACAAACGTGTGTATGAAATTTGTTTTATTGAACAGGGAATAAAAACAGTGAGCAAAGATCATTTAATGGAAGTGATTGAAAGAATAGAACCGGATTATAATGTAAGTTTTGGGGAGGCTGAGGAAGCGTTGATAAAAATTCTTCGTGAGTGGAGCGATATAAGTGAAGTTGTATCGCTTGGTGATAAATGGGATGGCGGCGTAATGATTCTGCGCCCCGGCGATCCTTCACTCAAAGAAAAAGAAGTTCCGGTTGATGTGTTCTTTCATAAAATAGTTATGCTTCGTGATCGCTTAAGAGTAATGGAGCAGCGCATTAACGCACATGATAAATTAACCGATGAAGATAAAATCAACCTGCAACAATACATCACACGTATTTATGGGTCACTAACGACCTTCAATGTTTTATTTAAATACAAAACTGATCAGTTTGAAGGTGAGAAAAGTGAGAGATAGTTTGGATGCGAAATGGTCTGACCGTCCCGGTCTAACCATTTCAAACATGAAAGCAATTTAACTTCGTAATAAAGTCAGACCGGGACCGTCAGATTTTAATTTAAAATTGCGACTTTGAATTTTGAAACCTACCGATGCCATTTAATCAACAGATAAAGTGATTGCGACGCAACAGACGATGCCATGAAAAACTACTGCTGGTATTAAAAACTTTTTCAAAAACATGAAACAACAGCTTAATACTTTTACCGAAAACAAAAATTTCACGCTGTTTAAAAGTCTCCCTTTAGGGAGATGTAGAGGGTATCATCTTTTCCGGCTCCGCAAGTTTACTTTTTCTGTATCCATAAGAAAAATAAAATATCAAACCCAGCGCAAGCCATGAGCCGAACCATGCCCAATTATTACCCGTCATGCCGGTGAGTAAGTAGAGACAAGTTGAAAGACCAAGCAATGGAATAAGTGAGAAGTTTTTTACAAAAGTTACAATGGAAAGTATAATAAGCACTACCCAAAAAATAATTGTTGAAATATTTAATGATGCGTTGTTAGTGCTGATGTTGAATAAACCCGAGAAATAATTTTTGTTCGCCAATTGCAACGTCACAATCGCAGTAAGAACAAGTAGCGGATAAATAAATTTTCCATTGATGTATGGCATGTTGAATTTGCCTTCCACTTTTTCTTTGCGCGGAATAAGCAACACGCCGCCGCAAACAAGCACAAATGCAAAGAGCGTTGCAATGCTTGTAAAGTCAAGTACAAAAGTCTTATCTGTAAAAAAAATGGGCACACCAACAAGCAAACCTGTAACAACTGTTGAAAAAGATGGTGTTTGATATTTCGAATGTATGTGCTGAAATGCACGTGGCAGTAGACCATCACGGCTCATACTCATCCAAATTCTTGGTTGACCCATTTGAAATACAAGCAACACACTTGTCATTGCTACAACTGCCGCAACTGAAACAAGCAACTGCATCCATCCAACATTTTTTGCTTCAAAAATTTTTGCAAGAGGATCGCCTACACCCTGAAACAAGTGATAATCCAATACACCAGTTAATACCAGCGCAAGCATAATATAAATAAGCGTACAAAGAACAAGCGACAATATCATACTTCGCGGCAAATCTCGTTGAGGATTTTTACTCTCTTCTGCCATTACACTTATGGCGTCAAAACCAATGTAAGCAAAGAACACACCGCTCACCGCCGTCATTACACCTGAAAAGCCATTGGGTAAAAATGAATGAACACCCGCATCGTTTGCAGGCGTCCAGTTTGCAGGGTTTACATAATATGCGCCAACAGCAATCACCAATGTTACAATACAGAGTTTTAACACAACCATCACGTTGCTAAAGTTTCTTGATTCTTTCACGCCAATATAAACAAGTATCGTGATAAGTAAATTGATAACAATCGCAGGCAAATCAAAAATTATCTTTAAACCGCCAATAATTGGCGCGCTATTCCATGCATTAATCAATTCGATGTTGATAGAATTTTCAACAACAGCCTTCTTTGCTTCTAAATAACTGCATGTGAGATAATCGGGAATGTTCACATGGACGCGATGCAAAAACGAAGTGAAGTAATCGCTCCACGAGAATGCCACATAAATATTACCAATCGAATATTCCATAATAAGTGCCCAGCCTATAATCCACGCAAACAGCTCACCAAATGATGCATACGCATACGTATAAGCACTACCCGCAACGGGAATGCGGCTTGCAAACTCCGCATAGCACATTGCTGTAAATCCACATGCCACGGCGCAAATAATAAAGAGGAACACAACACCGGGACCACCTTTAAACACAGCTTCGCCAAGACTGCTAAAACTGCCTGCACCAATAATTGCCGCGATGCCAAAAAAAGTAAGGTCGCGCAATGTAAGCACACGTTTTAAACCACCGGCGCCCCCATGTGCAGCCTCTTCGTTGGTAGCGGCGTCTTTCAAAATTTTGTCAATCTTCTTGGTACGAAAAAGTGGATGACTCATGCGAGTTAATTTGGTTGAAAGGGTAAAATAGTGAAAGCGGGTAAAGTGGTAAAATATTTTTTATCACCCAAGCTAAAAATAAGAATGAAACTTTCGTTGCTTGCCTGCCGGCAGGTAAACGTCGCACTATACACTTCAAAACTTTGTAGAACATTATAACCATGCTTCGCAAATAATTTCTCATTCTATTTTACCGATATGAAATATATACCGATTGATATTTGGTGTATGTATGTTTTCTGCGTCTTGCAAGTAAAGAAATAACTCCTTCAGCAAGTTACTCAACTACCGTAGGGTACTTCAAACTTTTATATTGCGGCGGCGATGCATATCATAAGTGAAGGTTATAAAAAAAGTAATTCACTATTCCCTCACTACTCACCACTCACTACTCACTACTCACGACTTCCTATTGCTTATTCCCAATTGCTTATTACTTTTGCCCCTCAATTCCAATCCAAAGAATGAGCAAAATTACCGCCGCTGTTACTTGTGTTGGTGGCTATGTACCGGATTATAGATTAACCAATGCAGAGCTTGAAAAAATGGTTGATACCAACGATGAATGGATTCGTACACGCACCGGCATTGAAGAACGCAGGATTTTAAAAGAAGAAGGGAAGGCATGCAGTGATCTCGGTGCTCCTGCTGTTTTAGAAATTCTCCGAAAAAAAAATCTCGATCCCAAAGAAATAGATTGCATTATTTGTGCAACCGTAACGCCTGATATGGTTTTTCCCGCAACGGCAAATATTATTGCCGACAAGGTTGGCGCTGTAAATGCATGGAGTTTCGATTTAGGCGCCGCATGCAGTGGTTTTTTATATGCACTTACAACAGGCGCTGCATTGATTCAAAGCGGCATGTACAAAAAGGTAATTGTAGTTGGCGCTGATAAAATGAGTGCTATTGTTGATTATACAGACCGCGCAACCTGCATTATTTTCGGGGATGGTGGTGGCGCTGTTTTACTTGAACCAAACACAGAAGGTTACGGTGTGCTCGACAGCATTTTAAGAAGCGACGGAACGGGTCGGGAATTTTTGCATATGAAAGCAGGTGGTTCACTAAAACCTGCTACTATTGAAACAGTTACTGCAAAAGAGCATTACATCTATCAGGAAGGGAAAGCCGTTTTTAAATTTGCCGTTGTTGGCATGGCAGATATTAGCGCCGAAATAATGGAACGCAATAATCTCACCTCAAACGATGTTGCATGGCTTGTTCCGCACCAGGCAAACCTTCGCATCATTGATGCTACTGCAAACCGCATGGGACTTTCAAAAGACAAGGTGATGATAAACATCCAGAAATACGGTAACACTACAGCAGCAACCATTCCGCTGTGTTTGTGGGAGTGGGAAAAACAATTACACAAAGGCGACAACCTCATACTCGCTGCATTCGGCGGTGGTTTCACATGGGGCGCTGTTTGGGTAAAATGGGCTTATGATGGTGAGTGATTTTTTCGATACCAGCTTTGTTTTTCATGGCATCACCTCTTGCGTCGCAATCACTTTGACGTTCCACTTTCAATTGAGCTGAAGGGTTTAGTTATGTGAACTTATCCAAAATTTGGACAAACTTTGCAACGCTTTTTAATTTCAAATTGTCATCCCTCAAAACAAAAATTTATGCGATGTTATATTCTTCTTCTTGTTTTAACAGGAATGGCACTCTTATCGTGCAGAAAAGAAAATTTAAGCAGAGAGAATTTGTCAGGAAGATGGAGAATGATTTCCGTAAAGGATAATTTCACACATACCATATCAACAAAACCTCTTGATATAAACGGAAATGTGGATATCACGTTTAGTTTTTCAACATCAACGACAGGACTTATGTCCGGAGTTACACCAACAAATAGTTTTCAAGCTCAATTTACCGTTGATGGTAATGGTACAATTACTATTCCCTATTTCTCAACTACTAAAGTAATGGAAACTTCGTGGGGTGCATTGTTTTCTGATAATATCAGATACTCGCAAAGTTATTTTATTGATAAGAATAGACTTAACATTAATACCAGCTCAAAGACACTTAATTTTATTGCACAATGAAAGAACCAGCGAACATATTTTAATTCAATCGCACTCAAAAATTCTTCATTGTTCGCTCATTAATTTTTGTATTTTAGTTTCTGAATGAAAATAGGTTATCAAAATATCACTGCTTATTTTCTGCTGCTGCTAACTGCAAGTCCTGTCTTATTCGGAGCTTATTTACGCATATCGCAAATCATTATTCAACACGAAATGCGTGAAAGGCTGGAACAGGAAAATCTTATATCTATCACTGTAAATAAATCAGAAGTTAAGTGGACTCATAAGGGCAAAGAAGCAATAATCAACGGCAGCTTGTTTGATGTAGAAGAATATTCTATAAAGGGAGACAATATTCAATTTACTGGTTTGTTTGATGAAGATGAAGATAAACTTGTTGCTCAAATAGAAAACACTCAAAAAAACAATTCAGATAATTCGAACAATACTTTGATGTTTCAATTGCTAAGTTGTGTTTCATTATACACAGAAAATAATCAACCTGCTTCTCTCTCCTTTTTTGACAAACAAATTTTTTCCCCGCTGCAAAATTCCGTTATTCACAGCACTGAATTACCAAATGACACTCCACCTCCCAAATCGATTCTTTCCTAACTCAATCGCCGCAGACTGATAAGCGACCGCTTTTATTTTTAATAAAACGTGTACATGTTTCTTTTTGGAAGAAACATAGTCACACGCGTTTCAGAATTGAATGTATTTGACATTGCCTTCAAGTTAAGATTTTTGAACTTTTCATCTGCGGTGCCATACCATTGTTATGAAAACAAAAGTGTTGATAAGAATATTTTTTATTTGTGCATCGTATATGTTGATGCGTACTTCCATATTTGCCCAAAACGATACTTTGAGCAGCACTAATGACAGCAATACTTTAAAAGAGGTAGTTGTATCTGGCATTATTCCAACAAAGTCAAATGAAACAAGCTGGAATATCAACATGCTTTCTCAACAAGACATGCGTGAAAGCGGCGCCTTCAATATTTCGGATGCTCTTACAAAAATGCCGGGCATTAGTCAATTGAATACAGGTGTGGGCATTTCAAAACCGGTGATTCGCGGCTTATATGGAAACCGGATTCTTGCAGTGCTTTCGGGTTTACGTTTTGATAATCAGCAATGGCAGGATGAACATGGCTTAGGTTTAAGTGATATGGGCATAGACAGAGTTGAAGTTATTAAAGGACCTTCAGGATTGTTGTACGGCTCTGAAGCAATAGGTGGTGCGGTTAATATTATTGAAGAAGCGCCTGCAAAACCCAATACAACTGTTGGCGATGCAAATGTGGAAATCTTCAGTAATACTTATGGTGTATTTGCAGATGTTGGATTAAAAGGTGCTACTGCAAAATTCAACTGGAGAGTTCGTGCGGGCATTAATTCCCAAGCAGATTATTCTGACGGTGATAACAATCGCGTTTTAAATTCTCGCTTTGGCGGATACTATTTAAAAGCAAGTTCAGGCTTTACAAAAAAGAACTGGACAAGCATCAATCATTACAACGTTTCACTTGATAACTTCGGTTTTATAACAGCAGATAATCTCGATGCAAAAAAACCTGATGGCAGATTAAGCCGGAGCATGGATGGTCCGCATCATACAGTGTTTCTCAATATTCTTTCAAGTCAAAATACTGTTCGTTTAAAAACATCAACCATTAAATTAAATGTAGGTGGTCAAAGTAATTTACGCCTCGAAAACGAAGGCGGTAATAAGGTTAGTTTAAAAATGCTTTTGAGTTCGGGTATGTACAATTTTCAATGGATAAAAACTGTATCGAATGTTACACAATTAATTTTTGGAAATAATTTTCTTTATCAGAACAATACCAATTATGGCTCACGAAAAATTATTCCCGATGCAAACATGATAGAAAGCGGCGGAACAGCTTTCATGAAAAATAAATGGCAAAAAACAATTCTTGAAACAGGTGTTGGCATTAGCATTCGCAATATTCATACGCTGCTTACAAAAAGTGTAAATACACCAGATAAACCTATACAACCATTTAATAAAACGTATCCTGCTGTTAACGGCAGTGCTGGGGTCGTTGTTAACCTTAATAATTATTGGAACATTAAATTAAATGCCGGCACCGGTTTCAGAAGTGGTAACCTTGCAGAGCTTTCTTCAAACGGTTTGCACGAAGGGACATTCCGTTACGAAATTGGCGATCCTGATTTAAAAGTTGAACACAACATCAACACAGAAACAGAAATAAGTTTCAGTAACGACAATGTACTTTTTTCTGTTGCGGCTTTTTTCAATCATTTCAACAACTACGTTTATCTGGCGCCAACAGACGAAAACTTTTTAGGTTTCGATGTATTTCGCTATAAGCAATACAATGCAAATCTTTATGGCGGTGAAACAAATCTTCAATTCATAATTCCCTTTTACAAAGCGCTGCAGCTTGAAAATAATTTTTCAACGGTAACGGGCAAACTCACAAACGGGACGTATCTGCCCTTTATTCCTGCCAACAAGTGGCACAGCGCTTTGTTATTTTATCTAAAAGACGGAAAAAAATTAAAGCATATAAAATGTTCGGCTGCAGCAGACACTTATTTCGATCAAGATCATCCTGCAGAATTTGAAACACCAACCAGTGGATATACTTTGGTAAACACAGCAATAAGTGCACAGTGGCTTACAAGCAAACAAGCAATTAACATAAGCATTGCAGCAAATAATATTTTAAACAAAAAATATTACGACCATTTGTCGAGGTTTAAAGAATATGGTATTCACAACATAGGCAGAAATGTAGTGCTTAGTGTACATCTTCCATTTGCATTAAAATAAACAGTATGATACAGGTAAAACAATTATTACGATTTGCGTTTTTCTTCGTTGCTGCAATAATTTTCTTAAATAGTTGCAAGAAAGATGAAGATGCAATGATACCGCCTATACTCGAATTTAAAACGGGTGCAGGTTATATTTCTGCTGATGCAACTGTTCCGCCAGACACAACTGTTACAATTGGAATTCATGCAGAGCAAACAGAGATAGGAGATTATCTTAAAACATTCACTGTAAGTCATTCTTATGATGGTGGTGACGATGTATCAGAACCAACGGAATTGCTTGATGACAGCGAACATGAAATATTTGAAGAAGATATACATATTACAACACGCGACGTAACCGGAACCGAAAAATACACATTCACTATCACGAATCGTGATGGATTGATTGTTTCAAAAAGCATTACACTAACAGTGCAATAAACTCTTTTTTTAATTGGGGGATTTATAGTCTTGCAGTTTTTACTGCAGGGCTTTTTTATTTTATAAGCGAAAGTGCATTATTACTACGAAGCTTTACTTGCGTGTGTACCAATTCAGATATTAGTTAAAGAGGTTGACAATCTGCAGATGATATTTATTACCGATTTGATAAACAAGGTTTATAAGTTGCATGCAAAAGAACCCTGTTAAGAAAATTGCTGCTATCCCAACCGGTGTTTTATTTTCAGAAAAGGAAAAATCATGTGCACTTAAACCATTTATAACGTTTAATGCAGAATATCCAGCCGAGCCAACCGAAATATCCAACACTTTTTAGCCAATAAAATGTTGATTGCCTGAAGAGATGATATTTGAACGCAATTAACCGATTTTGTTATTACGTAAAGACCTACTCCATTTCTACGCTCAATAACTTTTGTCCGTTAAGAATTAACTTCTGCGCTATTGGGCAGTATATTTATTTTTTTGAGAAAAAAGCGTGGAATTTGGATTGAACAGCGTAGGATAAGTACATCTTTAAAATTTATAAGATTGGTTGAACATTCATATGCCAACTAGTTTTTCAAGAACGCTACCATTTTTTAAATCTCCGGTTATCGGGTCTATCTCGATCTGGTCTGTCTCTATCCGGTCTGTCTTGCCTGTTAAATCCATCGTTTGGTTTGTCTTCAGATTTTTGAACTAATATTTTCTTTCCTTTAATTGTCACTCCATTTAAAGCATTCATCGTTTCGATTGCTTCTAATTTATTAGCCATCTCAACAAAACCAAAGCCTTTGCTTCTACGGGTCATTTTATCTCTTACAAATCTGGCAGATTTAATTTCGCCATATAATTCAAACATTTCCTTCAGATCAGTATCATCAAAATCTCCCGGAAATCCTGCAACAAAAAGTGTCATAGAATATTTTTGGTAAAAGTAACGGAAAGGCGTTACATAATTGTGTTTCTTTCATTTTTTATTAAATCATAACAATCTTTGGTTAATAATATGTACAAAAAGTTGTTTATGTTTTTCATAGTTGAATAAACTGCAGAAATTGTATTGTATTAGCTGTAGTAATGTTGTAAAAAAATTTCAAAAACAATGCGTAAGATTATTCATATTGATATGGATGCATTTTATGCAGCCGTGGAGCAACGCGATAATCTTGAATATCGCGGCAAACCAATCGCAGTAGGTGGTTTGCCGGATGAAAGAGGTGTTGTTGCTACCGCAAGTTATGAAGCGCGAAAATTTGGTGTGCGCTCCGCTATGGCATCAAAAAGAGCAATACAGCTTTGCCCTGACATTATTTTCATTAAGCCAAGATTTGATGTTTATAAAAAAATATCGGAACATACCCGCGAAATATTTCATCGCTACACTGATTTAATTGAACCACTTTCTTTAGATGAAGCTTATCTCGATGTAACAGAAGACAAACAAAACATTGGTTCTGCAATAGAAATTGCAAAACAAATAAAGCAAGCAATCAAAGATGAATTGAGCTTAACAGCATCAGCAGGTGTTTCAATAAATAAGTTTGTTGCAAAGATTGCTTCGGATTTAAACAAGCCCGATGGGTTAACATTTATCGGCCCTTCTTCTATTGAATCATTTATAGAGCAGCTTCCTGTTGAAAAGTTTTATGGTGTAGGAAGAGTGACTGCAGAAAGAATGAAAAACATGAATCTGCATACAGGTGCTGATTTAAAAAAATTGAGTGAACAAGAGATGTTGCAACATTTCGGCAAAGTTGGAAAATTTTATTATCAAATAGTAAGAGGCGTTGATGAAAGACCTGTTGAGCCAAATCAAGAAACAAAATCTATCGGTGCAGAAGATACTTTTCTTCACGACTTATCAAGCATTGATGAAATGAATAAAGAGCTTGATAAGATTGCAGAAATAGTTGTCAATCGCTTAATAAAATATCGACTGCTGGGTAAAACAATCACTTTGAAAATTAAATACAGCGATTTTAAACAAATAACCCGAAGCAAGTCATTAACAAATTATTTTAATGATTTATCAACGATTCAAACAACTGCGAAAGAACTTTTGGCAGCAACAGATTTAGAAGGCAAGAAGATACGTTTGCTCGGTATAACTGTTTCGAATTTTACTGCAGAAAAATCAAGTAATGAAGAACAACAATTAAAACTTTTTTGATGAAGTTTCATTATTGAGCAGAAGTCATCTTTTCTGATAAGTAACACACACTTTTACAGACTGCAATATATCTCAACAATCCACACAGCATATATTTTCAACCGGCACCAACGCGGATGTTCTGTAAATCCTGTATTTGCCAAGTCCTTCAATCAATGGATTGAAATCTGTTGCAACCGCGCCTGCCTCACCATAATTTGTTTCGGTATCATCTTCCATTCTTTCAAAACGCAATACAGGAAATCGCCATGTATTGCGAAGCGGAAACATTTCAACACACAAAACACTAAGACTGCACGTTACAGGCAAACCAATTCTTTCCAAGACATCACTTATTTCTTCTTGTTTGAACGATGCCATGCCATATCGTGTGCCTTCATCTTCCTGTTCTTTTTCCGCACGATACAACATTACTTTTGAATGGAGCAAAATATTGCGGTATGCTTTTCCATCCCCCTGTTTTGCTTGCGCATAAAGAAAACACCACAGGCTTGTTTGCGGCGGCAATGCTGCAACATTTTTTCCATTAAGCACTGCATTTGCAAAAGGTGCAGTAACAACAATTTCATTAGTCGAAATCAGATATAGATTTAAATACTTACGTCTGAATGCGTTGCAGATAAGCGCAGGTGCCGGATGTTGAACACCATTTACTTTCAGCGGTCTTCCATAACGTGCCTGCGCAGTTGACCATAATTCCTTTTTATGTCCAACCCGTAATTCATAACTAAAGAAACCAAATAATTCATCGCTTGATGTATGCAGTCCCGGTGGCAAAGGCACCATATAAAATCTTGGGTTTACTGTTTGTTCCGCAATCATTTCCTGCATGGCGCCAATGCCTGCAAAATCGTTGTTCATACCTGGGATAATAATGCGAATTTTTTCCGGATCAATATTCAATGGTGCATCATCAGGCACATCAAATAGAAGTGACTCATTTATTTCACAAAGCATTGGATCGGGCGCATTAGCAAGCACTCTTACAAAATATGTGTCGTTCGGGTCTTGCGGCGGCTCTTCCATTTCAAGCCATAAAAATTTTTCTCTTACAGTTGTTGATGTATATTTTTCATCGGCTTCGTAGGGTGATAAAGCAATACCTGCTGAAATAAGTTTAGGAACCTGACGAGGAATAATCGTAACAGGTAAATGAACTTCAACAGGAGCAGGTGCATCTGAAACACCTGCAAAAGATGTTTTGAATTTTGGTTCGATACGGTAAATCAAAAATACTTCTTCAGGAAAACCGTTATTCGGTTTCTTGGGATCAAAAGCATCTAAAAAAATAAGCTTGCTGCGATCGCGTTGTGCATCCGTGAGCGCATTAATATTCGCCGTGTCCGATAAATTGATTATTCCAACCAATTCTTCAGCACCAAAGTTTGGCTGCGATTCAAAACGCATTTTTCTGTAAACAAAAAAACTTTCTACATCATTTTCTCTCCATGACCAATCTCGATTAAGAGAATAATTCACTGCAATTACCCAATGATTAAATATTTCTGCAAGAGAAGAGAATGTAACCGAAGAACTATCGGGTGCAAGAGAATGACGCATCAACTTTGAGCATCCAAATTGTACACGTTCTCCTTTTATCCCTTGCAGTGTAAGATTGCTTGCAGTTATGTTCAAAGCATCTGCGATTCTTTTTAATTCAACAGGTGTGCTGCTCGTTACAATTTGTTTTTGTATAAACAATATTGAAGGCGCTACGTGTCCGTCTGTTTCAGGTTGCAAATACATTGCTTTTACACCTTCATCAATCGCAGCGAGCAGTTGTGTTTCATCGCTTGAGTCTTTGAATGAAAAAAGAACAGCGGGCTTACCAAACTCAATACTGTCATCAGCATAAATATTATCGGCATTATCAACGATGGGAATAAATGTTAAACGCAAATTTCGTGCTGTTGGTAAAACAAGTTCATTTGCATTTCCTTGATCGGCGAAGCTTCCATCAAATGGCAGTATTTGAAAATCTTTGTAAACAATTTGTATATCTCTTGCCGCATCAAAATCAGCATCGAAAGAAAAGGTCTTTTCATACAGCACAACATACGGTTCCTTTCCTGATAATGATAACGCATTATCCATTTCGAGTGATTTTATTTCCACTCTTACTTTAAATGAATTTACATCAGGATCGGGAAGACCAACAGTTACGGGAATCTGCTGTGGACCTGCAGGAATACTTGCAAGAACATCTTTCAACCTTCCAATCGGGTCTGCATATTTATTCGTAAACACTACTGCTGGGTAGCCAAGCTTTGGTCTTTCAATAGTTAGTGTTGGATTATTAGCACCAACAATATTTTCAAGAATGCTTGTATCAGGTAAAGGGTTTGCAGTTGTGGGAGGAGGAAGTTGATCAAGCGTGTCTTGTACATTTTTGATTAATACAGGTGCGGCACCTGTGTGTCGTTTAAAATGAATATTATAAACCGGTTTTTCAGCAGCATGAATGGGATCTGCATTCAATCGTGGTCTGCCACCTGTGAGGTCCATCAAACGCACACGAAAATTGTAAGTGTTGCCATAAACCAACGGCAACACTTGTTCGGGATCCTGTACATAAGGATGAAATGTTTTCTTTGGAACAGTGTTGATGGTATTATTGGGATATGCAGGATTAGCCGGTTTTACTTTATCTGCTGTTAATTGATTTATCTCTTCAGCATCTTTATCGGGAATGGCAAGTGATTTACCCATCCAATTTGTAAAATACATAGGAAGCCAAAAACCATCATTTGCAGAGTCGCCATGAGAAGCGGCATGTACTTCTGTGCCCAGTTCAACGCTTCTGCCCTCTCCTCCTACTTGTATATTTCCTTGTTGTATAATTATTCCATTTGGTGCAACAACCTTGTTTTGAGAAAACCATTTTGCATCACCATCTTTTTGCACATCAATACAATAACTAAATACGCCGAGAGGACTATCCACAGCAGTATCTGTGGTTTCCTCTTTCTGCAACATTTGCCTGTTATTCCAAATGGTTAACTGCTCATCGTCCCAGCCAAGTCTTATACCAATATCTTTTTGCGGCGGATTCGATTTATCTTTTTCTTCAAGCAAGTAATCGTTCACAGGCTGATTGGCATGAACAATCTTTGCAAAACCATCATCGTACATAATTGCCTCACGTATTATTTCATCATAACCAACACCGCTCATTGCAATTGTTGAAACCGGAAACTGTACTGCAGCAAACAAACTACGCTCTGTAATATTTTTTAATGAAGGAATTCGTGCAGCATATTGTTTCACCAAATCTTTGTTCAAAGTTTCATAACTGCTGCCGTTATCAAAATCTATATAGAGCCAACCGCCTTCATCAAAAACACCGGCAGGCACATCAATGGATGCATGATAAATAAGACCTGCTTTCACAGCGAGCAAAGGATTTCTTAAACACAATGCAATTGCTTTACCCCAAGATATTTTATCACGATTTGTTTTTGTATCTGTCTGTGATGCATTTTTTACAGAACACTGATACGAATCATCTGTAACCGCATAGCGTGTTCTTGTTTTTGTAAAATTGAATGCGTTGCGATATGTTTCCGGTAAATATTTTTTCACCGAAACATTTTTGTATTTATCAAGCGAAGATTGTGCACGTTGATTAGGATCACTCGATGCTGCATCATCAATCGTTAAGCCATCTGTTGTTTGTAGTTGTTGTTTCAATGCTTCCCAAACATTTCTGCTTGATGCAATTGGGTTTGCAAGCGTTGCACTTATTTCATTTGTTACTGCTGTTGTAAGCGGCAAACCATCGAGACTGTTAATGATCATGCATTTGAAACTCGCGGCAGCATCTGCAAAAGCTGAAAAGCCGGGCTCAAGCGGAAGCAACGGATTAATGTTGCGCGGAATGATAAGTATGTTTACATATAATTTTCCTGCTTCAAATCTTTGTGGAAATGTAAGTAAGCTAAGTTTTGGTGTCGCCATATATTTTAGTTTGCAGTTATTGTTTGTTGTGAGCTTTGGTCTCTTTTATCATCGCCTGTTGTGTCACTCACTTGTGCGTTCTGAACTTTATTCGGCAAGCTACGAGCTGTGAGCTACGAGCCATGAGCAATAACTCGAAGCTCGCAGCTAATGGCTCATAGCTGATCTTACGCGATTTGTCTTGTTTCTTCCCATGTTTCGGAGAAGCTGATATCTATTACAAGGAAAATGCTGATGTCCAGTGCGAATGTGCACATGGCAATGCAACTGGTTGGTCCGCCACCAAGCTGTTTTTGTATTTTACCCGCCGCTTCTATTTGAATGGTTACTGTTACGATGCCTGCAAAAATTTCTGCCCTTCCGCGGAAATAAAGGAATGCTCCTACAGTAAGTTCTTTTGTGGTGAGTTTCATATCTACACCCACGAGATACATCACAGAAACGTCACCGATAACGGGCAAACCAACACACAGCTCAATACCAAAACCAAATTTGAAATAAAGATTAGGACCACTTTTTAAATCTGCAGCGAGTCCAACCTGCGCACGACCTGTTGCATACACAGTTGCTGCTGCAAGCGACACACACATCACCCGCAGGTCTGCACCAAGTTCAAGGTAAGCGCCTGCAGAAGGAATCAACTGGTCAATCGCATTTGCAATTTTTATCGGCTGATTAAAATAACAACCCACTTTAAAATATGCATCAAGCTTGAGCGGTGTTGTAGGTGAATTATAATTGATAGGATCAAACGGAAATTTTACAAACGGAATTTCTTTTTCTGCTTTGAACTTGTATTCCCATGAATCTGCTGTGTTGCTCATTGCAATCTTCAAACCTTTTTTGATTGCATCAACGGGTTTTGTCGGATCAAGGTTTGCGAGAAATTCGAGTATCTCATAAATAGGTTCAAGTTCTTTGCAAAGTTTTAATTGTGGTGCGTTGCCCGAATCAAAGCCCGGATCTATAGAGCTCTTTGTTTTGAAATCACCCGTGATAGTCATTAACTCTTTAAATGGTCCAAGGTCTGCAACTACACTTAAATTAGAAAGTTCATTCTTCCATTTTTCTGCAGGATTACCACTCATTGAATCGGTGACATAATTAACGAATGTCTTTGTTGTGCCACCTGCTGAAGGATTGCTTGCGTATTTTACATAAAGGTGCAGCGTATCACCATCTTTCCCTATAATATCAAACTTGAGATTATCAGGAACTTCAAAATTATTGATTGCTTTTTTCAAACCTGATGGAAGAATATCAGTAACTGCTTCCGTAACATTTTCAACTTTTATAGCATTGGTAAGATTTGAAAAAGGTCCTTTGCTGTTTAAAAGTCTGTATGCATCTGCAAGCAACGGCGCTTCCGATTTTAACTGTGCAGGAAAGTTTTGGTTAACGTTTGGATCGGTGAGTAATAATTTTTGTGTGCCTGTATTTTGTACGTAACCATAACGCATGTTGTAAGAAGGATTGTTCACCAATGCATCTGCAAAAGCAACTCTTACAATTTTATCGTTTCCATCAATAATAAAATCTTTTGTTGTTCTTCTGCGTTCGCCTCTTCTTATAACAGGCACACTTTGTTTATTAGTAACAGGCGCTACTTCACCGCTGTCTTTGTTTACTTCAACAACACTCCAGCTTCCTTCAGATGGTAATTGTATAGAGCCTTTTGCTGCTACAACAAAAATGATGTCGTTGTTATTGTTGTTTTGATAAGAAGCACTGACATCAATGCGGTTTATTTTCATAAGCTGCTCTGAACCGCCAATCTTCATGGTACAATCAACAGAACCACCGATTGAATTTTGTTGCTGGTTAAAAAGTTCTTTGAACATTTCAGGAGTAAGCGGTACGCCTTGCGGTTGTATTTGAACAAAACCTTTAAAACTTTTTCCGGTAACTCTTCCATTTGATGCGCCGCTGCTCACATCTTCAAGCGCAATGTTTGCATCGAATGTTACTGCGCGAAGTAATGCAGGTTGTTGTTGCCCAACTTCTGCGTCTCCGCTCTTTAATATTTTTATAAACTTACCTGACGTGTCGAAATAATAATCGCCAACCTGCAGTGTGTGAGAAATATTAACAGGTTCATTTACTTCCTTTATGTTATGAACATTGAAGACTCCGCCAATAAGACCCGGATGAAAAACATAAGGATTAGGATAGCTTTGAGGATTGTTTGCTGAATCTCTTCCGGTGAATGAGAAATCGAATAAGCCATCACTTTGAGCAACCCAGCCGCTGTCTTCACGGTAAATTACTGCATTGCCATCGCGATGAAATGTAATAGTGCGCACCACTTTTATCCCCCACGGATAAACAATGCTTACTACCTGTACCACTTCATGCGAAACACGACCAATAAGCACATCAAATCTTACTTCGCTCGTTTGTGCTATCTGTGCATCAGGATTATGCCAATCGCTGAACATGCTTGCACCATAACCTGAAAAATCTGTGAGTATAACAGGCACTCCATCCACTTTTACTTCGGGCACTTTGGTGCTGGCATTCCAGTAAAAATCGTTTTCAAAGATTTGATGAACAGAATCACCAAGTATACTTTTACCAATTGGAGTGCCATAAGCATTGGCAACATTCACAAGTTGATTTGTCATTCCCGGCAGTTGCGGTCTTCCACTTTGGGTTGATGAAGCAATACGGAATTGCAACCCACCTTTTACTGTTATGTTTGATGGTTTAAATTCAGGACGAATAAAATCAAGATTGCCCCTTACGGTTGAATATGTTTCTGAAAAGTACTGAAGAAGAGCGAGTGAAACTTTGCCGTGTGGTAATCCGAAAATGATATAACTGCCAAGATTTTTTATGTAGGGACTTAAGTTTTGTTTGAACCGCTCAAGATGTTTCAACGGATCTATATCTACAGGTTTGAAATCTATTTGTGAAAATATAGACGGGGGTCCGTTATCAGGAAATGAAAGAATACCATCCGGCGGATCTAAAGGATATACAGAAGAACCGGATAAATTATTTAATGGTTCCCACGAAATATGCGGCAGTGTAAATGCATTGAGCAACAACATGGGCGTTTGCAAATTCATCTTTTCGATTGTAACAACGCCGCTGCTTACTGCTGTTGCTCTTCCTTGCTCAAGAAAACGGTATCGCTGACTGTTCCATACCATGCTTACACCAAAGAGATCATAATTAGTGCTTAAATCGAGAAGAGAAAATAAATTGCGACCATAAATATCATTATCCCGTGTGCCGGCAATTAAAGAAAATTCTTCCATTACGTCCTCAACAAAAAATTGCTCTATTGCTTTGGTGGTAACTTCGGGACCGGTAGGTTGTTGTGTAAGTGTTCTGAATAAATCGGTGAGCAACTCAAAGTCAACATTAACTGTAGAATCGGTAATGTTTGCGTCATCCCAACCGCATGTTGACATAATATAATTGCTAAGCAGCGGAAGCCATTGAGCCACTTCTTTTATATCTTTCAACTGTTCTGCACTAACACCATATTGAGTGAGCCTGATGTTTGCTGTATAAGGATGAGGAAGTATAGGAGTTAAAGTAAACAAACCATATACAATGGTGAGGTTTCCTTTTGTAATTGTGTTACTATCATCAAAAGTTCCGCCAAGTAATAATGAAGCAGGCGGTGTGGTAAGCATATAAGCATTGTTGAGAGCGAACTGATATATCTCTGCTTTTGTTACATGATTAAAGGAAGGCGTTGCTTGCAACAACATATCCTGATCGTACAACATCATGTTTTGTAAAGTGTCACTTACATACTTTAAGTAGAGACTATCAATGGTATTGGGTGAAACAGAATTGCTATCTGCTCTAAAAGGTTTATCAGTTTTAAAATTAGCATCTGCCCATGTTGCTATTGCTTCAAATCCTGCCTGATCACTGTAATAGAGAAAAGGTTTATTTTTTTTGAAAAATAATTCGACTGTTGTTCTTATATCTGTAGTAACATCTTTCTTCCATAGCTTGTATAATTCTGTATGTTGCTTATATAATGTTGCAACATCCGATAAAGAGAACTTGCCCGGCTCTGCCATTATCAGCGGCACATTCATCTTTACCGTTCCGTATAATTTATCAAGCCCTTTCCATTGATACAATAAACCATTTGTACATAAAACAGCAAGCGCTCCATTACCTGCTACAGCAAAAGGTTTTGTTATATCTGTTATAGTGGATACACTTAAACACCATCCGGAAGAAAAAACATTTGCTTTTTCAGCGATATTGAAAAATGAGGATTTACAATCTGTTATTTCAAAAACTGCTTTATCGGTATTAAGAGGAAACACAAGCCTGTTTAGAAATGAATTAAAAATAACCTGACCGCTTTGCCACATAAAATTTCTCGAATCGCCATATAAAATCCAACTGCTGTTTGCAAGTTGTAAAAGCGCGAACTTTCCTTGCGTGAATTCAAATTCTGCTGTACCGGGTAAATCAATAACGGCATTTCTTGCATCAATGCCATAAATGCTGCTGCCACTTGAAGTGAAGGTATTGTTCAATTCAACCGATAAACGGAACGATTCAGTAGCGGGAATTGTAAGCGTATCATTAATAATGCTGTGCGAAGCATTGAAAACAAGCGTTCCACTCGTAATGTTTAATCCAAAATATTGATTAGATGAAAGACCTGTGGTAAACAAATCTGCACGCAGCCACATACTTCCGTCTGCTACCTTGTAAGTGTTGGTGCTGAATTGAAATATGAAGAGGCTTAAAGGAACAAGCATAATGGGAGAGCTATCACCACTCACATAAACAGGTATCAGCTTCTCATAAAAATAAAAGTCGAACCAAAAATTACGACCATCCACGCCAGTTAACGGACCAACAGTAAACTGTGGCTTTGCACCTCGTGCCCATACAGGCGATGAGGCAGGAAACCGGCTGGAGATAAACGGTGTTTCTCTTCTGAAGACTTTGTACTTCTTATCGGTGCTTGCAGGTGCAGCTTTAATCTCATCAAGCAAGGACGGATTTTGTAAAATACTTTTACCAATTACCGTTTCAGTTTCGTTGTGCAGCAGATTCCATTGCTCTGTATCAATATCTGATTGTGCCAACAAGCTAATCAATTGCTTTAATGAATCGGTTTGCTCGTGCGGTGAAAGGTTATGCAGCAGCGATAGTGCGGTTGCATCGAATGTAGAAGAAGGCATGATGTGTTTTATTTGGGAAGGTGTAGCAATTTCTTCATAAGCCGGTGTCGCCATACAAAGTAAACAAAAACAAATTCAAAAAAGAAAGGTTATTCTATTTAATATTCTAAATATTTTTTGTTTGATTTTTCAACCATGTGTATTAAGCATAACTGAATTTGATTCGCAAAAACTTTTAAGCTATTCAGTTTTCAAAAAACTAATTGCAAGATGAGCCATAAGACCTGTGCTCAAAAGCAAAGCATCTTCATCAATATTAAACGTAGGTGTATGCAAAGATGATGAAGCCGATTTTTTGTTTCCTACACCCAGCAGATAAAAACAAGAAGGAACATGCTGGGAATAATAAGCGAAGTCTTCTGCAGCCATCCAAAGTGAAGCTTCTTCTACATTTTCTTTTCCAAAATATTCTTCTGCAAGAGTTTTAATTCTTTCTGTGACGTTAACTTCATTGATAAGATAAGGATAGCCAGGGACAATTTTGAATTCGCAACTTCCTCCCATGCTTGCAGCGATTGATTCAGCCATTGTTTTCATTTTTGCGTGTGCTTGTTTGCGCCATGTTTCATCCATAGTGCGAAAAGTTCCTTCAAGATAAACTTCATCGGGTATTACATTAATGGCTCCGTTGGCAATCTGTTTTCCAAACGACAATACTGTAGGCATAAGGGGATTTGCCATGCGACTAACCATCTGTTGTAAAGCCACAATGATGTGTGCAGAAATTAAAACCGGATCTATGTTTTGATGAGGTTGAGCTGCGTGTCCTCCTTTACCTTTTATCGTAACAAACAACTCATCCATTGAAGCCATAAATTTTCCTTTTCGTAAAGCAATTTTTCCGGCAGATAAACTTGGAAAAACATGTTGACCTATAACTATGTCTGGTTCCGGTTCAGTCAATACACCTTCATTAATCATAAGGCTTGCACCGCCAGGCAATATCTCTTCTCCCGGTTGAAATATTAGTTTTATAGTTCCTCCAAAGTCACTTTTCAAAGATTGCAAAATAGCAGCGGTTCCTAAAAGAGATGCTGTGTGTGCATCATGTCCGCATGCATGCATCACACCATTATTACACGACTTATAAGATATATCAGATGCTTCGGTTATTGGCAGTGCATCCATATCTGCACGAAGGGCTACAACTTTATCAGATGGCTTCTCTCCTTTTATTATTCCAACAACACCGGTTCCTGCCATAGCTCTCCACGCGATTCCAATTTTGTCGAGTTCACTCTTTACAAAAGCAGAAGTATCATGTTCAAAAAAAGAAAGCTCGGGATGCATGTGAAGATGTCTTCGATTCGCTACGATTGTGGGATAAATATTATTTGCGAGTGTTTTAATTTCCGTAATCATTGACAAGTTGTTTTAATAAGCCGCAAATGAATTTCTGATGAAGCTAAGACACAAATCTAAGTTTTAGATGGTAAGATATAACGACTATAAAGCATATTCATCTTTCTCATTTGTTTATTAGCAATTGAATTTATAAGACCGGCGAACAACACTTAGAAACAATATTTAGTTTACAAAACAATAAGTGTCAATTGCACATTTTATAATATCTTCCCGCTTCATTACAAAACCCCTTTATCAACTGACAATGAGAAAGACTATTTCATTCATTAGCCTATTGCTTGTTATTGTTTTTTTTAACGAATGTAGTTCCGATTCAAATTCACGCCGAGTTTTACTCTTCACCAAAACAAAAGGTTATCACCATGAGTCTATTCGTGCCGGTATTATAGCAATAGAAAAGATGGGTAAGGATAATAATTTCAGCGTTGATGTTGATTCAAGCGGTGAAGTATTTAATGATGATGATTTAAAAAAATACAAAGCCGTAATCTTCTTAAGCACAACGGGGAATATTCTTAACAGCGATGAGCAGGTTGCGTTGCAACGTTATATAGAAGCAGGTGGTGGCTTCATGGGCATTCATGCTGCCGCAGATGCAGAATATAACTGGGCATGGTATAATAAGCTGGTTGGTGCGTATTTCAAAAGTCATCCGGGCAATCCCAATGTAAGAAAGGCTACGGTTGTTGTAAAAGACACAGGCTTTATTGCGATGAAAGGTTTACCCCAAAAATGGGAACGCACAGATGAATGGTATAATTATAAAAACATCAATGCAGATTTGAAAGTAGTTGCTACACTCGATGAAGACAGTTATGAAGGCGGTGAGAACGGAAAAGATCATCCTATTGCATGGTACCATGAATATGATGGCGGACGTGCATTTTACACAGGCGGCGGACACACATCAGAAAGTTATAGCGAGCCTTTGTTTTTGCAGCATCTTGCAGGTGGCATAAAATATGTAATGGGTGCAGATACTGCAAAACTTGATTACACAAAAGCATACGCAACAAAAACACCTGAAGAAAATCGTTTTACAAAAACAATATTATCAAACGACCTGAATGAGCCTATGGAAATTGCCGTTACCCAAAGTGGTGTGGTGTTTATTGTAGAACGTTCAGGGAATTTTTATGCATATAAGCCTTCTGACAATTCAACAAAGCTTATTAATAAATTCAAAGTAAGACCAGACACAAAAGAAGCTTTTGGAAATGGTTTGTTGGGCATGACAATTGATCCTGATTTTTCAACCAACAAATTCATTTATTTTTTTTACTCACCCGATTCAATGCCTGCACATCAAAATATTTCAAGATTTAAAATGATAACAGAAGACTCCATTGATCTTGCTTCTGAAAAAGTAATTATACAAGTGCCGATAGACCTTGAAGTTAGTGCCCACACAGGCGGCTCACTTGCATGGGATAAAGACAAAAATCTTTTTATCTCAACCGGTGATAATACAGTTCCATTTGAGTCGAATGGTTATGCTCCTTTGGATGAAAGAAAGGGCAGAATAATTTTTGATGCCCAACGCTCTGCAGCAAACACGAATGATCTTCGTGGGAAAGTGTTGCGCATACATCCTGAAGCTGATGGAAGTTATACTATTCCCGATGGCAATTTATTTCCAAGAGGGACAGCGAACACAAGACCCGAAATTTATACAATGGGTTGCCGCAATCCTTATCGCATCTGTGTTAATCAGCAAACATCAACAGTGTATTGGGGAGAAGTGGGTCCTGATGCAGGAGATGATTCAAAAGTTGATCCGCGAGGTTATGATGAATTTAACCAGGCAAAGAAACCCGGAAACTATGGCTGGCCTTATTTTGTAGGCGACAGCAAACCTTATCATGATTCTGATTTTGCCACACATGCAATCGGCGCATTGTTCGATATTAATGGACCTGAAAATAATTCTCCCAACAATACTGGTTTAAAAAAATTACCACACCCCATAAAAGCAATGATTTGGTATCCTTATCGTGTATCAGATGAATTTCCTGATCTTGGTGAAGGTGGACGCACTGCTATTGCAGGTGCTTTTTATCATTACAACAAAAATCTTGCAAAGAAGAACAGCATACCGGAATACTACGACAACAGTTTGTTTGTGATGGACTGGATGCGGAACTGGATATTTGCCATTCGTTTTGATGAACATGAAAATTATAAACGCATGGAAGCGTTCATGCCGTTGACAGGAGATTTCAGAAGACCGATTGATATGGATATAACTCCTAATGGAGTAATGTATGTATTGGAATATGGTTCAATTTATGGTGCCGATAACGATGATGCAAGATTGGTGCGTGTTGATTACAATGAAGGTAACCGTGCGCCTGTTGCTATAGTAAATGCAGATGATAGTATTGGTCTTACTCCTTTAAAAGTAAGTTTCAATAGCAACAGCAGTTATGATTACGATGAAGATGATCAGTTAAAATACGAATGGAAATTTGAAGGCGATAAAGTTGGCTCAACAGAAGCAAACCCAACATATACGTTCCAAAACAAAGGCGTATATAAAGTCACTTTAAAGGTGACTGATCCTTCAGGAGCAAGTTCGCTTGATACAATGGAAATAAAAGCGGGTAATACAATGCCTGAAGTAACGATTAATACAACGGGTAACAGTTCATTCTATTTTAATCAACCAACGCTCGACTATGCAATTGACGTAAAAGATAAAGAAGATGCGAACATAGATCCAAAACGCATACAGGTTAAGCTTGATTATATTCCTAAAGACGCCGGCAGTTTTAAAAACGTAAACGGCAAAGGCATATTGGTGATGCCAGGTAAAACATTTATAGAGTCAAGTGACTGCAAAGCATGTCACACAGTTGATAATACAGTTGTTGGCCCTGCGTTCATGGCTATTTCGGAAAAGTATAAGGACAAACCAAATGAAATATCAAGACTGGCGAGTAAGATCATCACCGGTGGTGCAGGTGTATGGGGCAATCACTACATGAATGCACACCCGCAATTAAGCAAGGAGAATGCAATAACCATTGTGAAATATATTCTTTCATTATCACAGCAAAAAACTTATGACAGTCTGCCTCCATCTGGTACTGCTTCTATCAAACCACCTGCAGGTGCAACAGGCGGTTCATGGTCACTCACTGCATCTTATACAGATTTAGGCAATGGTGTGGTGCCGTTAACTGCAAGTATCCAATTGGTGTTAAGACAACCCACCATACAAGCGAATGAGGCAGATATAATCAGCGGTATTATGCGATATCAAAACATGCTGGGCGCACTCAAGAGCAACTCTTATTTTGTGCTGAAGGGCATAGATCTGAAAGACGTAAAAAAGGTAACATATAATTATGCCGCAAAAGACAATGCTGCTACACTTGAAATACATGTAGATTCAATAAAAGGTACGGTCATCAGTACGCTTAATTATCAACCCACAGGAGATTGGAACAAGTTTAAGCAAGCAACTGCAGTCATTAATGAACCGGGAAACAAACACGACTTATATTTTGTATTTAAGAAAGATGGTGAAATAGTTGGTGAAGGCTTGTGTTTGCTCGACTGGTTACGATTTGAAAAATAGATTATTAAGTAAATTTTTGATAATAAAAAGTTTTTTATTGGTGTTAAAACAGTGCTCAAATTCTCAATGTTGAGTTGATGAATTTCTAATCGTTTTCTAATAATATTATAAGCATGGTATTTATCAACATTTATATAGCGTGGTTATTTTTGCTTTTGCATAATCTAAATATCCCATATGTCCGCTAAAGAAATTAAGTTTATGTTTGATGGAATTATTTTTTCCTCTCAAGTACTTACAAACCGCGTTTTAGAGTCTTTAAACAGGTATGAGTTTAGTATCAGTTTTGCTAATCAGTATCTCATTTCAAAGTACAGAGATGGCTATTACTTCGTCTTTGAGAATAACAACTTTAAACCGGTATATGCAAAAGACGAAAAAGAGAATGAGTTGATAAAGATTTTACAGGAAACAATTATGAAAGCACTATGGTAATGCTCTTAAATTATGTTTAATTAACAGGCAAATCAGTGAGTGACACAACAGAAGCACCATAGCAGCACAACAAGCTGTCCCAAAAATCATTCAGAATATATTTGTCATTCAAAAATATTATTGAAAAAACTCCGTTAAATAAAACCGGCTAACTGCAGTAAATAAAATATAATGTAGTTTGCAACCTGAAAACACTTTTGACAATGCGTGTGCGAAGAATGATACCTTACCCTATAACTGCTATAATACTTTTCACGGCTGCAACATCTTATGCACAGGGTACATCATGGCTTAAACGAAGCTGGGAAGGTAAAGCATACACCCTGGGCTCCGAGCCACAACACTACGATCTTATATTAAACATTTCGAGCATAAAAGGAAAAAATTTTGAAGGCTTAATAAAAGCCATACAGCCTCAAGACACCAGTGATCATTTTGATTCTAAAATCACAGGGGTTATTTTTGACCGGTATCTGCGCATAAATATTGGACCTTGGAAAGTAAAATGCGGCTCATGCAAACCGCAAGTGCTCGAATTTTCTATGGAGAGTGGAAGATTTTTTATGAAGGGCGAAGCAAAAGGATGTTCCACTGTTGAGTGCACATGGATAACTGAATTTTCGGAACCGCTTGTAAAATTCAATACAACAGAACAAGACATGCTCTTTGCAATGGCAGATGAAGTGAAAGCACCAGAACTTGATACAACCGCTGTTGTTCAAAATACTCCGCCGCCAGTGAAAGATACGGTTACAGCTGCTAAAGAAATTTCACCACCACCGCCTGCACGGATTACTTTATTGCCGTCCGGAAATATTGTTGCGTTTGAACGCAATACAGCTTCATTGCTTTCGCAAAAAACACCGACGAATTTGCGTAAAAAACTTTCCCTCAATTTACCTCAAACTACTGCACCGGCACCGAAAATTACTGTGTTGCCAGCCGGTGATGTTGCTTTAACCGGACATAAATCTGATATATCGTTCTCACCAAAACCACCTGCATCGCTGAATAAAACAACGTGGATGGTGATTCCTGAAACTACTCCTCCACCACCGAAAATTTCTGTGTTGCCTGCAGGTGATATTGTTTCATTAGGACATACGTCTGCAACGTCTCTATCGCAACCACCAGGGTCATTACAAAAAAATACTTCGATAACAATTGATGAAACAACTCCTCCCTCGCCTCGGGTTAATGTTTTACCTGCGGGCAATATCGTTTCATCTGATCATGCTGCAAATACTAATAATGCTCCAACGCTCGGGAACAAGAATGTTTCGCTAAAAGTAAAAGAGAATGTTGTTATCACAAAACCTGCACCTCCAAAAGATACAGCAGTTGCATTACCTACAGATTATACCGAAAGAAAAAAGAATGTGATAAGAACTTTAATCGTAAACACCGATTCAATTATGTTGCGAGTGTATGATAATGGCGTTGTTGACGGCGATATTGTGTCCGTAATTTATAACGATAAAGTTGTTGTTGATAAACTCTCCTTAAATAAGAATGCTGTTGTTGTAAAAATTCCGGTAAAAAAATCCGGCATCAATACGCTTGTTTTTCATGCACATAATCTTGGCGAGTTTCCACCCAATACCGCACTGCTTGAAATTTTATATGACAACAAAAGAGAAGAGCTAACTGTATCATCAGATCTTACTGTAAGCAGCACAATTGATATAGAGTATCAGCCATGATTGAGGCTTTGAAATTCGATTTGCAATTTTAAAGTATTGACATTTGAAACAATTGGATGTTCTGCGTACATTTTTATTAGAGCAAGTTCTCTTGGTTGTTCAAACAATCTTCATCAAACGCACTGCATGCAATATAAAAACCGCTCCGTAATTAACGAAGCGGTGAAGTTTAAAAAGAATGGAATATATAGTGAAGTTATTTCTTTATAAACCTTAAGGTCTGCGATGCTGTACCTGTTGATAATTGCAACATATATATACCGCGGCTTAATTGTGATGCATTTACTTCAATCCTGTTTTTACCATTTGCACTATAAGTATTGTTGCTTATTACCGCACCATGTAAATCTATAATTCGTACTGTTAATTGTTCCGCAGGTGTTGAAAACGTTACATAAAATTTGTCATCAACAGGGTTGGGATACATTGTTGCCTTTATTGTTGCGGTTGCCGTTACATTTTGTTGCTCATCACTGTTTGTTAACATGAGTGAGTTAGTAACAGTAACGGTTATTTGTTCTTCATCGTATAAACCCGTTGGGTCTGTTGCTCTTATTTTAAAAGTATAATTGCCTGTTGTTGTGGGAGTCCATTTAAACACACCTGTTGTTGCACCAATAGTTGCTCCTTGCGGCGCATTAATTAATGAGTAAGTAACTGTTTCACCTGCATCTGCATCGGTCGCTTTTACAGTGAATTTGAGCAATGAATCTTTTGCGATAGTTTTATTGCCAATTGCTTTAAGCACAGGTGTATCGGCAACAGGTGTAACGGTAATGCTTACAATCGCTGGCGCAGAAGAGATACAACCAACACTTACATTAAAGCTAAATTGATCGTTGCCGTTATAATTGCTTGAGGGTTTATATGTAACATTAGGCGCTGTTCCGGTTAATGTACCGTGTAAAGGATTGCTCACAATATTATAAGTAAGTGTACCACCTGAACCGGTAAGTGTTATTGCTTTCTTTGTGTCTTCATTTGTTGTAATGCTTTGAGGATTTGCAACAAGATTATTTATCGGAGCAATGATTAAACTTCCGAAGGGATTGCCACCGTCTGTTGCCATAGTGAGATGGCGCAACACAGTATATGTTCCTGAAGGAGTTATTTTAAAAATAGTACCAATATTATTTGTGCCGCCATAATTCGTCATTCCATAGAAGTTACCATCTGCGGCCTGTATAAGATTTCCGTTAGGATTTTCACCATCAGGTGTTTTATTTAAATGTTTTAAAACGGTAACAGTACCACCAGAAGTCATTTTAAAAATTGTACCACCAAAAAATGAACCACCATCATTTGTTGTTCCATAAAAGTTTCCATCTTTTCCCTGTACGAAACTTCCTTGCGGATTATAGCCTTCCGATGTTATGAAAGTATGTAACACAGTGAATGTACCATCCGGCGCCATCTTGAATGCACGGGCATTAAAGCTTGTCATCCCATAAAAATTTCCATCAGTTGCTTGTATAAGATTACCGTTTGGATTGGCGCCTTCTGATGCTGAAACAAAACTGTGCAACACTGTAAAAGTTCCCGTAAGAGTTATCTTGAAAATAGTACCTGTGCCATTAGGACCTCCTGCGTTTGTCATGCCATACAAATTTCCATCTGTACCTTGAACAAGGCTTCCCTGTGCATTACTTCCCTCTGTGGGACTGTTAAAAACATGCAATACAGAATAAATGCCGCCAGGTGTTATTTTGAAAATAGTGCCCCAACCTTTACTGCCTCCTTCGGGCGTCATGCCATAAAAATTACCATCGGTTGCTTGTATTAGACTTCCTTTTGGAACCCCGCCTTCTGTTGGTCTGTTGAATGAATGTAAAACAGTTGTTTTACCGCCGCATATTTTAAAGATGGTTCCATAGTCGTAAGCTCCGCCTGCACTGGTTGTTCCATAATAAGCACTGTCTTTACCTTTAATAAGAGACTCCATAGGAACATTACCCATTGAAGAACCATCGAAAGCAGCAAGAACAGTTAACGCACCTGCAGTAGTAACTTTAAAAGCAGTACCCCATCTGTTGGGACCGCCCGTGCTGGTCATACCATAAAGATTACCATCAGTTCCTTTTATAAGGCTTCCGTTAGGTACGCTTCCTTCTGTGGTATTATCAAATGAGTGTATCACTGTAACGCTTCCGCTTGTTGTCATTTTAAAAATTGTTCCACCGCTTTTTGTTCCACCGGTTCTCGTCATACCATAAAAAGTGCCATCAGTGTCCTGAAATAAATTGCCGTAAGGGTTAGCTCCTGTAGTTGAAGAAAGTGATTTTAAAACGGTATAGGTCCCTGATTTTGAAATTTTAAAAATGGTGCCACCGCCAGAAGCACCACCACCATAACACATACCGTACAAGTTTCCGTCTGCAGCCTCTATTAGATCGCCCTCAGAATTACCGCCATCTACACTGCCATTAAAATGATGCAATACAGTAAGTGCACCGGATGTGGTTACTTTAAAAATAGTACCTAAATCAAAAGTGCCGCCATATTGAGTAATGCCATACAAATTTCCGTCTTTGCCCTCTGTAAGACTGCTGTATGAGTTACTGCCTTCAGTTGTTTTATTCAGGGAATGAATAACAGTATAGCTACCACCTGTAGTAAATTTAAAAATGGTACCAGCACCGTTGGCTCCTCCGCTATAAGTGAGTCCATAAAAATTTCCATCTTTTGCAAGGACCAGATGTCCGCGAGGATTAGCACCATCCGCAGCAATACTGAAATTTTTTACGACAGTATAAGCACCATCAAGAGTAATCTTGAAAATGGTGCCATAACCATTAGCGCCACCACTTGAAGTCATTCCCCAGAAATTGCCATCAGGTCCCTTAATAAGTTCACCGTAAGGATTTTGACCATCAGCCAAACCGTTTAAATGTTTTAACATCGTTACATCGCCGCTTGATGACATTTTAAAAATGGTACCAAGATCGTTTGTGCCGCCGCCATAAACCAGACCATAAAAATTTCCGTCGGTGCCAAGCAGCAAATCGCCAACAGGATTTTTTCCCCAATCTGCAAAACCTTTGATAATTGAAAAATTTGAACCATTGGTCTTAATTGAGAATGCAGTTCCCTTGCCTTCCTGTCCCCCGTTAGAAGTTAATCCCACCAATACATCCTGTGCATTTGTAAGTACAGATAGAAGAAGCGAGAACAGTAAAAATAGTATTGATAAAATACTTGTTCTTACCGCTCCGCTTCTTTTGTGTTCCGGTTGCTCAACTGATAAGCATATTGCTTTACTTGTAGTAGATGTGTAGCTCATAAAAGTTTTTTTTAGAAAATTGATGTTGTAAATTTTTTGCAGTCAGCAAAATGTGAGCGTAAAATTTGTGTGCTTTCAAAAGCTTTTCAAGTGTGCAGTGTATGAACTGTATAAATGATGCAATGGATTGAAAAGAGGGATTATGTACTTAGCTTTTGTATTGCTATTAGACTTTCGTTGCGTCGCACACTTGTACGTTCCTTTTTCAATTGAACTGTAGCGTTCATATTGTAAGTTGTTATTGGTGGAACAAGAGGAGCTTGTGGGACAAATGCTCACCGCTCCATGAGTTCGACAAATCTCAAAACAATGCAGGTGTTCATATTTGAACAATAAAAGAACTTTATTTACCTCCCGGACGATCAGGCAATTGAAGTTTCAACTCACTCACTATTTTCAACAATTCATTAATGTTGAAGAGTCAACACCATTGTATACAAAATACTTTTGCGTTCGAATTATAATGCAAAAGGTAATCATCATATTCATGCTTTGTGTTTTGATTGTTTCAATCATTGTATCATACGCATATACAAATCAACAAATGACTCAATCGAAAAACATGAAGTATATTGAGGATACTCACAATTACTTACTCATACGCCTTATATAAAAGAACAAAATCTATGAACACTGTAAAGAGCAAGGCTTCGGCTTTGCTCTTTTCGTTTAAACGAGTGAACCATTTCACATTTCATCCACTTATTTCATCAATTCATACATACATCAATTGTTGTTGGTGCAATGCAATTCTACTTTCACAAAACCAAATGAGAAACTAAATCGTATAATAGATACCATTAAAACACTGTATGATAAAGAAAATTTTAAAATGGACAGGCATTGTATTGCTTACATTAATTGTGGGCGTAACAATTGTTGTAGCATCACGGCAAAATTTAAAATACGACGCTCCTTATCCAAACATTAAGGCATCAACCGATAGCGCGATTATTGCAAGAGGAAAACATATTGTAATCGGCGGCGGTCATTGCATTAACTGTCACACCACGGTAAATGCCGATTCACTGATAGATGCCGGACAGCATGTCGCACTCACCGGCGGTTATTTATTTGATTTGCCTTTAGGTAAAATTTATTCAAAGAATATTACACCCGATAAAGAAACAGGCATAGGAAAATATACCGATGCAGAAATTGCAAGAGCATTGCGTTATGGCGTACATCCAAACGGCGAGCCGGTATATGATTTTATGCCATTTCATAACATGAGTGATGAAGATCTTACTGCAATTATTTCCTACCTGCGCTCACAACCACCGGTAAAAAATAAAGTGCCCGAAAATGAATTGAACATTATGGGCAATATTGTGAAAGCATTTATGGTAAAACCTGTAGGGCCAACAGGTGAAGTACCTGTATCAGTAAAACAAGACACATCTGCAGATTATGGAAAATATATCGCAATGAGTGTTGCAGAATGTAATGGTTGTCATACAAAACGCGATATGACAGGTGCCTATATCGGTGCACCGTTTGCAGGCGGTAATGAATTTACTGAACAAGGAGTTTATTTAGTAACTCCAAATCTTACGACAGATTCTACCAGCAGAATTTTCGGATGGACGCAACAAGATTTTATCGCCCGTTTTCGTCTTGGTAAAGTAATTCCGCAAAGCCCGATGCCATGGAATGCTTTCAAGCGTATGAGTGATGATGAATTAAAAGCTATCTATAATTTTTTGCAAACGCTTCCGGCAGCTAAAAATCCTGTACAGCAACAACAATTAGCAGCAGCGAAATAATACTAACTTCCCTACATATACCCGTTAATTGAGCGAGGCTTTAAGAGCTTCGCTTTTTGGTTTTGTAAAACCATAAATTGTATTAAGCGCTAAATATATTTTAGAAGTGATAGCACTGCACTGCTTTATTATTAATTGCAAAGACTACTACTTTTTTGTTTGTTTGACTGATGACTGTAATATCCCGAACATCCCCACGAATATTCAATCCTGAAAGCGTTTGTGGGATATATTTAAAGTTTCCTTTACCATCCCCTAAAAATAACTCTCCATGATTAGCATCATACCTGCCGGTAAGTACTCTTGTTTTTTCAAAATTGCCGGCAAGTAATAAATCCTTGTTTCCGTCATTATTAACATCGAGCGATTGAATAGCATATACAGGAGCGAATTGTGCTTCGACTGGTAAATCTTTCAACTCAAAAATATTGCCTTTGTTCTCTATGTAAGATGTAGTAAATCTATTTGCAATCAATTTTTTTGCGTGGGCAAGTTGTTCTTTTGTGAAAATATCCTCAATGGTAGCAGTTGAATAAGATGCATAATCGTTGAACTTCTTCTTTAGTGCAGGCAATTGATCAATTAATTCATCACGACTTAAAGAAGGATAACTTTTTCCTTGAATGTAATAGCACATTACTGCATCAACTGAACCATTTTTATCAAAATCATCGTACACGATTGAGCATGGTTCTGTATCGCTCACTTTCATCTGCGTATTCCATCCTAAATTGCCAACGATAAAATCAATATCGCCATCTTTATCAAAATCATCTGCTATAATTCTATTCCACCACCCGTTAGAAGGTTGTTTGATGTATGAAGATGATTTATCTGTAAACTTTCCATGATCATTTATAAGAACAGTAATGGGCATCCACTCTCCCACTACTATCAGGTCTTGCTGTTTATCATTATTAACATCAGTCCACACTGCGTCTGTTACCATCCCCAATGATTGCAGCATCGGAGCCAATGTTGTAGTCTTATTTGTAAAATTTCCTTTGCCATCGTTTATCAATATATAATTGGATGGCGTTTCAGGATACTTTCCCGGAACTACTCTTGCGCCTACAAAAACATCTATGTCGCCATCCGCATCAATATCGCAAGGTTTTATACAAGACGCATTGACAGTGATGTTTGGTACTGCATTCTCTTTTAAGGTAAAATTTCCTTTGCCGTCGTTAAGGTATAATCTGTTCTTTAATTCAGGACTGTTCACAGCAAAAACATAACCTCCCGAAACAACATACAAATCCTTATCTCCATCCCCATCTGCATCAAAGAAGGTGGCGTCAATGTCTTCGGGAACAGAATCTTTAACAAAAGCAGGCTGTTGAGTTTTTTTAAAAGTGCCATCAGGCGATTGCAGGAATAATTCACCCGGTTGATTCTTTGCTCCGCAGATATAAACATCTTCTCTCCCATCTCCATTTACGTCACCCTTTGCTATACGTGGTCCTTGTGTGGAAAGAAATCCCGGTAATAAAGATTGTACATTAAAGTCAGTAAAATCATCTTCTTTATGAATAAATGATATAGGGGGATTTTTATCTTCCGTTACAAAAGTTTTTATTGATGGTTTATTATAAAAATATTTTTCAGTTGCATTCTTTTCATTCACTTGTAAAACCTGATTGGCTTTTACTTGGTTGAGTATTTGTTTTTTACCGCTTTGCCAAATCACTTCAATTGAATCAACCTGTGAATTATTTCCTAATCCAAAATGAAGATTTTGATCAACACATGACTGAAAACCTCTTGTTGGATTATTTTCCTGAAACATTATTTGCGTATTCACAAACACTTTTATTTTGGCGCCAATTCCATAATGGTTAAAGCCATCGCCATTCAATTTAATTCCGAGATAATTGTTTTTAAAAAGTTTGTTTGAATTGTTTCTGTAAACAAATGCTTGCTCATCAATGTTGTTTGTAACAAGATCGAGATCGCCATCGTTATCGAGGTCAGCATAAGCAACTCCGTTATTTAAAACAGCACTTCGAAATCCCCATTCATCTGAAACATTTTTAAAAGTTAAGTCGCCATTATTTTTAAACATGTAATTATGAAATTTATTTGATGGCATTTTTCTGATCATTTCCATAAGTGAAGCTGTTTGATTAGCCGGCGCTCTTGATTTTCGCTTCATCTGCATGTCCGCCTTATATTTCAAAAAATCCATGTTGGTAAAATCTCTTTTATAACCATTGCTAATAAACAAATCTGGATAACCGTCGTTATCAAAATCGGCAATTAAAGGCGCCCAACTCCAATCTGTATTCGATACGCCAGCCAATTGGCCTATCTCACTGAATCTTCCATTACCATTGTTTAACTGCAGCATGTTTCTCATGTATTGATACTGCAATCCTGTTTTTACAAACATGTTGAATTTATCGTATTCATTAGGTCCATATAAAAGCTTTTGTCTTGTGTTATCTTCGGGAAGCATGTCGAGCGTACAAATATCCTGAAAGCCATCATTGTTGAAATCTGCAACATCAATACCCATTGAGAAATTTGACATGTGATCAATGTAAGATGAAACAGAATCAACAAAACCGCCCTTCTGATTATTAATGTACAAATGATCATTCTCGGCATAATCATTCGTTACATATACATCTTGCCAGCCATCACTATTAAAATCGCTTATTGCAATACCAAGTCCGTAATTCGCCATACCTCCTTTTATACCTGCAGATTGACTTACATCAGTGAATTTGCCATTATCGTTTCTGAATAATTTATCGCTGTAATAAAGATGTCGCGCTTCGCGTAAAACAGGGTTTATCCCAATAGTATTTGAAACTTCAATCAAAGAATGATTAAGAAGAAACATGTCGAGGTCACCGTCATTATCGTAATCAAAAAAAGCGGCCTGCGTGGAATAGCCGGCATCGTCTAATCCATATTCTTTGGAACGATCGGTGAAAGTAAGATTACCATTATTGATAAGTAAAATATTTCTGCGATTTTCAGGATTTACATCTGCTGATTTGCATACATAAATATCAAGCCATCCATCGCCATTTATGTCAGCCATAGTAACACCGGTTTTCCATCCGGGTTTGCAACCAACACCTGCTGTTGCAGTGATGTCTTCAAATTTAAAATCGCCTTTGTTCAAGTAAAGTTTATTCTCAAGATTATTCGACGTAAAATAAATGTCTTTCAATCCATCGTTATTAATGTCGCCGATTGCAACTCCACCGCCATTGTACAAGTATTCATACGTAAGAATATTTATTTGCTCATTTTCTGCATTTATATTGTTGAAATGAATACCTGTGCTATCATTACTCATTAACGTGAAAACGGATGTTTTACTTTCTTTAGAGTTACAAGATGAAAGGAAAATAAGAGAACCAATACTACACAGCAAGGAAAACAGAGAAAAGAAACGCGACATAAAACGTGTTTGAGAAAAATAAAAGTAACCAAAAAGTGAGTAGTTAGTAGTGAGTGATCAGTGAAACGATATAAAAAAAGAATGGGGTTGATGCAAACCCCATTCTTAAAAAAAAATCTTATTTAAAAGGATCCCACCAAATAGGCGTTTTTTCTATATCGGGTCCTTGTTGTTGGACAGCCTGATCATACAAGGCTTTATTGTTTATAGCTTCCACTGCGGGCCATCTTTGACGTCTGTTGAAATTTCCGGGGCCGCCATCTTTAGCAGTAATCACAGATTGATCCGGTGCAGCCATTGGAATAAGAACAGGCAACTGCAATCTTCTATGATCTGCCCATGCCTCCCATCCCCCGTCGGGGAAAATAGCAATATATTTTTGTGTGATGATTTTACTTAAGGGTCCATCAACCTGAAGACCAAAAAATGTTTTACCTGAATTGTGATTCCATGCAACTGTAGTACCATAAGTATTTTCACTTGTAGATGCAATGTAATTGTCAATAGTAAGATCTGAAATTCTGCCGGCATCTATCAATTCTTTTACTTCCGGTTCGAGAGTAGAACCATAATTGGTTAAGAATGTGCCTGTAACCGCATCATGCCACTTCATAGATTCTCTTATTCCTTTTTCATACCATTCCTGTACAGTTCCACCACCTACATTCCAGCCACGGAAAGCGGCTTCAGCCATAAGAAAACAAACTTCGTGATAGGTTAAAACTTCGTAATTGCGTTTTGGATTTCTTGAAACTACGGCGCCCAGTCTTGTTGTGTTTTGATAACTGTATTGAGGAAGACCTGATGCCGAGCTTGATAATCCTGCAGGCACTCCATGCCAGCGATTTCTTGTATCTACAGTTGTGCCATTAATCTTTACGCCATCACTTGCACCCGAAGCTGCTGTAGTAACATTGAAGAACATAGGACCACGTGGATCAACTATGGAGGGTACACCTCTTTTAAATTTATTTTTATTGGGGTCATATTGATTTTCGTTTGGAGGAAGAGGAATTCCGGGATCATCTTTTATATAATTAGCACCAGGGGGTTCAGGAAATGGTTGACCACCCAAACCGGTCAATAAATTTTCCATGGAGCGGCTCATATTTTCTCCACCCCAACCATAATAATAAGGATATTCATAATCGTTGCCCCAGCCATAATCGGGACTCTTTAAAATTAAACAGTTATCGTCTTCGGCTGTCATTACTCCGGCGGCAATTGCTTCTTCGGCATTTTGTTTCGCAAGCGCAGGATCTACTTCTGATATACGCATTGCAAGACGCAAACGAAGTGAGTTCGCAAATCTTTGCCACTTGCTTATGTCATCATTATAAACCAGGTCTGGTAAAATTTGCCGCGGATTGTCTGTCGTAAGAGAATCAGAAGCTTCTTTCAATTCCTTGAAAAAATCCTGATAAATCAATTCTTGTTTATCATAAGGAGCAGGTTCGCCTGTTACATTTCCAACTTTAAAGTATGGAATATCACCCCAGATATCGGTAGCTCTTGAAAAAATCCAAACTTTCCATATTCGCGCTATCTGTATTTCATTACTACGCTCACCGGACAAAGCTGCAGCAGCTTGTGCGCGATATATTGCCTGCGCTAACTGGCTTACAAAATTTGTGTGATAGTCTTTATAAAAACTGGTAATCCATTCATCTTCCGTAAGGCCATATTGTGTAGCAAAACCTTCATTAGATGAATATTGAGCAAACACATCATTTGTTAATTGCGTCATTCGTTCATGCATGCCGGGGTCAAGTGAAGAAGAAGGAATAACACTTGACAAAGTGCCCGCCACATGAAAACTTGGGCTAACATCTTCTTCTTTAAAATGTGTGGGATCGTCGTTTATAGAATCAAAATCTTTTGTACAGGACTGATAAGTTATTCCTGACAATAGAATGCTTCCTCCTATAAACAATTTAAAGGTGTCAAGAGAAAATATTTTCATATAATAGTTTTAAACTGATTAAACAATTACAGTTAGAATTCAACTTTAAGATTTACACCATAACTCCTTATGGAAGGATACGCGCCATTCTCCCAGCCTTGCGCATTAGTTGTGTTAAACGCTGATTCAGGATCTAATCCGGGTATATGCTTTTTAATTATCCAAAGATTGCGACCAACTAAATCAACCCTGATGCCTTTCACTGGAGTTTTTGCAAGTAATTTCGATGGAATTGTATATCCAAACGTAGCTTCTCTTAAACGCACATTGCTTGCATCGTACGTAAACAAACTTCCTACCGGTTGTGCACCGGCTACTTTAGCCCAATATGTTTGTGAATTTATTTCTGTCGTATTTTTCGTGCCATCATCTTTAACACCATCTATCACCCATCCTCCTTCGCGATAAGGCAATGTTCCCACCGCATTTCCGTTTTGATACATATAGGCGAGTGTTTGAGAATAGAACTGTCCACCATGTCTTATGTCAATTAAAAACCCTAAGTTGAACCCTTTGAAAGAAACTGAATTTAAAATGCCTGCTAAATATTTCGGCTGAAAGTTCCCTAAATATACATTTTTGTCTTGAGTAACTTTTGGTGTTCCATCATTGTCAATAAGCATTCTTCCCTGGTCATCGTAAGCAAATGATCTGCCGTACATATTACCATATAACTTACCTTCTTCCGCAGCAATAAATAACGCACGGGAATTTTCAGTGGATTGCAAAGCATATTGGGGAAGGTCAGGGCTCAATGTAATAACCTTATTTACATTATGGTTGTAGTTAACTGTAATATCCCAATTCAATCCTGATTTGGTTTTGATTGGTGTTCCTGTTATCACAAATTCATATCCTTTGTTCTGCAAATTTCCTGCATTCGCATAAGCCCCACCAATATAACCTTCTCCAAAAATGGCAATAGGATCGGGTAAAACAATAATCTGGTTAAACGCATTCTTTTTATAAACAGTAAAATCTATACCTATTCTGCTTTGGAACAATCTCAACTCAATACCTGCCTCTTCTGACCTTATGAGTTCAGGTAAAATATCAGGGTCAGGTCTTATCTTGGGTGATGTTAATACAGGAATACCTCTTGGATCTCTTGTAATAGAAAAATAAGGAATGAGCGCGTAAGGTGCTATAGAATTACCCGCTTTGGCATAACCCGCTCTAATCTTGGCGTAATCAATAAATGAAGGGAATGATGCTTTAAATACATTTCGCCATAAGTCGTTTAAAATAACCGAAAGGTTTACTGAAGGATAATTGAAAGAGCGGTTATCAGAAGATAAAGTAGATGACCAATCATTGCGGAAAGTTCCATCAAGATATATAAAATTTTTAAAGCCAATACTTGCAAGTGTATAAAGAGAATTAACCCTTCTCTTAGTTGGGGTTTCATCAACCGGTCTTGAGAGAGCACCGAATGCCACATTATAAGCACCCGGATAATCGAGTAAGCCGGAATTTGCCCCGATGTTATGATAGTTTTCATCCAGCCTGTTACCACCAACGCTTAAACCAAGCGACCAGTCACTAAATGTTTTATTTGCTGCCAAAAGAAAATCTGCATCGGTTTCTACTCTTCTTTCGCGGTTTTCATAATAATTTGAATTAAAGTTTGGTTTATCCGAAAACTGATATATTCCATAAGCATTTAGTGATTGTTCCAATGTATTCCTGTAATCCATACCATGTCTTAACATTAGATTTAACCATGGAGTTAATTTAAAATTCAAGGAAATCATTGATAGCAATCTGTCTGTATGATCTTCAGTGAAATCTTCGTACAATACCCAGTAAGGATTTCTTAAAGTGCTGTATGCAGATGGT
>Ga0081539_10000453_pt1 | contig 87360 bp, 75 predicted proteins | sample TabmetS4T2R2_FD_71023 | JGI IMG/M metagenome (GOLD analysis project Ga0081539, IMG submission 71023) | Tabebuia heterophylla rhizosphere microbial communities from the University of Puerto Rico - S4T2R2 | ecosystem: Host-associated > Plants > Roots > Rhizosphere ...
TTCGTAGGTGCCCTCTCGAACCAGCAGATGGAAGCGTCAGACACTTCGATCTTGCCAGCTCGGAGGGCATCCCTATACCCGGCGCACGGGCCTAAACGAAACAGTTACCCGTGGATCCAGGCTCAGCGGGTCGGTAGTAGCCGTCGCCGGGCGGGGTGGGGCCGGTCATGGCGGTCGATTCTCCTCTCGGGTTTGGTGTCAAGGTTGGCTTGACGGTGTTCTTGCGAACGGGGCAGTGCCCTACCTGTGGGCCAGGGCGAGGGTTTGCTCGTGTTCGCGGGCGAGTGCGGCGGATGTGTTGGCGAGCATCGCGTCTGCGGTGGTGTGCCAGCCGGCGCCGACGAATTGGAGGAAGTTGACGACCAGCGTCGTATCCGCCTCTGCCGCCGACGCTGCGATTTGGGGGCCGGTGGTTTGGGTGCGGCGGTAGACGATGCGCTGGTGTCGCAGCACGGTGAAGGTGACGGAGTAGCTGCGGGATTTGGTGAGGAAGTGGCCGCCGAAGCCGAGCATGTGTGCCCAGCGGCGTAGCCGGCGCCAGTCGCGGGGTTGGCCGAGTTGCCAGCAGGCTTCCACGAGTCGTTGCGTGTGGGTGCCGTCGCCGTCGGCGTACAGGTTGACGGTTTCGTCGGTGAGGCGGGCCGAGGTGTGGCCGGTGGCCTCGGTGGACTTGGTGGCGTACTTGGCGACGTAGGCGGTGACCTGCGCGTCGGTGATCTCGCCCCGGCCGCTGACGGTGATCACCTTGGTCAAGACCTGGGTACCCCAGCCGATCTGCCAGCCGTCAGGCCGCGCCGGGTGCGGGTCGGTGGTGAAGGTGACGGTGTGGGCGGCGTGGTTGATGGCCGCCTTCAGGTCGTCGGCGTCGACGCCGGCCGGTGGCGGGAGGATCTTGGTCGGGTCGTTCGGGTCGCGGCCGTCGAGGCGGACGATGGCGTGGAAATGCACGACGCCGCGTCGTTGCATCTCGGCGGCTTTGCCGAACGACAGCTTGAACGGTGGCATCCGCCGGAGGCGGACCTTGCCCCGGCTGATGACGGGGACGGGTACGTCCGGGATGCCGCGTGAGCGGGTCAGCCGGTGCAGGTACCGGTTCGCGGCGATCGTGGTACGGCGCCACAGCTCGCCGGCCTGCATGTTCCAGACGACCTGGGCGGCGTAGTCGTAGCAGTCCGCGCACAGGGCCGTGCCGACCCGGCGGTCACTGTCCTCGTGACGGGCGTAGCAGACCAGTGGGCTGCCGTGCGGGCAGACCGGGTTGTCACGGCGCGGGTGGCAGGGTTCGGGCCGGCAGTCGCAGCGGCGCCGGCTCTCACAGGTGTGCCGTTTGACGTAGCGGGTGTGGACCTCACCGAACGACGGCGCGGTCAGCGTCGGGAACACGGCCGGGTGGGTGGCCACATGTTCGGGGACGCCCTTGCCGCCGACCAGGCCAGACCGGACCACCTGGTACGCGTCACGTTGGTAGCGCTTGGAGCAGGTGGGGCAGACCGAGCCACGACGGTTGCCGCACGGCTTGTAGATCACCCCATCCGGCATGCCGGCGGTATCCACCGTGGTCAGGACGCGGCCGGTGCCGGCCTCGAGGGTGAGGCTCGCGCCGGCAAGCCGGATCGGCCGGATGCATCCGGCGGCCGGCCGCACATGCGTGACCCAGTCGGCGAAGTCTGGTCGGGTGGTGCGGGCCAGGGCTTGCAGGCGTTGGTCAGGTGAGCGGGACCACCAGGCCGGGACGTGGCCGCCGGTGTCGGCCGGGCTTGCCAGGTCGTCTGGTCGAGGTGGCGCGGTGGCCGGGGGTGGTTCGGCGAGGATGGTCATGCGGCCCATCCCCGCAGCGACGGCCCGAACAGGGCCGGTTGGGTGGTGGCGTGGTCGATGGTGGCCAGCACGCGGGTACGCCAGTGCAGGGCGTAGCGGGGGCAGTTGGCGCAGGTGGTGTGCCGGCAGCCGGGCAGGGGTGGGCGGTGTCGGGCTTGGCTGCTCCAGGCCATCGAGTCGGCCGAGGTGAGTAGGTCGGCGTAGCGGGCCAGGCCCAACGTTTTGACGCCGAAGCCGTGCAGGCGGGTGAGGCCGGCTTGGTGCAGGGCGGTCAGGATCTCTTGGACTTCTACTGTGGACTGGCGCCGGCAGACCGAGCCGACGCCGACCAGTGGCGCTGAGGTGAGGTCGACGCCGTGGGCGGCGTACCGGTCGACGCAGCGCAGGTAGTCACCGGTGGACCAGCCTTGTACGACGGGGATGATGGGCAGCTCCGGTGCCAGGTCCCGCAACCGCAGGTAGTTGACCACGGTGTGGTGCTGGTGGGCGGCGACGGTCAGGCCGGTCTTGGCGAGGATGCCGGGTTCGCACATCCAGTCCTGCGGCGCTGCCCAGGTCAGGCGGCCGATCTGGTCGCGGTAGCGGCGGACCTGTGCCACGTAGGCGGCCGGGCTGGGGCCGGTCTCCCATGTACCGTAGCGGGACAGTTCGGTGAACCCGCCGGAATCCAGCGCCCAGACGGTGTTCGCGCGGGGCAGGGTGCGCCGGCCGCGTAGCCGGCGGTCGGAGACGAACAGCGGCACCGCGACCGCCGGCAGGCCAAGCCAGTGCGGCATGTGCGAGCCGAGGTAGAAGACGGTCGGCTCGTCTCGCACGCTCGTGCCGGCCATCATGCCGGCCGTCCGGGGGTAGACCGCGACCGGCGGAGCGGGTCGGTCATGCCAGCACGGCGTACCCACCAGCGGCAGGTTCGACTCGAACAGCCGGTGCCGGCGCACACCCAGCCGCAGCGAGTCGCCGCACACGGTGACCGGGTCGTGCATCGGTGCGCCGGGGACGTTTTCGATGACGTAAGCCCAGGGCCCGCCGGGTGACGTAACACGTCAACGAGACGTCGCCGGTCGGGCGCGACGAGGTCGGGGTGGGGAGTCCCGGCGGCCGGTCGGGTGGCGGTGCTGTACCGCTGGCACGGCGGCGAGGCGGCGATCACGTCGAAGCCGGACAGGTCCACGGTCAACGCGTCCGCGAGCACGAACGGGAACGGGTAGTCGGGTTGGGGGTTGATGTCGACGCCGACGACGTCGAAGCCGGCGGCGTGGTAGCCGGCCGAGGCGCCCCCGGCGCCGCAGAACAGGTCCAGCAGCCGGGGCCGGCGCCGGAGGATACGGGGTGGCTCGGCGCATGGGGCCGTACCCGAAGCGGATGCTTCGGGTACGACGGTCAGCGTCGAGACAGTCACCGGGTCGCGTCCCTTTCGGGGCGGTTGCCGTTGACGGTCGGGGTAGGTGTGGTCGGGTTGTTCGGGTCGAGCGCGAGTACGGCCAGGGCTTGCCGTGCTTCCTCGGAGGACACGTGCAGCCGGGCGGCCAGCACTCCTACCGGGATCGGGGTGCCGTGTTCGGTGCGGTACTGCCTTGCCACCCGGTCGGCCTTTGCGAGCACGTCGGCGGGTACCACGGGCAGGGCAAGCTGTGCAGCGTCAGACGCGGAGACAGAAGTGTCGGTGGTGGACGGTGCCAGCTTCGGAGCCCGTGAAGCCGCCTTGTGCGGCGAAGGTTTGCGGGTGGTTGGGGCAGCCGGCCGGGACACGGTGGCCGGGTCGGTCGGGGTGTCGGTCGGTGGCTTGGTGATCCGGGCGGCGACGGTCGCCGGGGTCGGTACTGGCTCGGCCGGAACCTTCACCACCACCGGGACCAGGTTCGGTACCGTGGCCGTGGTGGTGTTGCCGTCACTGTCCGGGGTGGACGGTGGCGGTGCCGGTGCCGCGACCGGTGTCGCGGGTACGGCGGTGTCGTGGGTGGACGGTGGACGGTTGGCCGGCGTCGTCGGTGACGGCGCAGGCTCGGGTACGGTGCCGGTGGCAGCGGTGCTGCTGTGCCGGCGGATCAGGGCACGCATGTGCACGGCCCCGGCGGCGACGGAAGGCGGCAGAGCGCCGACGATCGCCGCGAACACGGCTTTCCAGAGTTCATCGGTAATGGATGCGGTGTGCAGCAGGTGGTACGCCGACTGGGCGGCGATACCGATCCCGGCCGCACCGTAGGTGTTCTTCTTGGCGAACGCGGCCACCGGTGCCGGGACGGGTGACATCCACAGCACCAGCGCGACGACCACATAGCCGTCGACCGCGACCGGCATCAGCCACGCCATGTGCAGCGTGACACCGAACATGGACAGGGTTCCGGTGAACCCGGCAAGCACGGCCAGCGCCACCCAAGTGGTAGCGGACAGGCCGAACGAGGCCACCAGGACCGCCCACGACGCGACCGACGCGAGCCGAGGCTCACCCGTGATGGGCTTGGTCATGACACCTCCCGGTTGCCGAGGTCATCCGCCAGCACGTACAGCTCGCGGAGCAGGGATTCCAGCAGGTGTTGCCGGTCGGCGTGCTCGTCATCGAGGCGCCGGTCATAGGTTCTGTGGAGCTTGACCAGGCGTGTCCACACGGCGGACAGCATGGTGTCGGTCGGGGTCGGGACCAGTTGGGTGACCAGCCCGGTCACGACCGTGGCGGTCACGGTGTAGTGCCAGCTCTGCCCGATGTGGACAGTTGCGGGCAGGTCGGAGTATGGATCGGTGAAGGTGACGGCGGTGCCGTCCGGGTTGATGTGCACCCGAACCGGGCCAGCGGTCACGGTGAACTCGTTGTCGTAGCTGACGTCCGCGATACCCGCAGCACGCAGCAGGGTGTACACGTGGTCGGCGTAAGTACGCCGCTGGTTGGGTTCGGCGGTAGCCATGTCAGGCACCCCCGCCGCTGTTGTCGTGCCAGTCGGCGGCTTCCCGCATCGCGGTGACCACCTCGGTGACGGTGCGGCCGGGCCGGTCGTTCCACCGGGCCAGCGCGCCCACTTTGGACAGCGACCGGAGCTGGGCCGTGTTGTGCTCCCGCCGCAAGTGCGAGACCACAAGGTTGGCCGCCTCCAGCACCGCCATGAACTGCTCGTCGGTGGCCAGATCGATGCGGAAGCCGTCGGCGAACACGTCGACCGGCTCACCAATCACAGCGATCTCGATACCGCCCAGCGCGCACGCGGCCGGGGTAGGGCTGTCCGAAGCGAAGAACCCGCCTTGAGACCAGCCATGGGTCTCCAGGTAGTCCGCAGCGTTGCGGAGCACCTGAACCGGGTTGGTGGTAGGGACAGGAATGGTCATCGCCGGTCACCGCCCTTGTCGGGGGCGGGGTCGGCGTAGCAGCTGAACGACACCACCATCAGGCGGGGCTCGGCGAAGTGGTTCCGCAGATTCCGCTCGACGTCGTTGACGTCCCGGTCGCAGGTGATCGGCGCCGGCCGGGTGACATCGACGCGGCCAAAGCCGAGATCGTTGCTACGCGGGTTGACGAAGCCGATCAGATAGCGGTAGGTCATGACGCCACCTCCTGGGTCTCGAACAGGTTCGGGATCGCGCGAGGCGGGGCCGGTCGGGATGCCTGCCGGGCCGCCGCGCGCTTGCGTGCTTTGTTGCGGCCGTGCAGGTCATCGGTCTGGTCAGGGGTCAGTCGGGCGACCGCTTGCCGGTCCTCGTTGCGGCGCCGGTACAGCAGCGGCCGGGCCGTGGCGAGGCTGGGGCAGTCGGTCTGCTTGTCGGTGTAGCGGAAGCCGCACCCGGGACAGACCGAGGCGGCCGGGACACCCGGGAAATGGTCGGTGAAGACCTCGACCAGGGCGACGACGGTGACACCCATGCCGGCCTCAACCAGGCGCCGGTCAAGAGCACCGCCGGTGGCGGGTTTGTCGCCGTAGCGCATCTGCGCGGCCTGCCGGGACGTGCCCAGCCGGTCGGCGATCTCCTGCCACGAATACTTGTAGGGACCGTTCTTCAAACCGGCCACAGCGAGCCGGGTAGTCGCGTCGACCTCCGAGGACAACATGGCGAGGGACCGAAGTGCCTCGACATCCCCGGCAGCGACCCGGCGGCCGTACGCGCGCAGGATCCGGCGCACGAACGCGTCGAACTTGGCGTTCTCCACCGGCACAGCGGCCCGCTTACGCCGCACCGCCGGCTTCCGGGTGGCGGTCATGCGACCACCCCCACGACCGTGCGGGCGGCCAGCACCGTCACGAACACGACCAGCAGCCGGACCAGGGTCCGCTGCCAGCCGGCGGCCAGGGTCCACCAGCCCCACGTGAACAGGTAGGGCGGGTTGCCCACCCGGCGGGTACCGGCACGCCAGAACGTGCCGTTGGAGTACCGGCGGCCGTCCAGCGGGCGGCCGGTCAGGAACCGGAACACCAGCCGAACCACCCGCAGCCACGTACGGCCACGGGCACGCCGGTTACGGCGACGGCGCGTCAAGCCGGGCTTGACGGTGTTCTTGCTCATCCGGCCACCCCCAGGTTTCGGGGTGCGACCGCGTACTCGTCATCCCAGCGGGCCGTGTACTCGAACTCCTCACCGTTGGCCAGATCGACCACGGTCATGATGATCCGGACACACGGCATCGTCGGGTCCCAATCGATGACCTTGAACCGGCCACCGTCACCGACGATCACGTCACCAACATCGAGCAGCCGAGCCGGCTTCCACCTCAGACCAGTGCTCATACGTCACCGCCGTCGAAACCGGTGGCGGAAGCGCACGTACCGCACAGATCGCTGGTGGAGGTCCCGAACGTGTACTGGCCGCCGCAGTTCGTGCAGGCGTCGAACCAGCACGGTTCGGTGTCCGCGTGCAGGTACTGGCACGTCGGACAGACCGATGTGGGGGTATTCTCCGACTCGTCAGGCTCGCCATCCATGACGAGGCTGAACAGCCGGTCCCGCTCGCCGAGGTCAGTGACCTCGACGTGCTCCCAGCGGTCACACAACGGGCAGTGGAACACCCGTTCCACGACCACCGGGTCGCCGGGAAACACCCACGCGGACGGGGTCTTCTCCGACATCGGCTCGCCGCAGCAGACCGGGATCGACGTCCCGTGCCGGCTGTCCCACTGGTCGGCCGCACCCTGAAGGGCGGCGATGACCTGGGAGACGTTCCGGTCGTAGGCGTCGTTCCAGTCCGCCACGATCTGCTCCGGCCACGGCATCTCATCCCCGCCCGCCGAAGCGGTCGGATCCGGCTGGCCATAGTCGGTGAACAGATGATCGGCGAACGCCATCACGGCCCGGTCGAAACCCTCGACCGCTTCCGGCGCCGGGTCGGCGACGACCTCGGCGGTGCCGAAGCTCGCCATCCGGATACCGCCCAGCCCGCACGCGGGCGGGAACGGCATCCACGGGTCGGCCAGGTCGAACATGTCGCGCTGGTGCCAGCCGTGCCGGCGCAGGTACAGCGCCGCACCCCGCAAGGTGTCCGCCGCAGTCACAGCAGCCAGGCCGCTACCGCCGGTGTAGAGCGCGATCTCGTCAACCAGCACGAGCACCGGCCGCAGGTCGGACGGCCGCTTGACCAGCCCGGCCGGCTGTGACGCAACCGCCGCGGACTCGGCCGGCGGTGACGTAACCGCCCTGGCCGCGATCCACGCGTCCACATCGGCGACCGGGTAGCCGTCCTGGTCGATCCAGCCGGTGTAACCCGACTCGCGCAGGTCGAAGAACCTACGATCGGCGTCGGTCTCCGGCTCGCCATCCCAACGACGACTCGGGTTGGCCGGTGTACCGGCCGGGTTCTGGGTAGGCTGCATTACGCCGCCTCCTTTCGTAGAGGTTCGGTGGTGTTTGGGTCGGCTCGCCGGATCGCTTTGTCAGGGCTTGTGTCCGGTGTTGCCGGCCCATCCAGTAGGGATGGGATGGTGGGCTAGGCCACCTCCCGGGTCAGGGCCTCCAACCGGTCGCGCGTGGCGCCGGTCAGATGCGGTTCGGGTGCGGGTGCCGACTCGCGCCCGCACAGCCAGACGTTGCGGCCGGCGAACATCCCCCAGCCAGAACTGACGTTCTGTGCGTCGTGGACGTCGTACCGGCTGTGGATCTCGACTCCCAGCGCCTGCGCCCACACGGTGAACGCGGCGATGGTGTCGAAGACCAGCCGGACCTCGGGCGAGTCGGTGTCGAACGCGACCCGCTGCGGCATCGGCAGATCGGTCAGCGCTACCGCCGCGTAGAACTCGCGACGGTCCGGCACCGGGTTCTGATCGATGGTCATGTCACGCGCCTCCGGTCAGTGCCAGTGCTGGACGATGGTCACGCACTTGTGGCCGCCGACCGCCAGCCCGCCCAGCAGCAGGAGCACTGCGGGGATGACGAGCAGGCCCACGCCGAGCGAGGCCGCCGCGTGGACAACCGCCCACACCGCGTAGCCCAGACCGGCCAGCAGACCGACACCGGCGGTCACGCCGAAGCCGAGCCAGAACCGGCGAACCTTGCGGTCCCGGTCGGCGAGCTCGGCCCGACGCTCCAGCCAGCGGGCGTACAGGACCTGGTCCCGCTTGCGGCGGGCGACCAGCTCGCGCTCGGTCAGCGGCATGACGCCGCCGGCCGGGTTGCCCGGGTCGGCGTAGTGGATGACCACGGGTGCCGGCCGAGTGTCCGGCAGTTGCTTGGCCATGAATGGCCCTCCTTCAGATCGGTAGGGGGTCCGTCCCGGGTTCGGGAGCGGAGTCTTCAGGCGGCGACCCTCAGCCGGGGCTTTTCGCCCACGGCGTTGCGGAGGGTGGCCGCGTAGCGGGCGATCGCGGCGCAGGTCTCGTCATCCAGATAGGCGACCTTGACCAGTTGCGGGTCGCCGCTTTCGCCGATCAGCAGCCCGGCACCCGGGTTGGTCGGCGAAATGCTGTTGGCCGTCCAGCCCTTCTGCGCCCAGCCGTGACCCAACACGATGTCCGACGACGAATCCGTCGTGCACCGTCCCGCGAACCGCCACGCGAACAGATCCCGCAACGACGTCGGGATGATGTCCGAGCTAGGGCGTTGGGTCGCGGCGACCACCATGATGCCGACCTTGCGGCCCCGGGCGACCAGGTCACGCAGCAGTTCGGAGAACTCCTCCCGCTGCGCTTTCTTGCCGACCGTGGCCGAGTAGTAGGCGATCTCATCGATCGCCACCAGGTACGGCACGAACGCGTTCTTCACATCCTTCGCGAGGATCTTGCGGCGTTCGCATGCCAACAGGTACTCGTCCCGGTTGTTCAGCATGATCTGCAACCGGTGCAGCAGCACCAAAGCCGCTTCGATGTTCGGACCCACGAACGCTTCCGCGCAGTGCCGCCACTGGCCCAGCTCGACCAGGTTGCCGTCCAGCAGGACCAGCCGGCAGTCCAGCGACAACGCGGCGTGCGCGACCGCCAGGTTCAGCAGCGCCGACTTGCCGGCGCCTGGCTCGCCGCCGATCAACAAGTTGCGGTAGATCAGCGGCAATCGGACCGGCTGGCCGAACTCATCGATCCCGACAAACACGGGGTCGAAGATGGACAGCGCCGGACCGGCCGGCACCGGGCCGGAACCGTTGTCGGCGACCAGCACAGGCGACACCTCAGGCCACCTCCCAGCCGTCCGGCTCGTTGTCCAGGGCAAGGTAGGCGTGACCGTGGCACTCGCACGTCCACCCGTCGCCGGAACACGACGGGCAGTCCGGCGGGCAGTCCTTGCAGACCCACGGCGCCAGCGCCGCGCGCACCGCCGCGACGTTCAGCAGCGCCGACTTGCCGCTACCGGGCTCACCGCCGCACAACACGCCCCGAAGGATCAGTCCCGCGTCAGCGGCGACGACGGAACCGCCCTGGAAGGCCGGTGACGAAAGGCGCCGGCGCATCTCGTCACCGCGTGACGGTTGCCCCGCGGTCGAGCCGGAGACGGCGAACGAGTCAGGCACGGCCCGCCCCGTTCACACCCGCCGGGTCGCCGGCCGCCGGAGCGGCGATCGACCACGGGTCGTCCGGCGCGGCGTCCGGGGTGAAGCCATCACCGGCCCGGGTGCGGGTCATCTTGGTGACCTTCGCCCGAGCGAACTTCAACGCCGGGCCGACCTCGTCCACGTCCACCTGATGCATCGACCGCTTCTCGCCCTCCTTGGTCTCCCAACGGGACAGCTTCAGCCGGCCGTACACCACCACCCGCATACCCCGAGTCAGCGACTCGGCGATGTTCTCGGCCATGTCCCGCCACGCCGTACACGTGAGGAACAGCGGCTCACCGTCGCGCCACTCGTTGGTCTGCCGGTCCCGCACACGCGGCGTAGAGGCCACCGTGAACTTCACCAGCGCCGCACCCTGCGGAGTGAACCGCAGCTCCGGATCGTCGGTCAGGTTCCCGATCACCGTGATCGGTGTTTCGTTCATTGCTTACTCCTGATTCGCTGACGCTTCGAACATCGATTCATGCACCGACACGAAGACCTCACGACCGTTGATTACGGTCTTGGTCAAGTGCCAGCCCGGTTCCCGTACCTCAAGCGCGATCGACCGGACGTAAATCCCGGTATCGCCGGTGTTCACCACGACGTCAGCGAGGAGCTGTGTCGCCGATGGTGACTCCGTGACGCCGAGGTTGTCGGCCGCGTAGACGACTGCCATGCCCGTCGTCCAGCGCCGAGCCGGTTGGCGCCGCTTCCTCGCGCGAGTCACCGTCGACCCCCACGCGGCCCCGGCGTCGGCTCAGGAACGTCGGCCAGATCCAGGCCGACCGGCGGCACCGCCGGAGACACCGGCACATCCGCCTTCGCGTCGTCGTCTTCCCGCTTGACCAGGTGGGCGACCAGCGCGGCCAACGGAGACGCGATCTTCTCCGTCAGCGGGTCACGGCGGGTCAGGTCCACCCGCAGCAACGCGGCGAACCGCGTCGACGCCCGCACCATCCGGGCGTCACCCGCCCAGCAGGCCACCGCGACCTTGCCGGTCTTGCCCTCCAGATCGGTCAGGTCCAGACCCGGGCGAAGCCACACCCAGACCCGCTCACCGGCCGGGGTGGGCCGGGCCCACAGGATCAGCGGCAACGTGCCCGAGCGGCTTCGCGTCGCCGCGCGGACAACCTCGGCGAAGCACACCCGCAGCCGGTGCCGGACCACGAGACACCACGACCACGCCGCCAGGCGTGCACGTACCGGCCGCACCAGGGCACACGCCCCGGCCACGATCAACACCAGGGCCAGCGCGACCAGCCGGTGTGTGGCATCGGCCAGCAACGCCGGACCGACCACCACGACCGCCACGACGATGGCCTCGAACGACCACCACCACAGCACCCGCAGCACCGGCCACGCCAACACCAGCATCGCCGCCGGCAGACCGCACCCCAGACCAGCCGTGATGCCTAGCATCACCGCCAACGCCGGGTTCACGAACACCGCCGACGTAGCTGCGGTCAACACGCCGACCACCGCCGTGACCGCGTAGAACGCGACCTTCGCCTTCCTCGCGTACGACGCCGACACCGGCGCCTCAACCACCGCGATCGTCCCCGGACGATCGCCGAACAACTTCGTACGAGCCATGGCCCACCTCCTTCACGTGGATCGATGCATCAAGATAACAGTTGATATGGAGCCTGCTCAACTGTTATCCCCAAGATCTTGTGAGATGGGCCTCTGATCTGCGAAGAGGGGTGTACATCTGTTAGGCACTTGATAGGTTGACGCTCAACCGACACGATTCAGGCTCAGGGAGCCGTGACATGACTACTCAGCGCCCCCGGTTGACCCGGACAGAGTCGCTGCACCAACAGGTGGCCAGAAACCTGCGCAACGACATCGAAGCCGGCGTGTTGCGGGATGGCGACGTACTGCCATCCACCCGCGAACTTGCCGACCAGTGGGGCGTCAGCGTCTTCACGATCTCGGAAGCGATGCGCGTCCTTGCCGAGGAAGGGCTCGTGACGAGCAAGTCGCGCTCGAAGCGAGTCGTCACGGCACCGCGCCAAGCCGAGCGCAGCGAGACTCGGCCGTTGCGCCCGTACGTGCTCCTCATCGGCGGCTACGCCGGTAGCGGGAAGACCGAGCTGGGACGGATACTCGCTCGTGAATCGGGATGGCCGATCCTGGACAAGGACACGCTCACCCGGCCCGTAGTCGAGGCCGCGCTTGAGACGCTCGGACAGTCACCACACGATCGCGAGTCCGAGACCTACCTTCGGACCGTACGACCACGCGAATACGAAGCCCTCAGCGCTGCCGCCCTGGAGAACGTCCAGTGCGGCAACAGCGTCATCGTGACTGCGCCGTTCATCCGCGAATTCGGCGACCTGGCGTGGGTCACCAGAACCCAAGCGACTTACGCGACCATGCAAGCCGAGACCGTCTTCGTCTGGGTCTACTGCAACGCCGACAGCATGCGGACCTACATCCGTCATCGCGGCGCCGCCCGGGACGCTGCCAAGCTAGCGGACTGGCCGGCCTACCTTGAGACCATCAACCTCGACATGCGGCCCAGCGTTCCGCACCTCGTCATCGACAACTCGACGTCGAGCGCACCCCTTCAGGAACAGGCGAAGGAGCTGCTCAGATCGGTCTTTGGTGAGGATGCCGCCTGATGCACGGTGTTCTCCTGTACGGCCCACCAGCGGCGGGGAAGGACGCAGTCACTGCCGCCCTGCACCATCTGGAGCCATCGTATGCGCTCTTCCCAAGGCTTAAGGCTGGTCCGGGTCGGGCGACGGGATACCGAATGACGGACATGGCCACAATCAACGAGCTGCGCCGAAGCGGCGACGTCGTGTGGGAGAACCGACGATACGGCGCGGTTTACGCCATAGACCGGCCCTTCCTACTGGAAAGCCTCCGATCACACGTCCCCGTTGTCCACGTCGGACAGCCTGAAGCAGTCGGCGCAGTCATCGACGCGACCACTCCCGCGAGCTGGCTGAAAGTGTCGCTGTGGTGCCCCCGCGAGACCGCGCGAACCAGACTCATCGCCCGAGGCTCGACCGACATCGCAGACCGCTTACGTGCGTGGGACGAAACCGCGCCGTTGACGCACGCCGACCTCGCCCTGGACACCAGCCACGCCAGTCCGACCGAAGCAGCCCGGCAGATCCGCCGCCTCGCGTCGCTTGCGGCTTAACTGCCAAGCAGCCAACAACCGCGTGTGTCTAGCGTCGCAGCCCGCATGCTGCGCTCGGTGAGAACTTTCTGTACGTCTTCAAGGCGGGCCTACGGCCCGCGCGCAGCAGCCCTGCCGGCCGGTCGCGCCTTGCCGCTTCGCTCCCGGCGCGACCCGGCAGCAGGCGCGGGCGGGCGAGCCGACACAACGAAGCCCGGCGCCAACCGACATGCGGTCGACGCCGGGCCTCGGGACACAGGCAGGGCGAGGGCTACGGCGGACGCCGGGCGAGCGTGACGGAACGGCGCCGGCGAGAAGTGACGGAACCGGCCTGGTCGTGCCCCCGTCGCCGCGTGACGCATCCGCCGCGGGCAGCGTGACGGAAAGCCCTCAACGAGACGCGGCCACCGAGCCGGCCGAGCTGGTCGCGGCCACGCGGGCCGGTCGGCGCACGGTCTGTGCCTCCGGCGGGCAGGGCCTCCGGCCCTACGACCCGGGACCGGCCTCCGGCGGCCAGGGCTACCCGCCCTGGACCCGGGCTGCTCCGGGAAGCCCGGCCGCGCCGCTCGCCCGCCGCACACCACAGGCAGCCAGACCGCGCCTGCCCGGTCCAGGTCGTTCGTCCGGTGGGGCGCTCCACCTGGACCGGGCAGGCGCGGCCCGGCAGGCGAAGCCTGCGCGACGGGAAGCCAGTTCTCACCGAGGTCACATCCAGAATGTTTTGGTCTGCGAATACGGAAGGCCAGCTCGCTTCACGAGTTTTTCGGCACATATGCAGGCACGCGAAAAGATCAACCAGCGCTAGATTCAGCAGCAGTGGCCTCCTTAAGCGTCAGGCCAACCAGGCCGCCGTTCTTTTCCCAATCGGCTGCTGCCTTAACCGCATTCCTGTCTATTTCGTGTTTCCAGGAGCGGCCGTCTGCATCGAGCCAAGAAACGGTGCACGTCCGGAGTGTGACGTAAGTTGCTTGCCTAGCAACGAGAGAGAGATGCACAGTCTCTCCGGATCTTGCGACCGCAACACGCTGCGTCAAGACGGGACGGAGATCAACGAGTCTCGGATCGTGCATTTCCCATGTCTCCACCTCACCCGACATCGTTACATCGAGAATTGGCCGGTCACCGAGGTTTTCGATATCTAGAGAAATATGGTAGAAGATGGTCTGGCGGGGTCCGGGCGGGTGTCCCGGGGAGACAACGCGGACGTCACCGGGCACGACGAGCCTTGCCTGTGCTTCCGCCCGTCTCACCTCATCTCGACGCGTCAAGCGACTGTCGCGGAAGGCCACAAATAGCGCAACAGCGACAGCGAGCGCCGTGAAGAGAGCCCCAGCGACCTGCCCGTACGCTGCCAACCAGGCGGGGTCGGCCAGTCTACTCTTCAAGTCCACCTCGCAATCTTCCCTTATCTGCGCAACGTCGTGGGATGTTCGACGTCGATACGGGGGGAGCTTGGGAGAAATCTGGGAGACGATCTTGTGAAAGAGACCGCTGGCAACCACGGCCAGACCAACGATCGCCAACAATATACGCAGGTGGTGCGGCGTATATGCAGGCACCGAGTGGATCTTGACGTTATTCACACCGAAGAGGTCACTGGTTCGATCCCAGTATCGCCCACCGTCTATATTTCCAGGTCACGGCCCTGATTCCGATCTTCGGGTAAGGGCCGTTTTGCTAGCTGCACCCTTACGCTGGGAGCATATGGGGAGCAGGGGCGCTGGCGTTGGGTGACCACTTCGGAATTGCGATTGTCCGCTCCATGGGTGACCACTACCTAGTCGCTCGGGTTGTCACCGGCGGGCCGCTGGGAGCAGGTCTGCTCCCAGCGGGTTTGTAGGCCGTCGACGAGGCGCTGTTCCACCTTGGCACTGACGTGGCTGTAGATACCGCGGACGCCGGGTAGGCGGTGGCCGAGCCGTTTGGCTTGGGCGGCCTCGGGGACGCCGTCTTCGATCATCCAGGTTTTGTGGGTGTGTCGGAGGTCGTGGAAGTGCATGCCGGTGATGACCGGTGGGATGTTCTTGCGCGCGTTGCCGTCGGTGGCGGGTCGCCAGACCCTGCGGTGGAAGTTGGATCGGCGTAGCAGTCCGCCGTCGCGGCCGATGAAGACGTGGTCGTGTTCGTGCCGGTGGAGGTGCGCGCGGAGCAGGTCGACCAGGAACGGCGGGAGCAGGATGTCGCGCACGGCGGCCGGGGTCTTGGGCGGGCCGAGTTCGAGCTCACAGAAGCGAACCTCATGGGACGCGGCATGTCGTACGATGACGCGCACCAGCGTGCGCTGCAGACGCACCCGCCGGGACGCAACTATGATCCCGACGTGATCGACGAGTTCCCGGAGTTCGGGCCATGGTGGCGCAAAATGAACGGATTGGGGCCGCGCGAATGATAATCGTGCACATACCGCACCGCGGACAAGTCGCAGTGCGAGACGATGACTGCGGCGCCTACCGGATCGTAGACACGCTCGAGGTCGCCCGGCCAGCTGCACATCTGCCTCAAAAGGAAACCGAAGCTCGGGCGCTAGTCGAGGTACAACGCAGGCATGGCGGACTTGCACCTCGAGCGTTGCTGGGTGGACGGTTCGTCACGGCTGCAACCTCGCAAACACGCTTTCAGGTAGGGGCGGGCGTGCCCTGGGAAGAACACGAAGAAGACACCACCTGCCCCAGCCAACTTTGGACCAAGCCATTTCTGGCCGGACTACCGAAAGAATTCGCGAAAGCTGTGCTCACCGGTATCGCCGACGAGCGGCCGCTATCGCTCCCTCCGGGGACCCTCAGCGTAGATCGGGCCGGATTCGACCAAATAGAATCGTCAACCGTCATCTTCGCGCTAGCAGCGGCCTTGCTACGACAGGTTCTCACAGCAACAATTCTTGGTCTCGACGTAGAAGACGAGGTGCGAGCCGCGCTAGATACCTGGACTTAAGCGCTGGCAGTGGGGTGGCGTGGCCGGCACGATGTGCCATCGTGGCCGTCATCCGGCTGCCGTCGAGCCTGCTCGCGCCCGCCATCCCGCGGGTACTGGCAGGTCCGTTTCTGCGTAGCCGCCGGGAGCCGGGACCGGTCGATACCCCCGTCGGAGATGCGAGGTGCCCCCTCAGGCCGAGCTGTTTGTGCTGGTGGCGATTGGGTTCGCCGGCGGTTGGGGGAGCGGGCTGGGGTGTTTCGCGGACTGATGGGCCGGGTGATGTCGGTGTGCTCCCCGAACCGGCGGCAGGGCGTGGAGCAACGTGGGTGTCATCAACGGCGTTCACCGGCGATGAACGGATGCCAACGGCGTTGAACGGAGGTGCCCTGACCAGCTTGTTTGGTGTTTGTGCTGGTCAGGGCGTTGGGGTGGACCGCGTTCACACCGAAGAGGTCACTGGTTCGATCCCAGTATCGCCCACGTCTATATTCTCTGGTCACGGCCCTCGCGCGAGGGCCGTTTCTCGTTGCCCTGATCTTCGTCCGTGATCGAAGTCAGCAGATCGTCAGCGAACGCCCGGACGAGCGCCGGCCGCCACACCCGCGAACGGAAGAGCGTGCGCGCGCCGGCGTGCTTGGTCGGGCTCGCGCCGGCTGCCTGGCCGTTACCGTTTGGACAGCGACCGGACCGCTGCTGACCAGCAATCGTCTATATAGTGCGCCTCGATCCGTATGGCTTGGTCTCGGGAGGCCGCGATGGTCCGCCGTGTGTCAGGGGACATCGCCGAGGCGGCGGCCCAGCGTGAGCTCGGTGGGTTGGCGAGGGTCTACGAGAGCCGGCGCGGGGTTTCGGCGCTGGCCGGTGGGCTGATGGTTGCCGTTGCCGCGGTGCTCGCCCTTGTCGCGACGTTCGCGGCGGTGGCGGTGATCGCTGTCGGCCTGGTCGCGGTCGTGGTCATCGGTCTCTGGGCCTACACCAGGCTCGTACCGCCCTCGGGCGGCCGCCATCTGGTGTCGGTCTACGACAACGGGTTTGTCGACTCGGTGCCCGGGCGGCCGCCGCTGGCCGTGCGGTGGGACGAGATCGTGTCGGTGGAGTACGAGGACCCGGCCGGCGCGGGCATCGTGGTCGAGGCGGGGGCGCCGGTCCGGATCGGCATCGCCGGGCTGCATCGCCAGGACGAGTTCGCCGCCCGGGTCGAGCGGCGGGTGCAGCCGCGGGTGCTCGCCCGGGCCGAGGCGGAGCTGGCTCGTACCGGCGGCGTCGTCTTCGGCCGGCTGAGCGCGGACGAGCGGGGGATCGGCCGGGTGCCGGGCGAGGACCGGCTGCCTTGGGAGCGGATCGCCACGCACGCACGAGTCGGCCGGGATCGGCTGGTGGTGCGCGAGCGTGGCGTCATGGAGGGCTGGTTCGACGAGCCCGTGCCGAACGCCATCGTGGCCGACCGCATGATCGACCAGATCGACCCGACCGGGCGGCCGGCCCAGGCGAGCAGCCTCGTCGAGGCCGATCTGCTGGACCAGGAAGTCCAGGCGTACCGCAGGCGCCGGCGGGCGAGCTACGGCGCGCTGATCCTGGCGGCGATCGCCCTGGCCCCGGCCCTCCTTTACCCGGCCACCGCCGGCCTGCGGGGTGAGGCGGAGCCGGTCGCGGCGGGCCCGGCGGTTACGGCTACGGCCACGGCCACGCCCGAACCGTCGCCGACGACCCCGCCGGCATTGCCGATCGTGGACGGATCGCCGGATCCCCTCGGCTTCTACGAGGTCTGCACCGGCTCGTCCTTCTCGGGGGCTGCCGCGTACACCGGACGAGGCCCCCATCCGGTCGCGCTCTTCGTCAAAGAGGACGGCTACTGGGTACACAAATCGAAGGGCTTCGACGGAGACGACGCGTTGTCGAAGTACCGGGCGGCGTCGATCTCCGGCGTGCAGCTGGTCGCCTGCATCGAACGCACCGACGGCCCGCAGCTGCATTCGTGCGGCATCTACTACGGGAAGAGACCGGGCGAAAAGTCCACGATCGTCAGCGTCTACATCCACTGGCGCGACTTCACCATCAACCTCCTCGAAGCCAGGACCGGCCGCAAGGTCGCCGGACCGATCAAGATCCGGGGCAACAAGGGCACGACGTGCCCGTCCAAGGTCAGCGCCGGCGAGGAAACGATCTCCCGCACGCTCTGGACCGAGCTCACCGGTGCTCAGGTCGAGCGCGCCCTGGCCAAGTACCTGGACTGAGGACCCCGCCTGAGCTGAAAAGGGGGAGACTGAGCCGATGATGACGGCGGGGCGGCCTATGCCTACACAGGACGACGTGCTCGGATACTTCGACACGCTGTCGAACTGGGGGCGGTGGGGCGACGACGACGAGCTCGGCACCCTCAACCACATCACCGACGACGTCCGGCTGGCGGCGGCGCGGGCCGTGCGCTACGGCAGGAGCGTGTCGTGCGCGTGGGAGGTCGCCGCCCCGGAGGAGATGGAGCGGTCGACGACGACGTGCCCGTGCGCCGCCGACATGCCGGGTGCCGAGCACATGCCGCCCCTGTTTCGCAACGACCGGCGCTGGGGCTTTTCGAACGAGCGGCTCGGCATCATGTTCCACGGCAACACCATCACCCACCTCGACTCGCCGTGCCACATCTTCTGGGACGGCACGATGTACAACGGGCGGTCGCACTCGCTGGTCGACGCCGCGACCGGATCCGGGTGGGCGGCCGTCACGGCGGCGGCGAACGGGATCGTCACGCGCGGTGTCCTGCTGGACATCGCGAGCGTCCGCGACGTGCCGTGGTTGGAGCCGGGGCAGGGTGTGTTTCCCGACGATCTGGAAAAGGCCGAGCGCCGCCAGGGTGTGCGGGTGCGATCCGGCGACGCGGTGCTGCTGCGGACCGGCTACGGCCGCGTCCGGCACGAGGCCGGTGCGGCCGGCGGTTTCACGCAGGCCGGCTGGCACGCGTCCTGCCTGCCGTGGCTGCGGGAGCGGGAGGTCGCGCTGATCGGCGCCGACACCCCACAGGACGTTCAACCGTCGGGGTACGAAGACGTGTTGATGCCGGTTCACGCGGTGGGCCTCGTCGCGATGGGCCTGTGGCTGCTCGACAACTGCGACCTGGAGGCGTGCGCGACGACGGCCGCCGGGCTCGGCCAGTGGGACTTCCAGCTCGCGGTCGCGCCGGTCCGCTTGGCCGGTACGTCCGGCAGCCCGGTCAACCCGATCGCCACGTTCTGACCACGGCACTCCGCCGGGCTACCGTGTGTGTTGTGGCCCGACACCAGCGACGACGTGCGGCGGTGCGGGCGCCGGTCGACTCGCACGCCGTCGAGCTCAGGCCCGGTTCCGCCCGTCCGGGCGCCCGTGTTCTGTATGTCGACGGCGTGGCTCAGTCCTATGTGGACCTGGCAGACCCGACATACCTGCATTTCGACTACATACGGTGGATGGCCTCGGTCGTCGACACGGCGGCGCCCAGGCGTGCGCCGGTGCGCGCCCTTCACCTGGGCGGCGGCGGCTTCACGCTGCCGCGGTACGTGGCCGCGACCCGCCCCGGCTCGACCCAGGTCGTGGTGGAGCGCGACGCAGCCCTGCTCGACCTGGTCCGGCGCGAGCTCCCGCTGCCCCCAGGGGACCTGCGGGTCCGGCTGGCCGACGCCCGGGAGGCCATCGAGGCCGAGCCGGCCGCCAGCTACGACCTGGTGCTCACCGACGTCTACCAGGGGGCCCAGATGCCGGCGCAGTTCGCCGGTGTCGAGTTCGCGGCGGAGGTGGCGCGGGTGCTGCGGCCCGACGGGCTCTACACCGTCAACCTGACCGATCTGCCTCCGCTGGGCCACTCGCGGGTCCAGGCGGCGACACTGCGCGCCGTGTTTCCCGACGTCTGCCTGATCGCCGGCCGGGCGATGCTGCGCGGCCGGCGGTACGGCAACATCGTGCTGGCCGCCGCGCGGAAAGCGGGCCGGCTGCCGGTAGCCCGGCTGACCACCCGCGCGCTGCGTGACCCGTTCGCCGGCGTCGTGCTGCACGGCACGGCCCTCGACCGCTTCGTCGGCGGCGCCCGACCGGTGGACGGCCCTGGTCTGGCAAGCTAGGGCCTGTCTCCTGGATCCCGAAGGGCTGTGGCGGGCCCAGACAACGACCGGCGGCACCGGACGAAAGGCCGCATACAACACCGGTATGCGACCTTCCGCCCGGCACCCCCGGACCGCCGCCTGGACCTCGCCTCGCTCCACCGAGATCCAGGAGGCAGGCCCTAGATCGAGATCCTGGTCGCCGCCCGCCGCTCTATCCCGAGGTACCTACATCCTGATGACCGCAACCCTTGTCGCCAAAGGTCTTGCCGCGGGACACGGCGACCGTGTCCTGTTCTCCGGGCTCGACATCGTCGTCGCCGCCGGTGACGTGATCGGGCTTGTCGGCGCCAACGGCGCCGGCAAATCCACCCTGATGCGCATCCTCGCCGGCCTGGGCACGCCCGAAGATGGCACGGTCCTCGTCAGCCCGCCCACCGCGACCATCGGGTACCTGTCGCAGGAGCCCGAGCGGCGGCCGGGCGAGACGGTCGGGCAGTTTCTGGCGCGGCGTACCGGAGTGGCCGCGGCCCAGTCCGCATTGGACGCTGCCACCGAAGGGCTGGTGGCGGGGGCGGCCGGCGCCGACGACGCGTACGCGGTGGGCCTCGAGCGCTGGATCGCCCTCGGCGGGGCCGACTTCGACGAGCGCGCCAACCAGGTCAGGGCCGAGCTGGGCCTGTCGGTCGGCCTGGAGCGGCCGATGACGGCGCTGTCCGGCGGTCAGGCGGCCCGAGCCGGTCTGGCGTCGCTGCTGCTGAGCCGCTATGACGTCTTCCTTCTGGACGAGCCCACCAACGACCTGGACCTCGACGGTCTGGAGCGGCTGGAGGCATTCGTCACCGGACTGCGGGCCGGCACCGTCGTGGTGAGCCACGACCGCGAGTTCCTGACCAGGACCGTGACCCGGGTGGTCGAGCTCGACCTGGCCCAGCGGCAGGTGCGCGCCTACGGCGGTGGCTACGCCGCCTACCTGGAGGAGCGGGAGGTCGCCCGGCGCCACGCCCGCCAGGAGTACGAGGAGTACGCCGAGACGCTCGCCGGCCTCCAGGAGCGGGCGCGTACCCAGCGGTCCTGGATGGACAAAGGCGTCCGCAACGCCCGCCGCAAAGCGAGCGACAACGACAAGGTCGGGCGGAAGTTTCGCACCGAGGCGACCGAGAAGCAGGCGGCGAAGGCCCGGCAGACCGAGCGGCTGATCGAGCGCCTTGAGGTTGTCGAGGAGCCGCGCAAGGAGTGGGAGCTGCGGATGGAGATCGCCGCCGCTCCGCGGGCCGGGGCCGTGGTCGTCGTCGCCCAGGGCGCGCTCGTGCGCCGCGGTGACTTCACCCTGGGCCCAGTCGACCTGCAGATCGACTGGGCCGACCGGGTGGCGATCACCGGCTCCAACGGCTCCGGAAAGTCGACCCTGCTGGCGGCTCTGCTGGGGCGCGTCGAGCTTTCCGAGGGGCGCACGTGGCTCGGTCCGGGCGTGGTGGTGGGCGAGGTCGACCAGGCGCGCCAGCTCTTCCACGGCGACGACACGCTCCTGGACGCCTTCGGCGCCCAGACGCCGGAGCTCGTGCCGGCACAGGTCCGCACGCTGCTGGCCAAGTTCGGCTTGAACGCGGCGCACGTGCTCCGGCCGTCCGCGACCCTGTCACCGGGCGAGCGCACCCGTGCGGCGCTGGCGCTCCTGCAGGCCCGCGGCGTCAACCTGCTTGTGCTCGACGAGCCCACCAACCACCTCGACCTGCCAGCCATCGAGCAGCTGGAGTCGGCACTGGCGGCGTACCCCGGCACACTCCTGCTGGTGACCCACGACCGGCGGATGCTGGACGCGGTGGTCACCACACGCCGCTTCGAAGTCGCCGACGGGCAGGTGACAGAGCGCTGACCGCGTGACACAACCGTCGGTCAGGCGTCGGGGATGGTGACGGTCAGCGGGGCGCTGCGGGCCGAGAAGTCGTTGCCGGCGCTCAACGCCCGCAAGGTTCATCGAGCGAGCAACCACCCCGTCTCGTACGACGCCGGAGCCCCCTTTCGGCGGCCGTACCGCGCACCCTGGCCGCCGCGTGCGGCGTGGGCTGGGCATTCAGTGAGTACCGAAGAATCACCGAATCGGGTTCGCCGACGATCTCCACAGCCGGTCGGTCCGTCGTGCGAACGATCGGAGCCGGCCGCTGAGGGGGGAGTACGAGCGGATGGGCACGTTCGCCGATCGGGTCATGGTGGACCTGAGCGATCCGGCGCACCTTCGTGAGCTTGTGGCGCCGGCCGCCGACGCCGGTCACCAGCGGCTGCGGCGGCTGTTCGCGCGGGTCTACTCGCTGCCGTCGGCGGTCCTGCACGACGTGCTCGACGTGGACGTGGAGACCACCGAGTTCCAGCGGCCACTCTTCCCCGGCCGGCACACGTCGGGTACCTGGACCCGGGCGCAGCCCGACCACCGGCGGACCGACGTCGTGTACGACACGGTCGACCTGCGGGTCGCGCAGTGGCTGGACGTCTCCGCGAGCCTCGCGCTGACCGTGGTGCTGCGGGTCGACCCGGGGGAGATCGAGTCGATCCGGACCGTCGAGATCGACGAGTTCGCGACGCTCGAAGAGTTCCGGGCGCGCTTCAGGTACTTCGACCTCGACGCGTTCCTGGCCCGCCACCGTATATCCACTGTGGAGGAGCTGCGCCGCGCGTACCGCTACCTCCTCACCGAGGTGAAGCTGCGCCCGCCGGCCGCGTTCGATCCGGCCGACCCGGCGAACGTGCGCCGCTTCGACCTGCGGTTGGCGTTCCTCGTCAGGGACACCATCGACCTGACCGAGGCGCTCCGGGCCGCCCGGCACGTCGGCGAGATCGCCGGCCGCGCACTGCCGTACCGGCGCTCGTCGGGTGGGGCCGACGCGACAGCGCCGTACGCGGCGGTCCTGGTCTTCCCGGCGGCGGGGGTGCCGGGAACCGGCCTGAACCAGGCGCAGCTGGAGCAGTTCTTCGACGCCGCGGGTGTGCTCGCGGTCTTCGTCACGCAGTAGCAGAAGGGATCACCCTTGCCAGCGCAGAAAGAGCAGCAACCCCGGGCCGACCGGGAGGAGACCCGGGAAGAGGACGCCGGCGCCGCGCTGGCCGAGCCCGGAGAGGGCGGGACGCCGGACGTCCAGCTGAGCCACGCCGAGCAGGAGGCGCTGCGGCGCCACCTGCGCGAGAAGTTCCACTGACGCGGAAGGAAGTCGTGTGGCAGTCAAATACGTACGTGTAAATCCGGTCACCGAGCTCTTCTCACCGGTGATCCGGCCGACCGGCAACGTGGCGATCCTCGGTGCCGCCACCAGCGGCACCGACAACGCGCCGGTGCTGGTGGGCAGCCCGACCGCGGCGGCGACGGCCTTCGGCGTGCCGGGCGGCTCGAACCTGACCAGGGCACTCCAGCTGGCCTTCCAGCAGGCGCCCGGGCCGGCCCAGGTCTGGGGGGTCAAGACGGCCAGCGACGTGGCACCGGCGCTCGCCGCGATCGAGGACCTCAACGTGCAGTTCGTCGTGCTGGCGAACACGACACTCGTCGCCGCCAACACGGGCGACGCCGGCTCCGTCACCAAGCTTGTCGCCCACGTGGACAGCGTGTCGAACAGCGGGGACGGGCGGGAGCGGATGGCGGTGGTGATGCTGCCCAAGGCCTCCACCGACACCGCCCTCGTCGCCGGAGCGCTGGCCAGCGAGCGGGCCATCTACATCGCGCACAAGAGCGACCAGGACGCCGCCGCGGCGGTCGCCGGCACCGTCGCCGGTTACCCGCCGCACGTCTCGATGCTGCTCAAGCCGGTCGCCATCACCAGCGCGCCGTTCACGTCCACGGAGATCGACCTGCTCAACCTGACCGAGAACTTCGGCAGCGGGCCGGCGGGCAAGGGCGTCAACTGGCTCACCACGCCGGCGCTCATCCCCGGCGGCGGGGTCTACATGGGCGAGGGCTACACCGGGAAACCGGCCGGCAAGAAGTACATCGACCTGGTCCGCGTCTGCGACGACATCTCGTTCCAGCTCAAGGCGCGCCTGATCCGCTCCGTCGGGGAGCTGCGGATCAGCCGGTCCGGCCTGCGTTCGCTGGTGGTCCAGATGGAGGCCGTCCTCGACCCGCTGGTGACGGCGGGCGTCATCGAGAGCCACGAGGTCATCGTGCCGATCCTGGACCTGCTCGACGCCGACCCCGCGACGCTGACCCCCGCCCAGCTCCAGGTGATCAACGACGCCCAGGCCAACCGCGTCGTCGAGGTGCAGGCCGCGGTGGACTACGCCGGCGCGGTGCACCGGATCGCGATCACCCTCAAGTTCAAGTAGGAGAACCGGATGTTCGACTGGAAGACCCGTCTCGAGGTCCGGCTCGGCGACCAGGTGATCGCCCCGATCTCGCAGTTCACGCCGACGTTCACGCTGCCGCACACGGTCATACACAGCATCGACGCCGACAACGTCGGGTACGTGCGGCAGCCGCAGACGTTCACGTTCACGATGACGGTGCAGGCCATCGGTACCGCCGTGGCGGACCTCACCGAGCTGGCGGTCACCGGCCAGGAGTTCGCCATCACGGTGGCCGAGAAGAAGGGGACGGACTGGTCGTTCAAGGCGCTCAAGTTCGCCCGCTGCGTCATCACCTCGGCGAACCCGAGCAACGTCGTGATCGACGGCGCGCCCACGGCCACCTTCACGTGCTCGTCGCTGGCCTCGGGTATCGACTAGCCGTGGCCGAGCGTGACATGTCCGAAGTGGACGAGCTGGGCGGGGAGGGCCGGCTGGAGATGCCGGCCTTCCAGGCGGGCGGGCGCGTCGACCGCACCGGCATCGCCCTGGTGCACGAGGGGGAGTACATCGTCCCGGCGCCCGGCAGCGAGGCGGTCGTCACGCCGGGCTGGCAGGGCGGACAGGTCACGTACACGTTCCCGGTGGAGGTCGAGGTGGTCGGGCAGCTCTCGGAGGCGCAGGTGCGGCGCGTCGCCGAGTACGTCTTCGACGAGCTCGAAACCGCGCTGCGGGCGCGAGGCTAGCGTGCTGCCGCCGAGCGAGTGCCGGATGCCGATCCGGATCAGGGTGATCGGGCGGCTGGACGACGACGACCTGGCACGGCTGGAGGCGGCGGTGGCGAACGTGGTCGCCCGCCGGCTCACCTGGCACGCCCGCGGACCGGTGGGCCCGGCCGCCACCGCTGGCGGAACGCACATGGCAACACCGCCGGGGACGCCGGTCGACGGCGAGGTCGAGATCCCGTCGTACCAGGGACCGCCCGGTGCCCGGGTGCGGGTGCCGGTCGACGAGGGCGGCGTACCGGGCCGACCGGCCGCCTCCTATTAAGGACGGGCAATGGATCTGCGGGTGGATTACCGGCCCCCGGTACTCGTCGGCTGGGAGGGCCCCGGCGGTGCCGACGAGCGCGAGCGCGTCATGCGGGCGGTGCGCGCCGGCGTACGGCGGGGGATGGCGATGGCAGCCGCCGCGACGGACGCCTCCGGCGGCCCCGCGCCCGCACCAAGCCGAAACGGCGCCACCGGCCTCGACCCGGCCGGCGGCCTGCTCGGGATGCCGAGCTACCAGGGCGACGGAGAGTCGATCGCGATTCCGGTCAGCGTGCCCGCCGACGCGGCGCCCGCGGCACCGCCGAGGGTGGCGGAGGTCCACGGCACGAGTGGGTACATCCGGCTGGACCACTACGCGATTCCGGTCAGCCCGGCGAGCGCCCGGCAGTACATGCGCGTGGTCGCGCTCAAGGAGGGTGTCGCCGAGGCACGCTACCTGGCCGCGTGGCTCCGCATGCAACGCTCGTCCATGGGTATCGACGGGGGACCGTTTCTCGAGCCGACTCCACAGATGCTGGCGGCGGTCAAGGTCTACGACGCCGTGAACGACGCGCTGGAGGCGGAGCTGAGGGCCTGGGACGATTTCCTGGACGCCTTCGAGCGAAGGGCCCGCGAGGCGGGCCTGCGGATGCTCGCGTTCAGCGAGAAGGTGGTCGCCGGCGAACGCGACCGTTACGGACTCACCGTCAGGTACGACATGTACACGGACACCTCGATGGGGACGACGGACGAGATCCCGACGTACGGCATGGCGGAAAACCAAGCCACGACCGATCTGGCGTCGGCGGCGCGCCAGCTCCTCGACGCCTTGGGCCCGCTGGAGAAGGCGCTCGAAAAGCGCCAGAGCCTCCAGGTCGCGGACCTGCCGGGCACGTGGGAGTTCGACATCGGCGACCGTCCCGTGGTGGACGAGGTGGCGCTCGCGGCGGCGGAGGAGGAGGTCCGCCGGACCCACGAGCGATACAACGTGGTGCGCAACGAGAAGGAGATCCTCTTTCCGGTGCTGGCCTCGTTCACCGACTACGGCTTCCTGCACACGTACGAGCTCAAGAAGGTGCGGCGGGATCTGGAGAAGGTCGCGCGCGGTGCGAAGGGCGGCCCACAGACGGTAGGGCTTGTGGCGCGTGACGTCTTCGAGCGGCTCGAACACATCGAGGAGGTGCGCCGCGCGCTGAAGAACGGACGGCTGAACATCTGGGCCGCCGACAACCTGATCGCGGTCGTCAAGGCCGAGCTCGGCCTCCCCCGCGGATCGCTGGCCGACAAGATCGTCGAATGGAAGGTGGACAAGGACGCCTCCGACAAGTCGTTGCGGGACATGCTGATCGGCCTTGTCGCCTTCGGGCTCGGACTGCTCGCGGCGCCACTGACCGGGGGCGGCAGTCTCGCCATCGCCGCCGGGGTCGCCGCCCGGGTCGGCAGCGTGGCCATCTCGACCGTCCTCACGGTCCAGAGCGTCCGGGAGCACCTGCTGGCGAAGGCCGTGAGCGCCACCGACTTCGACAAGGCCAGGCTGCTCAGCACCGCGGACCCGTCGCTGTTCTGGCTCGCGCTGGACATCGTCGGCGTCATCGGCGACATCGACGACGCCGTGAAGGCGTTCCGAAACCTGGCGAAGTCCGCCCGCCTGGCGGTCGAGGCCGGAGACGACGCGGCGCGGGCCGCGCTCGACGCGCTCGAAACCGAGGCGAGGACGGAGGGGGCGAACGCCGGCAAGAAGGCCGCGCCGCAGCTGGGCGAGGCGGTGCGTCGCGCCGCGGAGCAGGAGCGCCAGCGCGTCCTCACGCACAACGCCTCGTACGGGCCGCCCGGGCAGGGCACGGTGACCGCCGGCCCGCCCGCGCCACCGTCCAAACCAGCCGCACCCGCTCCGCCCGCCCGGCCCCCGGTGCCGCCGCCGGCCCCGCCGTCTTCGCCACCCGCACCGCCCGTCCGGCCTTCGACACCGACTGCTCCACCGGCGCATCCCACACCGCCGTCTCCGCCGCCCGCGCCGTCGCAGGCCGCCCCGCCCAAACCCAAGCCGAAGCCGGAGATTCCGCCGCTCACCAGGACGGTGAGCCGAGGCAAGGCGATCGTCGAAGAGGCGCAGATGATCGTGGACGCCTGGAAGGCCGGACGGACGCTGGACAAGATCGGTGGCGAGGCGGTGCACGTGCCGTGGCCCCAGCATCCGACGCTCGTGGCGGCGATGGAGCGGATGGCCGCGGACGTCCACGCCTACAAGGCACTGAGGCACACCGACCCGGCCGCCGCGGTGCAGGCGGTCGACGCCCTGCAGCGCTCGGTCTCGGAGGGCGGGGAGGTGCTGCGCAGCTTCGGGCGGCGGTTCGAGTCCACGACCACCGGCGGACGCGTCCCGCCGAGCCGGCCCGCGTCCCGCCGTCCGGTACCCGCACAGGGGACACCGGCGGCGGCCGCTCTCGCCGACGCCGACGCGGTGCGGACCCGCCTGCGCCGGGCCGGCATGCGTTCGGCTTCACCGAAGGACCTGTTCGACGCGATGCGCTTCGACGCGGTGAGGACGGAGGCCACCGGCGTGCTGGGCGAGTCGCTGTCGCGCCGCCTCCCGGGCGTCGGCCTGGAGAAGTACTCGCTGAGCGCGGCGCGCATCGGCGAGCTGCCGACCCGTCCCGCCTGGCTCGCCCAGCGCCTCTCCGCGATGGTCCGCGGGTGGGAGAGGGCGCACCTGATCGGTCCCGGCTTCGGCGGCGAGCTGTTCGAGGGGCTGATGCTGGCGCCGTGGGGCGTCAACCAGATCGCCCAGAACAAGGGCGTGGAGGCGTTCCTGCGCGCCGCCGCCAAGCAGGTCAAGGACGTGCGGGTGACGGCCACCGCGCGCGGCCGCCGGCTGGCGATCCCGCTGCGGAACGGATCGTTCGAGTACGTCGACGTGCTCGAGTCGGTCCGGTACAGGATTCCGCGGGGCGACAAGCCGGCGCTGCGCTTCGAGATCAACGTCCAGCCGGACGGGAGCTGGCGGATCGAACACAACCTGCCGCCGGGCGCGATCGCGGCCGACGTCCCAATGGGGGGTAGTCGTTGAGCCAGGTGAACAATCCCGTGCTGATCGGGCCGGTGCCGCTGCTGTACGTGCAGTCGATGCAGATCTCCGAGGGCTACCGGATCGCGCGCATCGCGGGCAGCGGCTTCTCGCAGGCGCTCGCGCCCACCACCAAGAAGATCACCATCGAGGCGGTGCTGCTCGGCCCGGACCGGCTGGCGGTCAAGAAGGAGCTGGAGGCGCTCGCCCTCGTCTCCCGCGTGCTCGTCGCGGCCACCGCACCGGCGCTGGCGGTGACCGGCATCCCGGTGGTCTCCGGCCTGACGATCAGCCTCGACATGCAGATCACCGACCTGCGGTTCGACGTGAGCGTGGGGAGGCGCGACGCGTTGGACGTACACCTGTCGCTGGAACACGTCCCGCGGGCCAGCCTCACGGCGATCCTCGGCGAGGTGGCCGACCTGGTGCTCGCCGCCGGGACGGGGATACCCGCGACCCCGCCGCTGCCCGCGTCCCTGCCGCGCGTCCCGTCCCTGCCGTTCTGAGGAGCCACCGATGAGCTCGTTCCTGCGACTGCCGGTGAACCCCGACGACGGGTTCCCGCAGGCGTTCTCGATGCGCTTCGGCGACCGCGGCTACACCGTGGCGCTGGAGGTCAGCGTGATCGACGAAGACGTGCTCGCCGGCGGGCAGCCGCTCGTCCTGCCACGGCCCGAGGCGTACCTCGTGGTGTCGGTGGTTCGCGAGGAGCCGGGGCCGGCCGAGGTGATCCTGCGGCGCAAGGTCGTGCCGCGGTACGAGTACCAGGCCGCCGAGCTGGCCCTCGTGTTCGGCGATGTCTCGATCGACGTCCGCAACCTGAACGGCGCGGGCGCCTTCGGTTCGCGGGTCGTCGGAGGGGTGGCGGCCCGATGGGCTTCGTGATCTGGTATCAGGTCGTCGTCCCGAACGCCGGGGCGGGCGGGCTGCTGCCGCTGCGGGTGTCCAACGACGTGTTCAGCGGCGACTACGTCCTGGACGCCGACATCACGATCGACATGGCGGTCGGCGCGACGGCCGGGACCTTCCGGGTCACGCTGACCAACCTGCCCGGCGACGTGGCCGAGACGCTGCGGAGCCGGCACGCGGAGGCGACCCGGCGCGGTGAGCCGCTCGACATCTCGATCAGCCTCGGCTACTTCGACGCGCCGGCCGGCCGGCGCACCCCGGTGCTGAACGGCGTGATCACCCGGATCGGCGGCACCGTCGGGGACGACGGGCTGCTCGTCACCGAGCTGCGCGGCTACGACCGGGCCGGACACCGCCTGCGGGCCGCCGCCGACGTGCACAGCCATCGCCCCGGCGTCGCCTCGCTCGACGAGTTCGTCGCCGACGTCGCGGCGCGGTTCGGTGTGGCCTCGCTCGCCGGCGGCCTGCCCCTGGTGACCGACCACACGCTGCGCGCGCGCTCCGGCCTCGAGGCGCTGCGGATCATCACGGACCAGGCGAAGGCGCCGCTGGTGGTCAGCGACGGCACGATCCTGACCGGCGCGGCCGTGGCGCTGGCCAACCCGGTGGTCTTCTCCGACCAGGAGAACATCGTCGCGCTGCAGCCCTATCAGGAGGACGACGACGACCGCGGCACCGGCGGCGAGCGGAGCAGCCTGCAGCTGTCCGTGCTGGGCGACCCGGCGCTGCGGGCCGGGCAACCCGTGGTGCTGCGCCTGCGGGACCTCCGCGGCGCGCCCTCGGGGCCGCTGCGGACCGAGCAGGTGCGGCACGTGTTCAGCAGCCACTCCGGCTACACGTGCCAGGTCACGGTGGTCGCGGCCGCACCGGGCCAGCTCGCCCGGCGGCCCGCCGGCGTGCACCGCCTGGCGGACGAGATCCAGCACCTGGCCGGCACGGCCGCGGGCGGCCGGATCGCGGTGGACGTCGGCGAGGTGGACTCCTACCGGCCCGGCGAGCACCGGGCCACGCTGCGGCACGGCCAGTCGCCGGCCGGGGACACTGCGACGCCCAGCGTGGACCTCGCCGTGGACGCCGCGCCGCTGCTCCACCACAAGCCGCTGGCCTCACCCTTCGCGTTCCACAAGGTCGGCCTGATGGTGCCGGTGCTGCCCGGCATGCGGGCGCTGCTGGCGCACAACCGGGGGCTGGTCAACGACGCCGTCGTCGGCGGCTTCCTCTGGGCCGACGAGCCAAGGCTGGAGCGGCCGGCGAACGAGCCCGGCGACTGGTGGCTCTGCCTCCCCACCGAGCTGGGCTCGGACGGGCTGCCCGCCGGCAAGGGCGTCAACGACCTGACCGACGCAGCCGGGCGGCGGGTCATCCAGGCGAAGGGCCTGAGGATCTCGGTCGGCGAGGAGACGCTGCCGCCGGTCGGCGAGCGCCCCGAGGTGCCGGACGACCTCGCCGGCTCGCTGGTGATCGAGCACGAGAGCGAGACCACGGTCACCGTCGCGAGCGACGGCGCGGTCACGATCTCCACCAACGGCAAGGACATCACGTTCACCAACGGCAGCGCCTCGATCACGCTCACCGGCGACACGGTACGGCTGCAGGGCACGAAGGTGGAGGTGCGGTGATGGCCGCGGTGCTCACCGAGGCGGCGACGGTCCTCTGTGTACACGGCGGCAGCGTGCAGCTCAGCGCGAGCCAGCAGGAGCTGACCGTGGGCACGACACCGGTGCTGGTCGGCGAGGACCTGGTGCAGCGGACCATCGACGCCTGCCCGTTGACCGGACCGGGCACGAAGCGCTGCGAGAAGACGGCGAGCATGCTCACCGGTGCCGCGACCCGGCTCGCGGTAGGCGGCCGACCGGTCCTGCTCGACACGGCGGGCGGAGCCACCGACAGCACACCGCCGGGCACCTGGAGGGTGATCGCACCCGGCCAGACCACGCTCCAGGCCGACTAGGAAACACAGGAGGGGACATGACGGTACCTTTGCCGACCACACCGGTGGCCGGGGGAGGGCTGGGCTTCGGGCTGCGACTGTCCGATGGCGACCTCGTCGTCGAAAACGGCGCGCTCGCCACGGTCGAGGGGCTGCCCAACCTCGTACAGGCGCTGACCCTGCGGGTGCGGACGCCGTTCGGGACGGACGTCTTCAACACCACGTACGGCTTCGACGCCGCGGGAATCTTCGGCCAGCCGGTCGCGGCGCGCACCGTCGCCGACCTCATCCGGCTCAACCTGGTGCGCACGCTCGCCACCGACCCGCGGGTACGGGAGGTCGACGACGTCGTCGTGACGCCCGGCCCCGACCATCGAATGTGGACGGCGGAGGTGTCGATCGTGACTCTCGACGGCCGGCGGGAGAGCCTGCCGCTACGGATCGAGGCGTGACATGGCCACCTTCGGAGTGACCGCGAACGGTTTCGTACCCAAGGGTTTCGACGTCGTGCTCGCGGAGAGCATCGACCGGGCCCGCGCGGCGTTCGGCGCCGATGTCGACCTCTCGCCGACCAGCCCGCTTCGCAAGATCCTCGAAGTCACGGCGGCCGAGGACGCGCTGCTGTGGCGCCGCTTGGAAGACCTGTACTACAGCCGGTTCCTGTCCGCGGCGGTCGGTGCCGACCTCGACCTGCTCGGCGACGACCTCGGCGTGGCCCGCCGGTTTCTGCACAGCACGGGCGAGGTGACGCTGACTGTGAGCAACGCGCCGCAGGACCGCACCTACGACATCCCGGCCGGCGCGGTCGTCATCACCTCGGGCGGGTCGCCGCTGGCCTTCCACACACTTGTGCCGGTACGGCTTTCCGCCGCCGCGCCGACCGCCACGGTCGGTGCGAGCGCGTTCGTGGCCGGGCCGACCGGCGACGTCGCGGCCGGCGCGATCAACGCGGTCGACCCGGTGTACGCGCAGTTCAACCTGACCGTCACCGCGCCGGCGACGCTCGCGGTCACGAACGCGCGCCCGTTCACCGGCGGCACCGGGCGGGAGTCCGACGAGGACTACCGGCCCCGGCTGGTCGGCCATCCGCGTACACTGTGGACACTGGCCGCCGTCCGGGCCGCGGCGCGTGACGTGCCCGGCGTCGTCGACGTGCTGCTGTCCGACCCGGTCGGCGGGGTCGACGTCTCGCAGGGCTACTTCGGCCTGTTCAGGTTCGGGCAGCGCCAGTTCAGCGGCCTGCGCAGCTTCGGCGAGCCGTACTTCTTCGACGTGGTCGTGGCGCACGAGTCGGCCCGGCCGTGGACCACGCAGGGCTCGGTGACCGGGATCTTCGAGCAGGTCACCGCGGCCCTCGACCGGGTACGACCGGTGGGCATCTTCCCGAACGTGGTCGAGGCCGACCACATCGAGATCGGCCTTCGGGCCCAGGTGCTGGTGCGGGCCGGGTACGACACCCAGGCTCTGCTCACCGCGTTCCTGAGCCGGATCCGGGCCGACACCGGGACGCTCGGCCTCGGCGGCGACGTGCTCTATTCGCAGGTGATGCGCGCCATCGTCGAGCAGCCGGGCGTGCTGGACGTGCAGCACCTGCACCTGCGGCGCCGCTCGTCCGGGCCCGACGTGGACATCGTCGAGGCGGGCGCCGGTGAGAACCTCCCGATGGGCCCGAGAGAAGTCGCTGTCCTACAGCTCGGCAGCGACCTGTCCGATGTGGAGCTGATCGCACAATGACCACAGTGGACCGGATGGCCACGCGCCTCACGCTCCCGTTCCAGCGGGGTGCCGACCGGCTGCCGCTCCAGCTGCTCGTCGCCGACACCGGGCCCCAGCGGGCCGGCATCGTGCCGTACGACTTCAGCGAGCACTTCGCCCGGTTCGAGGCGGTGGCCGACCCGCGATACCTGCTGACCGCGCGCTACGACGTCCGGGAGGCGGTGACGCTCAGCTTCACCTGCACCGACGCCGCCGGCGGCACGCACACGGTCGCCGCGACGGTACCGGCCGGGACCCTGGCCGGCACGTCGGTGCTGCTGGACCTCGGCGGACTGGAGGGCCCGGGCACCCGATTGACCGGATTCACCATGGCGCCGGCCCCGCCGTCCGGCACGCCGGTGGCGGCCGAGCGGTGGGAGCTGCGGGCGCTGCTCGGCGAGCTCGGCCGGCTGCTCTGGGTGGTGGGCGGCGGGCGCGACGAGCTGCGCACGCAGGCGGGCCAGGTACGGCGGCTGACCCGGCTACCCGACGCGACCGGGCTGACCCTCGACCTGATCGGCTACGACCTCGCGGTACCCCGGTTTCCGCCGCTGCCGTACGCGTTCGAGGACGGCACGGTCGCCCTCTACCACGCCGACGAAGCGCCGTCGTCCGCGACGATCGCCGACGCGATGACCCTCTACGGCGGGGCCGGGCACCCGGGTACGGTGACGGCCGCGCAGACCGGCGCGGTCGGCAGGTTCGGCCGCGGGCTGGCGTTCACCGTGCCGGCGGCGGAGATCTCCGTCCCCGACCACGCGGACTTCGCGGTCGGCGCGACGACGAGCTTCACCGCCGAGTGCTTCGTCCGGCCGGGCGAGGGCACCTGGGAGGGCGCGGTGCTCGGCAAGCACCCGAACCCGGCCACCCTCACCGCGCGCGGCTGGGCGATCAGCGTCGGCGGGTTCAACCGCGGCATCCCGCGCAGCGTCAGGTTCCTGCTCGGCGACGGCACCAACTCGGTGGTGCTGTTCGCCGACCAGACCCTGCCGACGGAACGCTTCTCCCACCTCGCGGGCGTGGTGGACCGGGCCGCCGGCCAGGCACGGCTCTATGTGGACGGTGTGCTCCGGGCGTCGCGCCCGCTCGGCCCGCTGGGCACGCTGACCAACGCCAACCCGGTCCGGATCGGCCGCGCGGACAGCTCCGCCGCCGCCGTGTTCCGGGGGATCGTCGACGAGGTACGGCTCTCCCGGGCGGCCCGGACCGCGTTCCCGCCGGTGCTCGGCGAGGGCGACGACGGGTACCGGCGGCGGTTGCGCCTCTTCCAGCGCTGGCGGCTGCCCACGCCGGAGGGCGTGAGCGAGGCGCTCAACGAGGCCGTGGGCCCGATCCAGGGCGTCGAGCGTCCGCTGGTGGTGGAGGACACCGACGCGAGGCTCACCGCGGCCGGCCGGCCCCTGCGGGTGCTGCCGGACGACCTGCCGATCGGCGGGTCCATCGACGACGCCGGCCGGCGCGGGGTCACCGAGGCGGAGGTCAACGGGGTACCGGAGGACGACGACGAGTTCGACCCGGCCCTGCTGGTCGACGCGTCGGATGCCCTGGTCGACTTCTTCCCGCCGTTCGACGGGAGCCCGCCGCCGAACCGGATGCGGGTGGCCACCCGGCGGGCGCTCACGAACCTGCTGGACCTGATCACCAACAGCGGGGCGCACGGGCAGCTCGGCGTCGCGCTGGGCTATCCGCCCAACCCGATCCTGCCCGGCTCCGACCGCGAGCTGTTCGCGGTGGGGCGCAAGCTCGTGTTCACCCACGAGTCGGTGCCGGTCGGGCGGCTCGCGGCCCTGGCACACCAGGCCGGGTTCACCTGGGTGAGCGTGGCGGCGCCCCTGGAGGAGGGGGACGCGGGCGTGTTCGCGTCGGTGCGCTCCACCGAGACGCTGGAGATCACCGTCAACCCGGCCGGTGGCACGGCCACCCCGCAGCTCGGCTTCGACCTGCTCAACGGCCAGACCCTGCCGGTCGGCGTGGCGCCGCAGCTGCCGCTGCGGGCCCAGGTCCGGTGGTTCGTGATCTCGGCCGGCGCGGTCCGGGCGGACTTCACCGGCCGCACCGACCAGGCCTCCGCGGTTCTGACCGCCCGGCAGCCCGGAGAGGTCGTCGTCGGGGTACAGGTCACGCTCGGCACCCGGGCGTTCCGGGCGACCCGCCGGCTGCGCATCGGGATCGCGACCCTCGCCTCCGGCCAGTCCATCGCGTCGACCGGGCAGCTTGGCGCGGACGCCTCGGTGGCCGGGAGCCCCGACGTCGACTCCTTCGCCCCGGCCTACCTGGACACGGTGCAGGACACCAGGCTGGACTTCGCCTCGGGTGCCAACAACCGCCGGATGACCTCCGTCCTCAGTGGACGCCTGCTCCGCCTCGTCGGCCTGCTCTTCGGCGCGGGCACGACCGGCCGCCTGCTGGTCAGCTCGGCATGGCAGCCGAACGGGAGCGGGCTCGAGCGCGAGGGACGGGCGCTCACCCTCGAGCGCGGCACGCTGTCCATCGCCGTCGACCGGCTGGGCGCCTTCGCCCATGCCGCCGGTTTCACCCACGTCGCGAGCGACGGCACGCGGCTGCGGATCCTGCAGGCGGCCGGAGACCCGCTGCAGATCACGGGTGAGCCGCAGGTGGCCGAGGGCGACACGGTGGAGTGGCGGGTGCGGCAGGCCGCCCGGCCGCAGGGCGCCCTGCTGGCCGGCGGCGTGCTCTACACGGCCAACACCGACACCGACTCGGTGTCCGCGATCAACCCGGCGACCGGCGAGATCGACCACGTGTTCAAGGTGGGTGTGGCACCGGTGGCGCTCGCCGCCGGCGCGGACGGAAACATCTACAGCGCCGACCGCGACGGCGGCACGATCACCGTGATCAACGTTTCGAGCGGCGCGGTGGCCGCGACGATCAACGTCGGCGTCGGCAGCGGCGGTCCCATCGACCTGGTCCGCCACCCGACCCAGGCGAGGCTCTTCGTGGCGTGCCTGGACGGCCGCCTCATCCAGATCGACGCCAGCACCTTCACGGTCCTGAACACGCTGTCGGTCGGTACGTCGGCCGCCGCCCTGGACCTCCACGTCAGCGGCAACCGCCTCTGGGTCGCCGCCAGCGGCTCGCAGGTACGCGTCGTCAACACCCAGAACTTCACCATCGCGAACACGGTGAACCTGACCGGGGCGCCGCGCGACATCGTGGTCGGCGCGAGCGTGGCGTACGCGACCGTCCCCGACTCGAACGCGCTCGTGCTCCTCACGCTGTCGGCGCCGGCGGTGCAGGCGACGTTCACCGACCTGGGGCCGGACCCGGTCCGGCTGGCGCTCAGCCCGGACGGGCAGGTGCTGTACGTGACCGACGCCGGCCAGACCAGGATCCACCTGCGTAAGCCGGACGGAAGCCCGCAGACGGCGCCGTTTCCGCCCCGGCTCTCGGGCGACCGGGCGGCCGCCGCCATCGCGGTCGACAACAACCGCGCGTACCTCGTGGGCGCGCGGGGCGGCCTGGGCGACGAGGGTGCCATCGGCGTGCTGGAGGCCAGGGTCAGCACCGCGACGGTCGACGTGTGGCCGCTCGGCACCGGCCACGGCGAGCGGTTGACCTGGTCCGTGCGGGGCCCGGCGGGCGACGTGCGGCTCAGCACCTCCACCCGGCAGCAGGTGAACCTCACCGGCCGTGCCGCGGGCCCGCTGGAGGTCCAGGCGGTGTACCAGTGGCCCGGCGACACACCGCCGTACATCTTCGCCGTCCGGCTGGACGAGGCGCTGGACGACGACGTCGTCATCCGGAAGGACCAGTACGACCTGATCATGAACGTGCTCAGCGAGCTGCACCCGATCGGCGTCGAGGTGGACACCCGCGCCGTCCGCGAGCGCGTGGTCGAGGTCCGCGACGCCCTCCTGGACGTGTTCCCCGGCTACACCTTCCCCGACTTCCGGATCCGCGGACCGCGTCCGCCGATCCCCGACCTGAACCGTCCCTGAGCCGTCCCGAGCGAGGAGAGCGCCGATGCCCGGCCTGAACTACGAAAGAGAATTCCACTTCGAACCGTGGGCCGACGGCGTGGACCGCGTTGCCGCCACCGGTGACAGCGGCTTCAACGTGCGCTTCGCCGCGCTCGAAGCGGAGTTCGACAAGGTATCCGAGGCGCCGCTCGGTGCGGCGTCGGTCCGCACCGGCAACCTCGACGTCATCTCCGGCACGGCGGTGACCCGCACGATCGCGTCCGGTGGCTCTACCGAAATCGCGGGCCCGGACGTGACCATGGTGCCGCCGCAGGTGTGGCTTCCGCTGCTGGCGGTCTCCACCACGACGCAGAACGCCCTGTTCAGCGTCACCACCGCCTACCGGACGACCACCGTCCCGGCACAGCTGAAGGTCGTGTTCCAGGTCCAGAACCTCGGCGGTACCTCGGTCACGATCACCGGCACCCCGTGCCTGGTCCGGGCGTAGAGAGGAAGCGCTGGGATGACATCGCCGTACACGCCGGAGTTCGAGCACACCGACTGGCCCCCGGCGGCGCTGTTCGGCCACGTGCCGGAGGGCAACAGCCCCAACCAGGTGCTGCACCGGGTCGAGGCCGAGTTCGGAAACGTCGCGGACGGGTTCACCGAGCTGGCCGCCGCGGACGGCGCGCTGGACACGCGGCTCGACGCGCTCGACGCGCGGCTGGCCGGCATCCGGGAGGCGATCAACGCGCTGCTGGCCGGCCGCCTGCCCACGACACCGGACCTGCCCGTCTCCCCGGGCGTCGGCGAGGACAACTCCAACCGCGCCATTCTCCTGGACGGTGCCGGCGGGCTTGTCGTCTTCTGGACCTCGCGACGGGTCAACAACACCTTCCAGGTGTACGGGTCCCGGCTGGACCTGGCCCGCCCGGGCGACGGGTTCTCGCCGGCCGTGACGATCAGCGGCGGCAGCTCCGGGGCCTCGGGAGAGTCCGCGGTGCTGCTGCCGAACGGCGACCTGATCGTCACGTACAGCCGCAGTCCCGGCGGCGCCGTCATGAAACGGGCGGCGACGCTGGCCGGTCTCGCCGCGGCCAGCGAGACCCAGGTCTCGGCGGCCGCCAGCGGGAGCGCCGGCGTGGTGCTGGCCGGCGGCCAGGTCGTGTTCCTCGTGACCGGCACGTCCACGAACAAACGATGGGCATTTCGCCGGTACGACCCGGCCGCCCGCACCTTCGTCGACAGCACCCCGCTGCCGTTCGGCCCCGCGACGCATCCGCCGAGAGAGCCCGGCCCCCTGCACGCGTCCGTGTTCGGCCGCTTCGTCTGGCTCGCCTACTACGGCACGGACACCGAGGACCAGCGTTTCGCGGACGTCGAGCGTCTCGACGCCGCCAACGGCAGCCTCGTCAGCGGCGGCGGTCTGCCTGACCTGATGTCGACGCAGTACGTGCAGGCGGTGAGCGAGACCGAAGCCCTGGTCTTCTACAACGCCAGCAACGGGATACGCATGGTCAGCGCGAAAGCCAACGGGAGCCCCTCGTCCACGACGGTCCCGGGTACCGACGGGTGGGACTACCTACCGGCGGCCGTCCGCGACACCGACGGCACGATCAGCCTCTGCTACATCCGGAGTTTCACGCCGACGGACGCGGCGGTGATGGTCACCCGCCGGTCGCCCAGAGGCGACTGGGGTCCGCGGCACCGGGTGAACCTCCGGGCCCTCTCGTCGGGCGTGCCGCAGCCGGTCCTCGTTCCGGGGCAGGGCCTCTGGCTGGTCTACGGCAGCCACCGGACCGGCGACGTCGACCTGTACGCCACCCGGATCATCACCGAGATCTGAGAGAGACACATGACATCGCCGTACACACCGGAGTTCGACTTCACCGACTGGCCCAACGGACCGCTGCAGGCCAACCTGCCGGCCGGCAACAGCCCGAACGTCGTCCTCAACCGCGTCGAGGCGGAGTTCGCAAACGTCGCGGCCGCGTTCGAGGAGCTGGGCGGCGTCCGCGGCGTGCTCAACGCGCTCCTCGAGGGACGGGTGCCGACCACGCCGCGCGTGCCCGTCACGGAAAACTCCGACCCCGACGTGTTGGGGCCGGTGGTACGGGACGCCTCCGGCGGCCTGGTCGTGATCTGGCAGCGGCCCGGTCCGGACTTCCTTTCGTACGACCTCTACGCGGCCCGGCTGGACCCGGCGCGCCCGGCGGATGGATTCTCGCCCGAGGTGCTGATCGCCGGCGGCGGCTCGGGCGACTTCGGCTTCCAGCCCACCGCTGTCGCCCTGCCGAACGGAGAGCTGATCGTCGCGTACCGCGTCGACGCCGGGACGGAGTCGGGCAACCTGGTGATGAAGCGGGGAACGCTGTCCGCCCTGCCCGGAGCCGCGGTGCAGAACGTCATGGCCACCGCCGGCGTCGACGAGCAGCGCCCGACCGCGGTGCTGGCCGGCGGCCAGGTCGTCTTCTTCGGCCGCCGCAACCCGCCCAACCAATGGGCGTACCGCCGCTACGCCCACGCCTCCGGCACGTTCGTGGACGGCGCGCCGGTGGCGCTCGGCCCGGTGTCGACGTCATCGAACCGCGGCCTGCATGCGGGCGCGCTCGACCGCCTCGTCTGGATCGCCGTCCACGACGGCACCAATCTCTACGGCTGGCGGCTCGACACCGCCGACGGCGCCCTCACCGGTGCGCCCGCGCCGCTCACGATCCCGGGCAACAGCTCCCAGGTGTTCGCGCTCGGGATGGGCTGGCGCCACGCCTGGTTCTTCTACTACACCGGAAGCGAGCTGCGCACGGTCACCATGACCGAGCTCGGTTGGGAGTCCCCGGCGGCGCTTCCCGGCGTCGCCAACAAAGACCACCAGCCGGCGGCGGTCCGGGACGCGGACGGCACCGTCTACCTCTTCCACACGCGCGCGGTCTCCTCGCACCAGAGCGAGATCCTGCTTCGCCGGCGGCCGCCGGGCGCGGTCGACTGGGGCGCACCGCAGCAGGTGACCTGGCTCGGCGGCCGCGAAACGGAGCCGCATCCCGCGCTCCTACCGGGAGGTGACCTCTGGCTCGTCTACTCGCTCGACGTGACCAGCAACTCCTTCACCGATCTGTACGCCACGCGGATCATCACCGCCGTCTGAGGGGGACGCATGACATCGCCGTACACGCCGGAGTTCGACTTCACGGACTGGCCCAACGGGCCGCTGCAGGCCAACCTGCCGGCCGACAGCAGCCCGAACGTGGTCCTCAACCAGATCGAGGCGGAGTTCCAGGCGGTGGCCACGGCGATCGCGCAGATGAGCGCCAGGCTCGACGAGCTGACGCCACCGCCGCCGCAACCGCCGCAGCCGGTGCTGCTCAACCTCACGCCCGCCTTCGGCCCGGTCGACGACTTCGCACCGTGGGTCAACCACTTCGGCATCGCCAGGAAACCGGAGGGCAAGACGCTGGTGGTGGGGTTGCTCCCGGTGCAATTTCCGGACGGCGCCATCGTCAGGAGCTTCCGCGCCAAGGGCATCAAGGCGGCCGGCGCGCTGGACATCACCCTGCAGCGTGGTTTCGCGGCGCCGAACGACGCGCTGGCGATCGCCAGGATCCCACCGCCGCCCACTGGTGCCTTCGACCTCAGCGACCCGTTCATCGGCTCGCCGCCCATGACCCGGATCGACAACGAGAACTACCGGTACTGGATCGTTGCCGGCCTAACGAACGGGACCGCCGCCGGAAACGTGGAGATCCACGGGCTCAAGGTGACCTACACGCTCCCGTGACCTCGCCAGGCGGGCGCGCACCGCGACCGCGTCGACGTGGCCGAGGCGTTCGAGGATCGCCAGGGCGTGCTGCCAGGCGTCCCGGGCACCCTCGGGGTTTCCGGCCGCATGCCGGGCGTCGCCGAGATGGGTGAGGGTGTCCGCCTCGTAATAGGGGTCACCCGTCTCCCGAAACAGGTCGCCGGCGCGCTGGTACCACGCGGTGGCCTCCTGGTAGCGGCGCAGCTCGTGGTGGATGTAACCGAGGCTGTCACAGGTGTTCGCCTCGCCTCGCCGGTCGCCGACGGCCCGCAGCAGGGCGAGCGCCCGCCGGCAGTGGCGGAGGGCGCGCAGGTGCTCGCCGAGCTGCGCGTGGTACCAGCCGGTGGAGTTGAGCGTGCGGGCCTGCCCGACCCGGTGACCGGCGGCCTGGTAGAGGTCGAGCGCCCGCCGGGCGCGGCCCAGCGCCCGGCGGTAGTCGCCGCGCCGGCCGAACGTCCAGGCGAGGTTGAGCTGGGCGTGTGCCTGCCCGGTGCGGTCGCCGAGCCGCTCGAACAGGTGGAGGGCGCGCCGGAAGTGGCACAGCGCGGCGTCGAAGTCGCCCATCCGGGTGTGCGCGCGGCCCAGGCCCCGGTGGATGTACGCCGCGGCGCGCTGGTCGCCGAGCCGCCGGGTCGCCGCCAGCCCGGCCGCCAGCACCGCGGCCCAGTCGTGCCAGTGCCCGCGCCGGTCGAAGAAGTCCGCCAGGGTCCAGGCGAGCTGCCACACATGGGTGTCGAAACCGGTGCGGCCGGCCAGCTGGATCACCGCGAGCAGGACCACGCGTTCGGTGGTGAACCAGGCCAGCGCCTTCCGCTGGTCGGCGAGCCGCTCGGGCTGGATCCCGGCCTGCGGCGCGGCCAGGCCGATCGGGTGCCGGGACGGGTCCCACTGCTCGTCCGCGGCGTACGCGGTGTGGAGGTAGTGGTCGAGCAGCCGGTGCACGGCGGCGTCGCGGTCGACGTCCTTGTCGAGGATGTGCGCCAGCTCCACGGCGTACGCGCGCAGGAGGTCGTGGAACGCGTAGCGGCCCGGCGCGCGTTCGATGACAAGGCTCGCCCGGGTCAGCTCGGCCAGCAGTGGCCGCACGTGCGACACCGGCTCGCCGTACAGGCTGGCCGCGGCGGGCGCGCCGACGTCGGGACCGGGGTGCAGCCCGAGCAGCCGGAAGAGCCTCGCCGCGTCCTCGCTGAGCGCCTGGTACGACCAGGAGAACACGGCCCGCAGGTCGCTGGCCACGTCGCCGGCCGTGAACGCGTCGAGCCCGGCGTGCGCGTCGCTCAGGTCGTCGACGAGCACGCCGAGGGAGAAGCCCGGCCGGGCCGCGGCGCGGGCCGCCACGATCGCGAGCGCCAGCGGCAGCCGCGCGCAGCGGGCGACCATCTGGTCCACCGCCGCCGGTTCGCCCGTCACCCGCTCCCGGCCCAGGCGGCGGGTGAGCAGGTCACGTGCCTCGGCCGGGCTGAGCAGGTCGAGCGCGAGCAGGTAGGCGCTGTGCGCGGCGGCCAGCCCGATGAGCTCGTTTCGGCTCGTCACCACTACGAAGCAGCCGGGCGTGCCGGGGAGCAAGGACCGGACCTGGTAGACGTCGCGGGCGTTGTCGAGCAGGACCAGCACCCGCCGGCCGGCCATCATGCTGCGGTACAGGCCGGCGCGCGCGTCCATGTTGGACGGGATGGCCTGCACGGGCACGCCCAGCGCGATCAGAAACCCGCGCAGCACCTCCGCGGGGTCGGTCACCGATCCGTCCGGGGCGAACCCGTGGAGGTCGACGTACAGCTGCCCGTCCGGAAAGCGGTCGGCGACCCGGTGCGCCCAGTGCACCGCGAGCGTCGTCTTGCCCACCCCGGCGGTGCCCGAGAGGGCGACGACCGCCACCGCGCCCGGCTCGCCCGCGCCGGACGAGACCGCGTCGAGGGCGGCCAGCTCGTTGGCCCGCAGGGCGAACGACGGCAGTGGCGCGGGTAGCTGATGCGGCACCGGAAGCTCCGCCCGGTGCTCGGAGCGGCCCACCACAAGGTGCGGCTCCACGGTGAGCGCGGCGTCCGCGACGAGGATCCGCCGGTGCAGGCGGCGCAGCTCCGGGCTGGGATCGGCGCCCAGCTCCTCGGCCAGCATGAGCCGGACCCGCTCGTAGTGCTCCAGAGCGTCGGCCTGCCGGCCGCTGCGGTACAACGCGAGGATGAGCTGGCCGGCGAGGCGCTCGTCGAGCGGGTGGGCGGCGGCCTGGGCGGACAGCCGGGACAGCAGCGCGCCGTGCCGGCCGAGGGCCAGCGCGAGGTCGTTGTGGTCCAGCTCGGCCGCCAGCCGCTCGGCTTCGAGGGTGTGGCGTACGGCGGTCACCCATGGGCTGTCCAATGTGGCCAGAGCCTCGCCGCGCCACAGCGCGAGGGCCCGGCGCAGTAGCGACTCTCCGCTCTCGGCGTCGGTGGCGGCCCGCGCCCGGGCGGTGAGGTCGCGGAAGCCGTGCAGGTCGACGACCATCGGGTCGGCGGTCACCATGTACGCACCGGCCTGTCGTGTTATGTCCACATGGTCCGTGCCGGCGAGCACCGCCCGGAGCCGCGACAGGTACGCCGACAGCGCGTTGCGCGGGCGCTGCGGAAGGCGGTCGCCCCAGACCCGCTCCAGCAGCTGTCCCGGTGTCACGGGCTGGTTGACGTCGACGAGCATCGCCGCGAGCACGCCCCGCTGCCGGGCGTGGCCTATGTCGAGTGGATGGTCGTCGACGCGCGCCTCGATCTCACCGAGCAGCCGGAACGACACACCCATCGACGACCTCCCCGCAGGTCCGAGCCCCCGGGGAAAGAGAGTCCGCATCCCGCGTCGCCGGACCGTTCAGTCGTAATGCCGACACTGGCCGGGAAGTGTACGCCACGGAACGTGTGGCCGTTTCGTGGGTCGCCGTCTGGTTTGCGCGCGAATCTTTGACGAAACTGTCCTGGCAGGCGTTGACATCAATTCCTGGCGTAGCGCACTGTGTCGCCGCCTCGCTGCTGTCGACGGTGGACAGTCCCGCCGCCGCGGAGCCGGTCGCGCCGGGCGGATGAATGATCGCGCACGTGGGCCCATGTGCGGAGGTGGTCCGTGCCCACAGCTGTAGGGGGCGGGTTCTACTGGGCGCTTCGAGGAGCCTGCCAAGCTGCCTCCCAGCTCCGACTGACCCAGATCGGAGCTGACACCGTGCTGGTCAGCCTGATGAACGCCTATCCCGGCTTCCGTGGGGTGTCGGGCCCGAGTGGAAACGGCGAGTTCAGCCCCGCACCCGGCGGCGGGCGCGACGATCGCCGGATCGACCTTCCACCCGAGGCCGAGCTGGAGTTGTCGCGGACAACGAGAGAGGTGCACTGGCGGGCTTTCGGCTGGCGGTCGCAGGGCGGTCCAGCGACCACGCCCGAGTGGGTCGCCGAGGTCCACACCGCACTCCGTCTGGCGATGGCGATCGCCGTCGCGCGCGGCGCGCCGTGGGTGGGCGCCGACCACCTGCTGGAGGCGCTGCTCGCCGACTCGGCCAACTCGGCGAGCCGTTACCTCCGCCAACGAGGCGTGGACCTGGAGCTCCTGACAGACGTGGCCCAGCGAACGTGGCCCGTCGCCGGCGGAGAACCACCGCCTCGCGCACTCGCCGACTCGCTGCACCGGATAGGGGTGCTCATCGATCCCGCTCGGGGCGGCGAGCAGCGGTCGACCGCGTTGACACGACGTCTCGCCACCGGCGCCGTCCGGATGCTCACCCAGGCAGATCCGGCCCTCACCTTTCTCGAGGACGAGGCGATCGCTGAAACTGTCCGTCTGGGACACGACCGGACAACGCTGACACACCTGATCCTGGCCATCTTGCTCCTCGAAGAAGAGATGGCGGCGAGCGGTCTGCGGCCGGTTGGCGATTACGAGCGGGCCTGCGATTTCGTGCTACGTCCGTTCACGCTAGACCGGGAGTTGCTCGCCGCGACGGTCGCGTCCATTCCCCAGGAAGGGGCGATCGCACCGCCGCAGCGGCGTCGAAGCTGGCGAAGCAGCCCCAAGAATCCGCCATGGACGGTGGCGGCGGTCCGGGCTCCCTGAGGGAGGTCGGCCGGATCAGCGCTGGTTTTCGGCGAGGCAGAGCACGTAGTCTTCGCCGCGGCCTCTTTTTTCGAGCCACGTCGCCGTCTCCGGATACGCGGCGCAGGCCTTCTCGGGGTCGATGTCTTCGCCCTCGACGCGGCCGACGATCACCCATGTCGCCTTGTCCTTGTCGCAGTCCGTGGTGTGCATGGAGAGGGCGCTGCCGTCGTTCATGCACTGGCCGACCTTGGCCACGTCGGGCGAACCGAGAACGTAGTTGGCACCGTAGGCCCCGCCGAAGACGACTCCCATGAGGAGGACGAACAGCACCGGGCGGAGCCGCTTTATGGCGTAGATGCGGCGAAACAGCGACACGGGGTCCTCGCAGCGGTGGAAGCATGTGGGCGGCTGGGAGGATACGTGACCGGCCCACGTGTGCGACACCCCAGATCAGGCGTTGTCGAGCACCGCCTTCGCGGCGTCGTCCTGGCGGCGCAGGAGGGTCTGCCACTCGGTGAGGGCGGTCGGCTCCGGTCCGAGTTCCCGGCGTTGGGCGTCGCCGAGGGTGGCGTAGGCGTCGGTGAGGTAGCCGGTGTCCGCCTTGCATTCGACGTCGGCCAGCGTGCCCGGGTCCGTGCGTGGATCGGCGTCGACCGGTAGATCTCGCCGCACCTCCAGCGGGTTGGCCCAGGCGAACCCGCGCTCGCGGACGCAGACGCGCCACCGGTCGGTCGCGGCCCGGAAGCGCTCGTCTTCCGGCAGGCTCCGCAGTGCGCGGCCCTCGGCCTTGACGAGCCGGATCCGCAACCGCATCCAGCGCGCTCGCTGGTCCCCCAGTAGCCGTAGCTTGGCCTCGGCGATGCATCCGTCGCCCGGCCCGGAGACGCGCATGCCGTCGGCTTCGACGGTGAGCCGCCTCTCGGGGTCGCCGTGCAGCGCGCGCCCGTATGCCGGGTCGTCCGGGCGTGGTTCGCTCGCCGGCGGTGCGGGCGTCCCCGGGGCGGCTGGCAGCGTCTCGTAACCGAACGGAGTGGGTACCGCGGCCGTCTGCTCGTCCGTGGGCGGCGAGGCGGGGTACTCGTACCCCTGTCTGGTCATGCAGCCGGCGGTGAGGCGGTGTTCGGCCAGCGCGATGCGATGTGTGGCCGGGGTGGTCTCGTAGATGATGTTGATCGGCGGTGGCTGATGGCGCGTGGCGCGGGCCGCGACCGGTGATATGGGTGTGCTCCGCGTGGCGACGGCGGCGACCGCCGCGACGAGCGCGGCGACGACGAGCACGCCGGCCGCCGCTGAGTTGAGACGGCCCGGCGGCCTGTCACCGCCGGGCCCGCGCCCGCGTCTCAGAAGAAGCACGCCGACGACGCCCCGGCGATCAAGCGCAGCGAACCTGATTCGTCGGCCTGCCCGATGTAGTCGCCGCGCACGCCGTTGTTTTCCAGCTCCCACGACTCGACCCGGCCGCCCGGGTTTACGCAGAAGTTGTAGTTGGAGTAGTTGTAGCCCTTGTAGTAGACGCTGCGGTAGTTGCCGGTGGTGGAGTTGCTGGCGGACTGGATGTTGTTGTCCACCGTCACGCCGCTGGGGAAGTAGTTGTTTCGAAAGTCCGCGTCGGGCCGGCGGCCGACCACCACGAGCAGGCCCTGGCCATGTTTCGGCAGGCCGGCGACAAGCACGGCCAGGCCAACGCGCTCAACAACCTCGGCCTCCTCCGGCGGCGGCTGGGCGACGACGAGCCGGCCGCCGAACACCACCGGCAGGCCCTGACGCTCTACCGGCAGATCGGTGACCGGGACGGAGAGGCCCACACGCTCAACAACCTCGGCCTCATCGAGCGGCGGCTCGGCCACTACCGGCCGGCGGCCGCGCACCACGAGCAGGCACTGGCCCAGTTTCGGGCGCTCGGCCACCGGGATGGCGAGGCGAGCGCGCTGGACAACCTCGGCATCGTCCACACTCGACTCGGCCAGCCCGGCGAGGCGATCGGGTACTTCCAGCGGGCCCTCACGATCGTTCGCGAGATCGGTGAGCGGGGCGGCGAAGCGTGGGTGCTCAACGGCCTCGGCGAAGCCGCCAACATGGCCGGCCGCCCCGCCGACGTCCTCCTTCACGCGGCCTTCTCGCGACCCTCGACCAGCGCGCGCCTAGCTGAAGGCCTTCACCTCCAGCAGGCCGACCGAGAGGTTGGGCGCGCTCTGCAGCAGCACCCGCAGCCGGGTGGTGCTCACCGCCGGGAAGGTGACCGTGTTGTACTGGTTGGCGGCCACCGGGTATCCACTCGCACCCGGGACATCTACATAGGAGCTTCCGTTCCAGTACTGTAGCCGCCACGACGACGGCAGGTCGATGCCCTGGTTGTCGTCGAAGAAGTACACCTGCGCCTGGCTCAGCGACTGGGCCGACGACCACGTGAGCTCGGCCCACTGCTGTCCCTGCTCCGGCCAGGTGCCCCAGCGGTTGCCCTGGTTCGGGGCGCCGATGTTGGAGCTGGCCGGGTCGCCGCCGGTGTTGATGGCCGCGCAGCTCTCCCACGACGAGGTGTACGAGCACGACGCGGTCGCCTGGGTGGCGAGGTTTCCACCGCCACCGCCGCCACCGCTGCCGACGGTGAGCTGGAAGGTGCGGGTCACCGGCGTGCTGGTGCTGTCGTAGTCGCGCAGCTCCACCGTGAACGAGTACGTCCCGGCGGTGGTCGGCGTGCCGCTGATCGCACCGGTGAAGCGGTCGAGGCTCAGGCCGGCCGGCAGCGCGCCGCCGGTGACCCGCCAGTCGTAGAAGGGCACGCCGCCCTTGGCGGCGAGGGTCTGCTGGTACGCCTGGCCGGTCGGGGCGTTGGGCAGCGTGGTGGTCACGATCGAGGGTGCGAGGAACGGGGTGAGGTTGCGGTTGAGCGGCCAGCCGGCGTTTTCGGCGATGAGGAGGGCGAGTTTGGTGAGCATCCAGCGGCGGGTGGGGAAGAGGTGGGTCCAGCCGCCGCTCTGTCCGCTGAGCCGGTCCCAGTAGGGTTGCGTGCCGGGGATGTGGTAGCTGCTGTCCAGCGGCACCGCCCGGCCTTGGTAGGCGATGACCTCGGCGTCGTTGGCGCCGCTGGTGGCGACGTAGTTGCGCATGCCGGCCCAGTCGCTGTGGTAGGCGACGGCGTGTCCGTATTCGTGCATGACCAGCCCGTGCACGTCCAGGACCGAGCCGGCGATCTCGGTCTTGTACCAGTCTTCGTCGGCCAGCGAGGTGAACAGCTGCTTGCCGGCCTCGTCGTACTCGAAGATCATCGCGGTGGAGCGGTGGATCGGCCCTGCGACCTGCTGCCCGTTGCGGGTGTGGTAGCGGCCGTTGTTGGCGGGGTAGCCGGTGGAGTAGGGGGTCTGGATGCCGCGGAAGTACACGTACATGCCGTTGTACGCCACGTTGTTGGTGACGTTGACGGTGTTCTGCCAGTCGTTGCCGGGCAGGTGGTTGGTGTCCGCGCCGGCGGCGACGGTGTCGAAGGGTTGCACGTCGAAGAACCGGAACCAGTCTTTGACGGCCTCTTCGGCGGTGGCGCGGAAGGCGGCGTTGTTGAAGTAGCCGGTGATGGTGTCGAACCGGTAGTCGAAGTTGATCGGGATGGTGGGTTCGAGGGCGGTCTTCTGGTCCTGCTGCACCCGGATCGGCATCGTCTGTGTCGCGGTGCTGTTGTCCGCCGCCCGCACCGTCAGCCGCAGAGTGTAGAGCTCGTCCGCGCCGGGGCCGCGCTTGGAGTGGATGGCCAGCTTGAACGTCTTCTGCTCCGACGCGTTGGCGAACGTCAGCTGCTTGGTGGCACCCGTCGCGGTGAGCTGGCTGGGCAGGTCCATCATCAGCCGTGAGGTGCCCTCGGCTTTCAGGTCGATGGTGACCGGAAACGGGCCGCCGGCCGGTGGGCGGACGGTCAGTTCGATGTAGGGGTTGGCGAGGTAGCCTTCCCAGTCGACGAGCTTGACGCCGTAGTCGTTGACGGTGCGGCCAAACCTGTCGACCACCGTCGCCGTGCCGACCGCCTGGGCCGGCGTCGCGATCAGGAGCGTGGCCAGCAGCACGAGCACCGCGGGCATGATGGCGCGTTTCATGACGGACCTCAGTTCTTGATGCCGGTTAGGGTTACGCCTTCGATGAAGTAGCGCTGCAGGAAGAAGAACAGCGCGATGATCGGGGCGATGACGGCAGCGGAAGCCGCCATGAGGTAGCCCCACTGGGTGATGTAGATGCTCTGAAACGACGCCAGCCCGATCGACAGCGTGTACTTCTCCTCGTCGTTGAGGTAGAGCAGCGGTCCGAGGAAGTCGTTCCAGGTGCCGATGAACGTGAAGATGGTGACGACGACGATGGCGGGTTTCGACAGCGGCATGACGACCATCCAGAAGACCCGCCACGGCGAGGCGCCGTCGATGTAGGCCGCCTCGTCCAGCTCGAACGGGATGGTGAGGAAGAACTGCCGCAGCAGAAACACGTTGAGCACGCCGCCACCGGCTCCGGCGAACCAGCTGGGCACGGTCAGCGGGACGATCGTGTTGAGCGCGCCAAGCTCCTGCCACATCACGAACGTGGGGATCAGCGTCACCGCGTACGGCAGCATCACGCTGCTGAGCAGGATGCCGAAGACGAGGTTGCGGCCCCGCCAGCGCAGCCGGGAGAAGCTGAACGCGGCGATCGAACAGGTCAGCACCGTGCCGAGGACGCTGACCACCGCGATGATCACCGTGTTGAGGAAGTAGCGGCCGAAGGGTTGTGCCGTAAGCGCTTCGGTGAAGTTCGACCACTGAAACGGGTCGGGTATCCACTGTGGAGGCGAGACGAACATCTGGGTGTCCTGCATCAAGGCGCTGCGCACGAGCCACACGAACGGCAACAGCGTCGCCGCCGCGCCGACCGCCAGCGCGACGTACAGCGGGATCCTCGCCCTCATCGCGCGGCCGCCATCTCGTAGTAGACCCAGCGCCTGGCGTTACGGAAGAGCAAGAAGGTGACCACCATGATGATCATGAAGAGCACCCACGCGAGCGCGCAGGCGTAGCCCATCTCGCTCTCCCGGAACGCCTTGCGGAACAGGTAGTAGACGTAGAAGAGGGTGGCGTTGTTGGGGCCTCCCTCGGTCATGACGTAGGCCTGGTTGAACACCTGGAACGTGCCGATGACCCCGACGACGAGGTTGTAGAAGATGGTCGGTGTCATCATCGGCACGGTCACGTGGCGAAACCTGTGCCACGGCCCGCCCCCGTCCACCGAGACGGCCTCGTACAGGTGCTGCGGCACGCCCTGCAGCCCGGCCAGAAAAATCACCATCGTGTTGCCGAAGCCCCACGTGCTCATCACGATCAGCGACGGCACCGCCGTGCCCTCGTCGTAGATCCACATGCCGGCCGGCAGCCCGCCTTGGCGCAGCAACGAGTTGAGCAGGCCGAAGTCGGGATTGAAGATCCAGATCCAGAGGACAACGTTGGCGATCGCCGGCACGAGGGTCGGCAGGTAGAAGATGGTCCGCCAGACGGGCAGCCCGCGGACCCGCTGGTTGAGCAGCATGGCCACCGCGAACGCGACGATCAGCGCGAGTGGCACGGCCCCGAGCGTGTAGTAGGTGGTCGCGCTCAACGACTTCCAGAAGAGCTCGTCGTCGGCCAGCGCCGTGTAGTTTTCCGTCCCCACGAACGACGGCGTGCCACCGACCTGCCAGTCGGTGAGGCTGAGCACGAGCGAGGCGACCATCGGGCCGGCGGTGAAGATGACGAAGCCGAGGATCGCCGGTAGCGCCATGAGCAAACCCCAGCGCCGTTCCAGGCGGCGTTGGCCGGAGAGGCGCCGGGAGGTGACAGCGGGTCGCGGGGTCGCGCTGCGACGTTGGCCGGTGAGGACCGCCATCGGGTCAGATCCCCTGGGTGTGCTGCCAGCCCCGCATGTCGCTGGTTATCTTCGGCGCGGCCGCCTTGAGCACCTCGGCGGCGGGCCGCTTGCCGGTCTCGATCTCCTGCAAGGCGGGCGTCAGCACGTCGCTGCTGATGGCCGACAGGTTCTTCAGCCGCACCCGCAGGTCGGGCACGCTGTGCTCGCGGGCGTAGTCGACCACCGCGGTGCGAAACTCGGGCGGGTGCGAGTCGTTCTTCGTCCAGGAGTCGATGGACGCCGGGTCCTCGTAGTACTTGCGCTCCTGCGGCATCCACAGGCCCTGCTTGTACAGGTCGACGTAGCGCGGGTCGATGTGGAAGGCGAACAGCTCGATCGCCTCCTCGACGTGCTTTCCGCCCGCGAAGACGGCCGAGGCGCCGGCCACCTGGCTCGTGGTGAACGGCGCGTCGTACTTGGGCAGCACGCCGATGCCGTAGTCCACTTTGCTCTCGTTCATGTCCAGCAGGCTCCAGTGGCCGTCGACGACCATCGCCACCCGCTTGGTTTTCAGGAGGATGTTCGTACCCGGCACGTCGTCGCCGGTCGCGGCGAGCTGCCCCGGGCCGGGAGCCACCCGGTGCTTGTAGATCAGGTCTTGCAGGTTCTGGAAGACCTCGATCGCCTCGGGCGTGTCGAGCAGGCACCTGGTGCCGGTCTCGTCGGCGAAGTCGGCGCCGTTGCTGCGCAGAAAGCCGTACCAGGCGGCGGCGTACGTGATGCTGCTGGAAATGCCGAACTGCCGCACCTGCTTGGCGTCGAAGCCGGACTCGTCGGGGTGTTTGCCGCTCTGGTCGACGGTGAGTTTGTACGCGTTCTCCACGAGCTGGTCCCACGTCCAGGCGCTGGACGCGTCGGCCGGTGGCGCGGCGATCCCGGCCTCGCTGACCGCCGACTTGCTGTACCACAAAAGCTCGATCTCGTTGGCTGTCGCGACCCCGTGCAGCTGGTCCTTGCCGTACCACAGGTAGGCGTCCGGGAGGTAGCCCGCCAGCTGCGGGTACTTGCCGAGGTAGGAGAAGAGGTTGACGAGCTTGCCCTGCTCGGCCAGCCGGTAGGACATCGCCATCGGGACGTAGCCGACGTCGGGCACGCTGCCGCTGGCGACGAGCGTGTTGAGTTTGACGTCGTACTCGTCCGGCGTGAAGAGCGGCTTGACCTTCGTCCCGTTGTTGCTTTGCTCGAAGGCCTTGAGCATCTTGTCGACGGCCTTCTGCTCGAAGGTCGAGCCCCAGTACATGAACTGTAGTTGCAGGTCGGCCGAGGAACTGTCGTCGTCTCCGCAGGCCGCCATCAGCGACGCCAGGCCACCAAGGGCCAGCAGTTGCCGTCGTTTCATCACACACGTCCTTCGGGCAACTCAGGCTTGCGCATACCGTCAATGCCGAGTGGCCGCCCGGACCATTCGTGGAAAGAACCGTATGACGTTGATCGATCGCTGTCAACCTCATGCCGGGCGCGGTGGTCCCCCGGCCTTGGGATCGGAGTCGGCCAGCCCCGCCCGTACCCCGACGGCCGCCGCCTCCGCGCGGTTGGCCACGTCGAGCTTCCGCAGGATGTTGCTCACGTGCACGCTCGCGGTCTTCGGGCTCATCAGCAGCTCCGCGCCGATCTCGGTATTCGTGTAGCCCCGGGCGAGCAGCCGGAGCACGTGCCGCTCCCGGCTCGTGAGGCCGTACGGGTCGTCCACCCCGACCGGCACCCGCGTCGCCGGGCTGAGGGGTATCCGCGACCCGTGCGCCAGCCGGTGGATCGCCTCGGTAAGGGGCGCCATCCCGCTCGCCGCCTCGGCCGCCTCCCGCAGCGTGCCGGCCGCGGTCATCGGGTTACGTGTCTTCGCCAGCAGGGCCTCCGCCCGGCGCAGCAACGCGTACGCCCGGCGGTGCGGGCGGCCGAGCCGTTGCCAGACAACGGCCGCCTCGTCCCACGCGTCCGCGTCGCTCGCGCCGCGAGCCCGCCGCAGCTCGGCCTCCCAGTCCGCCCGATCGCCGGGGATCGTCGCCAGGAAGCGATGCTCGACGAACGGGCGGCCGCGCATACGCTCCAGAGTGGACAGAAGCCGTTCGGCGGCGGCCAAGGCGGCCCCTTCCGCGGCGCGGTCGCGGCGGGCCCGCGCGGTATCCGCGAGGTCGGCGGCAGCCCGGGCGGCGAGTGCGAAAAGCTCTCCGCAGTACTGCTCCAGGGCACAGCCGCTCAACAGATCCAGCGCCGGCTCGAGGCGGTCGAGTGCCATGGCGGGTTCGCCGGCCCAGAGCGCGACGCGGGGGAGGAGCCGCTGCCGCTCGTACACCCAGAGCCTGGGACCGGCCAGGCCGAGCCCGTCGACCGCGCGGGTGCGGGCGAGGGCGGTGTCGACCGCGCCGCGGCAGATCTCGATCTGCGCCTGGCACAGGTGGAGGTTCCAGTCGTCAAGCCTCGGCTGGCCGTCGAGCACGCCGGCCATGAGCGCGGCCGCGGCGTCGACCAGGCCACGCTCGAGGAACGCCTCGGCCGCGTTGTGGTGCAGGACCGCCGCCGGGTAGCCGGACGCCGCACCGGCTCGGCGGGCCCGGTCCAGGCCGTCCAGCGCGACCCGCTCCGCTTGTGCGAGCCGCCCCATCTTGAGCAGCGCGTTGCTGTGGTACTCGGCGGTCAGGAAGTCGACCCGGAGGCTGAGCTCGCTGTGCGGTCCAGATTGGACATGCTCGCGCGCGCGGTCCAGCAGGGTGAACCCCTCGGACGGGTCGCCGTGCAGAAACGCCACCTCGGCGAGACCGATCAGCGCGTGGGCGGCTTCGAGAGCCGCTCCGCAGTGCTCGGCGACGTCGAGCGCCCTTTGGTAGATGGAGCCGCTGCCGCTGTCGCAGCTGTCCATCCACACGAAGGCGGCGTGGTCGGCGAGCAGGCGCGCGTACTCGGCGGAGCGCGGCAGGGTCTCGTGGATGCGCGCCGCCTCTTCGAAGAGCGCGTAGGCCGTGCTCGGCGGCGCCTCGCGCTGCCCGATGACGCCGCGGTGCCAGGCGGTGCGGTGCAGCACGGCCGCCAGCAGCGCGCCGCCGGCCGAGTCGCGGTGCCTCGCGTACGCCCGCTCGGTGAGGACCTCCGCCTCCACGTCGCGACCGCATGCCTGCAGCGCGTCGACGGTCCTGATCCGCAGCCAGCCCGGTTCCACAGTGGACCTCACGGCCGCGCCGGGCAGGCGCTCCAGGATGCCCGTCGCCCGCTGCCAGAGGTCGGCCGCCTGCGAGTACGCGCGCATCCGGTGGCTGTGCTCGGCGGCCTCCAGCAGCGACCTGAGCTCGTCGTCGGGCCGGCCGGCGGCGGACCAGTGACCGGCGATCTCCGCCGACAACGCCGGGTCCGCAAGCGCCTGGAGCGCGGTGGCGAGCCCGGCATGTATGTCCCGGCGCTCGTCGGCCAGCAGGTCGCCGGCCACCGCCTCGGCGAGCAGCGCGTGCTGCGCCCGGCAGCCGAGCTCCGGCCGCATCCGGTCCGGGAGCGCGAGCTTGGCGTCGACGAGCTCGTGCGTCGCCGCGGCAACGTCCCTCGCCGCCATCCCGGTGACCCGCGCGACGATCGTCTCGGCGACGGGCCGGCCCGCCACGGCGAGCACCGACAGCACGGTGCGGGCCGCGGGGCTGACCCGGCGCGAACGGGCCACGAGCAGCTCGGCCAGCGCGCGCGGCAGCACCTCGTCCGCGGCGCCCGCGGCGGCCACCAGCTCTTCCGCGAAGTACGGGTTGCCCTCCGTACGCCGGTGCAGCATCTCGACCATCGCCTCGTGCGGGGTGTGGCCGAGCACCTGCCCGGCCAGGTCGGCGAGGGCCGGCCGGGACAGACCGGCAAGGTCCAACCGCACCGTCTCGGGCCGGCGGGCCTGCTCGACCCACCGGGCGACCAGCGGATCGAGGGGAGCCTCGTCGCTGCGGCAGGTCACGACGAGGCTGACCGGACCGCTGGCCGAGGCACGCAGGTAGGTCAGCAGGTCCAAAGTGGCCGCGTCGGCCCAGTGCAGGTCTTCGACCACCACTACCGCCGGGCGGCCGCCGGCGGCGCGGGACAGCACCCGCTCGACGGCGGCGAACACGCGCTGCCGCTGCCACTCGCCCGGCGGAAGCGCGTCCGGCGTGGCCTCGCGGCCGACCAGCTCCGGCACCAGCCGGGCCAGCTCGTCCACGGCGTACGGCGGGAGTCCGGAGAGGACCTCGGCGAAGGCCTGCCGGCCGAGGGCCTTGTCGAGGCAGCGGAGGATCTCGATCGCGGGCAGGAGCGGCAGGCGCACGTCCAGCGGCAGGCACGACGCCTCGACCACGACCGCGCCCTTCTCACGGGCCGCCTGGGCCGCCCGCGCGACCAGCCGCGTCTTGCCTATGCCCACCTCGCCCGTCACCAGGACGTGCCGGCCCGCATCCTGGACGGCGACCGCGATCCGCTCCAGCTCCTCGTCGCGCCCGACGAGACGTGTCTCCCCCACGCCGCCAGCAAAACGCCCACCAGCGGCCCGGTCAAGCGCTCGGCTAAGTACCGCCGGCTCATTTCTAAGACCCACGCATGGGCGATCTCCCGATGTGGGCCGCCACCCGCTCGGCGCAACCTTGCCGCTATGGCCGCCGACGAGTTCGCCACCCTCGACGAGATCCGCGACGCCGCCATCGCGAAGCTCTCCTCCGCCGCGTCCGACTTCCTGGAAGGCGGGGCCGGCGACGAGACGACGCTCCGCCGCAACCGGCGCGCGTTCGAGCGCTGGGCGTTCGTCCCGCGGGTGATGAGCGGCATGCCGTCGCCGGCGACCTCGAGGCGGTTTCTCGGCGTCGACCTCGCGCTTCCGGTCCTGACCGCACCGTTCGGGGCGGACGGGCTCTTTCACCCGGACGGTCACGTCGCGGTGGCCCGGGCGAACGCGGCCGCCGGCACGGCGAGCATCGTGCCCGAGGCGGGCTCCCACTCGCTGGAGCGGATCGCGGCGGCGGCGCCCGGGTCCGCCGCGTTCGGGCAGCTTCATCCACTGGGGACGGACGACGGCTTCCTGAAGATGGTGCGCCGCTACGGCGACGCCGGCTACCGGGGCCTCTGCGTCACGTGCGACGTCCCCGTCATGGGGCGGCGCGAACGCGACCTCCGCAACCGCTACCTGCCCGACTACGCCCTGTTCGGCGGCAACTACGCGAGCGTCGAGGAGGCCTTCGGCCAGCTCGGCCAGCTCGTCGAGCAGGCGGCCCCGGTGTGGTCGTGGAGCAGGCTGGGCGGGCTGCTCGCGCGGGGCGGCCTGCCGTGGATGGCGAAGGGCATCATGACCACCGACGACGCCCGCGCGGCGGTCGCCGCCGGCGCCAGCGCACTCGTGGTCTCCAACCACGGCGGCCGGCAGCTCGACGGCCAGCGCGCGTCGCTCGACGCGCTGCCGGAGATCCGCGCCGCCGTCGGCCCTGACATCGGTATCGCGCTGGACAGCGGCATCCGGCGCGGCGCCGACGTCGTCAAGGCTGTCGCGCTCGGCGCCGACGCCGTCGTCATCGGCCGCCTCGCCGTCTACGGCCTGGCCGCCGGCGGCGAGGCCGGGGTGTCACGCGTGCTCGAGCTGCTCCGCGCCGAGATCACGACGATCCTCACCCTGCTCGGCCGCGGCAGCCTCGCCGACCTCGGGCCCGACGCGCTCGTCCGGGCCGAGGCGGACTGAGTCTTCCATCGTGCTCAACCGCGCCGCGCCCCTCCCGACCCGCGCTCCGCGCCGGCATACTCGGGCGAACATGGTCGTCGATGTACGGGGGGCCGGGCGTGGAGGTCGCCGACGAGAGGTGGACGGACGCGCGGCTGGCGCTCCGCAACGCCGCCGACAGGTTCAGCGAGCTGCTCTCGACCGTGCCCGATCCTCAGGTGCTCGCGACGAAGACGTGGTCGGTGGCGCAGACCGCGGCCCACATGGCCTCGCTCGCCTGGGCCTGCACCACGATGGCCGAACCCGGCTCGCGCACGGCCCGCGACGACGTCCTGGGCAACCAGTTCGCCAAGACCAATGTGGACAATGTCAGAGACTTCAACGACCTGCTGCTCCGGCAGTACGTCGAGGAGCGCGACCTGGCGACACTGACCGGCATGCTCCGGCGGGACGTCGCCGCCGTGCTCGACGCGGTCGACGGGCGTGAACCCACCGAAGGCGTCGACTGGCTGGGCGGCTCCCGGCTACCGCTGGCCGGGCTGATCGCCCACCTGACCAACGAGCTGCACATCCACGGCTGGGACATCGCGCGCGCCACCCGCGCGCCGTGGAAGATCCCGCCGGGCGACGCGGCCCTGTTCTTCGAGATGTTCCTCGTCGGCGTCGTGCGGTACGGCTACGGCGGGCTGCTCGACAGCACGCCACGCGCGAGCCGGCGGCGCATCGCCGTCCAGTTCCGGTCGCGCTACACGGCACCCACCACGCTCGTGCTCGACGGCGCGCGCGACGCCCCGGGCAACCGCGACCGGGTGACCGCCGAGCCACCGGGGCGGGACGACGACGTGCTGCTGTCCTTCCACCCGCCGTCGCTCAACCTGATGCTTTTCGGCCGGATCAGCCGAGCGCGGGTCGCCCTTACCGGCCGCGTCTTCGTCTGGGGCCCGCGACCATGGCTCCTGCCCGTGTTCCTCCGCACCGTCCACATGCCCAACAACTAGAGAGCTTCCGGAGTCGGGCTGACCCCTTGCCCCGGTGTGGCGACGGAAACCCTTTCCAAACAAAGAGATTTGGGCTACCGCGATGTCCGTCGTGGTCCAGACCGTCGCTTCCGCGGCCTCACCCTCCGCGTCTGGGCAATCTCACCCCGGGCGGGGATGACGGACGTCGCGGTAACCCAAAATGGTGTGAATCTATAGAGCTTTCGGGGTTGAGGTCAGCGTTTGTCCACAATGTCCTAGGGCCGCCAGACCGGCGCCGACCGAGCCGGGCCGGCCTCGGTCGCGGGCAGTAGCCGCCGCGCCGGGTAACCGGGACCGGGGGTTCGCGATCTAGAACGGTTAGGGCGCTATATCGACCCTAACCGTTCTAGATCCACACTACGGCCCGAAGCTGATTACGGTACGTTACCGGCGGTGCGGCGGCACCTGCACATTTCGACCATTTCGGGCCACGGTGATGTCCGTTGTGGTCCAAGCCGCCGCTGCCCGTGGCCGCACCCGTCCGCAGCTGGCCAGGGCGCCAAAGGATTCCCGCGCGCACAGGTCCGGGCAGGGCCGGCGTAGCCGGCAGCAGCCCACCCATGCTCGCACCGACGACGACGGCGCTGCCGGCAGTTGCCATGGATGGGACTCTATGGATCGTGGGCGCGTGGCGCCTCTCCCACCGTGCTGAGTGGGCGCCACCCACCGCAACCGGGAAGGTGACGGCCGGATCGGCGGTCGCCGACCCTGGGTTGGTGTTCCCCGACCACCGCGAGGAGACGTGATGGGGCTGATCCGCCGCCGGCTGCCGAACGGGCAGGAAGTCACCCAGGTCGACGCCGGCGAGGCGGCGTTGCTCTACCGCGAGATATTCGTCGAGGAGAGCTACCTGCGGCCCGGCGACGCCCGCCCGGCGCCCGCGGTGATCTTCGACATCGGCGCGAACATCGGGCTTGCCTCGCTGTTCTTCAAGGCCAGCTACCCGGGCGCGTTCATCGTCGCGGCCGAGCCCGGACCGGACACCTACCTCGCCCTCGAGGAGAACTTCGCGCGGCACGTGCCCGGCGGCCTCACGCGCAACGTCGCGCTCTCGGCCACGGACGGGCGGGCCCGCTTCGGCTACTACCCGAAGGCGCCGGCCGAGTCCGGCCTCTACGTGGTGCCCGACGAAGACGTTGCCCTGGCGACGAAGTTGCTTGTGGACGGTGGTGTGCCCGAGCGCGACGCCCGCCATCTCGCGGCCTCGCGGCACAAGCTGTCCTATGTGGAGTGCGAGACGGTCACGTTTTCCCGGCTGCTGCGCGAGTCCGGCGCCGACCGGGCCGACCTCGTGAAGATCGACGTCGAGAAGGCCGAGGCCGACGTGCTCGCCGGCATCGCCGACGGCGACTGGGCGAAGATCCGCGAGATCGTCGTCGAGGTGCACGACATCGACGGCCGGCTGGGCGGCGTCGCCTCGATGCTGCGCACCCGGGGCTTCGACGTTACCGACACGCAGGAACGCCGCCTCGCGGACACCGACATGCACATGCTCTTCGCCGCCCGCGCGGCCTGACAGCGGAGGGGTCCGCCATGGACCACGAACCCCCGGTCGCCCTCGACCTGAGCGGCGCCGACATCCACGGCGAGGCGGCCCGCATCCGGGCGCACGGGCCGGTCGCCCGCATCGCGCTGCCCGGAGGCGTGCTCGCCTGGTCGGTCACCGGCTACGAGGCCGGCCGCCAGATCCTGGCGGACGAGCGCTTCTCCAAGGACCCGCGCCGGCACTGGACCGCCTACGCACGCGGCGAGATCGGGCCGGAGTTCCCGCTGATCGCGTGGGCCAGGATGGAAAACCTCACCAGCTCGTACGGGGAGGAGCACGCGCGGCTGCGCCGGCTCGTCCTCACCGCGTTCACGCCGCGCCGCGTGCAGACGCTGCGCCCGGCTATCGAGGCGCTCGTCTCCGACCTGCTCGACGACCTCGCCAAGCATGCGCCCACCGACGTCGTCGACCTCAAGGCGGAGTACGGCCATCCACTCGCCGCCAACGTGATCGGCGAGCTGATCGGCGTCCCTGCGGCGGAACGGGTCGGCGTGCTCGGCGGCGGTGGCGGCGCGTACGCCACGGCCAGCAAGAAGATCACACCCGAGGAGGCCGCGGCCGCGTTCGCCCGGCTGCGCGGCCAGATGAGCGAGCTGATCGCCCGCAAGCGCGAGGTGCCCGGCGACGACCTGACCAGCGACCTGATCGCCGCCCGCGACGGCGGCGCCCGGCTCGACAACGGCGAGATCGTCAGCACGCTGCTGCTGCTCCTCAACACCGGCACCGAGCCGGCGATGCACCTGCTCGTCAACGCGACCCGCGCCATGCTGGCCGCCCCCGACCAGCTGCGGGCGGTCCGCTCGGGCCAGGCGACCTGGGCCGGCGTCATCGAGGAGACGCTGCGGGTCGACGCGCCGGTCGCCCACCTGCCGTTCCGGTTCGCGACCGAAGACGTCGAGATCGCGGGGGTACGCATCGGGAAGGGCGAGCCGATTTTGATGAACTTCGCCGGCATGGGGCGCGACCCGGCGGTGCACGGCGCCGGCGCGGACCGGTTCGACGTGGGGCGGACCGACAAGCGACACCTGTCGTTCGGCCACGGGATCTACCGCTGCCTGGGCTCCGCGCTCGCCTGGCTGGAGGTGGAGATCGGGCTGGCCGCCCTGTTCCGGCGCTTTCCCGCGCTCCGCCTGGCGGTGCCCGCCGGCGACCTGGCACCGCAGGGCATGTTCGCGATGAACGGGCCGGCCCGGCTGCCCGTTCACCTGGGGGAGGAGGACCCGCCATGGCGCGGGTGACCGGCGATATCTCGGTGTCCCTCGACGGCTTCGTCACCGGGCCGGACGACAGCCCGGCGGTGCCGCTGGGCCGGGAGGGGGAGCGGCTGCACCGGTGGATCTACAACCTGTCGACCTGGCGGGCCCGGGTCGGCCTGGAGGGCGGGGAGGCGAGCCGCGACGCGGAGATCCTCGAGGAGGGGTTCGCGACCGTGGGTGCCCACGTGATCGGCCGCCGGATGTACGACCACGGGGAGAAGCCGTGGGGCGACGAGCCGCCGTTCCACCTGCCGGTCTTCGTCGTCACCCACGAGACCCGTCCTGTGCTCCGCATGTCGGGCGGCACCCGCTTCGAGTTCGTGACCGGCGGCGTCGCGGCCGCGGTCTCCCGGGCGCTGGTCGCCGCCGGCGGCCGGGACGTGTCGGTGCTGGGCGGCGCGAGCGTGCTCCGGCAGTGCCTGCGCGCGGGCCTGCTCGACGAGCTCATGCTGCACGTGGTGCCGGTGTTGATGGGCGACGGCCAGCGCCTCTTCGACCGCGTGCCCGGCGGCCCGCTGGAGCTGCCGGTGACTCGGGTGGAGCACTCTGACGAGGTCGTGCACCTGCGGCTGGACCCGAAGGCCGTCAGCCCTCCTCGCTGAGCCGGGCGGCGCGCCCCTCCAGGTAACGGCGCTCGGGGAGGCTGGTGGTGCGCTGGGCCGCGCGCACGTAGCACGCGCGCGCCCCGGCCCGGTCGCCGGCCATCTCGAGCAAATGCGCCCGTACGGCGTCGAGCCGATGGTTGGCGATGCGGTCGTCGAGCCCGTCGAGCATGGCGAGGCCCACCTCGGGACCTTTGGCCATCGCGGCCGCCACCGCCCGGTTGAGCGTGACCATCGGGTTTGGGTCGAGCTTTTCCAGCAGCTCGTAGAGGGCGACGATCTGCGGCCAGTCGGTGTCGTCGGCGGTGGGCGCCTCCGCGTGCAGCGCCGCGATCGCCGCCTGTATCTGGTAGGACTCGACCGGCCCGTCGCGCAGGCTCCGGGTGACCAGGTCGATGCCCTCGCGGATCGACTCCGCGTGCCAGAGCCGGCGGTCCTGCGCGGCGATGGGCACCAGCGTGCCGTCTGGCCGGGAGCGCGCGTCGCGCCGGGCGTCGGTCAGCAGCATGAGCGCGAGCAGGCCGGCGACCTCGCCGTCGTCGGGGAGCAGGCGGCGCACCTCGCGAGCCAGCCGGATCGCCTCGCGGGTCAGCTCGCGGCGTTGCAGGTCGGGACCGGAGGTGGCGGTGTAGCCCTCGTTGAAGATCAGGTAGAGCACGTGCAGCACCACCCGGAGCCGCTCGCGCCGCTCGGCCGGGGGAGGCATGACAAACCGCGTGCCGGTCGCCCTGATCCGCTGCTTGGCCCGGCTGATCCGCTGCACCATGGTCGACTCGGGCACCATGAACGCGGCCGCGATCTGCGCGGTGGTCAGGCCGCCGACCGCACGGAGAGTGAGCGCGACCTGGGACGGCGGTGACAGTGCCGGGTGGCAGCACATAAAGAGCAGGATCAGCGTGTCGTCGGGCTGGTAGGGCAGGTCGTCGGCGGGTGCCGCGACGGCCTCGTCGGCCCGGGCCATCACCGCGACGGTCACCTCGCGGGTGCGCCGGGCCTGGTCGCTGCGCCACTGGTCGGCCAGGCGGCGGCTCGCGACGGTGCGCAGCCAGCCCCGAGGGTTGTCCGGCAGCCCCTGCTCCGGCCACCGCATCGCGGCGTCGACCACGGCCTCCTGCACGGCGTCTTCACACGCCTCGAACTGGCCGTAGCGTCGGTAGAGCGCGCCGAGGACCTGCGGCGCCAGCTGGCGCAGCAGCTCTTCGACCTCGACCTCCGAGCTGGACCCCGCTTGAGTCATATCGACCACTCGTGGAGATTGGCTTCCACTACGGAGAGCCTATAGCCAATGGGTGCGGACGAAAACCTGGGCGTTCGGTGCCTGCGGATGTCGAAAACCGGGCGCCGGCTCCGACTACGGAGCGATAGGGTACGCGGCCTTCGGGCGCCGCACCGCCAAATCCAGGAGGGACTTCCAATGCAGGACGAGATCGTGTCGCCGGCCGACGTGACCGCGCGACTGCGTGCGGGCGTGACCGGCGAGGTGATCACGCCGGCCGACGAGGGCTACGACAAGGCCCGCACGATTTTCCAGGGCGGCATCGACCGGCGGCCCGCGGTGATCGTGCGGGCCACCGACGCCGCCGACGTCGCGCACGTGGTTTCCGTCGCCGCCAGCTCCAGCCTGCCGCTCGCGGTCCGGAGCGGCGGCCACAGCCTCTACGGCGTCTGGGACGACGCGATCGTCCTCGACCTCTCGAAGATGACCGCGCTGGACATCGACGTCGAGGGCCGCACCGCGTGGGCCGAGCCCGGCCTCGAGGCCGGCGCGTACACCAACGCCGCGGGCGAGCACGGCCTCGTCACCGGCTTCGGTGACACCGCGTCCGTCGGTCTGGGTGGCCTGACGATCGGCGGCGGCATCGGCTACCTGGTCCGTAAGTACGGGCTGACCATCGACAACCTGCTCGCCGCCGAGGTCGTGACGGCCGACGGCCGGCAGCTGACCGTCGACGCCGACAACAACCCCGACCTCTTCTGGGGCATCCGGGGCGGCGGCGGAAACTTCGGCGTGGTGACGAAATTCAAGTACAAGCTGCACCCCGAGCCGACCGTGCTGGGCGGGCTGCTGATCATGCCGGCCACGGCCGAGCTCATCACCGAGTACATGCGCATCTCGCTCGAGGCGCCCGACGAGCTGTCGAGCATCATCAACGTGATGCCGGCGCCGCCGATGCCGGGCGTGCCCGAGGAGGCGGTCGGCCAGCTCGTGGTGTTCGCCATCATCGTCTACGCGGGCGACCCGGAGGAGGGCGAGCGGGTGCTCGCGCCGATCCGTGAGCTCGGCGTGCTCGTCGACATGGTGCAGCCGATGCCGTACGGCGGGATCTACCAGCCGGAGGACCCCGACTACCACCCGCTGACCTACAGCCGCACCAACTTCGTCGACAACTTCGACCTCGAGACGGCCGGCAAGATCCTCGACACGCTGCGCACGTCGTCGGCCTCGATGCCGGTCGCCCAACTCCGCGCGCTCGGCGGCGCGATGGCCCGCGTCCCGGTCGACGCGACAGCGTTCGCCCACCGCAAGCGCAAGATCATGTTCACTGCGGCGGTCGTCTTCGAAAAGCCCGACGAGGCCGACGAGCAGCGCGCGTGGGTCGACGAGTTCGCCAAGGTGCTCTACGAGCCCGGCGGCGGCACGTACGTCAACTTCCTCTACGACGACGGCCCCGAGCGCATCCACGAGGCCTACCCGGACGCCACCTACGCGCGCCTGGTGGAGCTCAAGCGCAAGTACGACCCCGACAACGTCTTCCGCCTCAACAACGGCACGATCTCGCCCACCTGACCCTGGTTCGGTAACCCCCGCGCGGCGGTCGTCGACAGCGCATCCTCGGAGATGACCGCCGTTTGCGCAGGTGCCAGAGTCGTAGGCGATTCGCGGGTGGCAGGTGCTCCGGCGCTCCCCGTCTGGTCGGGGGGCGCCGGTGATCCCGCGCAGTCACGGCATCCCGCCAACCCCGTTGCCGACCTACGACCGAGGGGCCTCCATGACGCAAAACGCGGAGAAAGCCAGCCTTGGGGTGGCCCGGTCACCTGTGATCGAGGCGCCCGAAGCATCCACAGTGGCCCCACCGCCACGCCCGTCGTCATCGATCTGGCGCCAGCCGTATCTGTGGCTCGTCGTCCTGGCCGGTGTCGTCGTCTTCAACCTGCTGTACGCGTTCCCCCGCTACTTCAGCACCGACTCGGCCAACAGCCGCATCATCCTCGACCCCGACGTCCAGATCCACTATGGACTCGTCGTCGCCCACGTCGTCACCGGCAACATCGCGATGATCACCGCGCTGATGCAGCTGTGGGGCTGGCTGCGCCGCAACCACCCCCGCGTCCACCGCTTCAGCGGCCGCCTCTACATCTTCGCCGGCGCCCTCCCGTCAGCCGCGCTCGGCGTCTTCCTGCTGATCCCGCTCCGCGCCGACCACCAGGGCAGCATCGGCATCGTGACGATGGGCGTCGCCTGGATCGGCACCACCCTCACCGGCCTGTACATGGCGCGCAAGCACCGCTACGCCGCCCACCAGCGGTGGATGGCATACAGCTTCGCGCTGGCGCTGGGCACCACGTGGGGCCGCATCCTCGTCGGCATGTTCACCATCTGGCCCACGATGCCACTGGCCATCAGCGTCATCGTCGAGCTCGCCAACTGGCTCGGCTGGGTCCTCAATCTCGTTGTCGCACACTGGTTCATCGAGCGCCGCGCCAAGCACCGCCACACCCCCCAGGGCGACGAGATCGTCACCTACCCCTCACCCGCCGTCGCCCGCTAGCCCTACCCACTCCCCTCAAGCGGTTACCAACCGCTTGAGGGGAGCTTCGTTTCATACGGCACGGCTCAGGCCTCGCCGCGCTCGGCGGGGCCTGGCAACCGATCAGCCGGCGCGGGCAAAGCTCCTCTCACGCGGTTCCAACCGCATGAGAGGAGCTTTGACCACGCTCAGAGGCGTCCGAAGTGGACTTGGGTGTACAGGCGGGGGAGGGCGGTCGTGAGGAGCACCGCGAAGCCGGAGTGACTGTGGCATGTGGACAGGTCGCGCCAGACGCGTTCGAGGCGTTCGTTCGCGGCCACGGAGCTTGTACCGGCCGTGGGTTGGATGACCGCCTCGACGCCGCGCCAGGCCAGCTCCGCCGCCTCGCGGCAGATCATCGCTATGCGCAGGTCCTCCTCCAGGGTGAAGGCGGACGGATCGCGGGTGGTCAGGTCGTGCCACTGGCGGATCGCGCTGCGGGTGATCGCCTCCGCGGCGGATATCAGGGCCGCGGCCTGGCCGTACCAGCGCTGGTAGTCGCCGTCGTCGACGCGGAGGGTGATCGGGGGCGCGGAGGTCTTGCGGGTGGTGATGACCTCGCCGTAGGCCTCCAGCGCGCCCTGCGCGATGCCGACGCCCAGCGTCGCCCCCTCCAGGCACATCGAGCTCATCGGCGCGCCGCCGTACTGGGGATGGGCGTGCAGCGCGCGGCCCGGTGTGCCGGAGGTCACCGAGATCTCGCCCATGTGGGTGTGCTCGAGTCCGAAGTGGTCGGGGATCTCGGCTTTGTCGAAGCGGACGCTGTGCGACCCGCTGCCCTTGAGCCCCAGCTGGCTACCCCAGTCGTCGAGGCGGGTCCACGTGCCGCGCGGTGCCACGAACAGCAGCGGGTGGGGCGGGGCGCCGTCCTCGCCGGTGACCATCGCGTGGCCGATGAAGTGCGTCGCGTACGGGATGCCGGAGCAGTACCGCCACGTGCCGTCGATGATCCAGCCGCCGTCGGAGGACCGGGTCGCCGTGCCGCCCGGGGCGATGACGGCGGGCGCGATGAAGTCGCCGTCGCGGAAGAGCTCGTCCTGTGCCTTCTCCTCGAAGAGCATCGCGGACACCAGCGAGTGTGCCGCGCCGAGGCAGAACATCCAGGCAGTCGACGGGCAGCCGCGGGCGAGGATCATCACGACGTTCAGGAACGTCTCGAAGTCGAACTCGTAGCCGCCGTACCGCCGGGGGACCGTGATGCGGTAGAAGCCGGCGTCGCGGAACATCTCGTGTACGTCTTCCGCGTAGAACGTCTGGCGCTCCACTTCGGACGCTTGCGCGAGCAGCCGGGGCACCATCGCCTCGGCGCGGGCGATCAGGTCGGCCGGGCGCAGGTCCGGCTCGGGGACCGGAGGAAACCCCGGGTCGCTCATGCGTCTCTCCTCATCAGCGCGGCTTGCCGGCGGTGACGACGGCGTAGCCGACCGTCCCCGCGCCGGCGTCGAAGTAGTAACCGAGCGCGTTCTTCAGCTCGTCGACCGCGCCGTCGCCGAACAGCTCGGTCAGCTTCGCCCGCTGCTGTTCCGCCTCGGCGAGGTACTTCGGTCCCTTGCCGAACACCCGCGGGCCGCACTCCAGGTACTCGTGGAACTCGAACCCGGCAGCGGTCAGCGCGTCGACCCACTCCGTGGCGGAGTAGAGGAACCGCGCGTTGAACGTCGCCGCGAACGACGCCGCGTCCTCCGGCGACATCCTCCAGCGGGTGGTTTCGGTAAGCGACAGCCGCCCGCCGGGCCGCAGCACGCGGAGCAGCCCGCGCAGCACCGCGTCGAGGTCTTCGGCATAGAGCAGGGTCTCCATCGCGACGACCGCGTCGAACGACCCGTCGGGTACGTCGAGCGAGTTCCAGTCGCCGTGCCGGAACGTGACCGCCTCGGTGAGGCCGGCCTCGGCGGCGCGCCTGGTGGCCTCGGCGACCTGCACCGTGCTGATGTTGATGCCGGTCACCGTGACGCCGTAGTCGCGGGCCAGTTCGAGCGCCGGCGTGCCGAGACCGCAGCCGATGTCGAGCACCCGCTGGCCGGCCCGCAGGCCCAGGGAGTCGCCGACCCGGCGGGTGATCCGCTGCGACGCCTCCCGCATCGGCGCCTCGTCGGCGTCGTCGTACCAGTAGGCGAGGTGTACCTGGCCGTCGTTGAACGCGTTCGACATGGGCGTCGACTCGTCGTACATCGCCGCGATGTCGACGGGTGCGGCGGTGCTGTTCTCCATCCTCTCCCCTTCCGTTGTCAGGCCGCCGGTGTCAGGACCGGCGTTCGGCGGTGACGAAGACGAACGTGCCCGGGTAGGACTCGTCGGTGATCTCCAGGCCGGCATCGTCGAGCCAGCGCTTGATCTCGTCGACCTCGAAGAGCACGAAGCCGTCGGGGCGGGCCGGGAAGTGGTGGGACCGCTGGTAGTAGCGATACACCGGCGAGTCGTCCCAGCGGAACGTCATCAGCGTGAGCACCCCGCCGGCTCGCAGGCACCGGCCGATCTCGGCGATCGCCTTGCCGGCGTCGGGGACCGCCTGCAGCGCGTTCCAGAAGTTGACCGCGTCGAGGCTGGCGTCGGGGAACGGGAGGTCGAGCGCGTCGCCGCGGACGGCTGGTACGTCGGCCAGCCGGCTGCGCAGGTCGTAGAGCATCGCCTCGTTGAGGTCGAGGGCGAGGACCCGCTCGGTGCCGACCGCCTCGCACACCACGGACGTCCAGCGCCCGGCGGCGGCGGCCAGGTCGAGCACGGTGCCGCCGCGGTGCCGCAGGTGGGTGGCGATGTACTCGTCCTCGTCAGTCGGCTTGACCTCGCCGGACCAGTTGCGGCCCATGACGCGCAGGAAGTTGGGGCGCATGCCCTGCTCGTAGTGGAAGCCGATGCCGCTCAGCACGGCCGCGTTCTGCAGCACGTCGGCCTCGGCGTCGTCGGCCGCGTCGCTCTTTCTGGCGCCGGCCCGGATCCGCCGGGACAGGTCGAGGACGCCGTGCGTGATGCCGTACGCCGCGGCGCAGTCGCGGCACGTCGCGCGCCGCGTCTCGAAACCGAGCGGCCCGCGGCAGACCGGGCACTTGAGCGTGTCGCCGTGGCGGGCGAACGCGGCCGGGTCGAGGTCGCGCGGGTCGGTCTCGACCGTCGAGTTGTGCCGGCTGGGGTCGGCGACCGCCACAGGCTTGCCGTTGCCCTGCGCCCACAGCGCCTTCGCGCCCATCGTGGCGAGCACCGAGCGGGTGTCGCCGTCCCAGGTCTTGCGGACCTGCGCGGGCGCCAGCGTGCTGATCCACCGGCGGTCGAACTCGCGCTCCGCCTCGCTGATGTTCCACTCGGCCGGCGAGGGCCAGGCCCGCCCGATGTCCGGGTCGGCCTCGTCGAGCATGTCGAGAGCGCGTTCGAGCCGGGTGCGGTCGGGCGCGCCGAGCGGGAGGTGGCGGGCCGCGTCGAGGACGCGCGCCCGGTCGGCCGGGAAGTGCGCGACGAGATAGAGCAGTGCGAGCGTGAGTGGCGCGTCCGGCTCGGTCGCGGCGCGCAGCAGCGTGAGGTAGCGGTCGAGCCCGGCGCGTACGGCCGTGCTCACCGGGCCGGTCGCGGGGTGCTCCGCCTCGGCGAGCAGGCCGAGCAGCACCAGCAGGTATCCGCGCCGGTCGCCGCCGATGTCGTCGAGGGCGCGGACCAGCCCCGGGACGGCCGCCGCCGCGCCGGGCCGCGCCGCGCCGTCCGCCCACAGGGCGTCGACGAGGTCGTGGAAGGCGGCGCGCAGCTTGTCGGGTGTCGCGTTCGCGTACGCACTGAGTTGCTCGGGTTCGGTCATCGTCGCAGTCCCGTCTCGGCGTGTGCGGGGCAACGCCGGCACACGCGTGCGCGCCGGCCTGCCCGACAGGCTTCCACCGGGCGGCGGGAGGAGGCACCTCTGACGTTGCGCTGCCGCGTCCGTACGAGTTCCACATAGGAACGCAAGGGAGCGGAATCCAGCAATCTCGAAGATGAAGCCGCTGAAGATCGCCTGAAAGATACTGCCTGCCACCCACCGTCCCGTGAGGGGAGCGTGTGATGACAGCGACCGAGGCGACGCATTCCGACGCCGACATTGGTACACGACACAAGAAGCGATACGCGCGGTACGACGGCCTTCGGGGTATCTGCGCGATTTTCGTGGTCATATACCACATTGGATACCAGTCCGGGATCAGCGAGCTGCCCGGGCATGACGGCGTGCCGATCTTCGGCAGCCTGGTGCCGGCGTTCCGGATCTTCCTCCCGCCGTTCTTCCTGCTCTCCGGGCTGCTGCTCTACCGGCCGTTCGCGCGGGCCATCATCGCGGGCACGCCGCGTCCGCCGGCCGGGCCGTTCGTCGTGGGTCGCGCGCTGCGCCTGCTACCCGCGTTCTTCGTGCTGACGCTCGTCGTCATGTTCACCCTCAACCGGTCCGCTGTGGACGGTGTGTGGGAGGTCGCGAAGCCGTTCCTGCTGCTGCACTACTGGGCCACGCCCGACCTGGCTCAGTGGTGGCCGGGCATGGAGCACACCTGGACCGTCCCGGTCGAGATGTCCTACTACGTTGCCCTGCCGATCCTGGCCTGGCTGATCAACCGCAGCGCCCGGCGGGCGACCGATCCGGCCGCGCGGGCCCGGCGCATCATCGTGCCGTTCTCCGTCATGGTGGTGGTGGGCGTCGCGTGGACGTTCTTCTGCTACCTGCCGTCGCAGGCCGCGCACAGCTACTACTGGGTCTTCTGGCCGCTCGGCTACGCCGGCTTCTTCGCCGCCGGCATGGTGCTCGCGACGATCTCGGCCTACCGCGACGTGACCGGCGTGGTGCCCGCGTTCCATCGGGCGGTCGCCCGGCACCCGCTGGCGTGGTGGCTCGGTGCGCTCGCCGCGCTGCTGCTGTACATCCCCAAGCCGTTCGCGCCGCAGGTCGTGGTCGGCACCTGGCCCGCGCTGACCCAACACATGATCGAATACGTCCTGTTCTTCGCGTTCGGCGTCTTCGCGGTAGTGCCGCTGACCGTGCCCGAGGTGCGGTCGCGGTTTATGGACGCGGTGCTGACCAACCCGCCGATGCGCTACATCGGGCGCCTGTCCTACGGCGTCTACCTCTGGAACGTGCCGGTCATGTATTACTACTTCCAGTACGGCACCATCTTCGGCAGCGAGCCGCTGGGGCTCAACGACGTGCGTTCCACGCTGCCGTTCGGCGAGTTCTGGGGCTTCGTCCTCTACGTCCTCGTCGGCACCGCGCTCTTCACCCTGGTCAGCTGGTACGTGATCGAGCGCCCGGCACTGCGCCTGCGCCGCCTGTTCGGCGCGCCGAAGTCCGCGCTCGAGCTCGACTACGCCAAGGAGCCGGTGGGCCGGCCCGAGCCGGTCAGCCCGGCTCCGGTCCGCACCGAGCCGCACCGGAGCGCGGGCCGATGAAGCCGCTGAAGACAGGCCTCGCGGCCCTGCTGACGGTGGCCGCCCTCGGCGTGCCGAGCCGGGCGCCGGCCACCCCGGCGACACCCGCGCCGGCGGTCCGCGCCGGCACCGTCACGCTCGTCACCGGCGACAAGGTGGCGGTCGACCGGGGCCGCGTCGTGGCCATCACGCCCGCCGCCGGCCGCGCGGGCATGCCGTTCCGCGAGTACCGCGCGGGTGGCGAGCTGTACGTCGTGCCGGCCGACAAGACCGGGGCGGTCGCTTCGGGCAAGGTCGACCGGCGGCTCTTCGCGGTCTCTTCGCTGGCGCGCGCGGGCGTCACGGACGCGCGCGCGGCGCGGCTGCCCGCCGCTCCCGCCGCCCGGCAGGAGGTGACCGCGGCCGACGGCTTCTCGCTCAGGCTGAGCTTCCTCGACCGGCGGGGCAACCCGACGCCCAACTACTTCGTCAGCCTCTTCGACGTCGCCACAAACCAGCAGTACAGCGGGTACGACGAGTCCGGCACCGCCACGGTCACGGTGCCCGCCGGCCACTACTACCTGGAGGCCGGAGTCAGCGGCGACAGCGCCACCGGCGTGGTGCCGTTCGACTTCTTCGCCGAGCCCGACGTCGCGGTGAGCGCTGACCTCGCGCTCACGTTCGACAGCCGGGAGGCCAGGCCGCTCACGTTCGGCCTCGACCGTGCGGGTGCGACCGGCATGCTCGACCTGATGCCCAGCCGCACGACCGCCACGGGCCCGCAAGGGTCCACTGTGCACGGACCGCAGCACGAGCTCCGGGTACGCCCGTCGCGGACCAGGGCCGAAGGCCAGTTCACGTTCAGCGTGGCCGCGCACCTCGGCAAGCCCGATGGAAATGGCGGCTTCCTCGGTTCGCCGTACCAGTACCACCTGTCGTGGAGCGCGGGCGGCGCGATGCCGGCCGACCTGCACCGGGTGTTCCGCGACAGCGAGCTGGCCAAGGTACGCAACGTGATCGCCGCGCAGGTGCCCGGCGCGATCGACCGCAAGCTCTACTCGGCGTACGTGCGGCCGCCGGCGACCGTCGTGGAGTTCACGTCTCCCGGTGCCGCGTTCTTCGAGGACGTGTACGAGCTCGACGCCGACAACAACCTCAACTGGCAGATCGCCGACCTGCCCCGGGCCGCGGGTGCGGCCGGCAGCGTGCGTACCGAGAAGTGGAACCTCGGCCCGTTCGGGCCGGCGTTCGCCACCAGCCCTCAGCTCCCGGTTGTGTGGTGCGGCCGCTTCGGCGACCAGATGAACTTCGAGATCCCGCATTTCTCCGACCAGAACCCCGATCACTTCGGCTTCTCCCGGACCATGGCCGAGGAGATGCGGATGTTCCGCAACGGGCAGCCGCTCATTTCCCAGGACTCCGAGTTCGGCATCTTCACGGTGCCGCCGGCGACCGCCACCTATCGCCTGGAAACCCGGTCCACCCGGAGCACGTCACCGTTCTCCACCGAGGTGCGCGGCGCCTGGACGTTCCGTTCCGGGCACGTGGCGGGTGGCCCGGCCAATGAGGCCGCGCTGCCGATGGCGGCGCTGCGGTTCGCGCCGGCGCTGGACGAGCTCAATTCGGCGCCGGCCGGAAAGCGTTTCAAAATCCCGCTGTACATGCAGCCGCAGCAGGGTGCCGTCATGGGCGAATGGGGCGGCGTGACGCTCGACGCCTCCTACGACGACGGCGTGACCTGGCACGCGGCACCTGTGGTGAAGACCGCGACAGGGTTCACCGCCACCGTCAGCCACCCCGCCGCGACCGGGTTCGTGTCGTTGCGGGCGAGCGCCACCGACACGTTGGGTAACAGGACCGAGCTGACGATTATCCGCGCCTATCTATTGCGGTAAAGCCGCTGAAAGCCGGCCCGCATTCTCGAAGATGGCACGGCTTCGAGCGGCTGTGACGATGAGATGTGGTCCCGGGAATCAACACGAATTGTCGATTTCCCGGGACCACTCGATTCGGCTGGACCCGAGAGGGGCGAGTAGCTGCATGACTTCTATCGAGATCGATCGCGAGGAACCGATCGCGATCGTCGGGATGGGACTGCGCTTTCCCGGCGGCATCACCTCACCGCAGCAATTCTGGGACTTCATGGTCGACGAGCGCGACGCGCTCCGCGAGGCGCCGCGCGAGCGGTGGGAGGGGTACGCGGCGATAAGCCCCGCGCACGCCGCCGCCACCCGGCGCGCGATCAGGTACGGCAGCTACCTCGACGACGTGGCGGGCTTCGACGCGGAGTTCTTCGGCGTCTCGCCGCGCGAGGCCGAGCTGATCGACCCGCAGCAGCGCATCACGCTCGAAGTCTCGTGGGAGGCGCTGGAGCACGCCGGCATCCGGCCCGACTCGCTCGCCGGCGGCGACACCGGCGTGTTCATGGGCGTCTGCACCGACGACTACGGCCGCCGATTGCTGGAAGACCTGCCACGCCTGGAGGCGTGGATGGGCATCGGCTCCTCGATGTGTGGGGTGGCCAACCGGGTGTCCTATGTGCTCGATCTGCGCGGCCCCAGCGTCGCGGTCGACACCGCCTGCTCCGCCTCACTGGTGGCGATCCACCAGGCGTGCCAGGCGCTCCGGCTCGGCGAGACCGGCCTCGCCCTCGCCGGCGGCGTGATGCTCGTCGCCAGCCCGGCGTACCTGCTGGTGCTGGAGGCCGCGGGCGCGCTCGCGCCGGACGGGCGGTCGAAGGCGTTCGACGCGTCCGCCGACGGCTACGGCCGCGGGGAGGGTTGCGGCGTGCTCGTCCTCAAGCGACTGTCCGATGCCCGCCGCGACGGGGACCACGTACATGGGCTGATCCGGGGCAGCGCCGTCTGCCAGGACGGCCGCACCAACGGCATCATGGCGCCCAGTCAGGAGGCGCAGGAGGAGCTCGTCCGCCGGGCGTGCCGGGCGGCCGGCGTGGCACCATCCACACTGGACTACGTCGAGGCGCATGGCACCGGCACCGAGCTTGGCGACGGCATCGAGATCAACGCGCTGTCCGCGGTGCTCGGCACGAGCCGGCCGGCAGGCGCGCCGCTGCTCGTCGGCGCGGTGAAGACCAACATCGGCCACCTGGAGGCCGCGTCCGGCGTCGCCGGGCTCGTCAAGCTCCTGCTGTCGATGCGGCACGGCCAGATCCCGGCGACGCTGACCGCGACGGAGCCCAACACGGATATCGAGTGGGACCGGACCGGCCTGTCCGTCGTACGCGAGATGACGCCGTGGCCCGACCGCGACGGGCCGCGCCGCGCCGGCACCGGAAACTACGGCTACGGCGGCACGATCGCGCACGTCATCGTCGAGGAGCCCCCCGCGCCGCCCGCCACGGAGCCGGGCACGGCCACCGCCGAGCGGGTGTACCCGCTGTCCAGCGCGACCCTCGACGGCGTCGCCGCCAACGCCGGCGCGCTCGCCGCCTGGGTCGACCGGTCCGGCGCCGGCCTGGCCGACGTCGGCCACACCCTCGCCCACCGCCGGCAGCCGCTCAACGCCCGCGCGGCGGTCGTCGCCGCCAGCCGCGACGAGCTCGTCGACGGCCTGCGCAAGCTCGCCGCCGGCACCGCGACCGCGGGTGTCGCGAGCGGCACGGTCGTGCGCGGCGCTCCGGCGGCCGACGCGGTCTGGGTATTCTCCGGGCACGGCGCCCAGTGGGTCGGCATGGGGCGCGAGCTCCTCGACAGCGAGCCGGCGATGGCCGCGACGATGGACGAGCTCGGTCCGGTGTTCCGCGCCGAGCTCGGCTTCGACCCGCGGCAGGCGCTGCTCGAAGACGACCTCACCCAGGTCGACCGGGTACAGGCGATGACGTTCGCGATGCAGGTAGCCCTGGCCCGGATCTGGCGGGGCTACGGGCTGCGGGCGGCGGCGATCGTCGGCCACTCGATCGGCGAGATCGCGGCCGCCGTCGCGGCGGGCATGCTCGACGTGCCGGCGGCGGCGATGCTCGTCTGCCGCCGGTCCCGGCTGCTGCGGCGGGTCGCCGGGCGCGGCGGGATGGCGATGGTCAACCTACCGTTCGACGACGTGGTCACCCGGCTCGCCGGCGTACCCGAGGTCGCCGCCGCGGTCGCGGCGGCACCGACGTCTACTGTGGTCAGTGGGCCGGCCGCGCTGGTGTCCGAGATCGCCGACCGGTGGCGCGCCGAGGGCCTCGTCGTCCGCCGGGTCAACTCGGATGTGGCGTTCCACAGCCCGCAGATGGACGAACTCGTCGGCGACCTGCGCGCCGGCCTCGCCGACCTGGCCTGCCATCCGGCCACCGTGCCGGTCTACAACACCGCGCTGACGAACGCGCGCTCGGCGGCGCCCCGGGACGCCGGCTACTGGGTAACCAACCTGCGCGAGCCGGTGCGCTTCCAGCACGCGATCCGGGCCGCCGCCGAAGACGGCCACCGCGTCTTCCTTGAGGTGTCGGCGCACCCGATCGTGCAGCACTCGATCATCGACACGCTCGCCGCCGTCGGCGCGGAAAATGGCGTGGTGGCGCACACGCTGCGCCGGGAGCGGCCGCAGCAGCGCACGCTGCTGGAAAACCTCGGCGTCCTGCACTGCGCCGGCGTGCCGGTCGACTGGGCGGCGCTCCAGCCGGAAGGCGGGCTGGCCGACCTGCCGACCCGGGTGTGGCAGCACCGTCCATATTGGATCAGCAGCTCGCGCCCGGCGTCGGCGAACCTCGAGCACGACGCGGAAAGCCACACGCTGCTCGGCGCCCGCACCGCCGTACAGGGCACCACGCCGGTGACTCTGTGGCGCACGTTCCTCGACGACAGCAACAGGCCGTACCCCGGTGGGCACGCGGTGATGGGCACGGAGGTGATCCCGGCGGCCGCGACGCTCAACACGCTGTTCCAGGCGGCTGAGCGCGCGCCGCTGCGCGACGTCGCGCTGCGCGTGCCGATCGGCGTGCTGGTGCCGCACGAGATCCAGGTCGTGCGGCAGGAGGGCACGGTCCGGCTCAGCTCGCGGCTCACCACCCAGCAGGACGACCAGTCGTGGCTGACCCACGCACACGCCGAGCTCGCCGACGAGGCAGCGGCCGCACCGGCTGTCGACGTCGAGGCGCTGCGCGCCGGGCACCCCGAGGAGCTCGACCCCTCGTGCGTCTGGGACCGACTGGCCGCTATCGGCGTGGTCGGGATCGGGTGGCCGTGGGAGGTCGAGGCGGTACGCCGGCACGCTTCCGGGATGCTCGCCACGGTCGTCGCCGATCCCGCGGGCGGCCGCTCGGCCGAGACCTGGGCCTCGCTCACCGACGCCGCGCTCTCCGTCGCGCCGGTCGTATTCCCCGGCGACCCGTTGCTGCGGATGCCTGGCTGGCTCACCGAGGCGGCGCTGCTCCTGCCCCCGCCGCCGAGGGCGCTCGTCGCGGTACGCCTCGTCAGCACCACCGGCGACGACGTCGAGGTCGACGTCGACGTGCTGACCCTCGACGGCGAGCTCGCGGCACGGTTCACCGGCGTCCGCTTCGGCGCGGTGCGCAAGGAGGTCCTCGTCGACCTGGGCCCGGAGGAGGAGCAGCCCGCGGACGAGCAGGAGTGGACCGGGCTGTCCGGCCCGGAGCTGCGCGAGCACGTGCTGGCCGCGGTCCGCGAGGTGGCGGCCGCCGAGGTACGGATCGCGCCCGGCGACCTCGACGTGCACCGGCCACTGGCCGAGCTGGGCGCCGACTCGCTGATGACGGTGGCTATCCAGCTGCGGCTGGAGCGGCGGTTCCGCACCCCGGTGCCGTCGACGCTGCTCTGGAACAGGCCGACCGTCGCGGCGGTCGCCGAGTATCTGGCCGACGAGTTGTCCGCCGACACCAAGTAGCGGTCGAGACAGGGGAGTGACCACCGTGCCTGAGCCCAGCCCGCACGCCCGGATGATGGCGATCCTGCACGCGCCGCTGGTCACCCAGATGGTGGTCGCCGTCGCCGAGCTCGGCATCGCCGACCTGTTCGCCGACGGGCCCCAGCCGGTCGAGGCGTTGGCCGCCAAGGCCGACGCCCGGCCGGACGCCCTGCACCGGATCCTCCGGGCGCTGGCCGGCGCCGGCGTGGTGGCCCAGCCGGCGCCCGGCGTCTACGGCCCGACACCGGTGCTCGACACGCTCCGCACCGACGCGCCGGGCTCGCTGCACGCGTGGGCCCGGCTGTGGGGTCTCCCGGAGCGCCAGGCGGCGATCACCGAGCTGGTCCGCTCCCTGCGCGACGAACGGCCGCCGTTCGAGCAGATACACGGCCGCGGCTGGTGGGCACACCTGGAAGAGCGGCCGGAGCAGGCGGCCGTCTTCCGCGGCGCGATGGGCGACCTCTCGCGCGAGCTGCACACGCGGGCGCTCGCCGCCTACGACTTCTCCGGCGTACGCCGGATCTGCGACGTCGGCGGCGGCACCGGCGACCTCGTGGCCGCGCTGCTGCGGGCGTACCCGCGGATGACCGCCGTGCTCTTCGACCGGCCGGCCGTGGTGGCACACGCCGGCGCTGTGCTGGAGCGCGCCGGGGTCGCCGACCGCACCACCCTGGCCGGCGGCGACTTCTTCGACGCCGTGCCGGGCGGCGCCGACGCGTACCTGCTGTCGATGATCCTCCACGACTGGACCGACGAGCAGGCGGTCACCGTGCTCGCCAACGTGCGCCGGGTGATCCTCCACAGTGGACAGCTGTTCGTCGTCGACGCCGTCATCCCGGAAGACGACCAGCCGCACGACGGCAAGCTGCGCGACATCATCATGCTCGCCCTGCACCCCGGCCGCGAACGCACCGAGCGCGAGTTCGCCGCGGTGTTCGAACGCGCCGGCTTCCGGCTCGCCGGGACGCACGCGGTCTCCGGCTCCACCGGCCTGCTCGTCGGCGTACCCGCGTAGGACCCAGGAGGAGCGATGACGATCGAGCACGAGCGGCACGTCGCGCGCCAGCGCTGGAACACCGTGCCCTACCCGCGCGCCGCCGCCGACCGCTACCGCGCCGAGGGCCTGTGGCAGCCGCGCACGATCCCCTCGGCGCTGCGCGAGGTGGTGCGTGCCCACCCAGGCCGCACCGCGGTGGTCACGCCCAGCGCCCGCCTCACGTACGCCGAGCTCGACCAGCGCTCCGACGCGATCGCGGCCGGCCTGTGCCAAGCTGGGCTGCGGCCGGGCGAGACGGTGATCCTCCAGATCACCAACAGCGCGCTAGCGGTCGCCACCTGGTACGGCCTGCTCAAGGCCGGGCTGATCCCCGTGTGCACGCTGGCGATCCACCGCCGGCACGAGATCGAGGAGATCGCCCGGCAGACCCGCGCCTCCGCCCACCTCGTGCAGGCCGACGTGCGCGGGTTCGACCTCGTCGCGTTCGCCGCCGAAATCCGCCGGCTCGTGCCGGGCATCCGGCTGCTCGCGACGATCGGGGCCAAGGAGGACACGGCGGACGCGGTGCGGATCGAAGACCTGGCCGACCGCCCGGTCACTCCCGCCGCCGCGAAACGGCTCGCGGCCATCGACGCTGCCGCCGACCTCGACGCGCCGGCCGTGTTCCAGCTTTCCGGTGGTACCACCGGTGTGCCCAAGGTGATCCCGCGGCTGCACCCCGAGTACTGGTACAACGCGGTCGCCACCGCCCGCTGGTGGCACCTCACCGCCGACGACCGCCTCGGGTTCGGCCTGCCCCTGGTGCACAACGCCGGCCTCACCAACGCCATGCACGCCGCGCACTCGGTCGGCGCCGCGCTGCTGCTCGCCACGCCGGTCGCCGACGACCTGCTCGCCTTGATGGACGACGAGCGGGCCACCTGGTTCATGAGCCCGCCCGGCCTGATGAACGACTACCTGCGGCACACACGCTTCGACGGCGCGTTCGCCAGCGTCCGCAACTGCGTGCTGACGGCGGCCAAGGTGTCCCGGGAGCTCTTCGACGCGGTCGAGGCGCGCGGTGTGCGGGTCACCCAGGCATTCGGGATGACGGAGGGCCTGTTTCTCTTCACCCCGCCCGACGCGTCGCGCGAGCTCCGCGCCGCCACCGTCGGCGTGCCGATCAGCCCGCTCGACGAGGTCTGCGTGCTGGAGCCCGGCACGCTGCGGCCTACCCCACCGGGCGAGGTGGGCGAGCTGTGCGCGCGCGGGCCCTACACGGTGCCCGGCTATCTCAACTCGGCCGCGGGCAACCTGCGGGCGTTCACGCCCGACGGCTTCTACCGCAGCGGCGACCTCGTGCTGGCCCACCAGCTCGACGGTCTTGTCGCCTACTCCATCGAAGGCCGGGTCAAGGACCTCATCAACCGCGGCGGCGAGAAGGTCAACGCCGAGGAGGTCGAACGCATCCTGCTGGGCCACCCGGCGATCGCCGACGCCGCGCTTGTGGCAATGCCCGACGAACGGCTGGGCGAGCGCGCCTGCGCCTACCTCGTGTGCCCACCGGACACGCCCCCGCCCACGCTCGAAGAACTCCGCGACTACCTCGAGTCGTTCGGCCTGGCCCGCTACAAGTGGCCCGAGCGCGTCGAGGTCGTGGACGCGCTGCCCCGCACCCCCATCGGCAAGATTTCCAAACAGTCCCTGCGCGCAGACATCGCCCGCCGCCTCGGCGTGACCCCTTCCTGACGGCCCATCCCCGCTACCGCGACGCCCGTCGTGGTCCATGCCGTTGCTCCCGCGGCTCCAACCAGGGCAAATGTGGCTTTGGGAACGTCACGGCGCGTCCTACCCAGCGAGGGGCGCGGCGCCCATGCTGGCTGTCTGGGCCCCTGTTCACCCCACCTGGGTGAGACGGACTTGTCCAGATCGCGTTTAATGTCGAGATGTCGGTCGTGGCTCCGACTGCCGATGAGAGGGCACGCCGCGAGTGCCATGGCGAAGGGGGTTACCGGTGAAGGATCTGCAGACGCGCGTGCGGGCGGTGGTCGACGAGATGGTCGCCGCCGGGGCTGAAGACGGTGTGCAGGTGTCCGTCTACCGGCACGGTGAGCCGGTGGTCGACGTGGTCGCGGGCGAGGCCGACAAGGGGCGTCCGGTCGCGCCGGACACGTTGTTCTACTCGGCGTCGACCGGTAAGGCGGTCGCTTCGACGGTGGCGCACGTGCTCGTGGACGACGGCGTGTTCGACTACGACACGCGCGTGGCCGAGATCTGGCCCGAGTTTGGTGCGCACGGCAAGGACGGGGTGCGGATCAGGCATGTCCTCACCCACTCGACCGGGGTGCCGGCGGTGCGTGCGGACACCGGGATCGCGGACCTCGTCGACTGGGACGGGATGTGCCGGGCGATCGCCGGCGCCGAGCCGTGGTGGCGGCCAGGTGAGCGGGTTGGCTACCACGCCGCGACGTTCGGCTACATGATCGGCGAGATCGTGCGCCGCGCCACCGGCGAGCCGATCTCGGCGGTCCTCGCCGAGCGGGTCGCGGGGCCGATCGGGATGGCCGACGAGCTGTTCTTCGGGGTGCCGGGCGACCGCCTCGGCAGGGTGGCCCGGCTGACCGACGACCCGATGGGCAAGGCGGCGTTCGCGTCGCTGCCGCCGGAGTTTCCGCTGTTCAAGGCCGTGCCGCCGGCGATCGTGCCGGACGCCGACTTCGGCAACCGGGTCGACGTGCTGACCTCGGACCTGCCGTTCCAGGGCACGATGAGCGCGCGCGCTCTCGCCCGCATGTACGCCGCGCTGGTCGGCGAGGTGGACGGCGTGCGGCTGCTGTCCGCGCAGCGCCTCAAGGAGGTCACCGAGCTCGCCACCGCGGGCTTCGCCGACGAGATGACGCCGGGCGCGTCGACCTGGGCGCTCGGCTACTCCGTGGGCTGGCCCGGCACGTCGGACGCGGGCGCGCGGCCCACGATCTTCGGAATGGTCGGCATCGGTGGCAGCGCCGGGTTCGCCGACCGGGAGACGGGTGTGGCCGTCGCGGTGACGAAGAACAGGTTCAACCCGATCGAGATGAACGTCGTGCAACGGGTGGCGGAACTGGCCGACGAGACCTTCGCTTGATCGGCGAAACACGGCCCGCGGACGGCAAAATTCGCGGCTCGGCTCCGACTGCACTATGAAGGGTGCCGATGCGGCACACGACGTCCGAAGGAGTCTGCCCGTGAAGTACATGCTGCTGATCCACGCCAACCCCGAGACGATCACGGGGCGTTCCGAGGAAGAGACCATGAAGGTCTACGCCGAGATCGACGCCATCACCTCGGAGCTGTCCAAGTCTGGCGAGCTGATCGGTGGTGAGGCGCTGGCCGATGTCTCGCAGTCGAAGGTCGTCCGCGCCCCGGGTGGCGTCCCGGTCACCACTGACGGGCCGTTCGTCGAGGCCAAGGAGCACCTCGCGGGATACCTGATCGTCGAGACCGAGAGCGTGGAGCGCGCGATCGAGATCGCGGCCCGGTGGCCCGACGCCCGCGAGGGTGGCGCGATGGAGGTCCGCCCGATCATGGACACCGGCGGCACCGAAATGTGATAGGACGCGGGCCGTGCCACCTGGCCCGGCCCGCGTCCCTCCCCACGGTCAGTCAGGTAGGCCGCGCACGAACGTCCGCACGTCGCCAACGAGCAGCTCCGGCTGCTCCAATGCGGGAAAGTGGCCGCCCCGGTCAAACTCGCTCCAGTGCGCCAGCGTGGGCAGGATGCCCTCGGCGAAGCGCTTGACCGGGCGCACCGCGTCTTCCGGGAAGGCGGCGACGCCGACCGGCATCGCCAGCGGCCACGGCCCGCCCCAGGTGCGCGCGAAGTCGGCGTCGAGGTGCGTCGACTCATAGTAGAGCTGGGCGCTCGACCCCGCCGTCGCGGTCAGCCAGAAGATCGTGACCGTGGTGAGGATGTGGTCGCGGGCGATCGCGTCCTCCGGCGTCTTGTCGGCGGCCGACCACTCCTTGAACTTCTCGACGATCCAGGCGAGCTGCCCGACAGGCGAGTCGGTGAGTCCATAGGAGAGGGTCTGCGGCCGGGTCGACTGGATCTTCTGCCAGCCCATGCCGTCCTGCTGAAACTCCATCGCGAAGCCGAGCTTGGCCTGGTCGGCCGGGTCCAACTCGTGAAACGCGGTGAAGTCGGGCGGCAGAAACGTCACGCACATGTTGAGGTGTACGCCGCGCACGTGCTCGGGATCGGCGAGACCCACCCGCAGCGAGATCGGTGAGCCCCAGTCACCGCCCTGCGCGACGTACCGGTCGTAGCCCAGCGAGGCCATCAGCGCGGTCCACGCGCGCGCCACGCGCTCGGTGTCCCAACCCACCTGCCGGGTGGGGCCGGAGAAGCCGTAGCCGGGGATCGTCGGCACGACGACATGGAACGCGTCGGCCTCCTCGCCGCCGTGCGCCACCGGGTCGGTCAGCGCGTCGAGGATGTCGACGAACTCGAAGCCGGTGCTCGGCCAGCCGTGCGTGAGCAGCAGCGGCGTCGCGGTGGACACCCGCGAGCGGACGTGCAGGAAGTGCACGCCCACGCCGTCGATCTCGGTGAAGAACTGCGGGATCCGGTTGAGGCGCCGCTGGGTGGCCGGCCAGTCGTAGCCGGTGCGCCAGTAGTCGGCCAGGTCGCGCAGGTAGCCGACCGGCACGCCGCGGCTCCAGCCCGCGTCCGGGATCTCGTCCGGCCACCGGGTGGCGGCGATCCGCCGATGCAACTCGTCGATCTCGGACGTGGGGATGTCGATCTGGAATGGGCGCATCGTCCTACCTCTCGGGTCGTGGCGGGCTGGCCGGGGCGGCCGCCAGGGAGTCCGCGGTGGGCGGTGTGGGACGGCCGGCCTTGCGGAGCACCCGGACGATCCGGTCCGGGCGCAGCAGGGACGTCGGCTCGTCGATCAGCCCGGCCACCCGGATGAAGGCGTTCGTGAGCTCGGCGTCGTGCACCGCCGCGCGCTGGTATCGGGCGACATAGGCGTTGATCGTGCGCACCTTGGCGGTACGCCGGCCGACCACGCCGGCATAGCCGAGGTCGGCGCTGGCCGAGAAGTCCCACGGGGAGTCGATCTCGGCGGCGATCAGCCTGAAGAACTCCCGCCAGTCCGGGATCGTGCCGCGCTCCAGAAGGTGGCCCAGCACCACCGACTCCGCCGCGGCCACCGTCATGCCCTGCGCGTAGATCGGGTTGAAGCTGCACACCGCGTCGCCGAGGACGAGGAAGCGCGCCGGAAAGCGGGTCAGGCGCTCGTAGCGGCGGCGGACGCTGGCCGGGTAGCGGAACATCACCGGGTCGTCGATGGGCTCGCAGTCGGCGAGCGTCTTGGCGATCTCGGGGACCGGGATGGAGCGCACGAACTCCAGGAAGCCGTCCGGGTCGGTCGGCGGGTGGTCGCCGAGGATACCGGTCAGCGACAGCTCCAGCCTGTTGTCGTCGCCCGGCAGGCGATAGAAGAACGCGCCGCGCGGGTGCGACGGCGTCGCCGCCGGGATGATCGCCAGGTCGCTGCCGAACGGGTCGTACGGCGCCTGGTAGTGCCGCGTCGTGTACGCGAGGTCGATCTTCACCCGGTCTTCGGCGGGCCGCTCGTAGCCAAGCTCAGCCAGCCACGCCGGCGTGCGCGAGCCCCGCCCGGTGGAGTCGACGACGAGGTCCGCCTCGATCACCTCCGGGGAGCTGCCGGGCGTCTGCTCCTGGACCAGCGCGCCGGTCGCCGTGGCGCCGTCGCCAGTGGTGTCCAGACGGAGGATGTCGCGGCTCTGCATGAACCGCACGTTGGGGATCGCCTGCACGCGCTTGCGCAGGTGGTACTCCAGCACCGGCCGGGTGGCGGGCACCGAGAGCAGCCCCGACGTCGACGGCTTGAGCCGCCGCCCGCCGAAGATCCACTGGATGTCGCCGTTGAAGTCGCCCGGCTTGACGCCGGCCCGGACCAGGTCGTCCATCAGCCCGGGAAACTGCCGTTCGAAGATCTGCTGACCCTTGGCGACGAGGCCGTGCGCGTGCCGGCCGTGCGGCACACCCCGGCGGTACGTCGGGTTGTCGACGACCTCGTCGCGGTCGACGAGGAGCACCTCGCCGAACGCGGCGGAGAGCGGCTTCGCGGCCAGCAGCGCCCCGAGGCTCGCGCCGAGGACGACGACACGGTCGCCAACCTTTGCCGGCACGGTCACCACCCCGCGTCTACAGTGGACAGCCGCTCGTCCGGGCGGGACAGCAGCGTCGACAACAGCGTCAGGTACCGCTCGACGTGCACGTCGACGGTCTTCTGGTCGAACAGGTGGGTGCTGAACCCGATCGCGCCGACGATGTCGTCGGACGGGCCGAGGTGCAGCGACCACAGCATGCCGTCGGGCATGTCGGAGCCGACCGGCTGGGAGATCACCCGGCGCCAGATCGCCGAGTACTCGAGGTCGCCGACCCGCTCCCGCTCCATCACGAACGGCGGCTGGATGACCTGGAAGAGGCAGGGCGCGACGCCGGGCGCCACCGACGCCATCAGCTCGGGCGCCTCGCGCAGGACGTGCAGCAGCGGTACCTCGTGGGAGTACGCGCCGAGGCAGGTGGCCCGGGTGCGCGCGATCACGTCGCGGAACGTGGCGGCGCCGGACAGGTCGGTGCGCAGCGGCACGAAGTTGAAGAACGAGCCGACCGTCTCCTGGAACCGGCCGTGCCCCCGGCCCGGCGTGAACGTCGGCACGGTCAGGTCTTCGCTGCCGGTCCAGCGGCTCGCCATCACGTAGAAGGCGGCGAGCAGCACCATAAACGGCGAGGTGTGCGTGTCGGCCGCGAGTTCGGTGGTCGCCGAGCGCAGCCGCGCGTCCGTTACGAAGCGCTGCCACGTGGTGGTCGGCGTCGTGTCCTCGCCGGGCGTGCGGTCGACCGGGATGACCATGATGCGGGCGCCGTCGAGCTTTTCCCGCCAGTACGCGCGGGCGGCCTCGAGCCGCGGGCTGTCCGCCTCCGCGTGCTGGGTGGCGATGTACTCGCGGTACTGCGGCGCGGTGCCCGGCCCGGGCTCGCGGCCGCCCGCCCGCTCGGCGTAGCAGTGCGCCAGGTCGCGGAGGATCACCTGCATCGACCAGGCGTCGGCGGCCGAGTGATGGGTGGTGAGGACCAGCACCGAGTCCGTCTCGTCGAACCGGCCCAGCGTGACGCGCAGCAGGGGCAGGTCGTGCACGGCGAGCGTGCCGGCCTCGATCTCGTTGATCAGCTCCTCGGCCCGGCGGTCCCGGTCGGCGGGGTCCATACCGGACAGATCCCGTACGTCGACGGTCGGCGGCGCGGGGTCGAGCACCCGCTGGCCGTGCTCGCCGCCGCGCAGCACCGAAGTGCGCAGGGCCTCGTGCCGCCCCACCACGTCGGCCAGCGCCCGCCCGAGCGTGTCGACGTCGACCCGGCCGTGTACCCGCCAGCCTTCGCCGATGAGGTAGTGCGGTCCGAACGGGCCGGTGGCGTCACCCGTGTCGAACAGCAACAGGAACTCCTGTTGCAGGGAGAGCGGGAGGTCGTGCGAGATGGTCATGCTGCGCTCCTCACGGGGTTGTGTGGCGGGTGTCAGTCCACGACGAACCGGCGCGGGCCGGGTGGCCCGGGCCGCTCGCCCAGGCAGTCGGCGTTGTACTCGTCGAGCATGCGTTGGGCGTCTTCGGATGCCCGGCCGAAGCGGCGTGGCGGGTCGGCGTCCCGCACGAGCACGTCCTCCATCGCCTGCGTCATCAGGCCCTGGATGCGCGGAAACTCGCCGAGCAGCGCACCGCGCGCGGCCGGCGAGCCGTCGGTCGCCAGCAGCTGCTCGATCGCGACCCGCTGGTGCGGCCGCTCGTCGAACCAGCCCTCGCCGTGCAGCAGGTCGATCGCGGTCGTGGTTACCGGGATGAACCAGGTGGCCTTGTGCCGGCCGGCGGCCGCGCGGGGTGCGAGCAGGTGCTGGAGGAACGCGAGCGCCCCGTCCCGCACCGCCGGGTCCGGGCTGTCGGTGAGCCAGATGGCGTCGCCGCCGACGATATTGCCGGCGTAGCGGACCTCGCCGTTGTGCGGCATCCGGCCGACGGCGACCCGGAAGCCGCGGTCGCGACCGGCCTGGATCAGCCACTCGGCCTCGACCGAGGAGCTGAGCACGAACGCCACCCGCTGCTCGGCGAACGCGACGAAGTTCTCCTCCCAGGCCCGGCCGGTGTTGTCCCCGTACGCCTGGCCGCCCGTGTAGTGGTAGATCCCGTCCTGGTGCAGGCCGCGCCACCACTGCGCGAACGCCACGAGCTCGGGCGCCGCGAGATGTACCCGCTCGGCCCGGCCCTCCCGTCCGTTGCCGTGGTCGGCCAGCAGCCCGCCCTGCTGCGCCACCGCCTGCTGGAAGATCCAGCCGTGGTTGGGCCAGGTGACGGCCGCCCGGCCGGTGTGCGCGAGGACCGCCTTTCCGGCCGCCGTCAGCTCGGCCCAGGTCGTCGGCAGCTCGGTCACCCCGGCGCCCGCGAGCAGGTCGGCGTTGGCGTAGAGCAGCGTGGTCGAGACCAGCGGGGGAGCGGCGAGCAGGGTGCCGCCGGCCGAGTAGTAACCGCGGGCCGGCGCGATCACGTCGCCGGTGACGACCGGCTCGCCCAGCACGCTCGTCCGCCCGTCCAGCGCGGTCTCAAGTGGACGGAACAGCGGCGCGCCGGCCGGGTCGCGCATGTCGCGGGCGAGCTGTGTCGAGGTGTGGAAGTACTGCACGAGGGCGGGCGCCTCGCCGCGGCGGGCCGCCTCGTCGACGGCCGCGGGCAGGGTCTTGTAGCTGGATTCCCGGACCCGGACCCGGTAGTTGGGGTGCGCCTCGTGAAAGCTCGCGGCCAGCTCCCGGATCCCGCCCACGTAGTCGGGCACGGCGGGGTAGCTGGGCAGCCAGACATCGATGGAGATGGGGGCGCGCTCCGGCCTCATGCGGCACTCCTCCGGGTGGTCGGCGGGGGTCGCCAATAGGGTGGCCGCCGCCCCGCCCGCGCTTCATCTCCGGGCGTGCTCCCGGAGGCGGTCCCGCTCGACTGCGCACAAAGGAAGTCGTGGATCGATGTCGAAATCCGCCGGCCGGCTCCGACCCCCAGTTGAAGGGCTTTAGTGGCCGAGAAGGGAATGACGACATGGACAACTCCGCGTCTGCGCCGCCCGCGGATCTGGCGGGGCGCAAGGAATGGATCGGGCTGGCGGTGCTGGCGCTGCCGGCGATGCTGGTGGCGATGGACATCGGCGCGCTTTTCCTGGCGCTGCCGCACCTCAGCGCCGACCTGGAGGTCTCCGGGGTCGAGCAGCTGTGGATCATGGACATCTACGGCTTCCTGCTGGCCGGCTTCCTGCTGACCATGGGCACGCTGGGCGACCGCATCGGGCGGCGCCGGCTGCTGATGATCGGCGCCACCGCGTTCACGCTCGCGTCGGTCCTCGCCGCGTACTCGACCTCCGGCGAGATGCTGATCGTCGCGCGGGCGCTGCTGGGCATCGCGGGCGCGACCCTGTCGCCGTCCACGCTCGCGTTGATCACCAACATGTTCCGCAACGAGAAGCAGCGCAACATCGCGATCTCGGTCTGGGCGGCCTCGCTCTTCGGTGGCACCGCGCTCGGCCCGATCGTCGGCGGCGTGATGGTCGACCACTTCTGGTGGGGCTCGGTCTTCCTGCTCGGCGTGCCGTTCATGATCGTGCTGCTGGCCACCGGCTTCGTGCTGCTGCCCGAGTACAAGGACCCCAACGCGGGCAAGTTCGACCTGTTGAGCGTGCTGCTGTCGCTGGGCGCGATCCTGCCGATCGTGTACGGCGTCAAGGAGTTCGCGGCCGGCGACTCCGACAACCCGGCCGTGGCGTTCGGCGCGATCGCGATCGGCCTGATCGTCGGCACGCTCTTCCTGCGCCGCCAGTCCCGGCTGGAGCACCCGCTCATCGACCTGAGCATGTTCCGCAGTGCCTCGTTCAGCGGGGTGCTCGTCACGATGATGTTCGCCTCCGCGGCGCTGGCCGGCATCAGCCTGATGAGCACGCAGTACATCCAGAGCGTCGAGGGGCTGTCGCCGGGCGCGTCCGGCCTCTGGCAGGCGCCGACGGGCCTGGGCATCGCGATCGGCACCGGGCTGACGCCGATGCTGATGAAGGCCGTCAAGCCGGCCACCGCGATCATGATCGGCCTCGCCGTCTCGTTCGCGTCGATGCTCCTTCTCACCCAGGCGGGCAGCTCCGGCTGGCTCGTCGCCATCGTCGTCGCGGTCGCGGTCGTCGCGCTCGGCACCGGCCCGCTGTTCACGTCGGGCACCGGCATGGTGGTTAGCTCCGCCCCGCCGGAGAAGGCCGGCTCGGCCGCGTCGCTGTCGGAGACGAGCAACGTGTTCGGCTCGACGCTCGGCCTTGCGCTGCTCGGCAGCGTGGGTGCCGCCGTCTACCGCAGCCAGATGTCCGACGCCACCCTGACCGACGTGCCGCCGCAGGTGGCCGACGTCGCCCGGGAAAACGTCGCCTCGGCGACGGCAGCCGCCGACACCCTGCCACCGGCCGTCGCCGCCAACCTCAGCGACGTCGCCGGCGATGCTTTCACCACCGCGATGAACGTCGTGGCCTGGGCCGACGCGGCCCTCGTGGTCGGCCTGATCGTGCTCGTCGCCGTGACGCTCCGCGGCAAGCGCGGCGAGCAGCCGGCTCCCGCGCCGCAGGCGGAGGCCCAGGCCGTCCCCTCGACGGGGACGGCCTAGCTTGTTCTTTAACCTTCGAGGCCGTCGTTGGTTGATCCTGTCCCTTGTGGACTTCGGCGTGTCGGTGCTCGACGTGGAACGGCCACCGTCCGATGATCTTTCGGTTCCCTGCAAGGACGC
>Ga0081539_10000454_pt1 | contig 87230 bp, 102 predicted proteins | sample TabmetS4T2R2_FD_71023 | JGI IMG/M metagenome (GOLD analysis project Ga0081539, IMG submission 71023) | Tabebuia heterophylla rhizosphere microbial communities from the University of Puerto Rico - S4T2R2 | ecosystem: Host-associated > Plants > Roots > Rhizosphere ...
CCGGCCGGGCCCCCCGCCGCTCGGGACCGTAGTGCTCGAACAGATCGCCCACGGAATCGACGAGCGGGCGCAGCCGCCAGCGTAGTCCAGCCCACAGGCTCGCAGTTGTCAGCGGAATTCGACGCGGCATCGGAAAACCAGAACGACGACGATCGGCGACGCCGAGGGTTCGGGCCGGTCGACGCACTACGCGTTCAACCTGCTGGCCACGCGAGTGCTCGGAAGTCAGCAACGCTCGCACGTCGCGAATCCACTCGAATGACCTATTCACACTGGTGCCGAAGGGGGGACTCGAACCCCCACGGGTTGCCCCACACGCCCCTCAAACGTGCGCGTCTGCCAGTTCCGCCACTTCGGCCCGAAAACAGACGCGAAGTATACCTCAACGGCCGCGCGCGCCAAACCGTCCGACGCTCTGGCGCAGCCGCGGGTCGAGGGCATCGCGAATCCCCTCGCCGAGCAGGTTGTACGAAAGCACGGTCACGAGGATCGCGAGCCCCGGATAGACCGACAACCACCACGCCAGCTCGATGACCTCTTTGCCGTCGTTCAGGATGTTGCCCCACGTCGCGTAGGGAGGACGCACGCCGAGGCCGAGAAACGACAGGCCTGACTCGGTCAGGATGGCCGCAGGAATGCCGAGCGTCATGGCGACCAGCACCGGCGCCATCGCGTTCGGCAAGATGTGCCGCCAGATGATGCGCAGCGCGCTCGCGCCGATCGACTGCGACCAGATCACGAACTCGCGCTCCTTGAGCGCCAGGAACTCCGCGCGCACCAGACGCGCGACACCCATCCACCCGGTGACGCCGATCACGGCCATGATCGTCCAGATGGACGGCTTGAGGAACGCGAGTACCGCGAGCAGGAGGAAGAAGCGCGGGAAGACCAGCATGAGATCCACCAGCCGCATGACGGCGGCGTCCACCGCGCCGCCGTGGTAGCCGGCGGCCGCGCCGAGCGCGATGCCGATCGCGGTGGCAATGCCGACGGAGACGAAGCCGACGGCCAGCGACACCCGCGCCCCATAGAGCATGCGCGACAGCACGTCGCGGCCGACCTGATCGGTCCCCAGCCAGTGCCGCGCCGACGGCGGCTCGAGGATCCGCTTGATGTCGACCTTGTGCGGATCGTGTGGGGACACGAGCGGCGCCGCCACGGCCATGATCGCGAGCACGAGCACGATGGCGCCGCCCACGAGGGCCAGGCGATTCTTCGCGAGCGCGCGCCAGAACGCGTTCATCGCCGCCCGCGCCGGCCCACCCGGATCCGCGGATCGATCAGGCTGTACGAGAGATCGGCGATGAGATTGGCGACCAGCGTGAGGCTCGCCACGATGACCAGATTGGCCATGATGACCGGGTAATCGCGCTCATAGACGGCCTGTACCATGAGCTGGCCCATGCCCGGGATCGCGAAGATCGTCTCCACGATGACGCTGCCGCCGATCAGGCCCGGCAGCGACAGGCCGAGCACGGTGACGATCGGCAGCATCGCGTTGCGCAGCGCGTGCTTGCCGATGACCACGGACTCCGGCAGCCCCTTGGCGCGCGCCGACTGCACGTAATCCTGCCGAATCACCTCGAGCATCGACTGCCGCATGTAGCGCGAGAAGCCGGCGAGACCGCCGAACGTCGCCACAGTGATCGGCAGGATCAGATGGCTCGCGAAGTCCCACTGCTGCTGCCAGAAGGGCAGGTATTCCCACACGGGCAGTCGCAGGCCCGAGATCGGCAGCCACCCCAGATGGACCCCGAAGAGAATCTGCAGGATCACGGCGAGCCAGAAATCGGGCGTGGCGAAGCCCAGGAAGACGAAGACGGTCGTGGACTTGTCGAAGGTGGAGTACTGGCGCGTCGCCGACGTGACGCCGATCGGCACCGCCATGGCCACGATGATGAGCATCTCGATCACGTTCAGCGCGAGCGTAATGGGTAACCGCTCGCGGATCATCTGGATGACCGGGCGGCCGTGCGGGGCGAACGAGCGGCCGAAGTCGAGGAACACGATGCGCTTGAGCCAGTTCCAGTACTGCACGTGCAGCGGCTTATCGAGGTCATAGAGCTCGCGCATCTGCTGCACCGACGCCCAGGTGGCCGGGTTCAGGTCGCCCGACTGGATCTCCGTGGGATCGCCGGGCGCCAGATGGATGACGAGGAAGGAGATGAACGTGATGCCGATCAGGAGCGGGATCGCGAACAGCAGTCGGCGGACTGCGTATCCGAGCAGCGCTCAGCCCGCCGTGTAACGTTGGAGGGGCTTGGGCACGAACCACCGGTCGGAGTGCCAGCGGATCCCGTTCGGGCCGGGATCGATCCCGTACACGCGCGAGGACACGACCGGCAGCGCGTCGGAGAAGTAGAGGAAGATGAGCGGCAGGTCCTCGGCGAGCAGTTCCTGGAGCCGATGGTAGTACTTGATGCGCTCTTCCCGCACGCAGGTCGTGCGGCCCAAGTCGAGCATGCGGTCGACTTCCGGATTCGAGTACGAGATGTGGTTGAGCTTTTCGTTCGCGATCTGTGACGAGTGCCAGACCACGTACTGATCGGGATCGATGCCGATGCCCCACCCCAGCACGATCGCTTCGAAGTTCCGCTTCTTGATGTGCTCCTTGAGCAGCGCGGCCCACTCGAGCGTGCGAATCTCCACGCCGACGCCGAGCTCGCGCAGCTGCGCCTGCACGATCTCGGCAACTTTCTTACGCTCGTCGTTGCCCTGGTTGGTGAGCAGCTCGAACGTGAACGGCCGACCGTCCTTCACGAGCAGGCCATGGGCGTTGCGCTCCGTCCACCCCGCCTCGGCGAGCAGCTGCCGCGCCTTGGCCATGTCGTACGGATAGGTTTTCACCTTGTCGGTATAGACCCACGTGCCGGGCTTGTAGGGTCCGGTGGCCTCGCGGGCGAGCCCGAGCCGCACGCCGTCGATGACCTCGCGCTTGTCGATGGCATACGCGAAGGCATGACGCACACGCGGGTCGGCAAAGCGCGGATCCTTGAGGTTGAAGCCGACGTACGTGTAGCCATTGCCGGGATGCCGAAACTTGCGATAGGCGTTCTCGAACGCGCGATAGTCGGTCTGGCGCTTGTACTGCAGCGCGGTGAGGGACGTGGCGTCGACCCCCTTGGCCTTGAGCTCGAGGAATGTCGTGGCCTGGCTCGGAATGATGCGATAGACGATGCGGGAGATGTACGGCCGCGCGTCCCAATAGTCCGGGTTCGAGACGAGCACGATCTTCTCACCCGAGCGCAGCTCCTTGAACCGGTAGGGTCCGGTACCGACGGGCGCGGACCAGTTCTGCGGGGCCTCCTTGATGCGGCCCTCGCGCACGTAGCGCTCGAGCAGGTGCTTGGGAAGCATCGCGGTCGCCCAGTTCGACAGCGCCTTCGCGTACGGCTGGCTGTAATGGATGCGGACGATGCCGGGCCCTTCCGCGCTCACGCTTTCCACCAGCTCGTACTCCGACTTGTACGGGCTCGGCACTTTCGGGTCCATGATCGTCTGCCAGGTGAACACGACGTCCTCGGCCGTGAACGGCTGGCCGTCGTGCCACTTCACGCCGGGTCGCAGCTGAAACCTCAAATCGCGACAATCCTTGCTGAATTCCCACGACTGCGCGAGATCGCCGACCGGGTTGAGGTCCTTGTCGAACGTGACGAGGCCCGAGTAGATCTGGTTGCCGACCTCGTGCGACGCACCATCGCTCGTGATGGTCGGGATGAGGCTCGAGATGTTGCCGAGCAGCGAATCGATGAACGTGTCGCCGTAGGCGGGCGTCACGCTCGCGGCCGAGGCGGCGCCGGTGAGCCCCCGGTCGCCGTCGCGCGAGCAGCCCACGACGGCCATGACGAGCAGGGTGAGCACTGCCAGCGGCCGTCGTGAGGTGCGCCAGCGCACGCCGAAGCCCTCGCGCTACTTCGACGACGCGGGCGGTGTTGCGGGAGCCGCAGGCGCCGGCGTCGCGCCGGGCGCGGGGGGCGTCGTGGTCGATGGCGCGGCCGGGGCCGACACTGGCGGCGCTTCACGGACGACCGACGACGACCGATCACCGCCGAGGATGGCGAGCGAGAACGAGGTGAGCGTGAAGATGATCGCGATGACGCCGGTGATCTTGCCGAGCACCGTCGGTGTCCCCATCGAGCCGAACACGGCCTGGCTGCCGGCGCCGCCGAAGGCGGAACCGATGTCCGCGCCCTTGCCCGCCTGCAGCAGGACGATGGCGATGATGGCAAAGCACATCAGCACGTGGACGATGGTCAGCGCGATGATCATCGACTCCCCTCACGTGACGGCGCCGCACGCGCCGCCTTCTTCACGATCGAAACGAATCCGTGTGCATTGAGGCTGGCGCCCCCGACGAGGGCGCCGTCGATCTCGCCCTCGGCCAGGAGCACATCCACGTTGTCGGCCTTCACGCTGCCGCCGTACAAGATACGCAAGCTCTGAGCGACTTCCTTGGACGCCAGCTCGGAGACGAGGCCCCGGATGTAGCCGTGGACCTCGGCCGCCTGCTGCGGGGTGGCGTTCACCCCGGTGCCGATGGCCCAGACGGGCTCGTAGGCGACGACCAGGCGCGCGACGGCGGCCGTATCGAGGCCCGCGAGGCCGGCGCGCAGCTGACCTTCCACCGTGGTGAAGGTCAGGCCCTGGCGCCGCTCCTCCGCCGTTTCGCCGACGCAGAGCACCGGCGTGAGACCGTGCGCGAGCGCGCCGGTCACCTTCCGGTTGATCAGCTCGTCGGTCTCGCCCAGCTCGCGTCGTCGCTCGGAGTGACCGACGAGCACGCTGCGGCAGCCGAGCTCCACCAGCATCGGCGGCGCGATCTCGCCGGTGTGCGCGCCCGACGTCTCGTGATGGCAGTTCTGCGCGCCGAGGCCGATGGCAGTCCCCTGCACGATCTCGGCAACCGCGGCCAACGCGGTGAACGGTGGACACAGCACGACGTCGACGCCCTTGAAGCGCTTGAGGCCGTCGCGGATGCCGGTCGCGAGCGGTCGCGCGTCCACGAGCGTCCCGAACATCTTCCAGTTGCCGATGACGAGCGGCGTGCGCATCAGGCGGCCTCCGTGAGAGCAGCCACGCCGGGCAGCGTCCGTCCCTCGAGGAACTCGAGGAAGGCGCCGCCGGCGGTGGAGATATAGCCGATCTTGTCGCTGACGCCGGCGGCATTGACGGCCGCGATGGTGTCGCCGCCGCCGATCACGGTGAAGGCGGGCGCGCCGGCGACCGCGCGCGCCACCGCCATGGTGCCGGCGGCGAAGGGCGGCTTTTCGAAGACGCCCATCGGACCGTTCCAGACGATCGTCTTGGCCGTGGCCAGCACCGCGCCGAACCGCTCGACCGTGCGCGGCCCGATGTCGAGCCCCATCTGCGTCTCAGGAATCTCGCGGACGCCGACCGCGCGGCCCGTCGCGCTGTCGACGCCATCGGCGACGATCGCGTCCACCGGCAGCGTGAGCTGCACTCCGCGCCGACGCGCCGTCTCCAGCGCGGCGCGCGCGGTCTCAATGCGGTCCGGCTCCACCAGCGAGCGGCCGACCGCGTGGCCGAGGGCCCGCAGGAACGTGAACGCCATGCCGCCGCCGATGACGAGAGCGTCGACCTTTCCGATGAGGTGCTCGACGAGCGCGACCTTGTCCGACACCTTGGCGCCGCCGAGCACGGCCACCAGCGGACGGGCCGGGGCCTCGAGGATTCGGCCGAGCGCGGAGAGCTCCTGCTGCATGAGCAGCCCCGCCGCGGCCGGCTGCAGATGATGGGTGATCGCCTCGATCGAGGCGTGCGCGCGGTGCGCCGCCGCGAAGGCATCGTCGACGTAGCAGTCGGCCAGCTCGGCCAGCTGCCGGGCGAAGCCGTCGTCGTTCTTCTCCTCCTCCGGGTGGAATCGGAGGTTCTCGAGCAGCAGAAGCTCCCCGGACTTCAGCGCGTGGGCCTGCGCGCGCGCCGCCTCGCCCACGCAGTCCGGCGCGAGCGGGACGGGCCGCGCGAGCAGCGCGCCGAGACGCTCGGCCACCGGCGCGAGCGACAGCTTGGGATCGGGACCGCCCTTGGGACGCCCGAGGTGCGATGCGAGGACGACCGCGGCGCCCTGCTCGAGCGCATAGCGGAGGGTCGGCAGCACGGCGCGCAGCCGCGTGTCGTCCGTGACCGCTCCGCCCTCCAGAGGAGCGTTGAGATCGGCGCGAACGAAGACGCGTCGACCCGCCAGGGGCAGGTGCTCGATCGTCAGCTTCGGCAAGGTCAGAGCGTCTTGCCGATGAACTTGATCAGATCACGTACGCGTGACGAGTAGCCCCATTCGTTGTCATACCAGGCCAGCACCTTGATCAGATTGCCGTCGACGAACGCCGTGGACGGCAGGTCGACGATCGACGAGTGCGGATTGCCGTTGAAGTCGGCGGAGACCAGCTCCTCGTCGGTCGCGTCGAGGATGCCGCGCAGCCCGCCCGCCGCGGCCTCGCGGAAGGCGTCGTTGACGGTCTGCGGCGTGGCCGGCCGGTCGAGCTCCGCGACGAGATCGACCACCGACACGTTGGCCGTCGGCACGCGGATGGCGATGCCGTCGAGCTTGCCCTTGAGCTTGGGCAGCACGAGCCCCACCGCGGTGGCGGCGCCCGTCGTCGTCGGGATCATGCTCACGGCCCCGGCGCGCGCGCGGCGCAGGTCCTTGTGCGGGAAATCGTGGATCGGCTGGTCGTTGGTGTACGAGTGCACGGTCGTCATGAAGCCGCGCTTGATGCCGAACTTGTCGTCCAGGACCTTGGCCGTGGTGGCCAGGCAGTTGGTCGTGCACGACGCGTTCGAGATGATCCGGTGCTTCGCGGGGTCGTAGGCTTTCTCGTTGACGCCCAGCACGACCGTGACGTCCGGATCCTTCGCGGGCGCCGTGATGATGACCTTCTTCGCGCCGGCCGCGATGTGCTTGCTGGCGGTCGCGGTGTCCCGGAAGATTCCCGTCGACTCGACCACGACGTCGACGCCGAGCTCGCGCCACGGCAGCGCCGCCGGGTCCTTGATCGCACACACGCGGATCTCGCGTCCGTTCACGAAGATGGCTTCGCCCTTGGCCGTCACTTCCGCCTTGAGCCCGCCGTGGACGGAATCGTGCTTGAGCAGGTGGGCCAGCGTCTTGGCATCCGCCAGGTCATTGACGCCGACCACCTCGATATCGCCTGCCGCCTCGAGCGCGGTCCGGAAGAAGACGCGTCCAATGCGGCCGAAGCCGTTGACGCCGACTCGAATACTCATGGAAGAGCTCCTTGTGGGGCGAACATTACGGGGTCCTTAACGATCGGAGCAAATTATACGGCCGCTTACGACACACGAGCAACTGTCAGCACACCGACCGAGCGTGCGCCGGCGGCGCGCAGAGCGCGCGCGCACTCCGCCACGGTGGCCCCCGTCGTCAGCACGTCGTCTACCACCACCACGTCCGCGCCCGCGGCCGCCGTCGAGGCCACGAATGCGCCGCGGACGTTGTCCCGCCGCTCATTGGCACTGAGCGCGGTCTGAGGCGCCGTCGCGCGGGAGCGCGCCAGCCAGCGCGGGCGCCACGGCGCATGGAGCGCCTGCGCCACCCGCTCGGCAAGCAGCGCCGCTTGATTGAAGCCGCGCTCCCGCTCGCGTTCGCGGCCCAGCGGCACCGGTACGAGCACGGCGCCGGCGGGCACCGCCGACCCACATTGCTCGAGGACGAGCGCAGCGAGGGGCCGCGCCAGCGCGACCCGGCGGCCGAATTTGAAGCGCTGGATGGCCTCGCGCAACGGACCGGCGTAGAGCGCGGCGGCACGCGCCCACTCGAAGGTCGGCGGCGCGACGGCACAGGCGCCGCACTCCCGCGCGCCGTCGAGGGCCGGCGGGCCCTCCACGTGGATCCCCGCGCCGCAGCGGCGGCATAGCGGCGGCTCGATCCGCACGATGCCGTCCCAGCATGCACCGCAGAGCGGATCGCGCCGGCCCTCCCCGAGACTCGCCTCGCACACGGGGCAGCACGCGGGAAAGACGAGGTCGAGCGCGGCCACCGCCCATCCACGCACGGCGAGGCTCAGCGCGCGGAGGCGGGGCGGAGCGTGTTCCAGCGCCGACACGCGTCACAACGGTCCTGCCAGCGCGGCGCGTTCGCGCCACACGCGGTGCATCGGTGTGGCCAGTCGAAGCCGTGCGCCAGGCGCAGCGCGCGGCGATACTCGTCGAACGCCTCGCGCGTCTCTCCGCGGCGCTCGAAGACGGCGCCGAGGAAGGCGTGGACGGTCGGCAGGTCGGGGGCGCGCACCTCGATCTTTTCGAACTGGTCGGCCGCCTCGTCCAGCATCTCGAGCTCGAAGTACACGCGGCCGAGCGCCGCCGCCAACGCGAGATCGTCGGGGGCGCGCTCGGCCGCCGAGCGATAGAGCGCGATCATGCGACTCGGGCGATCCTGCTCGCGATACGCGCGCTCGAGCCGCGCCAAGAGCGGCAGCACGGGGTGCGTCTCGGCGGCCCGCTCCCACACGCGCACCGCTTCGCGCGCGTCGCCTCCCGCCTCGAGGGCATCGCCGAGCGCCACCGAGGCCGGCACGAAGTCGCGATCGGCGCGCAGCGCCGCGCGAAAGTGTCCGGCGGCGGCGTTGGCTTCGCCGCGCGCCAGCTCGAGGCGTCCGAGCTCGTAGTACCCGGCGGCGAGCCATTCCGCCTCTGCGTGACGCTCGCGCGACGGCGCCAGCTCGAGGATGCTCTGCTGCAGCGCGATGGCGTCGTCCCAGTCGCGCGCCTCCACCGCGAGGTCGCGCAGCGTGTGCAGCGCGCCCGCGTGCGCGGGCCAGCGCTGCACCACGTAGCGGAACAGCGTGCGGGCCTCCTCCGCGTGGCCGGCGGCCCGCGCGGCTTCCGCGGCGCGCATGGCCTCCTCGGCCTGTGGATCGTTTTCGCCGCTCGCCGGCGCGCGCTCGAGTCCCAGCACGCGCAGGGCGCGATGGCCGAGGGCGACGAGCGAGTCGAGTGAGAAGCGGGCCGGCACGAGCGGCATGTGGGGGCGGGCGGGACGGCGGGCGAAGCGCGCGGCTAGCCGGCCGCCATCCGCTCCTCCTGCTCGATCACGCGCTGGCAGTCGATGCAATAGCGCGCGAACGGGAGCGCCTCCAGACGCTTGTCACCGATGGCCTCGCCGCAGCGCTCGCAGTTGCCGAACGAGCCATCGTCGATTTTCTGGAGCGCCGAGACGACGTCGCGGAGGATGCGACGATCGCCGTTGCCGAGCTCGAAGAAGAATTCGCGCGTGTAGGCGGTGTTCGCCTGGTCACCGAGGTCTTTGATGGAGTCGTCTTCCTGATCTTTGCCGTACAGCGCCGTGCGACCGACCTCGTCGGCCAGCTGCCGGTGCTTCTCGATCAGGCGCTTCCTGAACTGCACCAATCGATCTTTTCTCATCACGACCTCCGTCGGACCACGCCGCACAGCATGAAACGTCGCGCGCGGCTCGAATTATCGTACGCTAGCACGCGCGCCGGGCGCGGCGCAAGACACGAGCGCGTTTGTTTATCCACACTTATCCACGTTTGTCCACTGTGCCAAACGATCGACGGCGCGCTCAGCTGCGGTGAGTAGTCGGGTGTCGCGCCGACGGTCTCATTCGACGCCGTTCGTCTCGGACGGCGTCACGCGCCGTCTTCGGCCGAGGACACCGAGAGCGACGGCGCGTCGCCCCACAGACGTTCGAGCGCGTAGTAAGCGCGCGTGTCCTCGAGGAACACGTGCATGAGCACGTCACCGTAGTCGAGCAGTACCCAGCCGCTCTCCGCCTGTCCCTCGGCGTGCAGCGGCCGGACGCCGTCGGTCTTGAGCTCGTCCCGAATCGCCTCGGCGATCGCCTTGACGTGAGGCGCCGAGCGCCCGCTGCAGACGAGGAAATAGTCCGTCACGCTGGAGACGTGCTGCACGTCGAGCACGGTGAGGTCGAGAGCTTTTTTGTCGAGCGCCGCGCGCGCGGCGCGCCTGACTTTTCGCTCGGCGGACGATCCCGCCATCAGGCCGGCGGCTCCCGATAGAGCCCGTGCGCGCGAATGTAGTCCGCCACCGCGGGCGGCAGCCGAAACGCGAGCGAGCGCCCCTCACGCACGCGCCGCCGAAGCTCGGATGCGGAGATGGGCATCGAGGCGGCGGCCGAGACGATGACCCCGCGATCGGGCACGCGCCCGCCCTCGACGGTGACGAAGCCGCCGTCGACGCCAATCTCACGCAACACCTTCTGGGCGGCTTCGCTCTCGCGATCGAAGGGGCTGCCGACGCGAGGGACGATCACCAGCCGCGCGAGCTGCGCCACGCGGCGGGGCTCACGCCACGACAGCAAGTCCAGGAACGTCTCGGACCCCACGATGAGGAACAGCGCCTGGCCCGGCCGCGCGAGCCCGGCGAGCGTGTCGACGGTGAACGAGGGGCCGGGCCGCGTGAGCTCGACGTCGGAGACCTCGAAGCCGCGGTGACCCTGCGTGGCCAGCCGCACCATCGCCAGCCGCTCCTCGGGCGGCGCGAGGCGGGAGGGATCTTTGTGCGGCGGATGCTTGGCGGGGACGAACAGCACGCGGTCCAGGTCGAGGATCTCGAGCAGATCGTCGGCCAGCAACAGATGGCCGTAGTGAATCGGGTTGAAGGAGCCGCCGAAGACCGCGGTGCGCGGCACCCGGACTATTCCCGCACCTGACCGTCGCCCTGCACCACGAACTTCGTCGTCGTCAGCTCGCGCACGCCGACCGGCCCGCGCGCGTGCACGCGCGACGTGGAAATGCCCATCTCGGCGCCCATGCCGAACTGGTTGCCGTCGAGCAGCCGCGGCGAGGCGTTGACGAGGACGCCGGCCGCGTCGACCTCCCGCGCGAACCGGCGTGCGCGCGGCAGATCGGCGGTGACAATGGCCTCCGCGAGCCCGGTCCCGTGGGCGCGGATGTGCTCGAGCGCCTCGTCGAGCCCCTCCACGACGCGGATGGCGAGCACGAGATCGAGGTACTCGGCGTCCCAGTCGGCGTCGGTGGCCTCGAGCGCCGAGGGCACCAGCGCGCGCGTGCGCGGGCAGCCGCGCAGCTCGACTCCGGCCGCTTTCAGCTGCGCGGCGACGGCCGGCAGGAAGCGCTCGGCGATGGCGCGATCCACCAGCAGCGTCTCGAGCGCGTTGCACACCGACGGCCGGTGCGTCTTGGCGTTGACGACGATGGCCGCCGCCATCTCGGGGTCGGCGGCCGCGTCGACGAAGACGTGCACCACGCCCTTGTCGTGTTTCAGCACCGGCACGCGCGAGCGCTCGGCGACCCAGCGCACGAACTCTTCGCCGCCGCGCGGGATCACGAGATCGAGGTAGCGATCCTGCTCCAGCATGGCGCCCACCGCGTCGCGGTCGGTGACCTCGATGAACTGGATGGCGTCGGACGGCGCACCCGTCTTCTCCAGGGCCTTGGCCAGCACGGCCGCGATGAACGTGTTGGACTCAATCGCCTCGCTGCCGCCCCGCAGCAGCACCGCGTTGCCGGACTTCACGCACAGCCCCGCGGCGTCGGCCGTGACGTTCGGCCGCGACTCGTAGATGAAGCCGATGACGCCGAGCGGCACGCGCACGCGAGAGATCTCGATGCCGTTCGGACGCCGCCACGACTCCACGACGGTGCCGACGGGATCGGGCAGCGCAGCGATCTGCCGCAGCCCGTTGGCCATGTCCTCGATCCGGCGCTCGGTGAGCGTGAGGCGGTCGACGAACGCACGCGCCAGACCTTTCGTGCGTGCGCGCTCGAGATCGCCGCGGTTGGCATCGAGCAGCGCGGCGCTCTTTTCCTCGAGCGCCCGCGCCATCTGCATCAGCGCCTCGTCCTTCACGCGCGTGCCGCACACCGACAGCGCGTGGGCCGCTGCGCGCGCCGCGCGCGCCTTCGACTCCACCACCTGCCTGACGTTCATCGCAGCTCCTGTCGCGCGGAATCGAGGCGCGACCCGGCCCCCCCGGGGCGCGCCGAGCGCTGGGGGGCGTGGGGCGCCATTTCGGGGCTCCCCACGTTCACAGAATCACCAGATTGTCGCGATGGATGACCTCGTCGACGCTCTTGTACCCGAGACGCGTCGCGATGTCGCGCGTCTTGGCGCCGCGGATGCGCCGCAGCTCGCCGGCGTCGAAGTTCACCAGGCCGCGCGCGAATTCCCGTCCGTCGCCTACCAGCGTCACCACCTCGCCCGCCGCGAAGTCGCCCTCGACGTCCACCACCCCCGAGGGCAGCAGGCTCTTTCCATGATGAGTTAAAGCCTGCAGCGCCCCGGCGTCAACCGTGAGACGTCCCTGCGGCATGACCGCGAAGGCGATCCAGCGCTTGCGCGCGCCGAGCCGGTCCGCCTTGGGCGCAAAGTAAGTGCCGGCCGGCTCGCCCTTCAGCACGCGCGCGAGCACGCCCTGCTTTCGACCACTGGCGATGATCATCGACACCCCGGCCGCCGCCGCCTTCTGCGCGGCTTGCAGCTTGGTGGCCATGCCGCCGACCGCGCCCGCGCCGGTGCCGTCGTAGACCAGACGCGTGATCTCGTCGGTGACCGTCTCGACGCTGTCGATGACGCGCGCGCCGGGATCCGTCGCCGGATCGGTCGTGTAGAGACCCTCGACGTCCGTGAGGAGCACCAGGAGATCCGCCTCGATGAGCGAGGCAACCAGCGCACTCAGATTGTCGTTGTCCCCGACCTTGATCTCCTCCACCGCCACGGTGTCGTTCTCGTTGACGATCGGCAGCACGCCGAAGCGCAGCAATGCGAGCAGCGTGTTGCGCGCATTGAGATAGCGGGCGCGGTCGGCGATGTCCTGCGCCGTGAGCAGCACCTGACCGACGGCGATGCCGTGCCGTTTGAACGCCGCTTCGTAATGCCACATGAGCGCCGACTGCCCGACGGCGGCGGCCGCCTGCTTCTCCGGGATCGTGCGCGGGCGTGAGGGCAGCGCCAGCCGCGCCATGCCGGTGGCGATCGCGCCCGAGCTGACGAGCACGACCTCGCGGCCTTCACGCGCGCCCGCGATCTCCGTCGCCAGCGCGGCGATGCGGTCGGGATCCGGACCCGTGCCGGGCTCGGCGATCAGCGAGGTGCCGACCTTGACGACGAGCCGACGAACGCGACCTAGCTGACGGCGCGGAGCCATCCGGTGGTGTCCAGGCGTTCGGCGATCGCGCCCACCAGCTCACGCAACCCGACGCCCGTGGCCGCGGAGATCAGGAAGAACGGCTGGCCGGTCTCGGCGCAACGCGCGCTGACGCGCTCCGCCGCGCGGCGGCGCTCAGGGGCGCCGTCGAGCAGATCGGCCTTGTTGACGGCGACGATCTGCGGGCGCGCGGCCAGGTCCGGCGAGTACGCGGCGAGCTCGGCGTTGATGGCGTCGAGATCGTCCACGAGCTCACGGCCGGTGTTGGGATCGGGATCGAGCAGGTGGATGAGCAGGCGCGTGCGCTCGGTATGGCGCAGGAACTGATGCCCGAGACCTTTGCCCTCGGCGGCGCCAGGAATGAGGCCGGGCAGGTCCGCGATGACGAAGGAGCGATCGGCGTCCGCGCGCGCGATGCCGAGCGTCGGCGTCAGCGTCGTGAACGGATAGTCGGCGATCTTCGGCTGTGCCGCGGACAGCCGCGAGACCAGCGTCGACTTGCCCGCGTTCGGGAAGCCGATCACGCCGACGTCGGCGAGCAGCTTGAGCTCCAGGTGCAGCCAGCGGCCCGGCCCCGGGCGTCCGAGATCCGCGCGGCGCGGCGCCTGATTGGTGGACGAGGCGAAGCGCGCGTTCCCGCGCCCGCCGCGAGCGCCCTGGATGACCAGCACGCGCTGTCCCGGCTGTGCGAGGTCACCGATGAGGTCGCCGGACTCCCGATCGGTAACGACCGTACCGAGGGGCACGCGCAGCGTGAGATCGTCGCCGGACGCGCCCGAACGGTTGCTGCCCTCGCCGTGCTGGCCGCGCTCGGCCTGATAGTGCCGCTGATAGTGGTAGTCGAGCAGCGTGCTCAGCGCCGGATCGGCCTCGAGAAACACCGAGCCGCCGTGACCGCCATCACCACCGTCGGGACCGCCGCGCGGCACGAACTTTTCGCGACGGAACGAGATGCAGCCGGCGCCGCCGTCGCCACCCTTCACGAAGATGTCGATCTCGTCGACGAACATCTCGGTGCTGTCCTACCGTGGGGAAGGGCGGGCCGGGGCGCCCGCCGGCGGGCTCAGGCCGGGCTGGTGACGATGCTCACGTAGCGGTTGTCGCCGCGGCGCTCGAACCGTACGTAGCCATCGATCTTCGCGAACAGCGTGTCGTCCGAGCCGAGCCCGACGTTCAGGCCGGGACGAAACCGCGTGCCGCGCTGCCGCACGAGAATGCTGCCGCCCGTGACGAACTGACCGCCGAACCGCTTCACGCCGAGCATCTGCGGATTGCTGTCGCGTCCGTTCCGAGAGCTGCCGACGCCCTTCTTGTGAGCCATGCCTCAGACCTCGATCTTCGTGATGCGCACGCTGGTGGCGGCCTGCCGGTGTCCGCGGTGCCGCCGATAATTCTTGCGGCGCTTGAACTTCACGACGCGAACCTTGCGGCCGCGTCCCTGCGCGACCACCTCGCCGGCCACGCGCGCCTTCGCCAGACGATCGGCGCCCGCGATGATCTCGCCGTCCTTGTTGACGAGCAGCACCGACGCGAACTCGACCGTCTTTCCTTTCTCGCCCGCGAGACGCTCGATGGCGATCACCTGTCCCGTCGTCACGCGGTACTGCTTGCCGCCCGTCGCGATCACCGCTTCCATGCGCGTTGAGCCTTTCCCGGGTGATGGAGTGACAGTCGCTTATGGAACCACAGCGGCCCGGCGGGCGTCAACTCTCGGCGGCGGGCGCTCAGCTGGCCTGCAGATAGTCCGCGAGCTGCTTGCGGACCCAGAGCCGCGAGCGGTGCACGCGCGACTTCACGGCGGGCAGGCTGATGCCGAGCGTCTCGGCGATGTCGGGATTCGAGAGTCCCTCAATGTCGTGCATCACCAGCGCGGTCCGGTAGTCGGCCGGCAGGCCGCCGATCGCGCGCTCCAGGACGTCGCGCAGCTCACCGGTGAGCGCGCGCTCGTCAACGCGCTCCGACCAGTCGGCCATCGGCTCGAAGTGGCGGCCGTCGCCATCCAGCGAGGGCAGCACATCGTCGAGTGCGACTTCACGCGACTTGCCTCGCCGTGCGCGCAGCTTCTGATAGGCGGCGTTGGCGGCGATGCGGTACAGCCAGCTGCCGAAGGCCGACTCGCCCTTGAACGTGCTGATCTTGCGGGCGGCCGTCCACAGCGCATCCTGGGCCGCCTCCTCCGCGTCTTCTTTGCTGCCCGTGATGCGCATGGCGAGCCGGTAGACGCGGTCGCCGAAGCGCTCGACGAGCTGCTCGGCTGCGTCCGGATCGTCGCGACGAAGGGCCTCGACGAGACCGGCGTCGGCGTCGATTCGAGGGCCGGGCGACACGGTCATGCCCGCACCTCGTACGCGGCCAGATACCGCTTCAGTTCCCCCACGCATTGCTCCATCACCCCGATGTCTTTCGTCACCTTGCCCAAGAGGATCGCCCCCTCGAGCGACGCCACCAGGAACCGCGCGCCGGCCTCCGGATCGCAGGCGGTGGTCACGTGCCCGCGCCGCTTGGCGTCCCTCAACGCCTCGGCCAGCCGTGCGTGCCATGTGGTAAACACCGATGCCAGCCGTTTGCGAAACCCCTCGTGCACGTCCGACAGCTCGGCGGCGAGGTTGCCCATGGCACAGCCCCCGCGGCATTGACGGTCACGCTGTGCCTCGACGATCCGGTCGAGGAAACAGCGGATCTGCGCCAGCGGCGTGGCGTCCGGATCCGCGAAGCACGGCTCGAGCGTGCGCTCGACGAAGCCGGTCACGAGCAGATCGAGGATCGCGTAGCCGAGCTCTTCCTTGCTCCGGAAGTGGTAGTAGAAGTTCCCCTTGCCCACACTGCTGTCGCGCAGGACTTCGTCGAGCGACGTCGCGTGATAGCCGTGGACGTGCATCCGCTTCAGCGCCGCGGTGAGGATCGCCTCCCGGGTGGTCTTGCCATCCCGGGTCTTCCCCGCCTCCCGGGTCTTCCCCGCTGGGTTCGCGATCGGCGTCGACGTATGCGTTGGCGTCATCTGTACCAACCGGTCGGTACAGAAGGTACGCCTCGTAGCACAGCGCGTCAAGTCGACGACGAACACGAGCCGGGAAAAGGCGGTGGGCCTAAAACAGTGGGGTCGCGACCCGAAGCGCAGCCATGACCACGGCCTTCGGATACACCCCCAAGAACACAACGCCGAGAACGCAGAGCAGGACGGACAGAGCCAAGGCCGGCGTGACGGGCACCCGGCTCATCCGGGCCGGCGCCTCGATGTACATGCTCCGCGCGACCAGCAGATAGTAGAAGAGCGCGACCACGGTCAACACGGCCCCGACCAGGACGAGCCAGTAGAGCCCGCGCTCGGCCGCAGCCCAGAAGACGTACAGCTTGGCCCAGAAGCCGGCAACGAACGGGATCCCGCCGAGCGAGAGCAGAAAGAGCAGCATCGAGAGCGCGAGCAGCGGAGAGCGCTGCGCGAGGCCTCGGAAGGCGGACGTCGCCTCCGAGCCCTCGGAGCGCGCGACCGCCTCCACGACCAGAAAGGCTCCCATGTTGCCGAAGACGTACGCGACCAGATAGAAGAGGATCATCGCGGTGCCGGACGCGGACGCCGCGGCCATTCCCACCAGCATGTAGCCGATCTGCGCGATTCCCGAGTAGGCAAGCAGGCGCTTGGTGTTGGTCTGCGGCAGGGCCATCAGGTTGCCGCCCAGCATGGTCACCGTCGCCAGAGCGGCGGCCGCCGGCGCCCAGACGGCGGCGCGGTCGCCGACCCCCTCGAAGTACACGCGGAACAGCGTGACGAAGCCTGCCGCCTTCGGCGCCACGCTCAGCCACGCCACGAAGGGCGCGGGCCCCGCCTCGTACGCGTCGGGTACCCACATGTGGAACGGGAAAGCGGCGATCTTGAACGCGAGCCCCGCGAGCGCGGCAACGAGGCCCAGCGTGAGCAGCGGCGACGCCGGCGCCTTCGCGATGGCGCCCAGCGACGTGCTGCCGGTCGCGCCGTACACGAACGACAGGCCATAGGCGATCACGGCCGAGGATACGGACCCGACGAGGAAGAACTTCAGCGAGGCTTCGACGGCCTCGGGCTCGCGCTTGGCGAAACCGGTCAGCACGTAGAGCGGAATCGACATCAGCTCGAATGCCAGAAACAAGAGGATGAGGTCGCGAGCCGAGGCGAGCACCAGCATCCCGAGCAGCGACGCCAGCAGCAGCAGGTGGTACTCGGTGCTCCGCCGGGCCATCGCACGGTCCGGTGAGCCGAGACCCGACAGCAGGCCGATCGCCGTCGCCGCCAGGAACACGCGCTTGACGAAGATCGCCAGCCCGTCCTGGACGAACATGCCTCCGAGCGCCGATCCCGATGGCGCGAGCGCCAGCGCCGCTGCCGTGAGCACGAACACGCCAGCCGTGGCCAGGATCCCGACCGGACGCCGTCCGAGCACGCCGACGACGAAGACGGCCAGCATGAGCGCGCCGACACCGAGCTCGAGCAGGTACGGCGCCGCGATCATGGCTGCAGGATCCGCGACAGCAACGGCACGGTGGCGGTATCCACGGGGACGAGGGCGACGCCGGGCAAGAATCCAAAGAGCACGAGCACGCCGACGAGGATGACCAGCGCGACCCATTCGGGCCCGCGCGCGTCCTCCAGATGGTGGAAGTGCGGCGACGGCGGGCCCCAGAAGATCTGCTTCGCGACGCGCAAGACGTAGACGGCGGTGAGGAACGTCCCCGCGACCGCCGGCACGAGCCACCAGCGATGGTCCGAGCGCCATGCACCCATGAAGGTCAGGATCTCGGCGACGAAGCCCGAGGTGCCCGGCAGGCCGAGGGACGACAGACCGGCGATGGTGAACGCGGTCGCGATGCCCGGCATCACGCGGCCGAAGCCGCCCATGCGGAAGATCTCACGCGAGTGCGCCTTCTCGTAGACCAGCCCCACGAGCGCGAAGAACAGCCCCGTCATGACTCCGTGGGCGAACATCTGGAAGACCGACCCGTTGAGGCCGGCTTCGGTGAGCGTCGCGGCGCCGAGCATCACGAGCCCCATGTGCGACACCGACGAGTACGCGATGACGTACTTGAGATCGACCTGCGCCATCGCCGACAGCGCGCCGTACACGACGTTGATGCACGCGATACCGCCGACGAGCCACGCCAGCTCCGTCGCACCGCTGGGCAAGAGACCCATGCCGACGCGCACGACACCGTACGCGCCGAGCTTCATCAGCACGCCGGCGTGCAGCATCGAGACCGCGGTCGGCGCGGAGGCGTGGCCGTCGGGGGACCAGGTGTGCAACGGCCAGATGCCGGCGAGGATCCCGAAGCCGACGTAGAACGCGAGGAACACCCAGCGCTGGAGCGCGGGATCGAAGGAGGCGGCCTCGAGGTCGAGGAACGAGAACGACGCGGTGCCGGCCGCCACGTACAGCGCGAAGATGCCGACGAGGATGAAGGCCGAGCCGAAGAGCAGATAGAGCGTCAGCTTCATCGCCGCGTACTCTTTGCTGCCGACGCCCGTCTCTCGATACGCCCAGGCGAAAATGCCGCGCGGGCGAACCTCGCCGCTGGACCCCCAGATGCCGATGAGCAGGTACATCGGGAGCACCGCGAGCTCGTAGAACAGGAAGAAGACGAACATGTCGAGCGAGACGAACACGCCGTACACCCCGGTGACGAGCGCCAGGAGCAGCGCATAGAACTCCTGGCTGCGCGTGGCCACCGTCCACGACGCGAAGACGCCCGCGAAGATGATGATGGACGTGAGCAGCACCATGAGGATGCTGATGCCGTCCACGCCGAGCTCGTAGTTGATGCCGAGTGGCGGGACGAGCGCCAGCTTCTCATAGAACTGAAAGCCCGTGGTGAGCGCGGCGTCGCGGTCGTACGCGGCGTACACCCAGAGCGAGAGCACGGTCGAGATCCCCGTGGTGATGGCGGCGATGAGCCGCACGGCCAGCGGGCTGCGCCGCGCCGTGAACATGATGAGCAGCGCGCCCACGAACGGCATCCACGCGATGAGCGACAGAATGGGCACGCGCACGCGCTATCTCAACTGTGCCCAGACGAGCAGGAGCAGCACCCCCAGCACGACGCCGTAGACGTAGTCCTGAGCGCGCCCCGACTGCAGCCGGCGCAGCCGGTCGCCCGCATGCAACGCGCCGGCACTGAGCGCGTTCAGCACGCCGTCGACGACGTAGCGGTCCACCCAACCGATCACGCGCGACAGCGCGAGCAGCAGCAGCCGGTAGAGCCCGCCGAAGATCGCGTCGAGGAAATAGCGGCGACGCGCCAGGAAATCGATCGGGGCGAGCGCCGCGGCGATCCGCGCCGGGTCGAGCACGCGCGACTGGTAGGCGGCCCATGCCAGCGCGATGCCCGCGAACGCTCCCGCCAGCGACAGCCACGGCAGCCATCCGGGCGCGTCCGCGTGATGGGCGGCGAGCAACGCGCGAAACCCGAGCGCCACCGTCAGCACGGCGAGCGCGCGGCACACGGCATCCATCGCGATCGGAGGGGCCGGGTGCTCGTGATGATCGTGCGCGTGGCCGAAGAACGCGAGGAACACGACGCGGAACATATAGAAGGCCGTGAGGAAGGACGTGGCGATGAGCATGAGGAACGGCACGGTGAGGTGCGCATGGAGTACCGAGGCCAGCACCGCCTCCTTCGAGAAGAAGCCGGGCAGCGGCCACACGCCGGCCAGCGCGAGCGTCGCCACGAGAAAGGCGCCGCCGACCCACGGTCGGGCCACGAACAAGCCGCCCATCCTGAACACGTCGTTGGTGTGGAAGTGGTGGATCACGATGCCGGCGCCGAGGAACAGCAGCGCCTTGAACACGCCGTGAGTGGTGAGGTGCGACAACGCCGCCTCCGGCGCACCCGCGCCGTTGGCGGCCATCATGTAGCCGAGCTGCGAGACCGTCGAGTACGCCAGCACGCGCTTGATGTCCCGCTCGACGCACGCCATGGTTGCCGCGAGCAGCGCGGTGAACGCCCCGACCCAGGCGATCAGCGTGAGCACCGACGGCACCAGCGCGAACAGCGGATACGCCCGCGCCACCATGTAGACGCCCGCCGTTACCATCGTCGCGGCGTGGATCAGCGCCGACACCGGCGTGGGGCCCTCCATCGCATCCGGCAGCCAGATGTGCAACGGGAACTGCGCCGACTTGCCGACGGCGCCGAGGTAGATCAGGAACATGATGGTCGAGAGCCCATCCACGCGGAGGCCGCCGCCCTCGGCCGCCTGAAAGAGCGGCCAGAAGTCGAAGGTGCCCGTCGCCGCCCACAGCATAGCGATGCCGGCGACGAAGCCGAGGTCACCGAGCTTGGTGATCCAGAACGCCTTGACGGCTGCCCGCGCGGCCGACGGTCGGTCGTACCAGTAGCCGATGAGCAGATACGAGCACAGCCCGACCAGCTCCCAGAACACGAACATCTGGAGAAAGCCGGGAGCGAGCACGAGTCCGAGCATCGAGAACGCGAACAACGACTGATAGGCGTAATAGCGACCGAGCGAGGCCGGCGGCTCGTCGGCGAGATACGACCACGAGTAGATCTGGACGAGCAACGAGATGAGGGTCACGAGCACGCACATCTGCATCGCCATGTCGTCGACCCACACGCCCACGGACGCCATGGGCCCGCCGTCGGCCGGCAGCCACGTCCACAGCACCGACGGATTCAGCCCGGGCGCGACGGCAATCGCCTGACGCGACATCGTCGCCGCGGCGACGAGCGCGCCCGCCATGGCGACGATCGACACGGCGCCCGCGGCGCGGCCGCTACGGCGCAGCGGCCGGATCAGGCCGATGGCCAGGAAGCTGAGGAACGGCAGAGCGAGCACGAGCACCGCGAGCTCGGGCGAGCCGAGGCGCACGCTCAGCCCCGTAGCAGATCGAGGTGGTCGGCCTCGATCGTCCGCCGCACGCGGAAGATGACGATGACGATGGCGAGCCCGACGGCGATTTCGGCCACGGTGATCGCGATCGTGAACAGCGTGAAGATCAGCCCCGCGAGATCGCCGTGAAAGCGCGCGAAGGCGACGAGATTGATGTTCACGGCGTTCAGCATCAGCTCGATGCCGAGCAGAATGCCCACGGCGTTTCGCCGCGTCAGCACGCCGAAGAGCCCGATCGCGAAGACAAGGGCGGCGAGCACGAGGTAGGCCGAGAGCGGCACGCCTCAGTCCTCCGTCCGGGCGAAGTACAGGGCGCCGAGCAGCGCCACGACGAGCAGCACGCCGAGGAGCTGGAGCGTGACCGCATATGGCCCGACCAGCGCGCGGCCGAGGTCGCGGAGCTGGTCTGCGGCCGTCGCCGTCCGCGCGACCGCCGGCGCGTGCATCACGAAGCTGACGATGCCGACGAAGACGGCGGCGGCCAGCACCGCGCCGTTGAACACGAAGCGGTTCGTCTGCCGGATCGATTCTCCGACGAGGCGCTCGGTGAGCATGATGGCGAACACGACGATCGTGACGACCCCACCGGCATAGAGGAGCAGCTGCACGGCGAAGAGGAACGGCGACTCCAGCAGCAGGAACACGACGCCGGTGGCCACGAGAGCCGCGGCCAGCCAGAGCACGGCGTGGAAGAGATTCGGCGTGAGCACGACGGCGAGGCTGGAGGCAACCAGGACCACGGCCGCCACCCAGAACCCCAGGATCTCGGCGGTCATTCTGGTTTCGCCGTCGGGGCGCCTTCGGAGGCCTCCGGCGCCCGACGGTCGGGCGAATCCTGCGCGGTGGGCGCCGCGGCCTCCGGCGCCCGACGGTCGGGCGACGTGTGGGCGGCGGCTGGCGCCGCGCCCGCCGCCGCTTTTGGCGCCTTCGGCGGCGCCTGCATGTCGCGCAACCGGTTGCCGGTCGCCCACGACGGCTCGAACTGAAGCCCGAGCGCGTGCAGCCGATCTTTGTCGAGCAGCATCTCGCGGCGGTCCGCGGTCGCGAGGTCGAACGACTTCATCATGATGATCGCGTCGGTCGGGCACACCTGAACGCACAGCTCGCAGAACTCGCAGGCGTACAGCTCGAGCGTGAACGTCTTGGCGAAGTTCCGCTTCTCGCCTTTGAGCATCTCGACCTTGATCACCTGCGGCGGGCAGATGTACTCGCAGAGCCGGCAGCCGATGCAGTTTTCCTCGCCGGTCTCGCGGTCATACGTCAACGCGAGGATGCCGCGGAAGCGGTCGGGATAGACGCGCTTGACCGTCGGATAGCGCACGGTGATCGGCCGCCGCACGAGATTCCGGAGCGTCACCCCCATTGCGCGGCCCACCGCGCGCACGAGCTGACGCGTCTCCGTCACGAAGCCGGCGCGCTCAGGCGCCATGCCCACCCCGGGCGGCGACCCAGAACGCCGTCGCCAGCAGCAGCACGATCGACGCCGGCAGCAGCAGCTTCCACGAGATCGCGAGGATCTGGTCTACGCGGATCCGTACGAAGCTCCAGCGGACCCACGTCACGACCAGGAACACGAGCATGGCCTTCAGGAGGAACCAGAGTGCGCCCACGAGCGCAACGTCGCTGCCGGGTCCGAGCCAGCCGCCGAGGAACAGCAGCGCGCCGAGAAACGAGGTGCCGATCATGTGGGCGTACTCGCCGAGCTGGATCAGCGCGAACTTCATGCCGCTGTACTCCACGCGGAAGCCGGCCACCAGCTCGGATTCGGCCTCGAGGATGTCGAACGGCACGCGGTTCTCGGCCGCCAGCGTGGCCACGAGAAACGCGACGAACGCCAGCTGTCCGATGACGGGATAGAACACGAACCACTTCGGCACCACGCCGAGCCACACGCCCTGCTGCGCGGCGACGATCGCGGACATCTGCAGCGAGCCCGCGAGCAGGACGGGCACGAACGCCGCGAACACGAACGGCAGGTCGTACGAGATGATCTGATTCACCGCGCGCATCGCGGAGAGCAGCGCGTACTTGTTGTTGCTGCCCCAGCCGCCCATGAACAGGCCGACGATCTCGAGCGAGGACACGGCCAGGAAGAACAGCACGCCGATGTTGAGATCCGCCACGCCGAGTCCCGGCGCGAACGGCAGCGTGGCGAAGATCAGGACACAGGGGACCAGGAAGACGATCGGCGCCAGGTTGTAGACCCAGCGGTCGGCCGTGAGCGGCACGACGTCCTCCTTCATCATCAGCTTGATCGCGTCGGCGATGGGCTGCAGCAGCCCGTGGGGCCCCACGTAGTACGGCCCGATCCGCGACTGCATGCGCGCCGCGAACTTGCGCTCGAGCAGCGTGACGTAGGTCACCATGCCGATGACCACGTTGAGCACGATGAAGCCGACGAGCGCGTGATATGCCAGCGGAGGGATCGTCACCGATCGACTTCCCCGAAGACCGGATCGACCGAGCCCATGATGGCGACGACGTCGGCGACCTTCACACCGGGCAGGATGTGCGGCAGCACGGCCAGGTTGGAAAAGGAGGCGCCGCGCCACTTGAGTCGATAGGGCTTCGGCCCGCCGTCAGCGACGAGATAGCAGCCGACCTCGCCGCGCGCGCCCTCGATGCGCGAGTAGCCCTCGCCCTTCGGCACCCGCACCTGCCCGACGGACTTCACGCCGGGCCGCGATGAGATCGGCCCCTCCGGCAGCCCGTCCAGCACCTGGCGAGCGATCTTGATCGACTCGCGGAACTCCGCCATCCGCACGCGGTAGCGCGCGTAGCAGTCGCCCGCCGTCTCGACGGGAATGCGAAAGTCGAAGGCCTCGTACGAGGAGTAGGGCGCGGCGCGACGCAGATCGTGGCTCACGCCGGAGCCGCGGAGCAACGGGCCGCAGACGCCGACCTCCTGCGCCAGCTCGCGCGAGATCACGCCGACGCCCTGCGTGCGCACGAGGAAAAACGCGTTGTCCTCGAGCATCGCTTCATACTCGCGCATGCGCTGCTCGATGAGATCGAGCGTCGCCTTGCATTGCTGGGTCCAGCCCTGCGGCAGGTCGTACCGGGTGCCGCCAGGCTGATGAAAGCCGTACAGCAGGCGGGCGCCCGTCAGTGACTCGAAGAGATCGAGCACCGCCTCGCGTTCGCGGATGCAGTAGAGGAATACCGTCGCGCCGCCGCCGAGCGCGCCGCCCATGTCCATACACCAGGTACCGAGCCACAAGAGGTGCGAGGCGATGCGCTGTAGCTCCGCCACGAGCACGCGCAGCCACTGCGCGCGCGGCGGCACGTCGATCTTGCCGACGAGCTCGACGGCGGACACGTACGCAAGCTCCACCGTCATGGCGGCGACGTAATCGGTCTTGGAGGCGATCGTCGGGTACTGCACGTACGTCAGCGTCTCGCCGAGCTTCTCGTGGCACCGATGCAGATAGCCGATCACGGCGTCGACGCCGACCACGGTCTCGCCCTCGAGCGTGAGGATGGCGCGGAAGACGCCGTGGGCGGATGGGTGCTGCGGCCCCATGTTCATCGTGAGGCGCTCGCTGCCCCCGTAGCCGATTTCGACCGTGGTCATGGTATTTGCCGTCGGGGCGCCTTCGGCGGCCTCCGGCGCCCGACGGTCGGCGAAAAACAATTCCGCTCACTCATTTCATGGGCGAGACCGTCGTCGGGATGAGCACGGTGGACTGCATGCTCATGAGCAGCGGCAGCGCCTTGCCGAGGAACGCCTGCCAGTCGGGATCACCGAGCGCCTTCGCCCGCGCGGCGGCCCGCTCGTTGAGATCCTTGTAGACCCAAAGGTGCACGGCCTCGTTGAGCTGCCCCGCTTCCGTCTGCCAGTAGCACACGTTGCGCGAATACTTTTCGCGGCTCGGGAGCACGCCCTTGGCGAGATTCAGCCACTCGCCGAGCCGGCCGACCTGCGCGCGATACCAGCGCAGCTCGTAGATGTTCCCGCTGTCCGTCGGCGGCTTGAACGGCGTGACCGCGGACAGGATCTTGTTCTCCTGAGCGAGCAGCAGCGGCCGGATCTGAGGCACGTAGCCTTTCGTCCACTCGTCGTTCTTGGCGAGCTCGCCGCGCAGACGATCGCGCTCGTTGAGGTCGGGATAGCTCCACAGATGCACGTACTGATTGAGCATGCCGAACTCGGTCGTCCAGCCGCCCTCGAACTTGCCGTACTTGTCGCCACGGATCTTGCGACCGACCTCGGCGTTCAGCTTGAGGTACTCGGGCTGCTTGCCGGGCTGGAGCGTGTAGGTGCGCAGCTCGTAGATCATGATGCGGCTCCTCTCGTCAGCGATACGGTGCGTGTGGCGTGTCGACGGCGTAGTCCTTGCGCAGCGGATGCCCCTCCCAGTCCTCGCTCAGGAGAATGCGGCGATGGTCGGGATGTCCCTCGAAGCGGACTCCGAACATGTCCCAGCACTCACGCTCCATCCAGTCGGCGCCGCGCCAGACGCCGGTGAGCGTGGCGCAGATCTCGGCGCCCGCTGCGAGCCGTGTGCGGAGCATGACCGCGACGCCCGCCTGGAGATTTTCGACGCGGCAGAGGATCTCCATCCCCTGGTCTTTCCAGTCGACGGCGGTGAGAAAGGAGAAGTAGTGGCAGCCGAGGCTCGCGCGCGTGAAACGTGCGGCCGCCTGCCACTGCTCGGGCGCAACCGAGACGGATACGAGCGCGCCGTCCACAACCGGCTCGACGGCGAACTGCTCGCGGAGACGCGTGGAGGCGTCGGCGGCGGTCAGCGGCGTCACTTCGTGTCGGCGGCCGCGGGGAGGCGCTCGCCCGTCTGTTGGAAGTGCGCCACCTGCTCCTGGAGCTTCAGCAGTCCGTACATCAGCGAATCGGGTGTGGGCGGGCAGCCGGGGACGTAGACGTCGACCGGCACGACGCGGTCGACGCCCTTGACCACATGATAGCCATGACGGAACGGGCCGCCCGAGTTCGCACATGAGCCCATCGAAACGACCCACTTCGGATCCGGCATCTGGTCGTAGATCCGCTTGAGCATCGGCGCCATCTTGATCGTCACGGTGCCCGACACGATCATGAGATCCGAGTGACGCGGCGATGCCCATGGGACCATCCCGAAGCGCTCCACGTCGAACCGTGATGCGAACGTGGCCATCATCTCGATGGCGCAGCAGGCGAGCCCGAAGGTGACCGGCCAGATCGACGACTTTCGCGCCCAGTTGAAGATCTTGTCGGTGCTGGTGGTGACGATCCAGCCACCCGGCATGTGATGGATGGCGTCGGCGATCGAGGTCAGCGCGTTCGAGGTCTTGTCGTCGTCGGCGCGATGCTGGCGGAACTTCTCGAATTCCTGCAGGTCCTTGAACTCTGTCCACACCGGCGGCGGAATCTGTGGACCCGGCGGCTTTACTTCCACTCCAATACCCCCTCGCGATACGCGTACAGCCAACCCAGCGCAATGATGCCGACGAAGCCCGCCATGCCCCAGAACGCTGAGAGCCCGAGGGGTTCGAGCACCAGCAGCCACGGCACCAGGAAAACGGCCAGCGCGTCGAACACGATGAAGACGAGAGCCACGAGGTAGAAGCCGACCGGAAACCGGACCCATGCCGGGCCGAACGGCTCGGCACCGCACTCGTAGTTCATCAGCTTCACGATGTCCGGCCGACTCGGCCGCAACAGCCTGGCGGCCGCCAGAGAGCCCACGCCGAACGCGACGATGAGCACCCCGAAGATCGCCACCGGGACATACCCCGACACCCGTCTCCTCCTGTGGGAAATCGCTCCGGAAGCCGAGTATATAGCACGCGTGGTTAGACCGGAAGTCGACGCCCCATTCCTGGCAGCCGGCTGCGCAACGCCGGCGTCCGTTGCGCCTCAAAATCGGGTTTTCGGCGCGGCACGCGCGTTGCGTTAATCTGGGGCATGAGTCCTGGAGGCCATCTCGTTACCACCGCCGTCGCGTGCGCCGGCGCCGCGGCGCTCACGGGCGACTGGACGGCCACGGCTGCCCTCGCGGCCGGTGGGTTTTTGATCGATGTCGATCACGCCGTCGACTACGTTCTCTTCGAGCGCAACCGCAAGCTGACGCCCGACGCGTTCCTGCGCCACTACCTCGAGGGTCGCGTGCGCCGCTCCGTGCTCGTGCTGCACTCGTACGAGCTGTTCGTTCTGCTCGGGCTGATCGCCTGGTGGACGGGATCGCTCTGGCTCTGGGCGTATCTGTGGGGCGCGACGCTGCACCTGACGCTCGACTTGAGCTTCAACGGCGAGCTCACCCCGCGTTCGATCGTGGCGTTCTACAGTTTCGGTTATCGGCTCGCCCACCGCTTCGACGCCAGACGGCTGCTGGGAGAACCAAGTCTCGAGCCGGCCCCATCGAGCTTCTGGACGGCGTTCTTCACCGGCGTGCATCTGGCGGGCGCATCGAACAGCCCGTGGCTCGTCCGCGCTTGGCGGCCTTCGAAGCCTTCGTGATAGACTCGCGCTGCAAATGCGCGTCCTGGTCGTCGAAGATGAGACCGACCTGGGCGAAGTCTTTCGCGATTTCCTGAACGAGCTCGGTCACCAACCCGTACTCGTGCGGAGCGCGGAAGCCGCGCTCGGCAAGCTACAGTCCGAGCGGCCCGACGCGATCATCCTCGACATTCACCTGCCCGGCATGAGTGGCCTCGACTTCCTGCAGCTGCGTCCCGTCCGCGAAGCCGGGCTGCCGATCGTCGCGGTGTCGGGGGTGGCCACCGAAAGCCAGGCGCGCGAGTGCCTGCGGCTGGGCGCGCTCGACTTCGTCGGCAAACCCGTACCCCTCGACCGCCTGCACGACGTCCTGACCTTTCTCGAGCCCCACGCGATGAACCGTCTGCGGGATGACCAGGCGCGGCGTGCCGACCGCCGCCAGTCGCCGCGCGTCCGCCTGCAGCTGCCGGTCACGCTGCACGAATACCGCGGCGCGTCGTGGAGCGGGACGTGTATGGAGCTGTCGGTGACGGGGATGAAGGTCAGGACCGAGGCGCCGCTCACGCGGGGGGTGGCCATCAAATGCTCGTTCAGGCCGCCGGACGAGGGTGCCGCGGTCGACGTGATCTCGCTGGTGCTGCGCACCGACTCCGATGGAGCCGCGCTGTCCTTCGTCAATCTCCCCGGGCACGAGGCGCGTCGTCTGGGCGAGATCGTCCGCCGTCTCAACGTCTAGCGTTCGCGCTTGGAAATCCCTTCACCATTCTCGGGACGCCCTTGCCCTGACTACCCCGGGCCGCGATTCGCCGCGTTTCGTCGGGCGAGGCAAGCACGCGAGATCATCGCGAGTTGCATCGGTCGGGTCTGGCAGCGTAAATGCTACTTCGTCGCTGTCTGGAGGCGGTGTATGCGGTTTTTCCGATCGGAAGTCGAGATGGCGCTGAAGATCGTCGGGATCGCCGCCCTGATTACCCTGATCGTGCTTCCCGTGGCGTGGGGCTACGAGCAGCGTCAGCAGGCGCGGACCTGGCAGAACGTCGCGTGCGCGTATCGGATCAAGGAAGTGGCCCGGCAGACGCCGATGATCGCCAACGTGGAGTACCGGCGCGACGCGTGCGTCGCGCTGGCCCGGTTGGGTCTGGAGCTCGCGCTGCCGCGCTAGCCTGCCACCGACTGCGACGTCACGAGCGCTCGTATGCCCTCGAGGTCGCCGGCAGCCGCGCGTGCGGCGGCCGCCGTCGCGAGCGTCGCCGCGCGCGCCTCGCCGTCCGGGCCCGCAAGCACGTCGGTGCGGAATCGCTCGACGAGAGCCGTGACGATCACGGCGTCGTGGCCACGCCGCGCCTCGGCCTCACCGACGTCCCGCGCAAGCGCCAATCCCGTGTCGAATAGGCTCGCCAGACGTCGGCGCACGTCGCCATAGCCTTTGACCAGTCGCGCCAGCTGCGCGACCTCTCGCGCCGGCGCATCGCCCCACGCGAGCGCCCGCTGCACCGCCGCCAGCCAGCGCTCGATACGCTCGTCTTCCATTCGCGCCCGCCACGAGACCGGGCGTAAGATCCGCAGCCGAGCCAGAAGCCAGACCCGCACGTAGCCCGCGATGGTCGTGGTCCGCACGTGCTGGCCAAGCGTCGGCCGGCCGTGAGGCCAGCGCCGCTGCGCCCACCGAGCGAATGGGGCCACGAGACGGTGCGGCAGGATGCCCCAGATCTCGTCGAGATCGGGCTTCAGATAGTCGGTCACCTCGATCACCGCGTCGCCTGCACGCGCCTCCGCGCGGATGCGCGCGAAGCGCGCCGCACGGGTCTTGGCCTGCGCCACGCGGATCGCGTCCTCGTACGTCATCCACGTAGCGAGGTGGCGCGCCACGATTGCGGCCACGCCCTCGTGCTCGACGAACGGGCGCAGCCGCGAGAGGTAGCGGCGCGCGTATCGGATGTCCTGATAGTCGAGCAGGCGCGGCAGCGCGTGGTCGACCACGGCGCGGACCGACGGCGGCATCGAGGCGACGGTGGTGGACAATTCGTCGGGGGGCCTCTGCGGCTTCCCCCAGACCATTGGACCTGGGGACCCGTTCCGCTCCCCCCGAACCTCCTCGTTCGCGCTGGTGTCAGCGGCCGAAACGTTCGCACGTTGATCGGAGGTGCGGGCGAGGTGAAGGCCGAGGTCGAAGCCGGCGAGGTTCGCGGCGACGGCGACGCCACGCGACTCGATGGCCTTCCGAAACGCCGCCGCCCCGACGCCGAGCGCGCCGCTGCCGGCCAGAGCGCCGAGCAGGACCGCATTCACCTCGGTGCCGCGCTCGCGCGCGACGGCCAGCGCATCGAACGCGATGAGGCGCCGGGCCGTCGCGCGCGCCAGCGTGTCCAGACGGTCGCGCGGATAGATGCCACGGCCGGACGCCGTCTTCTCATGAATCGTGTAGAGCCGATGCGTGCTGCACACCACCGTGGTGCGCGTCGGCGACACAAACCCCGCCTCGATCATCCGGGCGACTTCGAGATACTCCGGCGCGAGGAGCACGTCGAGCGCGCCCGGCACCGGGTAGAGCGAGAACGCCGGATCTTCGGTCGCACCACGATCCGTGAGCAGCTCCACGTAATAGGTGGTCGAGCCCGTCCGCTGCGCGACGCCCGGGATGGACGTGCCGTGCACACGAAAACCGTCGAGCGCTGCCGCCTCGACGATCCATTCCGACAACACGCCGCCGCCTTGTCCACCGACGGCAGGGATCAACAGCGAAAGCATGCCCGCCGCGCCGGGCGTCTCCACGGTCAGGCGGTGGCGAGTGCGCCGATGACGGTCCGCCGCACCCGGTCGACGAACCGCGTCCACCGTCCAGGATTCGCCACCACACGCACGCGGTAGAAGGACGGGCACAGTACGGCGGCGTGCGCGACATCGCCGCACACGCCACAGCCCACGCACGTGTCGTCGACGTGCGCGATGGGGTCCTCGCGCAGCGGATCCGGACTCTCGCGCAGCGTCAGCGACGGGCAGCCGTTGAACCGCATGCACGAGTGATCGCCGGTGCACACATCGGGATCGACGCCGAAGCGCGGTTGCACCACCGTGGCCCCCGCCGCGAGCCGCTTGCGGTTCAGCGGGCGAAGACGTCGCTGGCGCTCGAGCTGACACTCGCCGCGGGCGATGACGACCTTGAGCCCCTTGGCGCGCGTGGTCAGCGCATCGCGCAGCGTGCCGATCATCTTCGCGATGTCGTAGGAGTCGACGGTGCGGATCCACGACACGCCGAGGCCGCGCAGCGCCTGCGGGATCGTCATCCCCGTCGGTTCCTTGCGCGCGTTGGTGCCCGTCGACGGATTGTGGTGCTGGCCCGTCGCCGACGTGTAGAAGTTGTCGAGGATCACGAGCACGGAATCCTGACGGTTGTACATCGCGTTGGCCACGCCGTTGGTGAGGCCGTTGTGCCAGAAGCCGCCGTCCCCCATCACCGAGATCACGCGTTTGTCGAAAAGTGGCGCCACCGCGCTCGACGACGCGAGCCCCATGCCGTAGCCGAGCACCGAGTTGCCGACGTTGAACGGCGCCTGTGTCGAGAACGTGTGGCAGCCGATGTCGGCGGCCACGTGGGTGTCGCCGACCGAGGGATCGTGAGTCCGCAAGATCTTCATCGCGCTGAAGACCGGCCGCTCCGGACAGCCGGTGCAGAACGACGGCGGTCGCTTGGAGACTGGCTCGGGCAGCGCGGCCCGCACCGTGTCGCGATGCGCGGTCAGCGCGGCGTAGCGGGCCTCGATGGCCGTCGTCGAGGCTGCGGTCGGGCGCGCGGTGACGAGGAACCGGCAAAGGCCGCCGATCACGAGCGCCGGCACGTATTCGCCGTGCGGCGAGAAGAACTCCTTGCCGCCGATCTCGACGTCGAGCTTCGCCTCGTGCGCCAGCGCCTTCAGCTCGCGCTCGATGTAGTTCGGCATGCCTTCCTCGACCACGAGCACATGTGTCTTGCCGCGCAGAAACTCGAGCAGCTCCTCCGGCACCAGCGGATGGATCGCGTTGAGGATGAGCAGCGGCACCGCGGAGCGGCCGCGCACGTCGGCGAGGCCGAGCAGATGCAGGCCCCGGACCGTCGTATTCCACAGACCGCCCTGCATGACGATCCCGAGGTGCGAGTCCGTACCCGGGCGATGCTCGTTGAGGCCGCGCTCCAGGATGTAGCGCCGCGCGGCGGGCAGCCGGTGCTCGAACTTCTTGGCCTCCATCGCGTACGTGAACGGCGGCAGGTTGATCCGCTCCAGACTGAAGGACGGCCGCGCCAGCGGCGACTGCATGCTGATCGCCGGCCGCACGTTGTCGCGGCATGCCAGCGTGCCACGCATGTGACAGGCACGGATCCGGATCGAGAAGAGCACGGGCTCGTTGCAGGCCTCCGACAGACCGAAGCCTTCTTCGACGAACCGCGCGAACGACTGCAGGGTGTTCCGCGGATCGAGCAGCGGCAGCGACGACTTCAGCGCCGCGGAGTGCGTGCGCTCCTGCAGGATCGAGGCGCCCTCGCCGTAATCCTCGCCGATGACGACGAGGGCGCCGCCGAGCACGCCGGCGGACGCCACGTGGGAGAGCGCATCGGACGCGACGTTGGTGCCGACCACGGACTTCCAGGTGACGGCGCCACGCATCGGATAGTTGATCGAGGCCCCGAGCAGCGCCGCAGCCGCCGCCTCGCTGCCCGACAACTCGTAGTAAATCCCGAGCGGCTTGAGCAGCGTCTCGTTGGCGTCGGCGAGCACGTCGAGCAGGTGCGAGATCGGCGCACCCGGATAGCCGCCGACGTAGCTGATGCCGGATTGCAGCAAGGCCTTCGTGATGGCGAGGATGCCCTCACCGCGCAGCACCTGTCCCTGTCCGTAGCCGAGCTGTTTGACGTCTTCGGCGAACGAGCGCTCGGCCATGCCTCAGCTGCCCGATGCCTGGGACGGACGGTCGCGACGACGGTGGTCGGTCATGTGTTTTCGCTCCTCGTTCCAGATCGCGTAACACCGCGGATGGAAGAGGATCGTGAGGGTACCACTGAAATCGAGCTCGTATTCGGTCGCGGTGCTGATGACTTCGCCGCACGACGAACAGGGCTTCGCCATGCTGGGCCCCGCCCAGAGCTTCAGAGGATCATCACTGGGGAGTCGGCCGGATGCGAGCATTCCCCGCACCCGTTCACGGACCTGTGCGTCGTCCAAGCGCTCTCCCCCACCGGCTGCCGTTGACGCCGCCCGACGCGGGCATCCAATCGGGAGCCCAAGTGTAGGGGACCCCCCGGGGGTCGTCAAGGCGGCGTCAATAGACGGTATCGGGCAGGACGGGGCGTGAAATGACCGCGGTTTGCGGGGAGGCCTCGACGATCTGCGCAGCGAACGGCAGATGGTTGGGACTGTCTGAAGAAATGGGCATTGTATGGCGGAGCAAGAGCTGTCATCGTTTGGCCTGGCGCGATCGCGTGCTCTACGACTGGCTCCTTGGCATCGGCCTGACGCCGGCGAAGAGTCTCACGCTCGGCGTGCTATTGGTTCCGGACGCTTATTTTGTAGACTTCTTCCGCGGGTGTATCGATGGCGACGGATCAATCCTCGCGTACACGGACCGCTATCATGGAAGGAAGAACGAACGTTACATCTACGATCGTCTCTGCGAGTCGATCGTCTCTGCGAGACGACAATTCATCGATGTACTACCCGGCAAATGTTCCTTGCCTCGGGCGAAAGCGAATCACGGCTGAGAAGTTTCTCGCTCCGCTCGGTCGATCGCCCTTCCGACCGGTCGGACGCCCACGCATCGGATGGATCTACGAATCGTCCGGTATCCGAGAAGGCATGGCGGCGTGGTTTCCTTCGGGTTTCGCCACACGTATGCTTGTCGCCGGGGGCGTGTTGGAACTGGCAGACAATGGGGCCTCAAAAGCCCTTGCCCGCAAGGGCGTAGGGGTTCAAATCCCCTCGCCCCCACCATTACCTTCCTTGACACGGGCGTCGCGAGACTTGTACCGTGAGGCCTCGCGTGGGGCTGTAGCTCAGTTGGGAGAGCACAAGGCTGGCAGTCTTGGGGTCAGGGGTTCGAATCCCCTCAGCTCCACCATTCTTCAAGCGTCCAATGGGCGCATCCGACGCGAAATTTTCTGACGTAGGACGGCGAGGACGCCGCCGACGCCCGCGAGACGCAAGGCGAACGCCCCGATATCCCGGGCCACGCCATACTCCTTCTCGGCGAGGAAATATCGAAGCTCGTAGTACAACGTGCGCGCGAGCTGCGCCCGCATGTCTGCATCGAGCACCCGGTGACACGCGGCGAGAAATCGTCGCGCGAGCGATCTGTCTCTGAGAATCGGCGCGAACGCGAAGAAGTTGTCGACCACGAGCGCACGACTGCAGACGGCACGCTCGTCGGCGGTCATCGTCCACGCCTGACCGGTGACGCTGGCAATCGCCTCGAGATCGTTGATCGCATAGTCCCAGAGCCCTTTGCGGGCCATGATGCACATACGCTGAAGCAGCGCCGCTCGCCGCTGTTGTGGGGTCAGCGTGGCCTTGCGCTCGTCGCCCGGTAGGTAGCGGTCCAGCGGCAAGGTGGCGTAGTACTTGCGTGAGAAAATCTGATCGTACTTGGCCCACTCGCGCTTGCGATCGGCGCTCGCGTGTTGCGTGGTGAGCCCGCCGCGGATCCCTTCGTGGTTTCGACGGAGGAACGTTGGACGCTGGATGCGTGCGGCGCGATAGCGATGCGCGAGGCGTAGCATCATCTCGTAGTCCTGCGAGCGCATGAGCGTCTCGTCGAAGGGCCCCACTTCCCGATAGCATCGCGTCCGAGCGAGGATGCCCTGCATCGTGAAGAAGCAGCCCTCCAGGAGCCGTACGAACACCGCCTCGTCCGCCACGGGGATCAGCGTGGTCTCGCGAAGAACGCGCAGCGGCGCGCCGGCTTCGCCGGCTGCCTCGACGAGTGGACTGTACGTGAAGCCGACGTCCGGTCTCGCGGTCAGCACGTCGAGGTGCGCCTCGATGGCGTGGGGCAGCGCGACGTCGTCATCGTCGAAAATCCAGAGGTAATCGCCGCGGACCCGGGGCATGGCGACGTTCAGGGCCGCCGACTTTCCGCCGTTGTCCTTGCGCACGTACTCGACGCGGTCGCCGAACCGGGCGACGACGCCGGCCGTGTCATCGACCGAACCGTCATCTACGATGACGACCTGAGAGGGCGGGACCGTTTGTGCGAGCACGCTTTCGAGGCTCTGAGCGAGAAAGGGGGCACGGTTGAACGTCGGAATGACGACCGATACCGCGTTCCCCGGCATCCGCTCTTTCCTGTTCCGTTTTACCGGCGACGGCTACGGACGGCGCGCATTCTCGATGCGCCGCGACGCACGGAACGTCACCAACACCGGAGGAGCGCTCCGGCCAGGTTTCGCCACGCGGTGGCGACCGCGGGCGTGTGGAGGACGGAGCGCGCCGCGGCGGAGACGGCGCGACGCCGATTCCCTTCACGTCGGTAGTACACGGCATTCTGCGAGTGGGCGAACGCGAGCTTTCGATGCAACTCCCGTCGATATGGTGCATAGCGGTCGTCTTCGAGCAGCATCGTGTATGCCCGAATCGTCCAATCCTCGGGGGGCTCGGCTTCGTGCATCAAGCTTTGCGGCCGCTGGCGATACAGAGCCACCGCCTGCGGAACGAAAAAGAAATCTGCCTCGCGAGCCGCCCGAATCCACAGGTGCAGGTCCTCGGCCTTCCGAAGGCGCGCCTCGAACCCGTCGAGACGCGCCAGCAGGTCACGGGTGACGAGTGCCGCGCCGGTCCACGTCAGTGGTGTGCGAACGAACTGGGCCACGGGCCGGCGGAGCCGGATGGCCCGACCGGTCGCGTATGCGTCAGCGAGGACCACGCTCGACCATTCGGCGTGCTGGAAGAAGCTGGAGGTGCTCGGCGCGCTGCCGCTCCGCCAGATTCGAAGGTCGCCGCCAACCCACTCCGCCGACGGCTCGGTCTCGACCACGCGCCAGCGCGCCTGCAGACCACCCGGCAGCCACACATCATCGGAATCGAGAAAGCCGACCCACCGCCCGCGCGACGCACGAATGCCGACGTTCCGGGCCGCTGCGGGGCCGCGGACGCCTTCGTTGGAAAGAATTCGAACGCGCGAGTCTCCGCGCGCCCATTTGCGGAGTTCTTCGAGCGTTTCGCCGTCTGAGGTGTGGTCGTCGACGACGATGACTTCGAGCTCTTCGACCGAGCTCTTCTGATCGAGCACCGAATTGATGGCCTCGGAGAGCAGGGTGCCGACGTTGTGGCACGGAATGACGACGCTGAGGTCACAGCCGGTCATGCTTCGACCACCATACGGCACGCCCGTCCGTCGCTCAACGTCTCAGTCGCCTCCTGCCGGAGTCGTCGCACGGCGACCGCGGACGTCGGTGACGTCCGCCCTCTTCACCCACCGAGATAAAGCCGCTTGACCTCCGGATCGGCCAGCAGCCGCTGGCCCGGTCCTTCGAAGCGGTTCTTGCCGAGCTCGAGCACGTAGCCGCGATCGGCGATCGCGAGCGCGCGCGTCGCATTCTGCTCCACCACCATCAGCGTGAACCCGCCGTGCCGCATCCCCACGAGCTTGTCGAAGATCAGCGTCACGAACTTCGGTGACAACCCGAGCGACGGCTCGTCGAGCAGGATCAGCCGCGGCGAGGTCATGAGCGCGCGGGCAATGGCCACCATCTGTTGCTCACCGCCGGACATCGTGCCCGCCTTCTGCCGGCGACGCTCGCCGAGGATCGGAAACAGCGCGTACACCCGCTCGAGCGCTGCCGACACGCGGCCGGGATCGCGTTCGGTGTAGGCGCCCATCTCGAGGTTCTCCAGCACGGTCATCTGCGGAAACACGATGCGCCCCTGCGGCACGTAGGCGAGCCCGCGCCGAAGCACGAGATCGGGGCGCAGGCCGGTGATCTCCTCGCCCTTGAAGATCACGTGTCCCTGGCGCGGACGAAGGAAGCCGACGATCGTCTTGAACGCTGTCGACTTGCCCGCGCCATTGGGGCCGATGATGCTCACGATCTCACCGGCTCGCACCTCGAGCGAGACGTCGTGCAGGATGTCGATCGTGCCGTAGCCGGCGGTGAGCCCGTGCGCGACCAGCAACGGCGCCTGCGTCACGCGCGCGCCTCGCAGATATAGAGCACGTGCGGATACGGCAAGAGATCCACCATCAGATGACGGCGCACACCGAAGCCCGCGCGGTCCAGCGCCGCCGTGAGCTCGTCGGCACTCCAGTAGTGCACGGGCGTGCGCGGCGACATCAGGCGATCGAGCGCCCACGTGAACCAGCGCTTGGGCGCCGGGCGTGTGTCGACGTCCTTGACGAGGAGACGACCGCCGGGCGCCAGGCAGCGCCGCAGCTGCGCGAGCAACGGCGGCACGGTCGCCGGCGGCACGTGATGCACGATGTCGAGCATGTAGGCGGCGGCGACCTCGCTGTCACCCTTGAAGTCCCGCGCGTCGCCCTGCTCGTAGGCCACGTTGTCGAGGCCGAGCCGATGCGCGGCGCGCCGGGCCATCGCGATGCGCCGCGCATTCAGATCGAGCCCGCGCACGAAGCGGCTCGGCGCGGTGGCCGCATAGTAGAGCGAGAACAGGCCGAAGCCGCAGCCGATGTCGAGCACGGCGCCCGATGCCGGCAGGTACTGGCCGATCTCCTCGAGGAAGCGCTGACGCAGCACCAGGAAGCGCGCCCAACAATAGGCGCGTACCACCGGGTCGTCGTACGCCCGGACGACGCTACGAATCGTCGCGTTTGACATAGATCCTGTAGCCCGCGCCGCTCACCGCCGGCTGGTATCGCTGGCGCAGCCGCTCGGCCAGAGCCGCGAAGCGCTCGACGCGATCGTATCCGCCGGCCGGCCAGCCGCGCTCGAACAGCACGATCATCCGCGGCGGCCGCGCGTCGAGCCCGCGGATGAGCTCCGCGCGCAGCGCCTGCACGACCGCGCTGCTCTCGTCGTGAAAGAAATGGAAATCGTAGAGAAACCGCGTGGGCTCGCGCACGCCCAGGCGAAACAGCGCGTGGATGCCGCCTTCCGTCGTGTCGAGCACCTGCACGGTATCGCCCGGGTGCAGCCGCGACCGAAGATCCGCCTCGACGGCGCGCACGGTCGCGTGACGGGCCCACCAGAATTCGGCGGGCGACGCCTCGAGCCCCTTCGCGCCGAGCAGCACGAGCGAGGCCACGAGCGCGGCCGCAAGCGCGCCGGCCACGAGCCGGCGGCGGGTGGCGAGCGCGGTTGGCAGCTCGGCCGCCACCAGGACCGCCGCGAAGGCGGCGAGCGGATAGAGGTGGTACTCCCAGCCCTTGCCCTGAGCGACGTAGTGAACGACGCCGTAGCCGACACCGAGAGCGGCGACGAGATGGCGCCCGCGCACGTGGCGGCGCACGACGACGCTGAGCAGCGACACCGTGACGCCGACGGCGATCGGAACCCACGCGTGCCACCGATAGATGTCCCACGGAGCGGTGCGCCCCAGGCGGGAGTAGAGCGGGAGCAGGTAGCCGCTGACGATCTCGTACCAGGCGCCGAGGCCGCCGCAGGCGGCCAGCCAGGCGAGCACCGCGACCGGCGCCGCCGCCGCGCTCGCCACGAACACGGCCATGGCCCCGGCGGCGATCGGCACGCCGCATCCGCGCGCGGCGGCAATGCCGACAACCGCGCCGAGCGCGCCAATGAAGACGGCCACGTGTGGCTTCACCGTGAGGCCGGCGCCGAGCGCGGCGCCCGACCACGCCAGCGTAGCCAGCCGGCCGCCCTCCAGCCATCGCACGACACCGAGCGCGCCGAGCAGCAGGAACAGGCAGACGAGGAAATCGCGCTGCCCCGCCTGCCACGCGCCACCGGCAAGGTGATACGTCGCAAAGAGCACGGCGCCGGCGGCAGAGGCGAGCGCGCCCCATGGCGCAGCGAACGCGGCGATGGCGCCGGCGGTGAGAGCGAGCCACACGAGGTCGACCAGGCGCCACGCCAGGTCGCCACCGCCCAGCGTGCGTAGCACGGCGAGGTGGATCAGATACGTCCCGGGCTGATTCATGTCGAAGAGGTCGCGGTACGGCACGGCGCCCTCGCCGATGCGCCACGCGGCGTAGTGCATGAGCGCGACGTCGTGGATGAGTGGCCACGCCAGCGAGCGCCACGTGAGCAGCGCGGCCAGCGCGCCGAAGCCCGCGACGACGAGCGCGCTAACGGCCGAAATACGCCTCGATGACCCGCTCATCGCTCTGAATCTCGCCCGGTGGCCCCTCGGCGATCTTCTCACCGTGATCGAGCACGAACACCGTCTCACAGAGTCCCATGACGACCTTCATGTCGTGCTCGACGAGCACGACCGTCTTGCCCGCGTCGCGCAGACGGGCCACGGCGTCCAGCAGGTCGTTGAGCAGCGTGCGGTTGACGCCGGCCGCCGGCTCGTCGAGCAGGATCAGCGTGGGATCCGTCATGAGCATGCGCACGAACTCCACGAGCTTCTGCTGACCGTAGGACAGGTTGCCCGCGTACTCGCCCGCCAGCGCGCCGAGTCGCACGAAGTCGAGCAGCTCGCGCCCGCGGCGCTCGGCGTCGGCCCGCGCGCCGCGCGTCACCACGAGCAGATTTTCGAGCGCCGTGAGCTCGGGAAACACGCGGATGACCTGAAACGTGCGGCCGATCCCGCGGCGCGCGATCTGCCAGGGCTTGAGACCGTCGATGCGCTCGCCGCGAACGCTGACGCGGCCGGCATCGAGCCGCTCGATGCCGGTGATGCAGTTGAACAGCGTGGTCTTGCCGGAGCCGTTGGGACCGATGAGGCCGTAGATGCGTCCGGCCTCCAGGGCCAGCGAGACATCGCTCACGGCCGCCACCCCTCCGAAGCTCTTGCGGACGCCCTCGACGGCCAGCACGGGCGGCACGGCCTAGCTCCCCGCCCGCTTCGCGTACAGCCGATGCCCCTCGCGCGTGACGACCACGTCGTAGCGGCGCGCGAGCAGCTCGGCGAGCGCGGGAAAGTGCCGGATGCGGTCGTAATCGCCGGAGGGCCAGCCGCGCATGAGCACGACGAAGCGCGGCGGCCGCGCCTCGAGCGCGGTGATGAACTCGGCGCGCATCGCGCGCACGACCGGCCGCTCAGCCTCGTGAAAGAACAGCACGTCATAGAGAAAACGCGTCGGCTGCCGCACGTGCAGCCGCAGGAGCGCCTGCAGTCCGCCGTCGGCGATGTCGAGCACCTGCACCGTATCGCCCGGTGCCAAACCGCGCTTGAGATCCTCGACGAGGACGCGCACGCGGCGCTCCTTGTCCCAGATCCATGGCGTGTCGGAAGCCTCGAGCCCTTTCGAGGCCAACAAGATCAGCGTCGCCGCGAGTGCCACGGCGCACGTCACGGGCAGCCACGCGCGCCCCACGCTCCACGCCGACGCCAGCGCGGAGAACGCGAGCAGGCAGAGGAAGGTCGCGAGCGGATAGAGGTGGTACTCCGAGCCCTTTGCCTGCCCGACGTAGTGCACGATGCCGTAGGCGATGCCGATGCCCGCGATCAGGTGCCGCGCATCCGCGCGGCGGGCCACGACCGCCGCCACGAGCGCACCGACGGCGGCGAGCCCGAGCGGAATCCAGCCGAGCCACCGATGGCCAAGCCAGGGCGCCGAGCGACCGAGATGACCGTAGACCGGAAGCGCGTAGCCGAAGACGATGTCGGCCCATGCGCGCAGCCCGCCCGCGAGCGCGAGCCAGAGTCCGAGTGCGATGGGGACCGCCGCCGCGCCCGCGACGTACGCTGCGACCGCGCGCAAGCCGCCGCCGACGATCTCGCCGCGGCGTATGACAGCGACGAGGAGGACCACGCCTAGCGCGCCCGCGAAAAGGACGGCGTACGGCTTGAGCCCGACGGCCGCGCCGAGCGCGAGGCCGGCGCCGGCGAGGCTCAGCGCACCGCTGCGTCGCTCGAGCCACCGCACGACACCGAGCGCGCCGACCACGAGAAAGACGCACAGCAGATAGTCACGCTGGCCCGCCTGCCACGCGCCACCCGCGAGGTGATACGCCGCGAACGCCAGCGCCGCGCCGGCCGCGGCGAGCGCGCCCCAGCGCGCCGCGAGCAACGCGATGGCACCGGCGGTGAGCGCCAGCCACGCGAGGTCGAACGCCCGCCAGGCGCCGTCGCCCGCGCCGAGCGAGCGCAGCAGCGCGAGGTGCAGCACGTACACGCCCGGCTGGTTGATGTCGTACAGGTCACGGTACGGCACGTCGCCCTCGCCGATGCGCCACGCGATGTAGTGCATGACGGGCGCGTCCTGGATGAGCGGCCACGGCAGCGACAGCACGACGAGCACCGCGACGAGCAGAGCGAAGCCCGCGACCACGATGGCGCCGGCGAGCGTCGGCACGCGCATCAGATCGTCCTCGGCAGCCGGTAACGCTGCTGCAGCAGGCCGAGCACGCCGCGCGGCATGAGCAGGACGACCGCGATGATGATGGCGCCAAACAGCAGCGGATGGACGTACGGATAGCGCGCCCACACGATCTCCTGCGCGACGAACAGCACGACGGCACCGAGCACCGGCCCGAACACCGTGCCCTTGCCGCCGAACAACGCCATCACGATCATCGTGACCGTGATCGCCAGCGGAAACACGCTGATCGGCTCGATGTAGCCCTGATCGCGCGCGGTCAGCGCGCCGGCCACGCCGGGGCCCGCGGCGGAGAGCAGCAGCGCGGCGAGCTTGTGGTGAAACGTGTCGATGCCCATCGCCTCCGCGGCCAGCTCGTCCTCGCGAATCGTCATGAGCCGCAGTCCGAAGCGCGAGGTCACGATGAGCCAGGCGACGCCGGTCACCGCCAGCGCGAGGCCGCCCATGACGTAGTAGATCGGCACGCTGGCGTCGAGCGTGGGCAGCGAGAGCCCGTTGCCGCCGCCGGTCAGCCCCTCGAAGTAGGACACGAGCGCGCGCAGGACCTCGTTGAGCCCGAGCATGGCGATCGCGAAGTACGGGCCTTTCAGACGCAGGCACGGATAGCCGATGACGACGGCGAGGGCCACCGCCGCGGCGCCGCCGGCCAGCGCCGCGAGCGGCCACGGCCAGCCGGCGCTCGCGACCAGGATGGCTCCCGCGTACGCGCCCGCGCCGAAGAAGGCGACGTGGCCGAACGAGACGTAGCCGGTAAGGCCCGAGATGAGGTTCCACGAGCCGGCGAGCGCGATCCACATGAAGATCTGCTGCACGGACCGCACGCCGTAGCCGGTGCCGACGATCGGATAGGTGGCGAGCGCCGCCACGACGAGCAGCAGCGCAACCGCGACGACGCGCCTCACGTCTGCCGGCCGCCGAGGAGACCGCTCGGGCGCACGAGCAGCACGAGCACGAGCAGCACATACGCCACGACTTCGGAGAGCTGGGTGGTCAGGAAGAGCGAGGCCACCTGCTCGACCAGCCCGAGCAGGAGACCGCCCAGCAGCGCGCCCGGATAGTTGCCCGCGCCGCCGAGCACGATCACGAGGAACGACTTGAACGTCCAGACGCCGCCCATCTCGGGCTGGATGGCCACGATCACCGCCAATAGCGCCCCGCCGGCGGCCGCCAGCGCGGCGCCAAAGCCGAACGTGAGCATGTGGATGCGCGCGACGTCGACGCCGCACACCATGGCCACCTCGCGGCTTTGTGAGGTGGCGCGGATGGCCTTGCCGAGCCGGGTGCGCTGGAGCAGCAAAAACGACAGCGCCGTCACCGCGGCGGCAAAGAGGAAGGCGATCACGCGCGGCTTGGACAAGGCGAGCCCGCCGACGACCCACGCGCCGGTGATGTACTCCACCGCCCGCAAGTCGGACGTGAACGCCAGCTGCGCCAGATTCACGAGCGCGATGGAGATGCCGAAGGTGAGCAGCAGCGACGACAGCTCCGGCGCGTCCACGACGCGGAAGACGAGCGCGCGCTGCAGCAGCAGGCCGACGCCGAACAGCAGGGCCATGGCCACCGGCACCGTGAGGAACGGATTCATGCCCGCGCGCGTGGTGAGGAAGTACGTGGTGTAGGCGCCGAGCATCAGCAGCGGCCCATGCGCGATGTTGATCACGCGCATGACGCCGAAGATCAGGCCGAGCCCCAACGCCACCATGGCGTAGAGACTGCCGGCGAGGATGCCCGAGACGATGACCTGCCCGAGCATCGCCGGAGTGACGACGACGTTCACGTCGACGAGGCCCGGGCCGGCCGGCGGGTTAGCGCGACGTCCAGGGCGGCGTGGGGAACAGCGGCTTGGCCTTCGCCAGGTCGTCCGGCCACACGGTGGCCTTCTTCTCCTTCTGCCACTGGAACGTCACCATCTTGTGCGCCGTCTGGAAGCCCTCGGCGTCGACCTTGTAGTCGCCGAAGATCGTACGCGTCTCAAGCTTGAGCAGCTGCTCACGCACGTGATCGGCATCGAGGCCGCTCGCGCGCTTCGCCGCTTCGGCGTAGATGACGCAGCCCGCATATCCCGCGGCGGAGTGGTACGAGGGATCGTGGCCGAACTCCTTCTTGTACGCCTCGAACCACTCCTGGTTCCCCGGATACGGCAGCGTCGGCTCCCACTGGGTGGCGCCGTAGATGTACTCGGCATTCTGTTTGAGCGTGTCGTAGAACTCCGGCAGGTCACCGCCCACCGTCACCCCGTACATCTTCGGGTTGACGTTGAGCTCCTTCATCTGCCGCGTCAGCGCCACCGCGTCGTCGAAGTACGTCGCGGCCGCGAGCACGTCGGCATTGGCGGCCTTGAGCTTCGTCAGCAGCGCCGAGAAGTCGGTGTTGCCCTTGGGATAGGCCTCCGTGTAGACGACCTGCAGGCCTTTCTTTTTGGCGAGCTCGACCGCGCCGGACGCGGCCGCCTTGGAGAACAGCGTGTCCTCGTTCACCACGGCGACCGTCTTGAGCCCGCGCTTGGCCGCCATGTCGATCAGCCCCTCGAGGTAGACCTCGGCGGGCGAGATGACCATGAAGACGTACTTGCGACCCTTCTTGAAGATCGACGTGGTCGCGGCCAGCGGCGCCACCATCACCTTCTTGTACTTCTCCGTGACGTTCACGGCCGCCTCGGTCACCGGTGACGAGTACGGTCCCATGATGGCGTCGACCTTGTCCTCGGTGATGAGCTTCTCGTAGAGCCGCACGGCGGTGGCCGGCATCGACTGATCGTCGTAGACAACGAACTGCACCTTGCGACCGAGCAGCCCGCCCTTGGCGTTGAGATCTTTCTCGCAGAGCTGATAGCCCTCGTGCTGATTCTTGCCGAGCTTCGCGTACGTGCCGGTGAGCGAGAGCGAGGCGCCGATACGGATCGGCCCCTGGGCGGTGGCCGGTACCACGCCACCGACAGCGAGCGCAACCGCGACCGCGAGGGCGGCCGGTGCTTTCGAGATCATGGAGAGCCTCCTACACAGCGTAAGTACGCACGATTAAATATCATCCGCTGATTTGGACTGTCAAGGCGCGGGCGGTATTGGCGCGCGTGGTAGGGTGATTCAGTGAGGCGCATCCTCCTCATCGAAGACAATTCCGACGCCCGTGAAGCACTCCGTGCCCTGCTCGAGCTGGACGGGTACGAGGTCCACGCGGCCGCCGAAGGCGTCGAGGGTCTCGATCTCGCCCGCACGAAGGCCCCCGAAGTCGCGCTCATCGACATCGGACTTCCCGGCTTCGACGGCTACGAGGTGGCGCGCCGGATGATCGCGCTGCCCTCGCGCGCGCCGGTCATGATCGCCCTCACGGGCTACAGCGAGCCGGAAGATCGACAGCGCGCCAAGGACGCGGGATTCGCCGCGCACCTGGTCAAGCCGGTCGACCCCGATGAGCTGACGCGGCTTCTGACTACTCTCGAAATTCCCGGTCCAGGATCTCGCGGATGAACCGGTCGAGGGAGACCGGGTAGAACCGCGCGTCGGGCGACGCGATCACCGCGGTGTCGATGACCTCGCGGCGCGTCAGCTCTTCCAGCACCCGCTCCAGCTGCGTCCCCGGATCGGCCTCGTGGCGCCGGATGGCCAGATCTTCGCTTTCCAGCGACACACGCCCCGCGTAACGGAAGCTGAATACGCGCGCCACGATGCGCGCGTCCATGAGGTCACGCTCGCCGAACAGCTGCCCGTAGGTCGGCGCGTCGGCGCCCAGGACCAGCCGCGGCGACACCTTGATGCGTCCGCGCACCTCCACGGTTTTCGAGGTCCGCTCGTACTCCGGCGGGCCCACGAGGACGTAGGGCAGGACGTGATAGCCGGCGATGATCCCGCGCAGCGGCGTCCGCACCACGCGAGTCTCGTCGAACACCGTCCGAAGGAACTCTTGATCCGACCATTCGGGCATGACTGAGTGTAATCTGAGCGCATGGAAAAACCCGCCCCGGCCACGCGCAGCCTTCTCGTCACGGATTCGCCGCGGTCGTGCCCGCGCTGTGGAGCGGACATGGAAGAGCGCAAGTGCAAGATCATCTGCGGGCGGTGTGGCGCGAGCGCGGATTGCAGCGATCCGTGAGCACGCCTCGCTCGCAGTAAGCCGATGACGGCTCGACGCGTCTTTCTGCTCTCCCCCGCCAACTGCGGTGGCGAGCGGGCGCAGCTGCTCTTCTCGCCCACCGCCGGCTTCGACCTCGCGCGTCGACTCCGCACGCGGGACGGCGCGCCGCTCGGCGAAGTCATGTCCTTCGTCTCGGGCCTGTACTTCCGCGGCAAGCTCACCTACGCCGCGCGCTTCGGGGTGCCGCTCGTGATCACGCCCCACAGCGGACTGCGTCCGCCCGACGAGCGGGTCACGCTCGCGCGCCTGCGCGCGTCGGCGCGCGTGGACATCCACGCCGACAATCCGCGCTATCGGCGGCCCCTGCTCGTGTCGGCGCGCGCGGTGGCGTCGGTGCTCGGACCCGACGACGGCGTGACGCTGCTCGGGAGCATCGCCTCGGACAAGTACGTCACCGCGCTGCTCGAGGTGTTCGGCGAGCGCCTGACCTTCCCCGAGGCGTTCGTGGGACGCGGCGACATGAGCCGCGGCGGACTGCTGCTCCGCGCCGTGCGCGCCGAGCGCGAGCTCGACTACACTCCGGTCGCCGGGGCCGTGCGTCACGGACCGCGCCCGCCGCGCCTGACCCCGGTGCGCTGATGGCCCGTCGGCCGCCGGCGCGACGGGCGCGCGCTGCGCGGACGGCCTCGCGACCAACCCGCGCGCCGGCCGCGCCGAGCCGCGCGGCGGCCGCGGAGAGTCGCGCGGCGGTCGCGCCCACTCGCGCGACGCGCGACCATCATCCGGCCAAGCGCACGCGCGCGGCGGCTCCGCCACGCGCGGCCTCGGCCGTCGAGATCCCGCGTGACGTCGGCGACGCCGAGGTCGACGTCGGCGGGCGCGTGGTCAAGCTGACGAACCTCGCGAAGGTGTTCTGGCCTGCGGAGCGCATCACCAAGGGCGACATCCTCCGCTACTACGCCACCATGGCGCCGGTCCTGCTTCCCCACATCCGCGACCGCGCGATGGTGATGAAGCGCTATCCCAACGGGGCCACCGGCGACTTCTTCTTCATGAAGCGGGCGCCGACGCCGAGACCCGCGTGGATCGAAACCTGCTCGATCGAGCACTCATCGGGCAACGTCATCGACTTCCCGGTCATCAACGACCTCGCGTCGCTGCTCTGGGTCATCAACCTCGGCTGCATCGACCTCAACGAGTGGTACGCCCGCTGCGACGACGTGGACCGGCCCGACTACCTGCACTTCGATCTCGATCCGGGCGAGGAAGTGGGGTTTTCACAGGTGGTCGAGACGGCGCACGTCGTCAACGAGACGCTGCGCCGTCTCGGAATGCCGACGTACGCGAAGACGACGGGCAGCCGCGGCATCCACGTGTACGTGCCGATCGTGCGCGGACCGACGCAGAAAGACGTCTGGACGGCCGCCAAGACGATCTCGCTCGACATCGCGCGCCGTCATCCGCAGCTCACCACGGCCGTCTATCGCAAGGAGATCCGTCCGCGCGACCGGGTGCACGTCGACTTCAATCAGAACGCCTGGGGCCGCACGCTGGCCTCGGTGTACTCGGTGCGGCCGCGCCCGGGGGCACCGGTGTCGACGCCCGTGACGTGGGAAGAGCTCGGCGGCAAGCTCGCCATCGAGGACTTCCGCATCGACAACGTCGCGTCGCGCGTGAAGCGGCTCGGCGACCTGTGGGCGCCCGTCACCGCCGACTCCCGCCGCGGTCGGTTCGACCTGTCCGCGCTCGCGGCTACACCACCGCGATCGCCTCGACCTCGATGAGCCAGTCGGGATGCGCCAGCGCCGCCACCTGGACCAGCGTGGACGCCGGTCCCTTCTTGCCGAAGAACTCCTCCCGCACGGGAACGAGATCGGCCCGATAGCGGATGTCGGTCAGATACGTGTTGATCTTCACGATGTTTTCCATGCGACCGCCGCCGGACTCCACGAGGGACTTCAGGCAGCGGAACGCCTCGCGCGCCTGCGCCTTGAAGTCGCCGCGGTGGGCGACGGCGCCGTCCTTGTCGTAGGAGACCTGGCCGGCGAGGAACAAGACCGTGTGGGCATCGCTCACCTTGATGCCCTGGCTGTAGGTCGGCGGATCGAAGACTCCGTTGGCGCAGAACTTCTCGATCTTGGGCATGGCAGGCAACCCTCCGGGGTGGATTCGCGCCGGATTGTAGACGATCGCGGAGCGGAGCGCCGCTCGGCCGCGACGAATCGCCGGCGGCGCGCAGCTAGGCGGCTTCGCCGATCGCCTGGGCCGGCCCGTCGTCCGCGATGCCGGCCGTCCAGATGGCGGTCTCGCGCTCGGTCATGTTGCCCTCCGGCGCGAGCCGGGGATCGGTGTATCCCCAGCGCTCGATGTCGACGAGGTACTGCGCCCGCGAGAGGATCGTGCCGCGGCACATGCGCGGCCCCGGCTCCGGCGTCGCCAGCTCGCGCTGCAGCCGCGCCGACAGCTCGCTCAGCACGCCCGGCGGAATGCGATGACGCTCGCAGGGATAGATGAAGCCGAACAGCACGAGGTGCGCCATCAGCACGCGCCAGGCGTCGCCGAAGCGCGTGACGAGTCGTGGCCAGTCCAGCCGCTCTGCCGAAGCGCGCAGGATGTGCGTCACGTCACCGCCATCGAAGCGCTCGCGCTCCATGATGAACGCCTTGGACCAGATCATCTCCTCGGCGGGAATGACCCGCACGGGGCGGCCGAAGACCTCCTCCCGCACGCTGTGGGCGAACCACTCATCGTCGACGACGGCGACACCGTTGCCCGAGCTGAAGATGACGTCGACGAAGTCGTCACCGCAGCGCGCCTTGCCGAGCCAGTGCGGGAACGGCAGCTCGGTCTCGCAGCCGGCCGCGCCGAGGGTCTCGAGCACGCGCTCGACGTCGCGCGGATGCACGAAGATGTCGAAGTCCTTCGTATGGCGCGCGATGCCGGTGTAGCGCTCGAACGCATACGCGCCGCCCACGAGGAACTCGATACCGGCTTCGTCGAGCAGGCGCATGGCCCGTAGATAGAACTCGCGCGTCTCTGCCGGCAGCTTGTCGTTCACGGGATGGTCGCTCCGATCCCCGCGCCGGCGTGCACCGGCACGGGCGTCGACGGGGGTCCGCCGTTGCTGCGCTCCACCTGCACTTCGATCACGCGAAACGGCGGGTCGTTGGGGAACCGGCGGCGCAGCAGCGGCAGCGCGACGTTGTACACGGGCACCCCGGAGGTCGTCCGTCCCTCGGGTGAGCCGCGGTGTGCGTGGCCGTGGAATGCCGCGGTCACCGGGTAGCGGTTGAGCGGGTCTTCCAGGCGGCTCGAGCCCAGGAAGGCCGCGATCTCCGACGGCTCGTCGGTCACCGTGGCGCGTATCGGCGAGTAATGCAGCAGCGCGATGCGATGAGGCGTCCGCAAACGCGCGAGTGCGCCCTCGAGCTTGAGCGCCTCCTCGACCGCCTCGCGGACGAACTGCTTGAGCACCGGCTCGCCCCACGACTGCAGGGCTCGCTCGCCGAAGCCGCCCGCGAAGCCCTTCACCCCGGCGAATCCCACGCCGCGCAGCTCGACCGAGTCCCCGTCGAGCACGGCCACACCGCCGTCGGTGAGGATCTGCTTCACGTCGCCGGATTTGTCGGATTCATAATCGTGATTGCCGAGGACGGCGACCACCGGCACCTTGGCCACGGCGAGCTCGCGGACGAGGCTCTTCGCCTCCTCCACCGTGCCGGTGTCGGTCAGGTCGCCGCAGAGGGCGAGGATGTCCGCTCGCTCGGCGACCTGCGAGAACACCGGCGCCAGCGTCCCCGGCGTCATGGCCTTGGCGCAGTGGAGGTCGCCGACGGCGGCGACGCGAATCCGGTCGGGGTTCACCGCGCGACCGCCTCCCCTTCGAGACGTGCCTTGAAGCCCGCCAGGCCATCGCGAAGCGCGTGCTCCGGGTCCACACCGGAGACGAAGGCCACGGTCTCGCCGAGGCCGCCGCCGGCCGGTCGCCACGACATCGTGATCTCGACGCGCGTGCCGCCGTCGGCGGTCGGCCGGAAGCGCGCGGTGCCGCTGTGCTCGACGAGCGCGCCGTCTTCGCTCGCCCATGCGATGAGCCGCGGACGGTCGCGACGCGTCACGATCGAGTCGAACTCGATGGGCGCACCGGCCGGGCCCGCGATGACCCAGTGCCATCGGTCGTCACCCGCGGGACGCACCTCGGCCACCATCGGCATGAACCGCGGGAAATCCTCGAACCGCGACCACGCGTCGAAGACGCGCTCGATCGGCGCGTGAACGGTGCTCGCCATCCGCACCTGTCCGGGCTCGCGGCGCCACAGACCCCACACCCCGGCCGCGATGACGCCGGCAGCGACACCGACGAGCGCCCAGCGATGCTCCTCGAGGAAGCTCATCGGGTGACGCCGGCGCAGCGTCATCCGGCCGTTGCTCCACTGCGGCCGCATGGAGGTCATCCGGCGCGTCGCCTCCGAGATATCGGCGATACGCCGCGGCGCGTCCAGTCGCGTGCTGAGCTCACTCACCAGGCGCGGGGCGTCCACGCGCGAAGCCGCCTCGCGCGCGCTGGCCATGGCATCGGCGGCGGCGCTGGCCACGGCGGGAAACCGCTCGGCCGCGTCGTTCACCGCGCACGTTAGCGACTCGCCGAGCGCGCTGCGGCGTCGTTCGCCGCGTTCCGGGTCGAGCAGGTACATCAGGCCGGCCCCCAGACCGGCGCCGCTGACGAGCGCGAATGTGCCTCTCATGCCTCACCTCCCCTTTCCTGTTCCCACCGATGGCGATCGCGGCCCTCGAGAATCTCAGCGGACGTGCGAATCTCTTCGTCCGGCGCGCGCGGCACGCCCAGCGCGCCGCCGAGCTCGTCGACGACGTTCTGATCGGGGGTCGCCACGGACCCGCCGACGGCTTCCTCACCGACGTGGTCCGCGCGCTCCCAATCGGCGTCGGGATCGCCGCCGGTCAGCCGCGGACTCGTCCCGTGATACTCCTGGCGGTGCGCCTCGGCGGCCCGCTCGCGGTCATCGCGCATGAGCGTCGTCTCGCGCGCCGGCGGTCCCTGCAACTCCTCCTCAGGGACGCCATGGCGCGCGGACTTCTCCGCGATCGCCTGGCCGTTCTTGGGATCGGATGCGGCATCCGATGGCTTCTTCGCACGCTGCCGCCGTGAGGGCTTCCTGATAGTCATGGGGTGATACGCTAGCGAACGGCATGCCGTCGTCTCACGTGCACGCCGGCGCTTGTAAAACGTAGAAACTGCTCAGATTGGCGAATTCGTTGGCGCCTGCTACCGGAGGGCTGTCGCGGCCAGCAGCCAGCGACCCGACCAACCTTCGACCGACGTTTCGACGATAACTCCGCGGCGCGTCAGCCGAGCCAGGCACTCGCGAAGCTCGCCTGCGGAAACGCCGAAGAGTCTGGCCAGACCCCGCGCGGTGCCGAAGACCGCGCCGTCCAGGTAGCGGGCGACGAGACGATCGAGGGCAGCGGCGCGCGACAGCGCGCGCCCTTCGCGGACCGCGTCCGGGAGCCAGGCCTCGAGCAGATCCCAGCGATACGAGAAGGTCGGTTCGTAGCGCTCCTCGGTCTTCACGACCCACAGGCCTTGCTGCAACTCGGCCATGGCGCGCTCGAATTCGCGCGTCTTGCCGGATTCGAGCATGAACGCGTTGCCCCGCAGCTCACGGGTGTACTGCGGATGCTCGCGCGTGAGCGCATCCATCAGCCGCCGCGCCGTGTGCGACAGACGCCCGGCGTCGTACTCCGCGCGATAGTCGCGCGCGCGCTGGCGTCCGCGCGCCAGCGCGTAGAAGGCTGGAAAGACGTCGAGCGCGACGAGCATCGGCCGCGCCTTGAGCACCTTGCCGTAGTACACGCGGCGCGCCGCCGGCAGGTCGTCCTTGAGGCGCCAGGTGAGGCCGACGCCGTCGTCGTGGTGCGAGTGGCGCGGCCAGCGCGGTCGCGCGCGGCCGACGACCGCCTCCCACAGGCACGGCACGCCCTCGGGGAAGCAGTAGAAGGTCGAGCAGAACCCGACGTCGTCGACGAACGCCAAGGCACTCCGGGCGCTGCGCACGCGGAGCGCCGGCGCGCGGCGGAAGCGGCGATCGCGGCGTGCCGCGAGTTCGCGGCCGAACGGTGGTCGGATGCTAGGATCGCGGCGTGGCACGCTGGTTCTGCTACCTCCTGGAGTGCGCCGACGGCTCACTTTACGCGGGGATCACGCCCACGCTCGAGCGTCGTGTGCGCCGCCACAACGCGGGGGCGGCGTCGAAGTACACGCGCGCGCGCCGGCCGGTGTGCCTCGTGTGGTTCGAGCCCTGGCCCGATCGTGCGTCGGCCTCGCGTCGCGAAGCCGCCCTCAAGCGCCTGCATCGCGCGGCGAAGCAGGCGCTCGTAGGAGCGGACGACTAGCTGATCGGGCGAAGGACGTCGGGCGCCGGCGGGCCGCTCACTTCGGCTGGGATGCTTTGTTCACCCGCAGCTCACGATCGGCCTGCGCGCCTTCCTGCTCCTTGGCGGCGAGCCTTTTGACCAGCGCGCCATACCCCGACGTCTGGATGATCTTGTTGAACTGAGCGCGATAGTTCGCCACCAGGCTCACGCCTTCGATGACGACGTCGTAGGTGAGCCAGCGGTCGCCCACACGGTGCATGCGGTAATCCACCGGAATCTCGGTGCCCTGCTTGGTGACGAGCCGTGTGCGCACGCTGGCTTGATCACCGTCGACGGTGTCGCCGACGAACTGGATCTTCTCGCCGCTGTACATCTCGATCTTGCCGATGTACGAGCGCTCCAGCAGGTCGGCGTAGAGTCGCGTGATCTCCTCACGCTCCTGCGGCGTGCGCGCCTGCCAGTGAGGGCCGAGCGAGCGGCGCGTGGTTTCGGTGAAGTCGAAGATGTCGTTGGCGATCCGCCGAATCGCCGCGCGCCGCTCGGCCATCCGAGACTCTTTCGCGAGCTCGGGGTCTTCGAGCACCTTCACCGCGCGCTCGACCTGCGTGCGGAGCTGGTCGGTTGGCGCTCCGGCCCACGCTTCGCGTCCGGCGACCATCACCATCATGACCAAGACCGCGATCACCAGCGCCGTCGCCCGAACGCTCATTCGCCCCTCCCCGTCGATCGGTGTGGTCGTGTCCCCCATTGGCATCGCGCCCCGCCGTCGCGCCGTTCCACAGCGCATCCCGCCGCCGGGGCGCAAGCAGTCTATGCGAAGCGCCACGCGGTTGTCACGCGCTGGTCGGCTATACTTGACGAGCCGCCGACATGATCCGCACCACCGGCCGTCTGGATGACCTGCGGCAGCGACTCGTGGCCCTTCGTAGCCGCTTCGGCGACGTCGGGGCGCGCGCAGCCGCCGCCGCAACGGAGATCAGCAGCAGCGTCGCGCCGAGCCCGCCGCTCCTCGACGACCTGCGCGCCGCCTCCGCCGACTTCGACGAGCTCCGCCGTGCCATCGTCGACGAGCTGTCGGCGTTTCCGAACACGCCGGACCCGACGAAGCTCAGCACGCTCAAGGCCCTCGACGCGGTTCTTGCCGCGATGGAGCGTGTCCAGGCCGAGCACGCGCGTCGGGCCGCGTGGGAGAGCGCCCGCGACAACGCGCTGGCCGTGCTCGGTCGCGTGATCGCGCTGATCCATCGCGAGGACAAGGATTTCTCGGCGCTCGCCGACTGTCAGGCCCAGGCCCGCGAGCTGCACGAGGCGCTCGCGTCGGCGCCCTCGGGCGATGCCGAGCAGCTCGGCGCCCATCTGCGTCCGTTCGTGGAGCTCATGACGCTGGCCGACGGCTGGGACCAACTCGACGACGAGCGCTGCGCGTCGCTGCAGGATGCCATCACGCAGAGCTTTGGCCGACCGCTCGGGCTGGCGGCACTGCGCGGCAAGCTCGCGCAAGAGAGCGAGGCGGTCGCCGAGCCGGATCCTCCGCCCCCGGCGGAGCCCGAGCCGCCGGCCGACCTCACGCCGACGGAGCCGGTCGTCGACGAGATCGCCGCCGACCCGACCCCGGTCGTCCCGGTCGCGACGGTCGTCCCCCCGCCCGCGCCGCCCGTCGCTCCGCCGCCGCCCGTGGCTCCGCCACCACCTGTAGTTCCGCCGCCCGCGCGGCCACCGATCGACGACGAGCGTGTCGCCGCGCCGCCGGGCTCCCCGCTGCTCGTGGAGCTGCGCATGAGCGGCGAGCGCGTGCAGGTCGAGACGCCGCAGGAGCGGCGCACGCGTGAGGCGCTGCTGGAGCGCCTGGCCGCGGAGCACGCGCGCTGGTGGGTCGCAGCCCGCGAGGGCTGGGAAGTGCTCGCGCGGCGCGGGGTGTCGCCCGCGGAGGCGGCGCGGGACGCGCTCAAGCGCTTCCCCTATCTGTTTTCGGTGCCGCTGTCGCGCAGCGATCAGTTCGAGAACGGACGGCTCGCGGAGGGCTACGCGATCCTGCTGCAGCGGCTCGAGAAAGAGGAGCCCGGGTTCGTGAAGGGCGCGCTCGCACGGCTCAATCCGCAGCTCACCGGCCGGGTGATGGACGACTCGTATCCGCTGGGCCAGGAGCTGTACCAGTACGTCGTGGCCGAAGGCCGCCTGTACAAGACCTTCCCCGAGCTCCTGCGCGACGCGCTCGGCCACGCGCTGCCCGAGCCGGGCCTGTGGCTGCAAGGCTCGATCACCGACACGAACGACACCACGACGATCGTGACGCGGCCGGAGGGCCCCGGCGGGCGACAGGAGGACTCGCGCACGCTGACGCAGGCGGCCGAGCGCTTCACGTCGCACGCGTTCAGCGTCACGACGGGACCGCTGACCGCGCGGGTGTTCAGCGTCGAGGCGGGCGAGCTGACGGAGCCGACGGACCTCGAGATCCAGCTCAAGGAGAACGGCGCCGCCACCGACCGGGCGTGGATCGTGGTGGCGCCCATGAGCGGCAAGCCGGAGGCGCCGCGCAAGCAGCGCGCGGGCGGCACGAAGCTCGAGCAGCTCGGACGGCAGATGCGTACGGTGTGGGTCGCCGCCTTCAACTCCGATCCGAACGCGGAGAAGACCTACGAGCTGACGATCAGCCTGAGCCGAAAGGCGAAAGCCCCGCCGAAGCCCGATCCGAAGGCCGCGCCGTCGGCGCCGGCCGCGTCGCCGTTCAAGCGGCGCTGACGCCCGCGGGCGCGGCGCTCAGCGCCGGCCGACCTCGACGAGCATCTCCCGGAAGACGCGGTAAAACTCGTTGTTGTCTTCGAGACCCTTGCGGATGATCGCGGGCAGATGCGGCAGGTCGTTGAGGTTGACGACCACGTTGACCGAGCGGGCGAACGCCATCATGTTGTCGAAGGTCTTGAACTCGCGCCCGAGCAGCACGACGAAGATCTGACGACGCAGGCCGATCGGCAACGTGTTGAGCGTCCTGACGACCGCGTTGTCGAGCACGCCGCTCGACTCGAACCGCTCGTCGACGATGACGATCTCGAAGGGCGAGCGGCGCAGCCGCTCGATGGCCTCCTCGGCCGTGGTGGCCGGCAGCATCGTGAAGCCGAGCTGCTCGAGCGCGGCGCCGATGATGCCCTGCCGCTCCGGGGCGTTCTCGCACACGAGCACGAGGCGCTGCGTGAACGGGGACGGCTGACCGGTCGTCTGCGCCATCGCCTACCTCTTTACCCCGAACTTGCGGTTGTAATCGGGGTCGAGCCTGAGCCCCTCGACGTTGCTGGTCTTCTCGCCCCGCTTCTGCTTGAGCTGGTCGATGCCGCGCTGGACGACGCTCTTGCGCGTCGAGTACGCCACCGCGGTCTCCTCGGTGATGATGGCCTGCTCGTACGAGCGGAGCAGCGCCTGGTCGAAGGTCATCATGAAGTAAGGGTCACCGACGTCCTGGATGTCATAGAACGTCTTGCCCTCCTGCTCGCCGTTCATGATCAGCTCGTTGGTGCGGATCGTGTTCGCGAGGATGTCGTGCACCGCCCACCGGCCGCCGCCGATCTTGGGCACCAGGCGCTGTCCGACGATCCAGCGCACCGTCTCCGCCAGCCGCTGGCGGATCTGCTTTTCCTCCTCCTGGTCGAACATGCCGACGATACGACCGATGGCCTGTCCGGCATTGACCGTGTGGAGGGTGGAGAGCACCAGGTGGCCCGTCTCGGAGGCCTTGAGCGCGAGCTCCGCCGTCTCGCGATCGCGCATCTCGCCGACCAGGATGATCTTGGGCGCCTGGCGCAGCGCCGCGCGCAGACCACTCGCAAAGGAGTCGTAGTCCAGACCGAGCTCGCGCTGGTTGAACGTGGCCTTGCGGTTGGGATGCACGTACTCGACCGGGTCTTCCAGGGTCACCACGTGCAGCGACTTCGTGGTGTTGATCTCGTTGAGCAGCGCGGCCAGCGACGTCGTCTTACCCGAGCCGGTGGCGCCGGTCAGGAGGATGAGGCCGTTCTTCTCCGCGGGCATCTTCTTGAACGCCTCGGGCAACTTCAGCTCTTCGATGGTCGGGATGTTCGTCTCGAGCTTGCGCAGCACCACGGAGAAGTTGCCGCGCTGCGAGAAGATGTTGACGCGGAACCGCGCCCGCCCGGGCAGCGAGTACGACGAGTCGCAGGAGCCCTGGCGCAGCAGGTGCTCGGTGAGACGCCGGTCGTTGTTGATGAGATTCAGCGCGAAGATCTCGGTCTGGAACGGCGTCAGGCTCTCGATGGCGGGGTCGACGGGGACCTGGACGAGCTCGCCGGAGGCCTCCACCTGCAGCGGACGGTCGCAGGTGATGTTCAGGTCCGACACGTTGTCGTACGACTCCAGCATCAGACCGAGCAGATCGTCGATCTCGGATTTGCGCATGGCTCGTTCCTTACGGCTGGTTCAGCTCGTCGGGCGGCGTCTTGAGGAATTGCCGGAACTTCGACTTGTCGATGCCCTTGTCGTACGCCTCTTCCGCGCTGATCCAGCCCTTCTGCAGCACCGCCATGATGGCGTCGTCGAGCGTCTGCATGCCGAACTGCTTGCCCGTCTGGATCGCCGAGGGAATCTGCACCGTCTTGCCCTCGCGGATCAGGTTGCCGACGGCCGCCGTGCACACGAGGATCTCCAGGGCGGCGCAGCGGCCGCGCTTGTCGATCCGCCGGAACAGGTTCTGCGCGACGACGAGCTTGAGGCCGGTCGACAGGCCGTTGCGCACCTGCGCCTGCTCCTCGGCCGGGAAGACTTCGATGATGCGGTCGATGGTCTTCGCGGCGTTCGTGGTGTGCAGCGTGCCGAGCACGAGGTGACCCGTGTTGGCCGCCTCGAGCGCCAGGCGGATCGTTTCGAGATCGCGCATTTCACCGACGAGGATGATGTCGGGATCTTCGCGCAGCGCGCCGCGCAGGGCCGCCGCGAACGACTTCGTGTGCGTGCCCACCTCGCGGTGGTTGACGAGGCAGCCCTGGCTCGTGTGCACGAACTCGATGGGGTCCTCGATCGTGACGATGTGGTCCTTGCGATGCTTGTTCGCGTGGTCCACGATCGCGGCGAGCGTCGTCGATTTGCCCGAGCCGGTAGGCCCGGTCGCGAGCACCAGCCCCTTGGGCAGCATCGCGCACTTCTTGAGGATGGCCGGCAGGCCGAGGTCGTCGGCGGTGAGGACCTTGCTCGGGATCTGACGGAACACGGCGCCGCAGCCGTACTTCTGCATGAAGTAGTTGGCGCGGAAGCGCGCCACGCCGGGGATCTCGTAACCGAAGTCGACGTCGCCCGTTTCTTCGAACTTCTTGATCGTCTGCTCGGGTGCGATCTCGTAGAGCATCGCCCGCAGGGTCTCGTCGTCCATCGGATCGTACTTCACGCGCTCGAGCTCGCCGTGCACGCGAAGGATCGGCGGCTGTCCCGAGGTGATGTGCAGGTCGGAGGCGCCCGAGTCGAACATGAGCTTGAAGAAGGCGTCGAGCCTGGCCATGTATCGCTCCGTCTGGGATTCACCGGGCCGGCCCCGGGGCGACAACAGGGGACTCAACCACCCTAAGGCGGGGCCGCGAGCGGGGTCAAGAATTGTCTCAGTCAGGCTCCAGGACCGCCCCCCGGACGAACGCCGGGTCTTGAAACAGGCGGTCGGCCATGACGGTCAGCACGGGGCTGAGACTGAAGACGTCGGCGAAGCGCGCATGGAGGACGAAGCGCTGCTCGATCAGCCGTACCGCGTCGCGCGCATCGCCGAGCGTCGCCGAGGTATGGCCGCGGCGCAGTGCGGTGAGCTTGGCGGCCCACTTGGTGAACGCGTAGAGGGCGAGCATAGTCTGATAGCCGCGGAATACGCCATGCAGTGGCGTGAGCGTCTTGCGAAAGACGACGTGGCGCCAGTACTCGCGCAGGAACGCGCCGATGTCCGGCGCCGCGGCGTCGAAGGCCACGGCCTGCACCGCCGCGATGTCGAAGGGCGGCCCGCCGGTGATCCAGTCGGGCAGGCGCCCGCGGCCGCGGCGGAACCGGAAGAAGTTGCGGTAGAGCGCCCACACGAGTGCGAACCGCGACGGCCGCCGTCGCGAGAACTCGAGCCATGTGTACAGCGGCGCCAGCGGCGTCAGCCGTGGCCGCCGCGGATAGCGCGCCTGGGCCGCCACCGCGATGACACGGCGGTACCCATCGGCTTCGACCTGCGCCAGCCCGTTCACCACGGTCTCGGTCGGTGCCCGGCCCTCGCGCCGCGCCCGGGCCTCGACCTCGGAAAGTCCGACGCAGAGGCTGATGAGCACGCTGCCCGCGAGCAGCGCCGTCGGGAGCGTCGTCTCGGCGTCGCCGAGCAACGCCAGCAGCCCGCGCTCGATGGCGCGGTATTGCTCCCAGGTGATGTCCACAAAGGAGTAGAGCACGATCGGATCGGGCAGCCGGCGCACGCGCGTGCTGCCGGCGAGCACCTCGCGGACCTCGGCCTCCTGCTCCGACAGCGTGCGCCCGTGGTGTGCACGTACCGCGGTGCACGCGAACGATAGCCCGACGGCCACGCCGTCCGGCGTGTCCACGAACGAATACGGAAACTCGCGGCAGACCTGCGGCTTGCTGCGAGCGCCGAGCCGGGTGTGGATGCCGCAGCGCTCGTCGGACTCGAGAAACACACACGCGCCGTCTGGCCGGCGCGCGAACGTGGCCTGCTCGCCGCCGGGCAGCGTGAATGGCAGCGGACGGAATTTCGGACCGGGCGGCAGCGGCGGTGACAGGCGCGTCCAGTCGATCGCCTCGAGGCGCGTGCGGGCCGACTCCTCGACGCCGATCAGCCAGTCGTTGCGGCAGCAGGCCCCGGACTGTTGGCAGGTGAAGACGACGTCGTCCGCGAGCACGAGCCGCGTCACCCCGCCACTCTGCGGGGCGTCGCGGCCGGAGGTCAAGTGACGAACGCGGTACTATGACCGCCGATGAGCCCATGGCGGATCGCGTGTGTCGCGGTGTTGCTCGCGCTGACCGTCGCGCCCCTGCGGGCCCTGCCCGCGGCGATTCCCTCGGAGCTGGCCGAGGCGGCGCGCGAGTACCGGGCCAGCCTCGCCAATCTACTGCCCTTCCGCGAGGACGCGGTGGCGCGTGCGCGCGAAACGCTCGTGACGCGCCGGCAGCTGGCGGAGGAGGGGCTCATCGCGCGGCGCGATGCGGAGATGGCCGCGCAGGCGCTGGCGAGCGCCGAAGCGGCCCTGGCCGCGACGCAGGCCGAGATCGCGGAGGCGGAGCGGATGATGACCGAGGCGGCCGCCGCCACGGTCCTCGCGACGCTGCCGCCGCCCCGGCCCGGCGTGCTGACCGAGACGCCCACGCTGCTGCGCTTTCACGGTCCGCGCGCATGGTCGCTCGCGACGCTCGAGCGCTTCTTCACCGAGCGCTTCCATCGCGCGTTGCCGGTCAGCGCGCTCGGGCAGACGGCCGTGCACGACCGTCTCGGCTTCGACCATCGCAACGCCCTCGACGTGGCGGTGCATCCCGACAGCGCCGAAGGCAAGGCGCTCATGACGTGGCTGCGGGGCCAAGGCGTGTCGTTCCTGGCCTTCCGCGGGCCGATCGCCGGCGAGGCGACGGGCGCCCACCTGCACATCGGCGAGCCGTCCCCGCGCCGCGCCGGCCGCGCCGGATAAGCGTCATGCCCGCCGCCGCGCTCGAGTGGCGCGCCCTCGGCGACGAAGCCGTTGCGCTGCTCTCCGCATATCTGGCGATCGACACGACGAACCCGCCCGGCAACGAGATCGCCGGCGCGCGGTTTCTGGCCGACGTGCTGGCGAGGGACGGGATCGAGAGCCGGATCGTGGAATCGGCGCCGGGGCGCGCCAATCTCGTCGCGCGCGTGCGCGGCGACGGCTCGCTCGGCGCGATCGTGCTGCACCATCACATCGACGTCGTGTATGCCGACCGGCGGTTCTGGACGGTCGACCCCTTCGGCGGCGAGATCCGGGACGGCTTCCTCTATGGACGCGGCGCGATCGACATGAAGTCCACCGGCATCCTGCAGCTCACCGCCGTGCTCGCACTCAAGCGGGCCGGCACCCGGCTCAAGCGCGACCTCGTCTTCCTCGCGACGGCGGACGAAGAGGCCGGCAGCGCCTTCGGCGCGCAGTTCCTGGCGCGCAACCATCCGGACTGGTTCGCCGGGGCCGAGTACGCGCTGTCGGAGCTGGGCGGCATCGAGATCGACCCGCACAAACGGGCACCGTTCGGACACATTGTGATCTCGGAGAAGACGGGGCTGCCGCTCTGTCTCACCGCGCACGACACGCCGGGCCACGGCTCGATGCCGTGGCCCGACACCGCGCCCCACCGCCTGATCCGCGCGCTCGCGCGCCTGTTGGCCGCCGAGCGGCCGCCGCGCGTGCTGCCCGAGGTGCAGGAGTACTTTCGGGCGCTGGCCCGCGTGCTGCCGGAAGCGGAGGCCCGCGGCTTCGACGACATCGCCGCGTCGCTGCGCGAGCCGGCGTTTCGCGCGCGCTTCCTCGCGCGCCGCGACTGGGCGGCCATGGTCCGCACGACGTTCGCCATCAACATGCTGCGCGCCAGCCAGAAGCTCAACGTGATCCCGCCCGAGGCCGTGGCCGACATCGATTGCCGCGTGCTGGCCGGCGACGATCCCGACGAGCTGCGGGCGTGGGTCACGCGCGCCATCGACGACGATCACGTGCGGGTCGAGTTCGCGCGCGAGCCAAAGGTGCCAAACCTCTCCCCGCCCGACACGGAGCTGTACAAGGCCCTCACCGACACGCTGACGCGTCGCGCGCCGGGTGTGGTCGTCGCGCCCGAGATCCTGGTGGCCTTCACCGACAGCTGGGTGTTCCGCCGCATGGGGCTGCAAGCCTACGGCTGGAGTCCGTTCGTTTTCGACGAGGAGGAGTGGAGCCGGGTGCACGGCAACGATGAGCGCATCTCGCTCGAGAATCTGCGCGAGGGTGCGCGTGCCTACGCCGAGCTGCTCGTGCAGATCGCCGGAGCCTAACGTGGCGCGCGCCCGGCGGCAACGCGGCCGCCTCAGCATCCGGCGCGGTACCGCGCGCGACGCGGCCGCAATCTGCGAACTGATTCGCGGGCTCGCGCGCTACGAGCGGCTGGAGCGGCAGTGCACGATCGCGCCGGCGGACATCCGGCGGCACGGCTTCGGCCGGCGCCCGTACTTCGAGACGCTGATCTGTCGGCGTGACGGGCGGCCCATCGGCCTGGCCCTCTACTTCTTCACGTACTCGACGTTCCTCGGCCGGCCGACGCTCTATCTCGAGGATCTCTTCGTGCGTCCCGAGGCGCGGGGAGTCGGCGCCGGCCGCGCGCTGCTGCGGGCGTTGGCCCGAATCGCGCTGCGCCGCGGGTGCGGCCGCATGGAATGGGCGGTGCTCGACTGGAACACGCCCTCGATCCGGCTCTATCGGCGCCTGGGCGCAGGCTTGCGCCGGGAGTGGATTCTCACGCGACTGACTGGTGCACCGCTGCGCCGGCTCGCGCGCGCCCGCTGAATCGCGCCCTGGGAGCGCGCGCCGCTGACTCAGTACTCCGGCCCTTCGACTCCGCTGATGGCCCAGCCGCCGCGCGCGGCGCTGGTGTGCACGGTGACGACCTTCGAGAACGCGTCGGCGTCGCCACGCCGCACCGTGACGCGGTATTCGTGCCACGTCTTGTCCGTCGTCACCGGCGCCAGCCGTTCCCAGCAGCCCGAGTCCACCAGCTTGTAGTCGAACAGCGTCAGCGGGCGCGCCCGCGCCCGCCACTCATCGGCAAGGGACGGGCTGGCCCACAGATCCGCCGGCAGCGCGCCGCCGCGGCGCCACGCTTCGAACATCTGCGCGGAGACCTGCAGGCCGCGGTCGGGGCCCATCCGCTCGGGACACGAGCGCTGACCGATGACGTGCGTCATCGGTACCGCGATCACCGCCACCGCGAGCAGCGCGCCCACGGTCCCCGCCAGCGTGCGCAACGGGGAGACGGATGCGCTGCGGCGAATGGCCACGGCGACGATACCGAGGAACACGAGGGTCATCACGCCGAGGATCGGCTGTACCAGCACGGCGATGTCGCTGTCGTCCACGACTCGCAGCGACAGCAGCACTGCAGGTGTGAGCAGCACCGCACCCCACACCGGGATCCATGGGTGACGGCGCCACCAGCGGAACAGCCGCTGGTACCAGTGCACCGGCGGGCGCGGCGGCCGCGGCGGCGGCGTCGGCGGCTGCCAGCGACGAGCGCGCCGAGGCGGGCCGCTCAGTCGAGACCCCAGGTGAACACGCGCGTCGGCGTGACCTCCACGATGACCGAGTCGGCGGGGGACAGCGCGGCCTCCCGCGAGTATTGCGGGTATTTCGCGTAGAGTCGCTTGCGCGCCCGCGTGAAGGCGGGCCCGCGGCGCACGAGCTTGGCGCTGCCCTGCACCATCACGCCCTTGAGCTGCGACCAATCGTCGGAGTACAGGTCGACGGTCATCGCGATGCGCGGGTTGTGTCCGAGATTGAGGACCTTGCGGGCGTCGTCGCCGGAGCCGAAGTACACACGGTCGCCGACGACCGCATGACACACGGGAACGAGATGGGGCGTGCCGGCCTCTCCGACGGTCGCGACGCGACACACGCGTTCGGCGCCGAGCAGCTTCGCGACGCGCTTGGAGAGACGCGCTCGTTTGACCGCCATCTGAGGCTACTGTAAATTGCGCGCCATGAAAAAGCGAGCACGCACCTCGAAGAAGCCGACCAAGACGAAAATGGCGCCGAAGAGCGCCGCCAAACCCATCGCGAAGACGGCCGCGAAGACGTATACGCCGACCCCCATCCAGGGAATCGGATGGGCGCCGTTTCGTTATCCGGCCTCCTAGTCGCCGTCCTGCTCCTTGCGGCCCTGCCCGGCAGCGCCGCGGGAGATGAGCCGGCCGCGGGCCTGCGCGTCGTCACGTTCAACCTCTTGCACGGCGGGCCCGCCTCGGGCTGGCGAGGTAACGGTGAGCATTTAGAGGAGCGCCTCGCGCTGGTGACGCGCGAGCTCCAGGCGCTCCGCCCCGACATCGTCGGGCTGCAGGAAGCGTCGGTTGCGCGCGGCCGCGGCAACGTCGCGGCGCGGCTCGCGGGCGCGCTGGGCCTGTACTGGGCGCACGCCTCTGCGACGCGAACGGTCTTCGGCCTGTCCTGGCTCGACCGCCTCATCGTGTGGGCCATCAATTTCGAGGAGGGACCGGCCGTCCTGAGCCGGTTCCCGATCGTCGAGACGGAGATCGTGGAGCTGCCGCGCTGCCGGCGGTTCTTCGACCCGCGCGTGCTGCTGCGCGCGACCGTGCAGACGCCCCGCGGACCGCTCGACGTCTTTTCCACGCACACCGGCCACGACGCCTGTCAGGTCCGCCGGGTCGCCGAGGTCGTGAGCGCGCGCCACGGTAGGCTGCCCGCGCTGGTACTCGGCGACTTCAATGCCGCGGACACCGCGGATTGGATGGTGCAACTCAGCCGTGAGCACGGGTTCGTCGACGCGTTTCGCGCGGGCCGGCCCGGCACGTCCGGCGCCACCGTCTGGCAGCGGCCGGGAGCGCCGGTATCGACGGTCACCCGCCGCGTGGACTTCATCTTCGTCGCCCCCAACGGCGCGCCGGCTCCGCGCGTGCGCGAGAGCCGCGTGATCCTCGACACGCCGGCGCGACGTGCCGACGGCTCCGCGCTGTGGCCCTCCGACCACTACGGCGTCCTCGCCGAGCTCGATCTCCCCCGCCCGTAAGTCAACCGCGCGAACGACGGGGCTTGGGGAAGCCGCTAGGGGTCCCCCAATTCAACGAATCACGTGGTCGGCACTCGAGAGCAAGCTCGACGGCAACGTCATGTCGAGCGCCGCCGCCGTCTTCGCATTCAGCACGAGCTCGAAGCGTGGCGGAGGCTCGACCGGAATGTCCCTCGGATGCCCGCCGCGCAGCAGACGGTCCACCGTCGCTCCCGCGCGCCGGAAGGCGTCCGCCACGCTCGGGCCGCGTGAGAGCAGCCCACCCGCCTGGGCGTAACGCACGAACGCGCCGGCCGAGGCGAGCTTGCGGCTCAGCGCGTGCTTGGCGAGCCGCGCCGCCTCGCTCCGCAGCCGTGGCGATGCCAAGACCACGAGGCTCGCGTGCCACGCCGCCACGCGATCGACGACGGTGTCGCCCGAGACGGCTGCGACGTCGAGCATGTCGATGTCGGCGCCGAGCGCCTCGCGTGCCGCGCGCAACGCGCGCATCTGCGCCTGGGTGTGGTCGCCGTCCGTGAGCGCCACCAAGTGACGAGTCGGCGGCGCAGCATCCAGCAGCGTACGCGTCAGCTGCGTCATGGCGTCGCCAAAATCGCAGAACAGGCCGGTGACGTTGCCGCCCGGCCGCGTGCGGTTCTGCACGAAGCCCTCGGCGATGGGATCGCGCTCGAAGTCGATCGCGACGATGGGGATCACGGTCGTCGCCTCGCGCGCCGCCACCGCGGCCGCGTGATCACCCGCGACGATCACGCTGACGGCGGAGGCCGCGAGCCCGCGGGCGGCGGTGCGCCACTGGTCGCTGCCGGAACCCAGTCGCAGCACGGTAACGCCCTGCCCGGGCTGCCAGCCCGCCTCGCTGAGGGCCTGCTCGAGGATAGCGGCGAGCGCGAACGACTCGGTCAGCACGCCGACGCGCGGCGCGCCGGCGCTGACGGCGCGCGGACGCGTCACCACGCTCGCCGCGATACCGGCGACGAAGGCGCGCCGGTCGATCAGGCGAGCAGCCGCAGCAGCCGGTCCAACGAGCCCTCGAGCCGGCGCTTGATCACGTCGCGCGTGGCGCGATAGCGCGCCTCGTCCTGGCCAACCGGATCGCGGATGTCGCCGTCATCACCCGCAAACTCGCCGAGCGTGTACACGACCGCGCGGGAGCCGTCGATACGCTCGCGCACCAGGCGCTTTTGCTCCTCCGTCATGGTGAGGATGAGGTCGGCGCCGCCGAGCAGATCGGCGTGCGCCTTGAGATCGGTCGAGAGAATCGTGTCCTCGCCCAGATGGATGCCGTCCTCGCGCAGGACGATGCGCGCGTCGAGCGAGGCAATCATGCCGTCGCGCGCGTGCGGCCCGATGCCGCCGGAGCGGACGCGAATCCGGCCGTCAACGCCGCGCTCGGCCAGCATCTTCTCGAGCAGCGCGTGGGCCATCACGCTGCGGCAGGTGTTGGCCTGACAGACGACGAGAACGGTCTTAGCCACGCGTGTCGGGCAGCGGGAGATAGTACGACCGGCCGGCGGCGCCCCAGGCTTGAATCATCTCGCGGAATTGCGGGCCCATCGGATCGATGCCGCGGATCGGCATGGAGCCGCGCCGGATGGTGAAATCGTGCGGCGCGAGCTCACCCGCGCGGACGAAGTGACGCTCGGCCGCATCGGCGCGACCCTGGCGCGACAGCCACTCCGCGAGTCCGAACTCGGCGCGGGCCTGCTGATCGAGCGCCGTGGGCAGCATCTGCAGCGCGCGCGCCTCGCTCGCCGCGAAGCCCGTGGTCTCGCCGCGCGCCCACGCGCGAACGGCGGCCAGCGGTCGCGCCGACTCGAGCTCGGTGACGTGCTTGAACGTGTCGGTGCCGAACACGACGTCGTTGGGTCGGACGATCCGCCCCCGCTCGTCGATCCACAGCGCGGTCGGAACGTTGACGATGTTATAGAGGTCGGCGACTACATGCTGAGTGTCGATCAGCGCCGGATATGTCGGCGCTGCTTTCTCGATCCACGGCCGCGCATCGTCGGGGCTCTTGTCGAGCGCGACCGCGATCACGACGAAGTTGCGATCGCGCAGCTCCTCGTAGAGCGCCTGCCACACGGGCAGGTCGAGGCGGCACCCTCACCACGACGCCCATGCGACCAGGAACACCTTCTTGCCGCGGTAGGACGACAGCGTGTGCGGCTGGCTGGCAAGGTCGGGCAGCGTGAAATCGGGCGCCACGAGGCTGCCGAGCGCCTGCGCGCGCTCGCCCGCGGAGGTGCCAAGGAATGCCGCGCGCGCGTCGACGTCGACGGCGAGCGGCCGATCGAGCGTGGCCGCGATCTCGCCGAGGTCGAAGACTCCGCCCTCACCGAGCCGCGATCCCGCGCGCAACGGCACGCACATCGACTCGTTGCACAGCGTGCCCTCGTGCAGCTCCCAGCCGAGGCCCTCGCGCAGCGCGTCCGCCGACAGCAGCACACGGCCGGCCTCCACCCGCGCCGCGACCTCCCGTGTCCGATCCGGCTCGATCAGCGTGAACATCGCGTTACCCCCACGCCCATACGGGCTGCTCGAAGTGATCGACGCGCGTGGGCCGTCCATGGATCACGACCTCGCGGAGCTGATACACGACGGCCGCCGTCGGCGCGTGCACGAGCGTCGACAGCAGTGGAACCTGGATGACGGGACGATCACTCTCGGGAATCGTCACCAGACGCGGCACGTCCGGATGCTCGAGATCCTCGAGCGGGACGCGATGCACCGAGGCGACCTCGTCCGAATTCGGCGCGAGTACGGGATCGAGACCGGCCCAGAAGACGACGGGCGTGATCAGAAACCCGGAACGCGTCGGATAGTCGTCCAGCAGGCCGAGCGCCGCGGCCGCATCGAGATCGAGCCCGACCTCCTCGGACAGCTCTCGCCGCGCGGCGTCCGCCGCAGATTCGCCCGGCTCGAGCCGGCCACCGGGCAGTGCCCACTGCCGCGCGTGCTGCCGCAACCCGGCCGCACGACGCGTGAGCAGAAAGCACGCGCGGCCCGCGTCGTCCTCGAGCAGCACGACGGCAACGGCCGCGGGTCGGCGGCCGTCGACCGGCAACGCTCGCCGCTCGAACGCATCGAGATGCGCACGCGCACGCGTGACCAGCGCATTCTCGAGGAGCGACCCGGCTTCGCCGGGGCGCTCTGAACGCGGGGGAGTTTGAGGGGCCATGTCGGGGCCCCTCAATATGTAGGCACGATGCCGCCGCCCGCGCCCTTGCGCACGACGGAGACTTCTTCCGCGGCTTTCATCGCGAGATGACGCGAGTCGCTCGCCAGCGTGACGAAACGATAGCCGGCAGCCATCATCTTCAGCGAGTAGGCGGCGGTGGCGTTGTGGATGCCGGCCACAACACCGTGGCGTTTGCACGCGTCGACGATCGTCTGCTGCGCCTCGACCACCGGCGCGTCGGTCTGGTCGAGCCGCGGCTTGCAACCGAGCGCCAGGCTCAAATCCGACGGGCCGACGTAGACGGCGTCCACGCCCGGCGTCGAGAGGATCGCGTCGAGATTCTTGAGCGCTTCCGCCGTCTCGATCATCGGCATGATCACGATGTCGTCGTTGGCGTGCTCGACGTAGTCGGTGCCGGCGTAGATCGACGCGCGCACGGGTCCGAAGGAGCGATAGCCGCGCGGCGGATACTTGCATGCGGCCACCAGTGCTTCCGCCTGCGCCCGCGTGTTGATCATCGGGCAGATGACGCCGTAGGCGCCCGCATCGAGGATCTTCATCAGGTACGCGGGGTCGTTCCACGGCACGCGCGCGAGCGGGACCACGCCGGTCGTCGAGATGCCCTGGAACATCGAGACGGCCACCTGGTAGTCCACTACGCCGTGCTGCATGTCGACGGTCAGCGAGTCGAAGCCCTGATGCGCCATGACCTCGGCCGTGAAGGCCGTGGGAATGGACAGCCAGCCGTTGACGGCCGTCTCGCCGCGCTTCCATATCGTTTTGAGCCGATTCTCTCGCACGAGGCTCTCCTCCGGCCCCACGGGGCCGGCGCCACTGTACCGCACCTCGGTGGCACTCGTCTTGCGGCACGACCCCGAACGGGGTGGTCCCCTCAGGAGGAACTTTCATGAAAGCGCTGACCGTCATTACCCTCTTCGCCGCAGGGCTGCTCGTTGTGACCGGTTCCGCGGCGGCTCAAATGCAGCTGAACAATGCAGACCAAGAGTTCGTGAACAAGGCGGCGATCGGTGGCGTGGCAGAGGTGGAGCTCGGCCGCGTCGCGATGCAGCGCGCATCGCGGCCCGCCGTGCGATCGTTCGGCGAGCGCATGGTCGCGGATCATGGCCGCGGCAACACCGAGCTCGCCGCGCTCGCGCGCAGCAAGGGCATGGACGTATCGACCACGCTCGATACGACGCACCAGGCGATGCGCGATCGTCTGAGCGGCCTCAGCGGCGCGGACTTTGACCGCGCGTACATGTCGGAGATGGTCCGCGATCATACGGAAGACGTCGCCCTCTTCGAGCGCGCGGCCCAGACCGCCAGCGACGCGGATGTGAAGGCGTTTGCGGCGCGGTCGCTGCCGATGCTCCGCGATCATCTGGCCATGGCGCGCCAGATCAACTCCGACGTGGTGCTCGGTCCGGCGACGGTGGTTGGCGTGCCGGCCGCGCTCCCCGGGGCGATCCTGACGCCATGGTGTGAAGGCGCGTACGCGACGTCGGCGGGAACGAATTTCGGCAACTGCACGTCTGCGAAATAGCGGTGTGGGCGTGGGGGACCATTCCCGGTCCCCCACGTCTATAATCCGCTTGTGACCGCACCGCGTCCGTTCACGATCCGCATCCCCGATCCCGTCCTCGACGATCTGCGCGCCCGCCTGGATCGCGTGCGCTGGCCGGATGAGGTCCCCGGCCAGCCGTGGCTGTACGGTACCGACGTCGCCTACATGAAATCGCTCGTCGCCTACTGGCGCGACGGGTACGACTGGCGCGCGCAGGAGGCCGAGCTCAACCGGTCGAAGCAGTTCACTGTCCCGCTCGGCGGGATCGATCTGCACTTCATCCACGAGCCCGGCGTCGGGCCGCGCCCGATGCCGCTGCTGCTGTCACACGGCTGGCCAGGCTCGATCGTCGAGTTTCGGCAGCTGATTCCGATGCTGACCGATCCGGCCCGGTTTGGTGGTGATCCCGCCGACGCCTTCACGGTCGTGGCGCCGTCGTTGCCCGGCTACACGTTTTCGTTTCGCGCCGGCCAGCCGCGCTTCGGCGTGCCGGAGATCGCCGAGCTGTTTACCTCGCTGATGCGCGACGTGCTCGGCTACTCGCGCTTCGCGGCGCAGGGCGGAGACTGGGGCGCCTTCGTCACGTCGTATCTGGGCGCGGCGCATGTCGACAAGCTCATCGGCATCCACGTCAACCTCCTCGCAGTGCCGCGCGACCGCGGCGCGGCCTCGGCGACGCTCGCGCCCGACGAGCGCGCGTACGTCGATGAGGTGGAGCACTGGCTGCGCGAGGAGACGGGGTATCAGGCAATCCAGGGCACGAAGCCCCAGACGCTCGCCTACGGGCTCACCGACTCGCCGGTCGGGCTCGCGGCGTGGATCGTCGAAAAGTTCCGAACGTGGAGCGACTGCGACGGGGACGTCGACCGGTGGTTCGGCCGCGACACGCTCTTGACCAACGTGATGCTCTACTGGGTCACGGGCGCGATCAACTCGTCGTTCTGGCCCTACTACGCGCGCAATCACTCGCCGTGGCCGATCACCGCCGAGCGGCCCGTCACCGCGCCGACCGCCTACGCCAGCTTTCCCAAGGAGATCCTGCATCCGCCGCGCGCATGGGTGTCGCGCGTGTACACGAATCTGCGGCGGTGGACCGAGATGAAGCGCGGCGGCCACTTCGCCGCGCTCGAGGCGCCGGCTGCCCTGGCGGAGGACGTGCGCGCGTTCTTCCGCGAATTCCGCTGAGCGCTCAGGTCAGCGGGACGTAGTCGTACTCGCCGATCCCCTGCAACACCAGAAACGTGGCCGACGTCTGGCCGGCGTTGGTGACCAGGTGCGGACGGCCGGGACGCACGGCGTATGTTTGCCCGGGCCGCAGCCGCACGTCTTCCTTGGGATCACGCAGGAACACGCGCAGCTCTCCCTCGAGCACATAGAAGGTGTCCTGGACGTTCGTGTGAAAGTGCCACGGCACTTGCTGCGCGGGTGAGATCTGCAGCTCGCTGATGCGGAAGCCTGGCCGCTCCGCGTGTCGCGCGCGTCGCTCGACCTCGTAAAGCCCGCTCGAATCCTTGACGCCCTGCATGGCGAACCTCCTCATCCTGCGCGAGCACGAGCGCGAACTTCGGACTGGCGGATTCGACGTTTCGGTGGTGGGATTATTGCATGCCCCCCACCGCGATGACAGAGGGGTTCGAGGAGTACCTCCGTGAACGACGGGAGCGCGCGGAGCGGACCCAGCGTCTCCTGATCGGCGTGCTCGCTGTGACCTGCATCGCGCTCGCAGTTTCCAATGTCGTCCTGGCGCTGTGGATCACGTCGGGTCGCGCACGACCGCCCGCGGAGTCTGCCACGCGAAGCGGCAAGGAGACGCCGCCGCGTTCGGCGCAGTCGGCGGAAGCACCGCCGTCGGCGTCGGTCCCCTCACGGTCGGCCGCGCCGGCACGACGAGAGGCGCCGGCACAGCCGGACGTGGCACCGCCACGGCCGGAAGGGGCACTGCCCTCGGTGACGCTTCCGAAGACGACCGAAAGCGCGCCGGCCGACTCGCGCAGCGCGAGCGCGCCCGCCGAATCACCGTCGAGCACGCCGACCGAGCCGAGTGCACGCGCCGAGGTGCCGCCGGCCGAGCAGCTTCCGCCGCGCTCGGGTATCACGTCGAGTCCCGAGCGTCGCGAATCCGCTGCGCGCACACCGACCGCGTCTGCGCCGGCGCGCGCGGGGTCCGCGACGCGCCCCGGTCCCGGGCCGGCGGCGACGGAGGAAGCGACCGCCACGTGGATGCTCTCGACGTACGGCCGCGACGCGGCGGAGTCTCGCGCGCGCGCCGCGCTGCAGTTCTATAACGCGCAGTCGGCCGAAGGCCGTTACTGGCGTCGGGTACTCGCCCTGATCGTCGCCGCGCGCTGATTCGCGCTCGATCCCGTCGAAGCAATCGAGGACAATAGGTCGCATGGAGGAGACCGCCCGAAGCGCGGAGACCGTGCAGGCGCTACTCGAGCGCGGCGACCGCCGCCGCCTCGTCGACCTGCTCACGGCCGCGCATCCTGCCGACATCGCGGGTCTGCTGCGCGAGCTGCCGCTCGCGTCGCAGGTGACGGTTTTCCGGCTCTTGTCTGCGCAGCGCGCCGGCGAAGTGCTCTCGGAGCTCGACGACCAGACGCTGCTCCAGCTCGTGCAGGCGCTCGACCAGGTCGAGGTCTCGCGCATCCTCGACGAGATGCCGCCCGACCACGCGGCGGAGGTCGTCGAGGAGCTGCCGGCGGAGCAGGCCGAGAGCCTCCTCGAGATGATGAAGGAGGAGCACTCCGAGGACGTTCAGGAGCTGCTCGAATATCCCGACGACACCGCGGGCCGCCTCATGTCCCCCAACGCCGTCGCCGTGAACGAGTCGGCCACCGTCGCCGGCGCCATCGAGCAGATCCGCAAGTCTGCGCCCGAGGGGCGGGGCTTCGAGCTCTACGTCGTCGACGACCACCGTCACCTCGTCGGCGTGGTGCCGTTGCGGCGGCTCTTGACCGCGGCGCCGACGACGCCGATGTGGGCGATCCGCGATCCGAGCGTCGTCAGCGTGTCGCCCGAGACCGACCAGGAAGAGGTCGCGCGGCTCGTGGCCAAGTACGACCTCGTCTCGGTGCCGGTGACGGACCGCGAGCGGCGGTTGTTGGGCACCATCAGCGTCGAGGACGTGATCGACGTGCTCGGCGAGGAGGCGTCCGAAGACATCTTCCGGCTCGCCGGCTCGGACGCCTCCGAGCTCGATCGGCGCTCGCCGCGCGAGATCGCGCTGATGCGGCTGCCGTGGATCCTCACGACGCTGCTCATCGAGCTGTGCGCCGGGATCGTCATCCACTATTACGACGCCACGCTGAGCCGCGTCATTCTGCTCGCCTCGTTCATGCCGGTCATCCAGGCGATCTCCGGCAACACCGGACTGCAGTCGGTCACGATGGTGGTCCGCGGTCTGGCGACCGGCCACGTGCAGCTCACGCGCTGGTGGGAACCGCTGCTGCGCCAGATTCAGACGACCTCGATCATCGGCGCCGTGTGCGGATTCGTGGTCGGTCTGCTCGGCGCCTTCTGGCATGGCACGTACTCCTTCGGGTTCGTCGTCGCCGTGTCGATGTTCATCTCGGTCAATCTCTCGGGCGCGGCCGGCACGGCGATTCCGATGGTCTCCAAGAGCCTGGGCTTCGATCCGGCCCTGACGGCGGGACCGTTCGAGACCGCCCTGCAGGACGTGCTCGGCGTCACGATCTTCCTCGGCCTCGCGACGGCGCTGCTTCGCTTTCTCGCGTGAGCGCCTGACCCGATCCCGTGGCCGAGCCCATCTCCGTCGCGCGCGTCGTGCGCTCGTTCGCGCTGACCGGCATCCTGTCCGTCGGCGGCGGTCGCGCCGCGTTCTTTTACGACGCGCTGGTGACGCGCCGCCGCTGGATGCGCGTCGACGAGTTTCTGCAAGACTTCACGCTCGCGCAGCTGCTGCCCGGCGCGACGTTCTCGAATTTGTCGATCACGCTCGGCCATCGACTGGCGGGGCTCGGCGGCGCCTTCGGCGGGCTGCTCGCGGTGATCGTGCCGGGCGGGGTCATCCTCGTGCTGCTCGCGGCGTTCTACCTGGCGCGCGGGCTGACCCCGGACGTGGTGACCTCGATGCGTGGGATGAGCGCGGCCGTGGTGGGGCTCGTCGGCGTGACGACGGTGCGGATGGCGCGGCCGGCGCTGGTCAACGTGCGCGCCTCCGTGATCGCGGTGGTGACGTTCGTCGCCGTGGGCCCGCTTCGGCTCAACACGCCGGCCGTGATCGTGGTCATGACGGCGATCGGCCTCTGGCTGCATCGCCCGGCGTCGCCGTCCCAGACGGTGCAGCCGTGAGCGATCTGCTCGTGATGACGTGGACGTTTCTCTGGCTGAGCCTGCTCTGCGTGGGCGGCGGGCTCGGCGTGATTCCCGAGATGCAGCGTCAGGTCGTGACGCGGCACGCGTGGGTGAGCGCGCGCGAGTTCGTCGACGGCTACACGCTGGCGCAGCTCACGCCGGGACCGACGATGCTCGTCGTCGCCTTCGTGGGTTATCGCGCCCATGGTTTGCTCGGCGCGATCCTCGCCACCGTGGCGATGTTCCTTCCCACCTCGCTCATCGTCGTCCTGGTCACGGCACAGTGGCAGCGCTGGCGCGCACACCGCTGGGCCACGGCGGCCGAGCGCGCGCTGCTGCCGATCGGCATCGGGCTCTCGGCGGCCGGCGTCTACACGCTCGCGCGCACCGCGCTGCACGACGTCGTCACGATCGCGGTCGCCCTCGGCGCCGGCCTGCTGCTCTATCACGGCCGCATCTCCGCGATCCTCGTCGTCGCGCTCGGCGGCGTCGCCGGATGGCTCCTGCTGTGAGCCCGATGCCCTCCGTCGCAGTCGTCGGGCTCGGCTTCGGCCGTGCTCACGTGCCGGCCTTTCAGGCCGCGGGCGCGCGGGTCGTCGCCGTCTGTCAGCGCGACGAGGCGGCCGCGCGCAAGGTCGCTGCCGCATACGGCGTGCCGGCCGTCTACGCGCGCTGGCAGGACATGCTGACCGCCGAGCATCCCGATGTGGTCGTGGTGGCCACGCCGCCGCACCTGCACCGCGCCATCGTCCGGGCGGCCGTCACGCGCGGCGCGCACGTCGTGTGTGAGAAGCCGCTCGCGACGTCGCGCGAGGACGCGGAAGCCATCGTGGCCGACGTCGCGCGGACCGGCCGCGTGGGCATGACTGGGTTCAACTGGCGATTCACGGCCGCGATGCAGAAGATGCGCGCGCTCATGGCGGAGGGCGCGGTCGGCCGCGTGCTGCACGTTCGCGCGCACTGGCTCGGCGCGCGATGGGCCGACGAGGCGAGCCCCACCACGTGGCGCATGGATCGCGAACAGGCCGGACACGGCGCGATGGGTGACATGGGCGTGCACGTGGTCGACCTGGTGCGCTGGACGTGCGGCGAGTTCGCCCGCGTCACCGCGCATGCCGGCATCGCCTACCCCGCGAAGCCGGTGGCGGGGACGACGAAGCCGACCGACGCCGAGGACTTCGTGGCCCTCATTGGCGAGCTGACATCTGGCGCGCAGGTGTCGTTTCTGGCGAGCCGCGCCGCGCACGGCCGGAACGACCACACGCTGGAGATCTCGGGCACGCGCGGAGCGCTCCAGTATCGGCTCACGCGCGAGGGCCCGCACTGGCACACGGGGACGTTGTCGATGGCCGCCAGCGGCGGCGCATTCGCACGGATCGCCGTCGAGGCTCCGCGGGTCGACGGCAGCGATCCGATGGACGTGATCGGACGCGCCACGATCGCGCCCCTGGCCGCGCGACTCCTGGCCGCGATGCGCGGGGAGGCGTCCGCAGAGCCGTCGCTCGGCGACGGGCTGCGCGCTCAGCTGGTGCTGGAGGCCGCGCGTGAGGCGGCGGCCCGGCGCGCGTGGGTCGACATCCCGTCGCTCAGCGTCTGAAGAGCCCGTACAACCACTGTCCGAGCAATCCCATCACCGGCGGCAGCAACACGCCCGGGATGAAGCGCGCGAGCGTCAGCGGCCAGCCGAGCAGCGGCGCCTCGTACGTCAGCATGCGGACCGGGCTCACGAGCGTCTTCGCCGTCAGCAGCGTGATGAGCGGCGCGGGCGCGGCGCCCTGGCGCAGGAGATTGGCGGCGATCGGAAAGAACACGTAGGGCCCGCCCGGCATCAGCAGTCCCGCGATCCAGCCGATGACGATGCTCTGCCCCAGGTGCTCACCGCCGAGCCACCGCGACAGCAGCGGGCGGGGAATCAGCACCTCCAGGAGCCCGGCCAAGACGAAGCCGAGCGCCAGCTCGATCCAGACGCCGCGCAACAGCTGCGCGCCGGCGGCCAGGCCGCGCCACGGCAGCGCCGCGTCGCGGGCGAAGCCGACCGCCATCGCGATGACGACGAGCCCGAGCAGAATCCAGAGGCTCGCGTCCACGCGCTTGCGCTTCACACGCCGTCGGCGGCGTGCGACGCGCGGTAGACGACCTCGCTGCGGGGCGCCAGCGCCTCCTCGCGCGCCGCTTCGATGAGCGCGTGCGTGGGCGCGAGCGAGCATGCGGGGTCGGTGGCGGTCGCGTCGCCGGTGAGGTGATAGGCCTGACAGCGGCAGCCGCCGAAGTCGAGCGTGCGGCGCTCGCAGCTCCGGCACGGCTCGGGCATCCACGCTTCGCCGCGGAACGCGCGAAATCCCGCCGAGTCGCGCCAGATGTCGCCGAGCGAACGGTCGCGGGCGTTGTCGAAGGTGAGACCGGGCAGCGTGTGCGCCGCGTGACACGGCAGCACGAGCCCGTCGGGGGTGACCACCAAGAAGCGACGGCCCCAGCCGTCCATGCACGCCTTCGGCACCTCCGCGTAATAGTCGGGGGTGACGAACAGCACTTCCATGCGCCCGCGCAGCCGCCGCCGCGCCTGCCGCGCCACCTCGCGCGCCGCGTCCAGCTGCTCCCGCGTCGGCAGCAGCATGCGGCGGTTCGTCAGCGCCCAGCCGAGATACTGTGTGTTGGCGAGCTCCAGCCGATCGGCGGCGAGCGACTCGGCGAGCGCGATCACGTCGGCCACGTGGTCGAGGTTCTCCCTGTGCAGCACGACGTTCACGGTGAGCGGCATGCCGAGCCCCTTCACCCACCGGGCCACCTCGAGCTTGCGCTCGAACGAGCGGTGGCCCGAGATGCGCTCGGAGCCGGCGGCCGTCACGTCCTGGATGGAGACCTGCACGTTGTCCAGGCCGAGCGTTTTGAGCCGCGCGAGGCGGTCGCGCGTGAGGGGGACGCCGCTCGTGATCAGGTTCGTGTAGAGGTCGAGCGCGCGTGCGCCCTCGACCAGCCGCTCGAGATCGTCGCGCAGCAGCGGCTCGCCGCCGGTCAAATTGAGCTGAACGACGCCCAGCTCCTCGGCCTGGCGGAAGACGCGCAGCCAATCGTCCGTGCCGAGCGCGTCGCCGTGCCGTGCCCAGTCGAGCGGGTTCGAGCAGTAGACGCAGCGCAGCGGGCAGCGATACGTCACCTCCGCGACGAGCGTGTAGGGCCGCGGCTCCTCAGTCATGGCGCTCGTGGATCAGCCCGCGGTCCGCCATGTTCGCGAGGAACGTGAGCACCTCGCGCTCCACGGTCTCGCGCGGCTCCTGCGCGTACTTGGCCGCGAGACGCTCGACGATCTCCCCGACCGTGTGCTCGCCGGTGCACAACTGGATCACGTCGGCGGCGGTGGGATTGAGGATCAGGCCGCGCTCCGGATACAGGAGCAGATGGCGCGACGTCCGGGCGTCCCAGCGCAGCCGCGCCTTGGGCGCCACGATCGGCCGGCTCTCCGATGTGATCGCGCGGGGCTCGCTCACGCGCGCCCGCCGCCGGGCCCCCAGCCGGGCTCGACATACGCGATGTAGAGGCAATCGAGCAGGTGCCAGAGGATCTCGGTCTTGCGGATGAGCGCGGCGATGCACTTCTCCTGCATCTCGTACGTCGTCGCGTGAGCCACCACGAACTCGATCGCCTCCTGCGAGTCTTTTCGCGCGCGGGGCGGCCGCGTGCGGAAGTAATCGAGCATGTCCTTCGCGATCCACGGGTAGTGCTTTTCCCAGGCCAGGACCCGCTTGGTCATCAGGTCCGGCGAGAAGAACTCCGTCAGCGACGACGCGACCGCCTCGAGCAGACTGCGCTCGCTGACCAGCTGGACGTAACCATCGCACGCGAAGCGCACGCCGGGGAGCACCGAGCGGCACGACGCGACCTCCGCGCGGTCGAGACCAACGCCATCGGCAAGCCGCAGCCACAGCTCGAGCCCGCCCTCGCCCGCCGCGTCGCCGTCGTGATCGCGAATGCGGCGGATCCACATTCGCCGGAACGCGGGGTCTTCCGACTTGGACAGGATGATGGCGTCCTTGATCGGGACGCGTGTCTGGTAGTAGTAGCGATTGAGCACCCACTGCTGCAGCTGCTGCCGCGTGAGCTTGCCGTCGTGCATCAGGTGGTGATAGCGGTGATGGTCGTGGTACCGGTACTCGCCCTCGCGCCGCACCCACTCGATGAACTCCTCGCGCGACAGCGGTGGCCGCACGGCCTGCTCGCTCACAGCCGCACCTCCATGCCGTCCCACGCGACTTCCCACCCGGCGGCCGCCGCGGTCTGCCGCTCCGGCGAATCGTCGCGCAGCAACGGGTTCGTGTTGTTGAGATGGATGTAGATGCGGCGGCGCGCGCGCACATTGGCGAGCTGCGCCAGGCTGCCGCCTGCGCCGCTCACCGGAACGTGCGCCATGTCCTCTGCCCGCTTGGTCCCGAGCCCGAGCGCGGGCAGCTCGTCGGCCGACCAGAACGTCCCGTCGAAGAACACCGCGTCCGCGTCGGTGAGCGCCTGGCGCACCTGAGTGCTCACCGCGCCGACGCCGCTGAAGTACGCCAGCACCCGCCCGCTTGCCGTCTCCCGGATACGGAATCCCACGCTGTCCTCGGGATCAGCGGGCCGCGACCGCTCGAGATGCACGGGGGCCTTGCCGGGGACGCTCACCGCCTCGGCGGTGAGCCCGCTCGGCCGTCCGTCGACGTCGACGATGTCCTCGTCTCGTCCCGCCTTCATCACCCGCCACGTCACCTGCCCGGGGAATCGCTCGAGCGTGCGGTAGAGGACGTTGTCCTCCGTGAAGCCGCGCCGCACCGTTTCGGTCGCGTAGACGACGAGCGGGTGCGACTCACGCAGGGACAAGAGGCCCAGGCAGTGATCGAGATCGCCGTTGGTCAGCAGAATGGCGGCGATCGGCGAGTGGCGCGGTCCGCGTGGGTGCAGACCGGGAAAGCTCTCCACCTGCGCGCGGATCTCTGGAGAGCAGTTCAGCAAGACGTACGACGCGGCGCCATCGGCGGCGACCGCGACACATTCCTGGGAACGCGCGACGGCTCGGAGCTTGCCGTCCCGCACGCCGCGGCAGTTGGGGCACCCGCAGTTCCACTGCGGAAACCCGCCGCCAGCCGCAGAGCCCAACACACGGATCAGCACGCGTTGTCCCCCACAGATGCGACAGCCCCTCGCGTCAACCTCGAAAGGGACGCGAGGGGCTGCGGCTGACTCGTGGTGAGTCAGTTCAGACGTTGTTAGAAGCGGTCGTCCGGCTCGCTGCCGAAATCATCCTGGTAGGAGTTGATCTCGGCGTCCATCCGTACTTCCGTCACCTCGGGCGCTTCCCATACCATAAACGCACCTCCCAGCGGCTCGAGTCACCCCACGCCCCGAACGCGGACTAGATGCTAGTCGAGGGGGCAGGCCTCGTCAAGGCCTGCCGGTCGCGTTGACAAGGCCGGATCGGCGCGATACGGTCTGGCGCCAACCAAGCCCATTATCGTCCGCCGTGCCGGAGGACCTGCCATGAAACTTCGCCCATTGCGGTACGCACTCGCGCTCACCTGTGTCTTCGCCGTCCTGTTGGTGACCGCCCTGGTCGGCGCCCAGCAGACACAGGCGCCACCCTCCTGGAAGCAGGGGCAGCCGAAGGAGCTCGAGAACTCGACGCTGTCGCCGGTCGCGCAGCCGCCAGCGCCCAAAGCCGCCGGCGAGATCCCCCTCGACAAGATCAAGGTGCCGCAGGGCTTCAAGGTCGAGCTGTGGGCGAGCGGCATCAACAACGCGCGCGTCATGACCTGGGGCGACAAGGGCACGTTGTTCGTCTCGAGCCGCGTTGCGGGCAACGTCTACGCCCTCGTCGACAAGGGCGGCTCGCGCGAGCTGAAGACGATCGCCAAGGGCCTCAACCTCCCCAACGGCGTCGCCTTCAAGGACGGCACGCTGTACATCGCCGAGATCCATCGCATCACCAAGATGGAAGGCATCGAGGGCAAGCTCGACAGCCCGCCGGAGATGAAGGTCGTGTACGACACGCTCCCGAAGGACACGCCGCACGGTTGGAAGTACCTGGCCTTCGGACCCGACGGCAAGCTCTACTTCAACATCGGCGCGCCGTGCAACATTTGTATGCCGCCCGACACCCACGCCAACATCTCGCGAATCAATCCGGATGGCAGCGGGTTCGAATACTGGGCGCATGGCGTGCGCAACAGCGTCGGCTTCGACTGGCATCCTGTGACCAAGGAGCTCTACTTCACGACGCACGCGCGCGACTGGCTGGGCGAGGACGTGCCGAGCGACCGCCTCGACATCGCGCCGAAGAAGGGCCTGCACTTCGGCTATCCGTACTGCCATCAGGGCGACATTCTGGACCCGGAGTTCGGCCGCGGCCGGACGTGCGGTGAGTTCGCGGCGCCCCTCTTGAAGACGGGCCCGCACGTGGGCGGCAACGGCGTCGAGTTCTACACCGGCTCGATGTTCCCGGCCGAGTACAAGAACCGGATGTTCCTGGCCCAGCGCGGCGCGTGGAACCGCACGGAGAAGACCGGCTACAAGGTGATGATGGTCACGCTACGCCAGGGCGACGTGCCGAAGTACGAAGTCTTCGCCGAGGGCTGGCTGGAGAACAACCAACCGTGGGGCCGGCCCGTGTACACCAAGCAGATGAAGGACGGCTCGCTGCTGATCTCCGACGACTACGCCGGCGCGATCTATCGAGTCAGCTACGGCAGATAATTTCGGAAGGGTCGTCGCTTCCAGGGTGAATCGGGGAGTAAATGGGGGGGCCGTCGAGCCCCCCCATCCACGAAATACACGGAATCGCGCCTCCGCATCGTCTTCACGACCCTCGCGGATTCTGCTTCTCGTGTTGATCGCGGCCCTGGCCGCTCCGTCGCTCGGGAGCGCCGCCGACCCCGAAGCCGGCCGTCGCAAAGCGGCGTCGTGCGTCGCGTGTCACGGCCCCGACGGCAACTCCACCAATCCCACCGTGCCGAGCCTCGCCGGCCAGGTCGCAACGTATCTGCACTGGCAGATGCTGCTCTATCGCGACAAGCGGCGCGCGGATCCGCAGATGGCGCCGATTGCGGCGGCGCTGAGCGAGACCGACATGGGCGACCTGGCGGCGTTCTTCGCCGCGCAGCGCCAGGCGCCGTCGCCGGCCGCCCCGGCCGACGCCGCGCGCGCAGAAGCGGGCAAGCGCCTCGCCGAGGCCTACCACTGCAACGACTGTCACGGTCGCGATTTTCGTGGCCGCGAGTACGCGCCGAGCCTGCGTGGCCTGTCGCGCGACTACGTCGTCGCCCAGATGCGGGGCTTCAAGGCGCGCACGCGCGGCGACCTCGATGGCGCCATGACGCAGGCCGCCCAGCCCGTGGCCGAGGCCGACATCGAGCCGCTCGCAGACTACATCGGCTCGATCCGCTGATTCAGTCGCTGGCACGCCGCTTGCGCTTCATCGAGACCGATGAAGAGTTGTGCCGGCATCCTGATGATCGGCCTGACGCTCGTCGCACCCGTGTACGCGCGGGCGGAGGAGCCATCTGCGAGCATCCCATCGGAGAGGAATGCAGCGCCGATCGCCCGCACCTGGCGCGGCACGGCGACCGAGACGCCCGGCATCTACTCCGGTCCCGCCGTGGCCAAGGTCACGCTGCAGTTGAACGAGGACGGCACGTTCAGTGAGTCGTGGAAGCAAGGTGACAAGGAGCTGACGAGCTCGGGGACGTGGCGCGAGCAGGGTGATTTGATCATCATGACGTCGAGCGAGCCGATGCGCCCGCGCATGACCCTGCGACGGCGCGGCAACGTGCTCTACGGCGTCGCGATGGAAGAGCTGCCGACGGGCCGCGCGACGACCACTGCCATCGAGCTGCGCCCGGCGGCCAGCTGAGCATGCAGCGCCTCGTCGCGGCGGTAGTGGCAGCACTGCTCATCGGCGGCTGCGTCTCGGCGCGCGGCAAGACGGTTTACGAAAAGACCGGCGCCACTGCCGAGCAGAAGAAGGCCGACGAGGGGCAGTGCGCGAAGACGGCCGTCGATGCCGCGGAGGGCCCACGCGGGTCCGCGTACCTCGCCGTCGACCGCGACGCCGTCGACCGCTGCATGCAAGCGCGCGGCTATCGCGTCACGGCTCCGCGCTAGCGGTCAGGACGGCTGGGGCGCCGGCCGGCGCCAGAAGAAGATCCGCGAGATCGCGTGGCTGGCGAGATACTTCTGCGCCGACTCCATGTAGAGGTACAGGACCGGCGTGATGTAGAGCGTCAGCAGCTGCGAGACGACCAGTCCGCCCACCACGGCAAGGCCGAGCGGACGCCGCGCGTCCGCGCCGGCGCCGATGCCGAGCGCGATGGGCAGCGTGCCGAGCAGCGCGGCCATCGTGGTCATCATGATCGGGCGGAACCGCAGCAGACAGCCTTGGTAGATCGCCTCGGATGGCGCCATGCCGCCCCGCTGGGCGTCGATCGCGAAGTCGATCATCATGATCGCGTTCTTCTTCACGATGCCGATCAGCATGATCATGCCGACGAACCCGTAGACGTTCAGCTCCATGCCGAAGAGCCAGAGCGTCAGCAGCGCGCCGGCGCCGGCAGAAGGCAGCCCCGACAGGATCGTCAGCGGGTGGATGAAGCTCTCGTAGAGCACGCCCAGCACGAGATAGATCACGAGGATCGTGATCAGCAGCAGCATCCCCTGGCCCTGCAGCGAGGCCTGGAACGCTTGCGCCGTGCCCTGGAAGGTGCCGGTGACCGTCGCGGGCACACGCAGCTCTCGCTGCACGCGCTCAACCTCCGCCACCGCCTGGGAGAGCGCCACGCCCGGGCGCGTGTTGAACGAGATGGTCACGGCGGGCAGCTGGCCGAGATGATTCACCGTGAGCGGCCCGATGCCGGGCGTCATCGTCGCCACCGAGGCCAGCGGCACGAGCGTGCCCTTCGTGTTGCGGATGTACAGCAGGCCCAGCGCGGTCGGGTCGCGCTGGAACTGCGGGTCGACCTCGAGGATGACCCAGTACTGGTTCGACGGCGTATAGATCGTCGACACTTGCTTGGAGCCGTAGGCGGCGCCGAGAGCGCTCTCGACCTGATCCGCGCTGACGTCCATGGCGGAGGCCTTGTTGCGATCGATCTCCACCATGATCTGCGGGCTGGTGATCTGCAGATCCGTGTTGACGTCCTGCAGGCTGGGCAGCTGACGCAGGCGATCGTAGATCTGCGGCGCCCAGTGGTAGAGCTCCTGCGTGTCCGTGTCCTGCAGCGTGTACTGATAGACCGCTTTCGTGAGCTGGCCGCCGATACGGATCGTGGGCAGGATCTGCGGGTACACGCGGATGCCTGGCACGGTGGCGAGCTTGGGCCGGAGCCCCTCGATCACCTTCTCGGCGTGCGGGCGCTCCGTGCGCGGCTTGAGCAGCGAGAAGACGCGGCCGTTGTTCAGCACGACGCTCGAGCCGGAGGCGCCGATGAAGGACATGCTCTGTACGATCGAGGGATCGCTGCGGATGATCTCGGCCACAGCCTTCTGCTTCTCCGTCATCGCATCGAACGAGATGTCCTGCGCCGTCTCCGTGAACGCGAAGATCGTGCCGTTGTCCTCGGTGGGGATGAAGCCCTTGGGAATGCGGTAGAACAGCACCCCCGTGACCACGAACGTGAGGAGCAGCGTCACCATCGTCACCCGTGGATGACGCAGCACCCACTGCAGCGTGACGTCGTAGCCGTGCAGCATGCCGTCGAAGAATCGCTCGGAGGCGTCGTAGAGGCGATTCTGCCCGGCGTGCGGCGGCTTGAGGAAGCGGCTGCACAACATTGGCGTCAGGGTCAGCGACACGACGCCGGAGACGAGCACCGCGGCGCCGATGGTGATCGCGAACTCGTGCAGCAGCCGCCCCACCACGCCGCCCATGAACAGGACGGGGATGAAGACGGCGGCGAGCGAGAGCGTCATCGACAGGATCGTGAAGCCGATCTCGCGCGCGCCGCGCAGAGCGGCCGTCATGCGGTCCTCGCCGTGCTCCATGTGACGCACGACGTTCTCGAGCATGACCACGGCGTCATCCACGACGAACCCCACACAGAGCGTGAGCGCCATGAGCGAGATGATGTCGATCGTGTAGCCGAGCGCGTACATGATCGCGAACGTGCCGACGATCGAGAGCGGCACCGCGAGGCTCGGGATGATCGTCGCCGACAGGTTGCGCAGGAAGAGGAAGATGACCATGACCACGAGCGCGATGGTGAGCATCAGCGTGAACTGCACGTCGTGCACCGACTCGCGGATGGCCACGGAGCGGTCGTAGACGACGGTCAGGTTCATGGCGGCCGGCAGCTGCGCGCGGAAGACCGGCAGCAGCTTGCGGATGGCATCGACCACTTCGATCGTGTTCGTTCCGGGCTGGCGCTGCACGGCCAGCACGACCGCGCGCTCGCCGTTGAACCATCCGGCGACCTTGTCGGTCTGCACGCCGTCGATGACGCGCCCGATCTCTTCGAGCCGGACCGGCGAGCCGTTGCGATACGCGACGATCATCGGCCGGTAGGCCGTTGCGTCCGTGAGCTGACCGGTGGCCTGCACGTTGTAGGCCTGACTCGGGCCCCACAACGTGCCGGTCGGCTTGTTGACGTTGGCGCGCGCGATGGCGGCCTCGACCTCGTCCAGGCCGATGCCGCGCGCGGCGAGCGCGCGCGGATCCACCTGCACGCGCACGGCGTATTTCTGCGTGCCGAAGATGGTCACCTGCGCGACGCCGCTGATGGTCGAGATCCGCTGCGACAGGAAGGTCTGCGCGTACTCGTCGACCGTATAGAGCGGCAGCGTCGGCGAGCTGAGCGACATATAGAGGACGGGCTGATCGGCGGGATTCACCTTCTGATAGATCGGCGGCGTGGGCATCCCGGGCGGCAGCAGCGTGGCCGCCTTCGCGATGGCCGCCTGCACGTCCTGCCCGGCGGCGTCGATGTTGCGCTCGAGCGTGAACTGGATGGTGATGTTGCTCACGCCGAGCGCGCTCGTGGACGTCATCGAGTCGATGCCGGCGATCGTGCTGAACTGACGCTCGAGCGGCGTGGCCACCGCGGACGCCATCGTCTCGGGCGTCGCCCCCGGCAGCTGCGCGATCACCTGGATCGTCGGGAAGTCGACGTTCGGCAGGTCGTTGACCGGCAGCTTCTGGTAGGCCATCACCCCGAAGATGAGGACGGCCGCCATCAACAGCGTCGTCAGCACGGGGCGGCGGATGAAGAGCTCGGTGTTCACAGGGTGCTCAGGATGCCTTGGGCTTGATCTCCACGTGGGCGCCGGGCATGAGCCGCAGCTGGCCGTCGGTGACGACGCGCTCGCCCGCGGCGAGGCCCTTCGCGATGATCGTGTCCGTCGCCAACCGCCGACCGAGCTCGACGGGCCGCGGCTGCACCGTCATGTCCGGCTTCACGACGAACACGTAGGGCCCCTGCTGGCCGGGCTGAACCGCCTGCGACGGCACGACGACCGCCGACTCCGACGTCAGCGTGAGAACGACCTCGACGTACTGCCCGGGCCACAGCGCGTTCTCGGCGTTGTCGAACGTGCCCTTGAGCTGGATCGTGCCGGTCGTCGGATCCACGGTGTTGTTGACGAACGTGAGGCGCCCGATGGTCGGCTTTGCCGCGCCGGGCGGCGTGGCGCGGACGCTGAGTGGACCGGCCGCGCTGTACCGCTTGATCGCCGACAGGTGCTGCTGCGGCACCGCGAACGACACGTAGATCGGATGCACCTGAGCGATGACGACCATCGGATTGTCGTCGTTGGCCTTCGCCACGTTGCCGGCCTGCAGCATCAGGTTGCCCGTCCGCCCGGACATCGGCGCGCGGATGGTCGTGTAGCCGAGGTTGAGCTTCGCCGTCTCGACGAGGGCCTCGTCGGCGCGGATGACCGCCCGCGCATTCTCGACACCGGCCTGCGCGGCCTGCGCGGCCGCGCGCGCGTTCTCGACGGCCGCGCGGTCGGCCTGCAGGGTCGCCTCGAGCGCCGACAGGTTGGTGCGGAACTGGTCGTACTGCTCGCGCGCCACCAGCTCCTTGTCGACCAGGGTCTTGTAGCGGCGCTCCTGCACTCGCGCGTTCTCGAGCTGCGCCTGGTCGCGCTCGAGGTTCGCCATCGCCTGCTGCACCTCGGCCTGGCGCTGCGCGTACGCGGCCTCCGCCTGGCGCATCTGCGCGGTGTCGCGGCCCACGGTGGCCTGGGCCTGCGCCAGCGCCGCCTCGAACGGGCGTGGGTCGATCGTGAAGAGCAGCTGGTCGGCCTTCACGTCCTGCCCCTCGGTGAAGTGCACCTTCACCACCTGACCCGACACCTGCGACTTCACGCCGACGGTCGTGAGCGCCTGCACGGTGCCGATGACGCCGACGTCGAGCGGCACGTCGCGCCGAACGGCCTCGGCGGCGAGCACCGGCACCGCCGGCGGCTTGGCGGCGGGCGGCGTCCCCGAGGCGCGGTCGCTGCACCCCGCCGATACCGCGAGCAGCGCGACAAGGACGAGCGGAGCCGCGGTGCGCCTCATCGCTCCGCGACCTCCGTGGAGGCGTCGACGAGCGCCTCGAGCCCGCGCACGACTCGCGCGCGATCGCCGGCGGACATCCGCCCCAGCACCGCCTCGAGGCTGCGCAGGCGCATCGCATGCAGCTCGTCCACCAGTGCTCCGCCCGCGCGCGTCACCTCGAGCACGTACGCGCGTCGGTCGGCCGGATCGTCGGCGCGCGTGACGAATCCCTTCTGCTCGAGGCGATCGACCAGGTGGGTGACGGCGGGCAGTGTCACCGCGAACGCTTTGCCCACGTCGCCCATGCGGCATCCGGGATTCGCCGCGACGTGGAAGAGGACCTGCCCCTGTGCGTAGGTGAGATCGAGCTCGGCGGCGCGCTGCCAGAGAAACTGCCGGAAGATCGTGCTGCCGAGCGCGTTGAGCAGATCGAGGAGTTGTTCGGCCTGCGCCGTCCAGCGCCCGTGGCGCGCACCATTGCGTTTGGCGGCCATCGCACAATGGTGCATCCGCTAAACAGTTAAGTCAATTAAGTATCCGGCGACCGCTCAGCGCCGGCCGACGGCGACGGCGGTGGCGACGACGCGCTCGAGCGTCTCGAGGTGGAACGGCTTGGAGACGTAGTCGAGCGCGCCACGACGCAGGAAGCTGCGCGCGAGCTCCTCGCTCGAATTGCCCGTCAGCATGACGACGGGCAGCGTGGGATCGACGGCGTGCAGGCGGTCGAGCACCTCGTCGCCGGAGACGTCCGGCATGGAGACGTCGAGCAGGACGACGTCGGGGCGCATTGCGGCGGCCTGAACGAGCGCGGCGCCGCCGTCGTGAGCGACGTCGACCTCATAGCCCAGCGACGTGAAATACTCTTCGACGATCGCCGTGACGTTCGCTTCGTCGTCGACGACGAGGACTCGACCATTCGCCATGCGCGACCGGAGCCTCCTCGGCCTTCAGGATATACCGATAGTTCATTCGGACGCGAGGAGGCAGGCTCGCAGTCGAGCGCCCCTTCGGCCGGCGCCGACGTTGATCAGAATGTAACCACTGCGTGCCACGCCGTCTGGCCGATGCGCGTCCACGCACGCGCCGCGCTCGACGGAAACGAATGTCATTCCTTCGACTTGGACGAGGGCGGCGTGTTGGTCTGGTGATTGCCAGCAGCAGCGTCTGATGATCGTCGAATCCGACTACCGCGGCTTTCGAATCGAAGCGGTCGCCATCGAGGCCGAGGGCGCCTGGGATGCCGAGATGAGGATTCGCCGTATGCCGTCCGAATCGCGAGCGCGGGCCCAGCGGCTCGTGTGCCGCAGGCCGACCGCAAAGATCGCGGAGCAGCGCGCGGTCCTGCGCGCGCGGCGGTGGGTCGACGATCTGATCGCGGCCGCGTCATCCTCGCCTGCCCGCTCGTGACCGACGTCCCGCGCGCGTCGCGTGTGGGGGCGCGAAAGGCGATCGTCACGCTCGCACTGCTCGCGGCGTCCGGCCTCACCGCCTGCTCGGGCCCGCCGCCCGCGCCGCCGCGGCAAGCGGCCGCGGTCGAGACGAGCGTGTCGACCCGTTACTACCCGGTGCGCGGCGCGACGACCGCGGCGATCTTCGCGGCCGTCGAGGCCAACGGCCTCGCTGAGACGAGCGGTCAACGCGCGCTCGGCCTGACGACCGCCGAATGGAAGCTGAATTCCGGCGACGTGGACGTCCGCGCCGTCCCCTGCGTGTTTCCGTCGCTCACCGTCACGCTGCAACTCGTCGTCATGCTGCCGCGACACGAGACGCCGGAAGAGATGCCGGCCGACCTCCGCGACCGCTGGGAGCGCTTCGTCGCGCGGGTTGCCGTCCACGAGCAGCGTCACGTCGACATCTACCTGGAGGGCGCCCAGGCGATGAAGACGCGCCTGGAGGCGACCCGGACGACCGTGTCCTGCGCGGCCCTCGAGAAGACGATCGATGCCGCGTGGCGGGCCCAGCAGGCGGACATCGAGCGCGCGCAGACGGAGTTCCACGCCGAGGATGCGGCCAGGGCCCGGAGCGCGCGGGAGTCGCTGCAGGCGCAGCTCGACGGCACCCGCGCGCGACTCGAGCCCGTGGACGCCGAGATCCGCCGCCTCGACGCCGAGCTCGCCGATCTTCGGCGCCAGGTCGATGCCGGCCGCGCCGACCTCGTCGCGCAGCACAACGCTCTCATCGGGCGGCGCGGCGCGCAGGCCGAGGAGTACAACCGACTCGTCGCGGACGCCAATGGCCTGATCGACGCGCTCAACTGGGCGCGCTGAGACGTGAGGCGTCCCATCTATCGTCCCGCGGCCGCCGCCCATCACGCGGCGCCGCGCCCGCCGTCAATCTGACAGCGCGCCTGCCGCGCTGACATGCCAGAGCGGCGCGCACGCGATTGAGGATATTCCTCCACGGTGGTCGTTCCGGACACAGCTGCTCAGGCATCATCCTTGCTCGCATCTCGACGACCTATGCGGCCGAGCGTGCTCGCGGTGATGGCCCTCGCGGCGCTGTTGGCCGGCTGCAGCGCTGGCTTCGGGCAGCAGTCCGAGCCATCGGCGCGGCAGGCCGCCGAGATGCGACGGGCGTCGGAGGAGGCGGCCCGAAAGCAGGTCGCCGCC
>Ga0081539_10000455_pt1 | contig 87222 bp, 86 predicted proteins | sample TabmetS4T2R2_FD_71023 | JGI IMG/M metagenome (GOLD analysis project Ga0081539, IMG submission 71023) | Tabebuia heterophylla rhizosphere microbial communities from the University of Puerto Rico - S4T2R2 | ecosystem: Host-associated > Plants > Roots > Rhizosphere ...
CTCACGGGTCTCTGCATGTGGCTCGGCGTACTCGACTACGCAACCCACGATATGGGAGACAGACCACTCCCCCCAAATTCAACTACGGCCTGATCCCATTTCGGGGCTCAGGCCATGATGTCTGAAGTGAGCCCCATCTCGCGCGCGAATGCGCTCGCGGTCTGCGATGCGACTGTCGCTTCGGTTGCTTGCCACCCAAATCGACCGATTTGCTTACTGTCATTCAGCCGCGAAACGTGGCCCGGTGGGATGCGGCCCTTCGCTGCAGATTTCTCGAGTGAGAGCAGCGCCGACTCCGGCACGCGCGCCAGCAATCCCGCGCCCTGCGCGAGCGGCGGCATGCGAGGCATGATGATCGCGTCTTCCGGCAACGGCCGGCCCGAAAGATTCGAAACGATGTACGTCGGCTTGCGCAGGGTCAGGCGAGTGTTGTCGATGAGCCAGCGCGGCAGCTCCTCGTACTGAATCGACACAGATGCTTCGGGTTTGAAACCTGCCGTGGCAGCGGTGTTCAGAATGCGGCCGTACTCGGCGAGGCCTCGCTCGACGCGCCCATCCGGCAGCACGCGGCCGAGCTGAATGACGAGATCGCCAGGCGCATCGCCATCGCCCCGAGGCCCGCGCCCACGTCTGCGGCTGTTGTGGCAGGCATCGCAACTTTGCACGTTGAAGAGCGGGCCCAGTCCATCCGTACGTCCCCCGGGCGCGTCAGCCGGGGACCACGAGGTGTTGAATACGGCATATCCCAGGTCGAACTTCGTCTGCTCGTCCGCCGTCAACTTGCGCCACGGCTGCGGCACATGCGCATCGCTTTGAACGAGTGCCCCAATGGGAGGTGGCGCGGCGCACTCGGCGTTGCCCGCAAAACAAAGTGCCGCCAGTAGTAAAGCCGCAAGGGCTTTCAGGCAGGCGCGTCCGCAACGGTGGTGACGGCGAGGATCACAGTCGCATCGGGTGCGCCACTCAGTTGAAGCGTGAGCTCGCGCCCCGCAGGCAACTCGTACTCGACGATCTTGTGGGGACGCTCACAGCCGCGCGCGCCCTGAAAGTCCCGGGACTTGATGAGCTTCCCCTCATCGACGACGTCGATCCAATGCCCGCTGGTGATGGCCACGCGATAACGTCCAGCCTTGCCTGTGCGAAAGCGCGCCACGCCCGCCTGCGCATTGTCAGGGAGCGTCGGCTTTCCGGGCGTCAGCGCGAATGTCACAGCACCCTGGCCCGCAAGCTTCAGCTCATACAGCTTGTCGACCTGCAGTTGCGGAACATCGCTCCCTGGCTTCGTGGCCGCGGTGGTCGCCTGCGGTGTCTGCTTCATCACCGCCAGCTCATGAGTGACATCCCACGTGAAGCGCGTGCATGGATCGGCGTCCGCAGCCAGCGCTGTGTGGCTCAGCAGGCACGCGACGAGAACGGCAGGCAGTCTGAATGACATCTCACGAATCTCCGCGTCAGAAACGGTAGTCGATCTGACCGAGCCAGGAGCGCCCGGATTCGAAGAACCCTTCCTCGTAAGCGTACAGCTCGTCCGTCAGGTTGCGTACGCCGATCTCGATGCCGAGCGCTTCGATCGGCGTGAAACGCACGAACGCATTGGCCAGCGTGAAGGAATCCGCCACACGCGTGCCGGTGCTGTTGCTGAAGCGCTCCGCCTCGTGCTGGGCATCGACGCGCAGGCGCCACTTCGCAAGGAACTGCCAGTCCGCCGCCACCAGGTACTTTGTCTCCGGAATGTTGGTGGGGCGGATGCTCGGGTTCGTCAGGTTGTCGACGTCGACGAAGTTGACCTGCCCGCTCAGCTGCAGCGTCGTGAGCGGCGCGTAATCGAGCGACAGTTCGACACCGCGGTTGCGCTGCTCGCCAATGTTCTGCAGCTGGGTGCACGGCGGGCTGCTGCAGGAAGTAGGAGCCAGCGTGATGCCCTGGATGGCGTCGGTGATCTTGCTTTGGAACAGGGCGATCTTCGCATTCCAGTTCGAGCCCTTCTGCTGGTAGCCGATTTCGTAGTGAACCGCCGTCTCCGGATCGAGCCCCGGATTGGGAACGGCGCTGCCGAGGCCGCCCGAGAAGCGTTCCTTGATGGTCGGAAAGCGTGTCTTGCGGCTGATGCCCGCGATCAGCGAGTTGTCGTCGTTGAGCCGGTACGTGCCGACGAGCTGCGCATTGTCCGCCGTCGAACGATCCGTATGCACGGGCGAGAACGTGCGCGGCCCGCTGTTGTAGACCTGCACCGTTTGATCCGGCTGGATCATGTGGGAATAGGAGGGCGTCAGCGTGAGAGCGTCATCGATGCGCCACTCGTGCTCGATCGCAGCGTCATAGGTCGGAATCTCGAGGTGCGTGAGAGGCAGCGCCGGGGTGAGCTGCGACTCGCGATGAACGTCGCGACGGTAATGCGCGGCGAGCCGCGTGGTGTGCCCGGTGTTCCAAGCCCATTCGAAATCCGTGCTGCCGCCAGTCGTGAAGTCGTCGTAGTTGCTGCCATGGAACGCAAACGGACGCGTCTGCGTGGTGTACGTGGCATCGTCGAACGACTCGAGAGCGTTGCGGAACGAGTCGTGGAACAGGCGCCAGCGAAGCGTGCCGCGCGATGTCACGGCGTTGCGTGCCACGAAGTACACGCTCTCTTTGTCCCAATACGGCCAGGTCCAGAACCGCACCTGCACGCCATCGAGCCGCGTGTTCGTTCGCAGGTAACTGCCGGCGTACGGCGGATCTAGCTTGTCGCCATCCTGCCGGTAGTAGATCAACGCGAATTCGTGGTCATCGCTCGGCGTGAATCCGACTTTGGCACTGATCACGCGATCGTGGCTTTCGGCGTTCTCGCGCATGCCGCCGTTCTCGGCCGCGACGGGCACGAAGTCGTCGGGCAGGCGATACCCATCGGATTTCGCGTAAGAGCCGGAAACGTAGCCATACCAGTTGCCGCTCGTGCCACCGAGGGAGAGCACTGCTCGCTGTTCAATGCTGTCGAATCGATCGTCGGCTTCCGAAGCCAGCCGTGCGCTCATCTGAAACGGTTGCGTCGGCTTGCGGCTGATCACGTTCACCGCACCGCCAAGGATGTTCGGCCCGTAGAGCAGGGACGTCAGGCCCTTGCTCACCACGATCTCGGAAACGTAATCCACGCCGAATCGCGAGAGGTCTACGTTGCCGTCGTACGGCACGTACACCGGAATGCCGTCGATGAAGAGAGGCACCTGCCGACTGGAGAAGCCGCGCACGGAAATGAGGCGCTCGCGACGCTGACCCAGATTCTGCACGGTGACGCCGGGCACGAGGTCCAGTGCCTCGGAGAGATCGTCCCGGTGTTTTGCCGCGAGCATCTCCGCATCGACGACATCCGTCGTTTGCGTGGCGGCGGCCGCCTCACGATGGCCGATCACTTCGACCGTTCCAAGCGTGAAGGCGCTGCTCTCCGGCTGCGCATTCTGGGCCAGCAGCGAGGCGGGCACGCTCAGCGCGCCGGCGGCCAGAAGAGTTGCGGCGTGATATCTAGACGGGAATCGCGAAGGGCGCACGAAAGTATCTCCCCTGGAGAAGCGAGTTGGTCTTGTGTCGCGTGGGCTCGTGCTACTGCGCGAGCGAGAAGCCGTATTTCTTGAAGGTTGCCGCTGCGGACTTGCCGGAGACGTAGGTGGCGAAGCGCCGCGAGCTGGCGTCGTCCTTTGCTTTTGCAGTCAAAGCGAATGGATAACGAATGGGCGGATGGGTGGATTCCGGAAAGGTATCCAGGATCTTCACCTTCTTTTCGATCTGGGCATCCGTCAGGTACACGATGCCGAACGGCGCTTCGCCGCGGGCGACGTAGGCGAGGGCGGCGCGCACATTCTCGGCGCGCACCATGCGCGGCTCGATCTGCTCCCACGCGCCGAGCTTCGTCAACGCAGCCTTGGCGTACTTGCCGACCGGAACGGAGTCCGGGTCACCCGTCGCGACGCGCGCGTCGCCAATCGCCTTGGCCAGCGCGGCGCCCGTGGAGATCTTTATTTTCGCCGTGCTGTCCGCGGGCGCGACCAGCACGAGCGTGTTGGCCAGCACGTCGTGACGTGTTCCCGGAGCGAGCAACTGCTTCTTCTCCAGGTAGTCCATCCACTCCTCGTCGGCGGGGAAGAACACGTCCGCGGGTGCGCCGGACTCGATCTGCTTGGCGAGCGCGGAGCTCGCGGCGAACGAAGGCTTGATCGGGATGCCGGTCTCTTTGGTGAACGCCGCTCCCACTTCGGTTACGGCATCCGTCAGTGACGCGGCAGCGAAGACCACGATGGGCTCGTCGGCGGCCATGGCAGCGCCGGCTGAAAAGACCAGCACGGTCGCCAGCAACGCTGCAAACCACTTGCGCATACGAGAAGTCCCCGGAGTTCGCTATTTCCGGCAGGATACCACGCTTCGAGTAGCGTGCTAGTGCGCGTTCAGCGCCGTGAGGACGACGCGGCCCTCACCATCGCGTTTCGAGTCGATGAAGAAATTCTTACGCAGGGCGGTCAGCAGGCCGTCTACATCGCCTGTGCGAAAGTCGCCGCCGACCCGGACGCGGCGGATCCTGTCGTCCGCCACCACGAATTTGATGGCCGTGTAGCGGTCGACTTCCGCGAGCGCATCTTCGAGGGGCGTCTTATCGAAAATGATCATGCCCCGCTGCCAGGCTCCCCGTACTTCCATCTCTCCATCGAACAGCGGGCGCACGGACTGGTAGCCCGGTTCGACCACCGCCGTTTCGAGCGCGACCAGTGTGGTCTCGCCGAACGAGAGATTCTCGCGTCGCTTGGCCGGCGTTTCCGGCCAGAGTGGCGGGGCATAAGCGACCTTGACTTCACCCTCGGTCACCGTCAGCTCCACGTTGTCCGGGCTCAGCACCCGAACGATGAAGCGCGTACCCAGCGCCTGGAACTCGCGCTTGCCGGCGCGCACATTGAATGGCCGGTCGGCATTGGGCACGACGTCGAAGCTCGCCTCGCCGTATTCGAGATTCACATCGCGTGACTTCTGCGAATACACCACCGTCATCTTCGTGCGTGTGTTGAGCGTGACTTTGCTCTCATCGGCGAGCGTCACGTCGCGCCTTTCGCCGATGGCCGTGCTGAACGTGACGACGTCGCGGCCGGGCGCAACACGCTTGGAGTCGAGGTATGTCCAGGGCATGGTGCCCATGAGCGCGAAAGTCCCCAGTGTGACGATGCAGACGGTGGCGGCGACCTTGATCGAAATGCCGAGGTAATCGCGCCTGGCCGTGCTCCTCGCGATCTCCATGCCCTGCGGAAAGAGGCTCGTCAGCACGCCGGAGATCTCCGGCCCGTGATTGAGGTGCGCCGCTTCCATGATGACGTTGCGATGGAGAGGATGCTTCAGCCACTCGGAGAGCTCCGCGCCTTCTTCTTCGCGCAGCCCGCGATGGATCCGGGCCAGCCAGCGCGCGGCGTCGTCGCGCACTTTTTCCAGAGGGGGATGCGACTCGTTATGTGGCATGTTTTTCGCGGCGGAATGCGGTCCTGCGAATGAATATAGACGCGGGCTGAAGCGTGGGGCAATGACCATGACATTTGCCATGTCCAGCCGGGTTCGAGGTCTTACCGCGTAGAGGCCGTGGCAGCGGTTTTTTGTGGGTCCACGCCATGTTCCCGCGTTAACTTAAGGGTGGCCTGGAAGCACTGGAGGGGCCAGGATGCGGGTGAAGCTGACGCTGCTCACTCTGGCATGGGGCATGGTGTGTCACGGCGCCGCGTTCGCGGCGAGCGACGTGGCGGACGCCGTCATGCGCCGGGACTCTGCGCGCCTCGAACAGCTCATCAAGGCGAAAGCGGATGTCAATGCCGCGCAGGCCGATGGCACCACCGCCCTCCATTGGGCCGCCTACCACGGCGATACGACTGTTGCGACCAGATTGCTGAAGGCTCGCGCCAATCCGGCGGCGGTCACGGGCACTGGAATGACGCCCCTCGCGCTGGCGTGCGAAGCCGGCAACGAGAAGATGGTTGAGCTCCTGCTGAAACGGCGCGCGGATCCCAATCAGACGCTGAAGAATGGCGAGACCCCACTGATGATGGCGGCGCGCACCGGGAGCGTGCCGGTGATCAAGCTGCTGCTGGCCAAGCGCGCGGACATCAATGCCAAGGAGAGTCTGCGGGGCACGACCGCCCTCATGTGGGCGGCGGCGAACTCGAACACGGACGCGGTACGCCTGCTGATCGAGAACGGCGCCGACATCAACGCGAAGTCCGCAACCGTCGCCCCCGGCCGCAGACCCTATCTCGCCGACTCGGGCCGAGCGCGAATCCAGGAGTTCATCGACGGCCGCGGCCAGGGCGGCACAGTCGTGCAGATCGACGCTCCCGATGCGAAGGCACCGGGTGACGCAAATGCCCGCGCCGAGGCACAGCGTCGGCTGGAGGAAGAACGCGCTGTCGCCAAGCGCACACTCGCGGAATTCCCGGATGCGAGCGATGCACGTCGCACGGACAAGCGGTGGGGTGGACTGACACCTCTGATCTTCGCCGCGCGTGACGGAAATCAGGAGACAGTCAAGGCGCTGCTGGATGCGGGTGCGGACGTCAATCAGACCAGCGAATACGGCTGGACCGCGTTGCTGGTGGCGACCCACAACCGGTTCTATCGGCTGGGCACGATGCTGCTCGAACGAGGCGCCAACCCGAACCTCGCCAACGAAGGCGGCTGGAACCCGCTCTACATCGCCACGGATAACCGGAACATCGAAGGCGGCGACTATCCGACGCGCCGCCCGGACATGGATCACCTGGATTACATCAAGCGGCTGCTCGCTGCAGGTGCCAATCCGAATCTGCGCATGCGATCCAGCACCGAGACACGCACGGTGTTCACGCATCAATGGTTGTTCGAAGAGGGCGCCACGCCGTTCCTGCGCGCCGCGCAGTCCGGCGATGTGGTGCTCATGAAGCTGTTGCTCGAGCACAAGGCGGACCCATCGATTCCGACCGAGCACAAAGTGACGCCGCTGATGGTGGCGAGCGGTATCGGTTGGGTTGAGGGCGTCACCTATGAGTGGTCGCCTGAAACCACCTACGAAGCCGTGAAACTCCTTCTGGACCTCGGTGCAGACGTCAACGCGCAGGACGTGCTGGATGGGCGCACGGCGTTGATGGGCGCGGCTCACAAGGGGCGGAGTGACGTCGTGAAGCTGCTCGTCGAGCGTGGTGCCGACCTCGGCATTCATGACATTGGCAGCCGCGACAGCATTCACGCGCTGGCGGGCGTTCGGTGGCAGGCCATCGACTATGCCGATGGGCTCGTGCGTGTGGGCGTGCAATCCGCCATCGCGCATCCGGAAACCGCTGCGCTGCTGCGGAAGATGATGAAGGAGCGCGGGCTTGCGGTACCGGAAGAGGGCCGTACGCTCGCTTCGATTTGCGTGACGGATCTCTGCAAGTGAAACCACTCACCGCTTTTGCATTGGGTCTCGCGGTGCTGGCGACAGCCGCAGGAGCGAGCGCCTCTGAAACATCGTCGCGTGCTTTCAAGGACCTGGTCTACGCGACAGTCGATGGCAAGCCGCTGGCGTTGGATCTCTACATGCCAGCCGGTGTGAAGCAGCCGCCGCTCATCGTGTACCTGCACGGTGGCGCCTGGACTGCCGGCAGCAAGGCGCAGTATCCGGCGTTCCTGGTTGATCGCGGCTTTGCCGTGGCGAGCCTCGATTTCCGGTCCACGAATGAAGCGCGCTTTCCCGCGAACGTGCACGACATCAAGGCCGGCATTCGTTTTCTGCGCGCCAGGACCAGCGAGTATGGCTATCGCAGCGATCGCATCGCCGTTGCCGGCGCGTCTTCCGGTGGGCACCTCGCGGCGCTGGTCGGCGTCACCAACGGCAACAAAGATCTCGAGGGTACCGAGGGCGACTACCTCAAGCAGTCATCGAGCGTGCAGGCGATCGTGAGCTACTTCGGCGCGAGCAACCTCACCACCATCCTGTCGCAGTCGACCCCGCCAGGGTTGGAGGTGCGCGTGCCGGCCCTGCAGCGCCTGTTCGGCGCATCGCCGGATGCCGCGCCCGATCTCGCGAAGCTCGCGAGTCCGGTGTTTCACGTCGGTCGTGAGTCCCCGCCCGCGTTTCTTCTGCACGGCGACCAGGACCTGCAGATGCCGGTAAACCAGACGCTGGAGCTGCAGGGCGCCTACGAAAAGGCCGGTCGCACGGTCGACGTGCTGATCCTGCACGGCGTCGGCCACGTGGGCGAGCCGTTCTTCCAGGGCGAGCCCGTCAACAAAGTGGTCGCTTTTCTGAAAAAGACCATCGGCTAGTCTGCTCCGTCAATGCACCTCCGAGGTGAGCGCGAATGCTGCTCACGGGATTCGCATGGCCGATATCGCGCCCAGACAGTGCGCCGAGTCCGGTATTGATTCCCACGACGTCACCGCGACTGTCGAGTATCGGTGCGCCACTCGAATGCTTCGCGATCGGTTTGGTTTCGTCATAGCGAAAGATGAAGCTGCGCGGCGTGCTCTCCACGCAAACGGCGCGGCGCGTGCGTGACCCATCCGGCATCGCTGCCGCGAGCCACACCGGGTCGCCCGGCTCCGGATCGCGCTCGGCAAGCGGTGCGGCGTGCAGCGTGCCGGGTGAATCCACGCGGAATGCGGCGATGTCGCGCGCCGCGAACGGCTCGTCATCCGCCGTTCGTGCATTCGGAAGCACGAGCATCGGGCCGACATCGCCGAGCTCGTGCAGCGCCCATCGCTCTTTCAGAACGTCATACAACCTCACCGACGTCACCTGCGCCGGCAGCTCTTTCCCCGTGTACTGCGGATTGCGCGCCGTCGTGTCCAGCTTCTTGTTCTTGATCAGCTCATCCATCACGTGCAGGGCCGTGAGCAGCACCACTTCCGTCCCATACCGGGCGACGAATGCATAACCGCCGAAAACGGATTCCCGGCCATACCGAAATTCCGGCCGGACGAGAAAGCCCGCAGGCACGCTCGGCGCGGCACGCGACGGCGAGCTGATGCTGAGCCATTGCGCAAACTGCGTTGCTGGCGTGGGCTCGATGCGCGAGAACACGTGCGTGGCGGACGGCTGGTCCTCGGGATGAGGAACGCGCCCGGCGCGATATCCCTCGTAGCACGCTGAGCACAGGTCGATCTCCGGCCCGAGGGGGCAGGTCTCGCAGCGAAAACACGGCCCGACGATCGGGCTCATGCCGCAGTACCCGCACCTCATCCAGATGTTGACGCCGGCTTGTTCGCTCATGAGACCTCCTTGTCGATGGGCGAGCGGCGATCATAAGCTCATAATAGGTGCCCAAGCTGGGAAAACACGCGAGCGGAGCGGCACAGATGAAAAAGACGTACCAGGGAAGCTGTCACTGCGGAGCCGTGCGTTACGAGGCGGACATGGACCTCGCGGCCGGCACCATCCGCTGCAATTGCTCGATCTGCCGCAAGAACCGCAACTGGCTCGCGGCCGTGAAGGGCAGTGACTTCAGGCTCGTCTCAGGCGAGGGCGATCTCACGCAATATCAGTTTGGCACGAAGCGGATCCAGCACATGTTCTGCAAACACTGTGGTGTCCATCCGTTCTCCCGCGCCGCCTCCGGTGCTCCGGCCGAGAGATTCCACGCTGTCGTCGTGAGCTGCCTGGACAACGTGGATACGACCGAGCTGGTCAATGCACCGGTCATGTACGTGAACGGCCTCGAAGATGACTTCAAGTCTCCGCCAGCGGAAACGCGCCACCTCTAGTTTGCTGCGACAGTCACGAGCTCGGGCTTGCTCTCGGGCCCGATGCTCCCGATCAGGGGCAGCTTCACGGCCAGACTCACGGGATCGATCCCGAAGGTCAGTCCCAGCAGGTTGAGCTCGAGCCCTTCTTCCCAACCGGCGGCCACGCCGGCGACGCCGAGCAAACTCAACTGCGCACCCGTGCCACTGGGCGTCAGAGCTACGGGCACTACTCCGAGGTAATCTTTCCCGATTGCCGTGGGTGGCAGATCGACCCCCAGCTCCGGCGCCGCCCGCAACACAAACGCCGTGAACGTATTCGAGTTGGGGCCGGGCCAGACATGGTAGGTCCGCGGATAGGGATACTGCTCCACCGCGGCCTCGATCCGATCGATCAACGCGTCGACCCCTGGCCCCCGTGCCTCCTTCAACAGCACGGGCCGATTGCCGAACCAGTACGAGTCCGGTGACCGGTTCCCGGAAACGAGCGCAGTACCCGTGCGGCGCAGCCGATGGCCATTCACCTCATGCACGGTGAAGTGTTCCGCCCCGGTGCGCTTCACAGCGATCCACGTGTGAACCCCGAAGTACCCACGCCACCTCACTGCCCGCGCGGAGTACACCTGCACGACGGCTTCGGGCGTGGTGCTCGGGTCGGGAGCAAGCCCGGCCGGCTCGCGACTCGCCGTTCGCCAGTCGTCGTTGCGCATGAGCCCCGAGTAGCGGAGGTAAGTGGCCGAACATCCCACGTAGAGCGGGATGAACAGCAGGATCAGCAGAACGCGTCGTCGTGCAGCCATGACGAATGCTATGAGTGCGCCGGCGCCGGATCGTTCAGTTGGCCGGCGGCGGCTGGTCGCTGTTGAACATGTCCCGAATCATTCGCCACGATCCGTCTGCCTGGCGCCTGTATATCCGCAGGAAATTGCCACTTGTACGGCGGGTAGTACCACCCGCCTTCGGAGTGGCGTCGACAGTGAACGTGCCGCGCTGGTAGGCCCAGTCGCCGGTGATCACCGTTTCCACCGGCGTCCACGTTTCGTCGATTTTGAATTGCTGGAAGACACGGCCGTTGAGGGTGTCGTTCGCTTCCTTGCCGACGACAGGGGCGCGACTCGGCGGGATCATGATGTGCCCGTCGGTCGTCAACGCGCTCAGCGCCGCGATGTCCCCGTCGTTGATGGCTTTCAGATAGCGTTGATTGAAGGCGCCAATCGCCGCTTCGTCCTCCGCCTTCGATGGCGCAGTCGTCGTGCAGCCGGCCAGCACGGCGCAGAGTATCGGCAGAAGTGGCCCGGATCTCACCACGGCTCGGTAACACCGTCGTATCGCAAGAACTTCCCGGTATCCTGAATCGTCACCTTGTCGATCGTTTTGATCATGTTCTCGACAGTGAACGACGTCTGCAGCATCCCGGCATACTCTTTCAGGTACATCTGCCGCTCGGTCAGCGTCGGCCCGGGGTTGAGCATCACAACCGTGACACCATCCGCCTTCACGGCCGCTGCCACACTCTGCATCGCCCGATTCAAGGCAGCCTTGCTGGAGCGATAAAAAATGGCCCCAGGCCGTGACTCCTCCGTCGCATGCGACCCCGTGCTCGAGCTGATCGCAACGATCTTCTTGCGCCCGCTGGCTTTCACATTCTCATAGAACGTCTCGGTCACCATCAGCGACCCTTTGACGTTCACCGACATGATGGTGTCGAACAACGCGTAGTTGAGCTTGCCGAAGCTCTGCGAGCTCCAGTCCCCCGGACAGGCTTCATCTTCCGGAGCGCATTTGGCCCGATCGTTGTAGACCCCCGCGTTGCTGATGAGCACGTCGATCGGCACGTTCTTCAGGCGCGCGGCGAGCGCCGTCAGTTGCTCTTTGTTGGTGACGTCGAGGCGCTCAATGCGCAGCCTGGCGTACTTCTCCGAGATGTCGCCCAGCGTTTTGGGGGTTTCCGAGCGGCGATGGGTGGCGATGATCGTCCAGCCCTTGGCCGCATACTGCTTGGTGAACTCGAGGCCGATACCGGAGTTCGCCCCGGTGATCATCACCGTTTCGGCGCGTGCCGCGGCAGACGACGCCAGTAGCAGGATGACCAGCATTCCTGCGCGCCCCGAATTGAGCTGGCCCGTCCAATACCCCATCGCGCCCCCTCATTGTTTACTTCTCGGGGGCTGGCCGCGCGGCGAACGCGTTACACGATGATTGTCCGACGCTCGAAATGCCCACACCCAGCGGCCGGCATTGCCCCGGGGCCAGCAGCACCCTGCGGGGTATGTATCCTTTGCCGCCGCTCACATCAAGGGTGGCGTCCATACAGACTGGTGGCGTGTCCGCGGGTTGCTCGCCGGAGCACACGCTGAACTTGCCGCCGGTGTAATCGATGCGCACGAGGCAGCTGCCGGCAGGCTGCTGCAGGTCGCACTGTGGCGGCGTGGCGCTACACCCGCTCAGCGCGCAAAACAGGACACCGTTCGTCAGGAACAATGTCGATGAAAATCTCATCGCGTGACCTCCTCATCTCTCGAATGCAACGCATATGCCAGCACAAGAGACGAGTCACGCGCATCAAAAACGGACTGCTGGAAAGCAAAAGCGCACCGATGGCGCACCAGACGGTGCCGCGCACGCTCCCAGTGCGTGCGCGGCAGTCGATCATTCTTTATCGACAATCACCTTCATCGTGGAGAGGGCACGCATGCAGGGTGCAAGGCTCCTCGAACTGAGAGCAGCGCTGAAGCTCGCGCGCTCGTGGTTCGCGCGCGGGAAGGGCGACGACGCTCGCGAGCTGCTCGAACGTGCATCTTCCGGGATGCCTGAGGCGTCCGGTGTCCCGGACATGGTGGCGGCCCGATCGCTACTTCTTTGAGGCATACTTCCAACCCCTCGAAACCTCATCACGGTAGTCGCCATGCAGACCAAAATCGGAGTCATCGTCGGCAGCCTGCGCAAGGGCGCGTACACCCGCCTCCTCGCGAACGCCACGAAAGAGCTGGCCCCGCAGACGTGGACGCTCACCGACATTGGCATCGGCGACCTGCCGCTCTACAACCAGGACCTCGAAACTGCGACACCGCCGCCCGCGTGGACGACGTTCCGAAATCAAGTCATCGCCTCCGACGCGGTGCTGTTCATCACGCCCGAATACAACCGCGGCATGCCCGGTTCGCTCAAGAACGCCATCGATGTCGGATCGCGCCCGTGGGGCAAGAGCGTGTGGAGCGGCAAGCCGACCGCCGTCATGAGTCTCACGCCCGGCCCGCTCGGCGCGATGGCTGCCCATCAGCAGTTGCGGCATACCTTGTCGATTCTGAATTCGCCGACGCTGCCGGGACCCGAGGTCTACATGCCCGGCGCCGAGTCGCTGTTCGACGAGTCGGGAAAGCTGAAGAACCCCGAGACGGGCAAGATCGTCACGACGCTCCTCCAGGCCTTCGACTCCTGGATCAAGCGCTTCAAATAGCCGCTCAGTGCGTCATGGAATAGAGCACGGCATTCGCGCCGAGACGAAACGCATCCGTCGAGGGCTTCAGCGGCATCGATCCGTCGCCATACCAGTCCCAGAAATTTGCGAGGTCGTTGTTGTGGCCGGCGAGAATGGCGAGGTTGCCTTCGGCGTCGAACAGTCCGAAGTACGTGATGCGGCCGCCGGGGACGTGTGCGGCCATGGCTTCGAAGTCGTCCACGTCCGAGTGCGTGTGGAACACGCGATGGTCCGGTTTGAGCGGCACGAAGTCGCGATCCGGGAATGCGCGTAGCACCTGCGATCTCATCTGTGCCCACTGCACCGGCCCGTCGAAGTCATCTATCAGAATGAAACCGCCGCGCGCGACGAACTGCCGCAGGTTCTCGACTTCCTGATCCGTCAGCTCCATTTCGCCGGGCTCGGAGACGTACGCGAACGGATAGTCGAACACCTCATCGCTTCCCAGCTCGACGATGCAATAGGACATCTCATCCACGTCGAGGCCGGTGGCGCGTTCGAGGAACTGATTCAGGTGCCGGTCCGAGTCGGGATAGTTGTGCGACCATCCCATGTGGCCGATGTAACCGTTTGTGCCGAAGTGCCAGCGCGCGGCGATGAACTCGGTACGCGGCGGATCGTTCTGCTCGATGGAGCGCCGTCCCCAGCCGAATCCCTGCCCATAGGCCAGTGTCGCCGCGACGACAGCAGCGAGCGGGACGAGGGCGAGCAGGGCTCTGGTGCGGTTCATGCGCTCGAGGCGAACTGCGTGATTTTGGTTCGTGGAGTGGTCGTTTGTCGACGGGGCTGCGCGCGGTTTCCGGAAATTTACGACACTGACGCTCAGGGGGACGACATCGGAGGCTAGACATGGCGTGTCGTGTTCAAGGCTCTGCCGCTGGGATGGGTGTCGCGCTGATATGCCTGGCATTCGCGGGCAGCGTGGCGGCGCAGGGGGCGGCGAAGCCCGCGAGCCCCGACGCCGATGCTCCCTCGAGCGATCCGCACGATTTCGATGGCGTCTGGTTTACCCGCGGCTATGACCGCAAGTTCCGGCCCGTCGAAGGCGGCATGCCGCCGTTCACGGAGAAGGGTCGCAAGGACTGGGAACGAAACGTTGCGGCGGACAAGGCCGGCATGCCCGTCGCAGATGCGCCCACCGCCTGCCTGCCACACGGCATTCCCCGGTTGCTCGCTTCGCCATACCCGATCCAGATCATCACCGTCGGGAACCAGATGACGTGGCTGCATGAAGTGAATCGCAACCAGCGCTTCATCTGGCTGGACGAAAAGCATCCTGCGAATCTCGAGCCGACGTATCTCGGGCACTCGGTGGCGCACTGGGAAGGCGACACGCTCGTCATCGACACGACGGCCTTGAACGACAAGACGCGCATCGACGAGGAGGGCATCACGCACACGACGCAGCTCCACGTGGTCGAGCGTATTCGCAAGATCAACGGCGGCAAGGAGCTCGAGAGCCTCATCACCATCACCGACCCGGTGATGTTCACGAAGCCCTGGACCACGAAGCGCACCTACGAATGGCGCCCCGACGTGCGAATCATGGAATACGCCTGCGAAGAAAATAACCGCAACGCGCCCGTCGACGGCGTTACGAGGGCGAAATGATTTCCTTCCGCATGCGTCGCGTCGCAGATGCGATCTTCGCGGCCGTGTTGAGCACGTTGGCGGCATACCCGATCACCGCCGCGACCCAACCCACGAAAAGCGAAGACGGCAAGCCCTATTTCGGTGGCGTCTGGCTGATCGAGAACGCCCCGCGCGAGCTCAAAACGCTCGCCGGCAAAGCGCCGCCGCTCAAGCCCGAGGCGGCAGCGCTCTACACCAAGCGCAAACAGGCAAAAAGCGCCGATGACCCGAACGCCCAATGCCTCCCCCACGGCGTCCCACGCCTGCTAACCGCCTCTCATCCAATCCAGATCCTCCAAAAACCAAAACAGATAAGCGTCGTCTACGAAGCCAACCACCAGTCGAGAATGTTCTACCTGAACGAGCCAGTCCCAACCGGCGACGACTACCCGGATCCAACGTACCTCGGCACCTCCGTCGCTCACTGGAACGGCAACGCGCTCCTCGTAGACACAGTCGGCTTCAACGACAGAACATGGCTCGATGACTCAGGCCTGCCTCACAGCGATGCCCTGCAAGTCGCCGAACGCTACGAGCTCGCAGGCCCGGACCGCCTCCGCGTCACCGTCACCATCACCGACCCGAAAACCTTCACGGTCCCCTGGCAAACGCAGATCACTTACAAGCGCCAGCCCAATCTGCGCCTCAAAGAAGACCCCTGCGCCGAAAAACTCTGGACCCCGCCACCGCCGACTTGAGGGGTGACAGACATTGCGTTCTGCGCGGTATTGATATTCCGCGCTGTTGACAACGCGCGCACCTGACGACAACCTTTGCGCGCGCCAGGATCTCAACGGAGGAGACCTCACTCATGTCCTCGTTCGACGACAAGGATGAAAACGCCCCCTTTCTCGTGCTGATCAATGTCGAAGAGCAGTACTCGCTCTGGCCGAAAGGCATCAACGTGCCGAACGGCTGGAAAGTAGTGTTCGATGGCACGCGTGCCGAAGCCGGCAAATATGTGAACGAGCACTGGACGGACATGCGTCCGCTCAGCCTGCGCAAGCACATGGAAGAGTTCGAGAAGAAGAAACGGCAGGAGCAGCAGCCACCGCCCGAGCAGCAGCAACCGCCGGAGCAGCAGTCTCAACCGCCGGGCTGACCGTGAGGGCATGCGCGTCTACGCACTGTCGGACGTCCACGCCGACTTTCGCGACAACCTGCTCCTCATAGCGGCCCTTTCGACGCAGGACTACCAGGCCGACGCGCTCATCCTCGCGGGTGACGTCAGCCACGACCTGGGCATCCTGCAGCGAACGCTCGAGAGCTTTCTGGCGCGTTTTCGCCATGTGCTCTTCGTGCCGGGCAATCACGAGCTGTGGGTGCGAAAGGGCGAACAGGACTCGCTGCAGAAGTTTCAGGCCATCCTGAGACTCTGCGCGAGTCTCGGCGTGAGCACCGCGCCGACGTGCATCGGCGCGGGTGAGGAGCAAGTGTGCATCGTTCCTCTCTTCGCCTGGTACACCAAGCCCGGCGAGGGTGGCGACACGCTCTTTCGCGCCCGACCGCTCGAGGAGCCGCAGGCCGCCGTCTGGGCCGACGACTACCTCGTTCGCTGGCCGCAGCCGAACGGCTTCAAGCCCGCGCACTTCTTCACGGACCTGAACGAATCGCGGGTAAGCACGGATTACGCGACGCGCATCATCTCGTTCAGTCACTTCGTCCCGCGGGCGGACCTCATATTCGCGGCGGTTGGCGAGCACTCGACTTCGCCCACCGGATACGAAAAGCACTTCAACTTCTCCACCGTGGCCGGCTCGACGCGCATCGAAGAGCAGATCCGCCGGCTCGGTTCGGAAGTTCACGTCTACGGCCATCAACACCGCAACCGACGCCGGCTCTACGACGGCACCTGGTATGTCTCGAACTGCCTCGGCTATCGTGAGGAGCGGGATGGTGGAAGAGTTCGCAATCCCGCCTCGATCGTCACACCTGTCTGGCCGCTCGATCACTTACGTTGTGCATTCGCACTAAGCTAGACTTTCGTTGCCAGAAAACGACGACGAGGGATCGCCTGCGTGAGCGAGCGTCGGATACAGCCGCTATATCTGCTGGCGGACAGTCAGCTCCTGTTCTGGAAGACCACCAAAGGGCCTTTTCTCGCAGCGATTTGCGAAACGCTCACGGGTGAGCAGCCGAACGTCGCATACATCGGTGCGTCGAACGGCGACTCGCCCGAGGCCTTTGCGATTCTCATGGCCGCTCTCGAACAGGTTCCGTACCAAAGCGTGCAGCTGGTGAGCGCCGCGTTCACGCAGGAAGACCGGAAGGTTCTGGAAGCAGCCGACGTGGTGGTTCTCGCGGGCGGCGACGTGGAAGCCGGCTGGAACGTCTTCAAGGCAACCGGCATGCGTGAGGCGATCCTGAACTGCTTCAGTAATGGAGCGACGCTCGTTGGTGTGTCCGCCGGCGCCATTCAGCTCGGAACGCATGCGGCGTTGAAGACCGACGCGGACAGCAGCAGACTGGTCGAGATGTTTGGATTGGTGCGACTCATCGTGGATGTGCACGATGAGCAGAACGAATGGCGGACGCTCTCGAACACCATTCATCTGCTCGAAGGCACGATGATCGGCGTCGGCATTCCGCGCGGCGCCGGGCTCGTCGTCCATCCCGATGGCGTGCTCGAGCCGGTCCGCCAGAACGTCGACGAGTTCATTTTCAACGACGGCAAGGTGCGGCACGCCATCCTGGTGCCTGATCTCCCACGCTAGGCGATGACCCGTCCAGGCGAAGACGAAGTTCATCTCTGGGTCGTCTTTCAGGACGACGCGAACGATCCTGCGCTCCTGAGTCGCTACCGGGAGCTCATGACGGAAGAGGAGCGCGCCAGGGGAGCACGCTTTCACTTCGAGAAGCATCGCGCGCAGTTTGCGATCACGCGTGCGCTGGTCCGCACGGTGTTGTCGGGCTATTCGGGCGTCGATCCGCGTGATTGGCGGTTCGCAGAGGGGCGGTATGGACGGCCGGAGATCGCCGCGCCCGCTGCCCTCGGCGGGATGTCATTCAATCTGGCGCACACGGAAGGGCTGATCGTCTGCGCGTGCACGACTGCCGGGCGCGCGGGAGTGGATGCCGAGCACCTGCGCTTGGACAAGGATTTGTTGGATATCGCGGATCGATATTTTTCACCAGCGGAGGTCGCAAGCCTCAGAGCGCAGCCACGCGAGGTGCGCGCCGAGCGGTTCTTCTATTACTGGACGCTGAAAGAGTCCTACATCAAGGCGATCGGAACGGGGCTCGCGACGCCGCTCGACAAGTTCAGCTTCGGCATCGGGCCTGCCGGCGAGCTGTCGCTGGCCTTCGATGGACTGCCGGACGATCCCTCGATCTGGCGTCACTGGCTGCTCAAACCCGCGCCAACACACCTCGTTGCGATCACCGCCGAACGCAACGCGCCGGGATGCCCGCGCGTTGTCGCACGAAGGGTCGTACCGCTCTCGCGCGAAGAGCTCCTCGAGTGCGATGTGGTGGCGCAATCAGCGCTCGGCCAGCACTCTGGTTAGAAAGTTGAGCACGACGCGCTCGAACTCGACTGGATTGTCGAGCATCACCGAGTGTCCCGCGGCGTTCACCGTCGCCAATTCACCTCGTGGCAGTACTTCCGCCAGACGCTTTGCAGTTGCGTGCGAGAGAACGGCGGAGCCTGCGCCTCGAACCACGAGCGTCGGGCAGGTCTGCTGCTTCAGCAGCGACCACAGGACCTGTCCTTCCTCGGGCCTGAACTCTGGAAACGCATCGACGAACGCGGGATCGAGCTTCGGCCGGAATCCATCGCCCACGCGCTTCACGGACCGTGCTGCAATTCGTCCGAGTGTTTCGGAATCCGCCAGATGCCGCGTGCCTTTGAGCCACGCCAGATACTGATCCGGCGTTGGGTAGAACTGCAGACTCTCCCTCAGCAGCGACTTGGCCTGCTGGATGCCCTCTGCATTCAGCTCCGGTGCGTAATCCACCAGCACACAGGCAATGACGCGGCTCGCATAGCGCTCGCACAAGTAGGCTGCGATGTGCGCGCCCAGCGAGTGACCGATGAGCACCAGCTGATCGAGGTCCGAGCGATTCACGACGTGCGCGAGATCGGACACGTAGCCATTCATCTCGTAGTGGCGCGATCTGTCCCAACCGGAGCCACCGTGTCCGCGCAGATCGACGGCGATCGTGGTGAATTGCCGTGCCAGCACGGGTGCGAATGAATCCCAGATGAAGGCGCCGTCACCGCCACCATGGATCAGCACACACGCCGGCGAGTCGCCGTCGTAGCGCTCCACGTGAATGTGCGGACCGACCGGTTGGAAAAAACGAAGTGACTGAGGTTGAGTTGTGTACTGGGTTGACAAGTCGGGTCCCTCCGACAACGATAGCGCGCCCCAGGATGGTCGCACGCAGTAAGCAAGGAGGCATCACGGTGAACGATCTAGTCAAGCGCCTTTCCGAAGGCGAGCATGCAGTCGAAGTCAGCCTGCGTCCCGAGCGGACGCTGAAACTCTTCAAAGAGATGCTGGATCGGCAATACGTCCTCATCAAATTCACGGAGACGCGCGGCGGCACGGAGCTTGGGTTCCCGGTCGACAAGACGCGCAGCGATCTCACGCAAGCGAATCTCGATGAGGGCACGGGGAAGATTCGGCTGGCCGGTGAGCTCACTCTCGACTACGTGCCAGTGAGATGTGTTGCGGACATCGACGTGGCAACACTCAAGGGCCAGGGTCACCTCGAGATCCGCGAACAGGCTTCGCAACCAGGCTGAGACAGTCAGGCCATGAGTAGAATCCGGGCGGCGCTCGCGGCCGCCCCGGAATCGTGCGCGTGCACGCATGCGGTGCTAAGCTGCGGAGGGTCTTCCAAGTCACCTATAAGCACGTGATCTGACAGGATTCTTCCGCTTGACCTCACCCATTTCCGTGGTCGTCGAAGAGGCCCGCACCGAAGATCGAATCCTCCGCACCTTGACCGTAGACGCCACACTCCAGGCGACTTACGAGATCACCGGACCCGTCCTGCCGCCGTCGCTCGATACCTTCGACTTCGCCGCCATCGCCACTGTGTTTCAGGCAATGCGCGAGCGCCGCCCGCTGCACGTCGAAGGCCCCGTGACCACGACACTCCTGCGCAATCTCGAGGAGTTCCAGGAGGTGTGGTCGGTGTGGCAACCCTCTCTCTACAGACCGATTCGCATCACGGCCGCCGAGGAGCGCGCGTCATCGCCTCAGCAACAACAGCGCAAAGGTGTGTTCGCTTTCTCCGGCGGTGTCGATTCCGCTGCAGCTTTGCTCCGTCACTACTCTGGTGACTTGAATCGCAGAGCTGTCGTGCCAGTGGCTGCGTTCATGGTTCACGGCTTCGACATCCCGCTGAATGCAACGGACGCATTCAAGACGGCGCACGACGCCGCGGCGGCAAGTCTGAAGGAGCTGGACTTACCGCTGTATGCAGTGAAAACGAACTGGCGACACACGTTGTGCAAGCGTTGGGAAATGGAATATTGCACAGGCCTCATCGCGTGCATTCACCAGTTCGCCGGGATGGCGAATGTCGGGGTTCTGGGAAGCGATGAGGACTACGCACACCTCGTGATCCCGTGGGCTTCCACGCCGATCACCAATCCGCTGCTCTCCGGTGGCACGTTCACGATTCAAACCGAATGCGGTGCGTTGACGCGCACCGAGCGCGTGGCGCTCGCCGCGAGATTTCCGAAGATCGCGAGCAGCCTGCGCGTGTGCTGGCAAGGACCCATGTCCGGGCGAAACTGCGGCAAGTGTGAGAAGTGCCTGCGTACGCAGCTGAATTTTCTTGCGTCGGGCCTCGAGCCTGTTTGTTTCGACAACAAGCTCACCGCTGCGCAGGTTCTCGGCATCGCTGCCAGCAACCCGATCCAGCTCGTGTTCCTGGAAGAGATCGCCGCGGCTGCCCGCGCGCGCGGGATCAAAGCGAGCTGGCTGTCTGCGCTCGAAATCAGCCTCGTCAAGAACAAGGCTCTGTTGCCGTTTCGTTCGACGCTCAACACACTCCGGTCGACGGCCAGGCGTGTTCTGAAGCCGGCCGCGCGAACCTAGGAAGGAACCGATCCCATGCCAACGACTCAGGCCGAGAAGGCTCGGCAGTTCGAACAGCTGCACAAAGGTCCCGGTGCGTTCGTCATCCCGAATCCGTGGGATGCCGGCTCGGCGAGGATTCTGCAGGCGCTTGGCTTCAAGGCGTTGACGACCACCAGTGCGGGCCTGGCGTTCACGCTCGGGCGGCGCGATGCGCGAGGTGCCATCACGCGCGAGGAGACGCTCGCGAATTGCCGTGCGATCGTCGAGGCCACCGATCTGCCTGTCGCGGCCGATCTGGAGAACGGCTATGGGGATTCACCAAAGGTTTGCGCCGAGACGATTCGGCTAGCGGGCGAAGCGGGGCTCGTGGGTGGATCGATCGAGGACTCGACGGACAATCCTGCGAAGCCGGTTTACGACTATCAGCACGCAGTGGATCGAGTCGCCGCGGCCGCCGAAGCGGCGCGGCGCTTGCCGTTTCATTTCATGCTGGTCGGCAGAGCCGAGAACTACCTGCACGGGCGGCGCGACCTGGACGACACCGTGCGGCGCCTGCAAGGCTTCGAAGCCGCGGGCGCCGATGTGCTCTACGCGCCTGGTCTCACGAGTGCTGAAGACATTCGCGCAGTGTGTGCATCCGTTCGCAAGCCGGTGAACGTGGTGATGGGACTGAAGAGCTCGCCGTTCACGGTCGCGCAGCTCGAATCGCTGGGTGTACGGCGCATCAGTGTCGGGTCGGCGCTGAACCGCACCGCGCTGGGCGCTTTCATCGCCGGTGCGCGTGAGCTCATCGAGCACGGTACCTTCAAGTTCGCCGACGACGCGATCTCGTTCGCGGACGCCAACGCCTTCATGAAGGAGCGCTAGCTACCAGGGATGATTCTTGCCGTCGTTGTCCAGGAAGCGTGCGGTGTCCTTGATCGTCAGGCCGTCGATGGTCTTGATCATCTTGCCGATCGCTTCTTCCGGCGGCATGAAGCCTGGCAGTTTCATGTTGCCGAAGCTTTCCACCTGGACGCCGCCGGGATGGAACATCACGACGGTCACGCCATCCTTCTCGAACTGCGCCGCCAGCAGGCGCATGGAGCTATTCAGCGCGGCCTTGCTGATGCGGTACCAATAATGGTCCGGCACCGGCGAACCGTTCGGCATGAACGGCGGCACGGACACCGAGCCCGCGGCCGAGCTGATGGCAACGATCTTCTTCAGCTTGCTCGCCTTGACGTTGCCGATGAACGTTTCCGCAATCTTCAGCGGCCCGGCCACGTTCGTATGGATGAAGTCGTCGAGCAGCTTGTAGTCGAGTGAGCCGAACATCTGGTTCTTGTTGCCGCCGGGCTTGTCCAGCGGGTCCGTTCTCACGAGGCCCGCGTTGCTCAGAAGAATATCGATCGGTTGTCCCTTGAGCTTCGCGCCGAGCGCTTCGATCTGCGCGGGGTCCGTGACGTCCATGCGTTCGACGCGCAGCTTCGGATACTTCGCGGCCAGCTTCGCGAGCTCTTCCGGGGTGCTCGTGCGACGGTGCGTGGCGATCACCGTCCAGCCTCGTGCGGCATACTGCTTCGCGAATTCCAGTCCGATGCCCTGATTCGCTCCAGTGATCAGCACCGTTTCGGCCGATGTCAGGCTGGAGGCCGCGCCGAACGCGAGCGTCAAGAGCAGGATGGAGACGGTCTTGGCAGGCAATCGCACGGTGAGATCCCCTTCGAATGTTCGTCGTCAGGCATGATAGCCCTTGAATCGCATGGTCATGGTCATCCTTCGGATTCTTGCCCTCGCCGCGGTGGTCTACCTGGCCGCCTGCGCGCTGCTGTACTTCACGCAGGAAAAGACGATCTTCTATCCGGGGCCGAACGATGCGCGGGCACGCCTGCAATATGCCGACGGTCGCGTCGAGATTCCGGGCGAGGGTGCGACGCTGGAAGGTTGGTGGGTCGAGAATCCCGACGCTTCGAACGATCTCGTGATCCTCTACTTCGGCGGCAACGCTGAGGACGTTCTCTACACCGCCTCGACCATATTGAGTCTCGATGCACGACGCATGCTGGTCACGAACTACCGCGGATATGGCGGCAGCACGGGCAAGCCTGGGCAGGACGCGCTTTATCGGGATGGTCTGGCCGTTTACGAACATGCGCTGAGCCGAGGCGCGCGGCCGGAGCAGATCGTCGTGATGGGCAGGAGTCTCGGATCGGGCGTGGCGACGATGCTGGCGGGCAGCCGCGACGTGCGTGCGGCGATTCTTGTCACACCGTTCGATAGTTTCGCGGCGCTAGCGGCACATCACTATCCATACTTCCCTGTACGTTGGCTGCTACGACATCCGTTCCCGTCGCTCGAATGGGCACCCAAGGCGCGTGTACCTGCGCTGGCGTTGGCGGCCCAGCGCGATGACATCATTCCTCCGGTTCATGCCAGGCGATTGGCTGAGGCCTGGGGCGGCAAGATGCAATTGCACGTTTTGCCGAACGCGGGCCACAACGACATCGAGGTGAGTCCGGACTACTACCGGCTCATCAACGACTTCCTCGCCGGGCAAGGTACGTCGCCAGCGCATCGAGATCCGCATCGCTGATTTCCGTTTTTCGGAACGGAGGCATTGAAAAGACGCCCTGGCGCACGAAGGTTTTCACCGCGACGGGCGTGAGGTCCTTTCGGTCTTCCAGTGCGCCCGGAATCTTGCCTTTGTATTTGATCGCGAGCCCCGCGGTTGCTGGCAGATAAGGTGCACGCCCGTGGCAGGGCTCACACCAGTATCGAAACACGGCATGGCCTTGCTCCTGCTTCGTGTCTGCTGCCGCAACCTGAGATGCGAGTGCAATTGCGCAAAGAGCGAAGAACGTTTTCATGCCTTTTTCTCGCGCAGATACTTCGGCCAGATGCCATAGCGGCCCGCAGACAGAATTCCGTTCGGGTCGACTGCGTCCTTCAGTCGCTCATGAAATCGGCGCAACGCGTGGTTGTTGAATGAGTACGCTGCCAGCACGTCGCCCTGGTACTCGACTGGCGTCCGGTACTCACCCCAGCCGTGGTCCGCGCAGATCTTCACGAGCTTGCGGAAAGCCTCACGGTTGCGGCGGTTCGTCTCGATGTCCCGCGTGATCGGGAACAGGAAAATGTAGACGAACGAGCGCTGCCAGTAGGTCAATGGCATGTTGAGCGGGCTCAGCGGCAGACCGAATTCGCGAGCCGCGTCGCCGAACACTTTCTGCGCTTCGTAGATCGCCTTGCCGTTGCGGGGAATGATGGGCGAGAAGCCCACGTGCCCATGGATCGGCGGCGAATTCTCCGTGCGGCCGAGAAGCCCGAAAATCTGCAGGTTCGGAACGCCGAACAGCACCTTCTGCCGTTTTTCGAGCTCATCCGCAGGCAGCGGCATCTGCAGGAGCTCGCCATCTTCGAAGCGCACACCTTCGATTTCCGAGAAGCGTTTCTTGCAGTAATTCCACTGTGCCTGGATGACCTCCGCCGGCCCGTAGAATTGAAACCGGCCCGACCACAAGCCCGTATCGTGTTTCTTGCAGTAGGCCTCGAGCTGCGCGGACTGCGGGCCGCCCGGTGTGGCGAGCAGCGCGGCCAGCTCCGGTGAAGGTGCGTTTGGCAACGCGCCCGGCACGTCGCTCCCGAGCAATGGGCTGCCGAGGAACGGCATGCCCGTGAACACCTGCAGGTTCTCCAGGTAGTTCATGATGTCCACGAACGGGATCAGGTCGGCGTGCTTGAACATCACCACACGCCCGGAGAAATAGGCCTCGGGTTGCGGCATGAGCCAGAAGCCCATCTTGGTGACGACACCGAAGTTCGATTGCGAAAAGATGCCATCGATCCACGGACCGAAACCTGTCTTGAACTGCTGCCACGTCGTCGAGCCGGGCAGGGCGCCCATGCCCGTGCGCAGCAGATCGCCATCTGCCAGCACCACTTCCATGCCACAGTGCGAGTCGAAATGATTGCGATACATCGCGGCGGTCTGACCACCACCGCGGTCGAGGGCGTTGCCGATGAGGCTGCCCCAGCCCGGGTCCGGTGGGTCGAGCCACACCTTGAGCCCGCGTTCCTGAATGTGGCGATACAGGTCGAAATAGCTGACGCCCGGTTCGACCAGCGCGCTCGCATTGTTCTCGCTCACGTCGAGGATGCGATTCATCCGTTTGAGGTCGAGCACCACGCTGCCCGAGAGCGCCGGGGCAGCGCCACCGTAGCCGAGATTGCGGCCGGTTGAGATGGGATAGAGAGGGATGCGCCGCTCATTCGCGATCCGCACCACCGCCTGCACTTCTTCGACGCTCGCGGGAGCGATGGCGGCAGAGGCGATTCGCTCCTCCGGTTCGTTCCACACCGGGGAGTAGGCGTCTCGATATAGCGCTACGTCCTCTTCACTGCTGAAGACCCATTCCTTGCCGATTGCGGATTCGAATGCGCGCAGCGCTCCATCGAGCACGCTCTGGCTGATACCGGGCGGCAAACGCGTCGGCATGTCGGACCCCCTGACGGCGATGTTCTTTGCCGGATCGTACTGCCGTACGAAGGCTGCGGCGGAACATTGTTTGCGGGGGCAGGTCGCACCGCGGACACGGCGGGACTGCGGCCACGATTGCGCTCGTGGCCGCACGCATCAAATCAGAGTCAATCAGCGCAGGACACCGAGGCGCGCGAGATTCGTTTGTACGAGCGAGTCATAGCGGCCTTCCTGCTCGTACCAGCGGCACACAGCGCCGAGGAGGGCCAGTGCGACGCCTTGCGGAGCACGCGCCTCGACCGGCACCTCGGCACGGAAGGCCGGCGTCGGCACTTCGCGCGCGCGTCGTTGCAAGCGTAGGGCGCGAAGCGCGACGAAGGGCACGTCATTCCCCTCGCGACATTCCTTGCTCCGCGAGGACCACTGCCCATAGACGTCCGCACCGAAATCCGGCTGCACCCAGCGGCTGCACCAATCCTGATACAGCGCAGCCGAGCTCTGGAGAGCCGCGTCAGCGAGCGCTACGGCGATGTGCGGCAGGGCGAGGGCGGCCTGCTCGGCATCGTCGTGGCGCCCTTCGGCGAGCAGGCGCGAGATGTCCACGGTGTACATGTCGAGCATCTTCGACCGGGCGGGATAGTGGCCGGGCCGGCGTTCGGAGGCGAACGGCGCGAGTTCAGGCATGGTGCGTTCCTCGGGCTGGGTCGGCATTGTGACCGAGCATGGGTCCGGGCGCCACCGGCTGACCTCGAGCTGTCATCCAAGTGTCACACTGGATTGGCATGTTCCGAGGTTTCCGTGCAGCGAACCGGTTTTTACGGCCATGGAAACTGCGGACCTGAGTCATCACATTTCGCGACGTTACAACGACGATCTCGATCGCCTGCGAACACGCGTGCTCGCGATGGGCGGTTTCGTCGAACAGCAGCTCCAGAAAGCCGTGCGGGCGCTGATCGAGGGGGACAGTTCCCTCGGCGAAGCCGTAGCCCTGGATGACTACAAGGTCAACGACATGGAGGTGTCGATCGACGAGGACTGCAGTCGCCTGCTCGCGATCCGCGCGCCGACGGCCGGGGACCTGCGCGTAATCGTCGTCATCATCAAGACGATCACGGATCTCGAGCGCATCGGTGACGAGGGCGAGAAGATCGGTTACATCGCTTCGCGGCTGGCCATCATGGAACGCCCGGCGGACAAGTATCGCGAGATCAAGCATCTCGGCCGCGTGGTGGCGGAGATGGTGCACGATGCGCTCGATGCCTTTGCGCGCATGGATGCGGATGCCGCGCTCGAAGTGGCGCGGCGGGACGGGCTCGTCGACGAAGAGTACGAGTCGATCCAGCGTCAGTGCATCACGTTCATGATGGAAGATCCGCGCACGATTCGCCGTGCGCTGGACATTCTCTGGGTCGTGCGTGCGCTCGAGCGTATCGGCGACCACGCCAAGAATATCTGCGAGTACGTCATCTACATGGTCCATGGCAAGGACGTGCGACATACCTCGCTCGATGACGTCGAGCGGGAATTGAAGAGCGGCCGGGAAGCCGCACCGACGGTACCCTCGACACCCCCGCAGCTTTCCTAGAGACTCCACTGCTCGTAGCTGCGCACATGGACGAGGGGGATGGTTACGGAGTGGTTTTCCCTGCTGGTTGCCGTCGTGAGCGGCGTCATTGCCTATTTCTCGGCCCGCGCCAATTTCCGGCATGACCTCGAGAAAATGCAGGCGCAGATCGATGCGCAACGCAAGGCCGAGGAACAGGATCGAATCGCCGATCTGCGCCAGCGCTACCTGACGCCGCTGCGCTATTACGCAAATACCCTGAGCAAGCGCCTGGGCGAGCTCGAAACCAAGTTCCGATCGCCCGAGGCCGAGCGGGTCCGGGGATGGTTCAAGCGTCTGAAAGACCATGTTGCCGGGGACCGCCGCATGGACGATTTCGGTTTCTGGCCTTACTACGAAGGGATCTTCTCGGTCAGCACGCTGTACTACGCCTGCTGCTATTTCTTCTGTGCGCGGGAAATCCGCTACTCCCAGCCCTTTTTGCGGGACAGCCCTGCATACAACGAAGACCTCGACAAACATCTGGCCGCAGCCAGCGCGTCGTTTGCCGGCGATGTGGGGATCTGGGAACCGCTGCAGGAAGTAATCGGGGAACGATTCGCCGTCGATCATGCCCGGTTGAGTTACGAGGGCATGTGCCGGGATCTCGGTTCGGACGAAGCCCCTCGACGCGGGCACTACCTGCGGGCGCTCGATTTCTTCTGGCGCCATCTCACGCCGGAGGAGTGCATCAGGATTCGGAATACTCTCGAGTCTCTCGTTGCCTTCCTGGATTCCAGGTCGCCCGACGGTATTGAGCGTGCGCGCCCTCGCTGAGATCCCGGACGCGGATGTTTCTTATCTGCAGGCGATGCAGCTTCCACGGCCGGATACGGATCTGTTGAGCCATCTCATCGAGTATGTGCCGTGGCGTGAAGAGCACGTCGTGCTTTGGGGCAAGCAGTACTTGCAGCCACGCCTGACGGCGTGGTTCGGTGATGAAGGCTGCACGTACACCTATTCAGGGATCCGCCTCGAACCACTGCCCTGGACCAAGGTGCTGTTCGATCTGAAGCGCGAAGTCGAATCGATCGCTGCCGCGCCGTTCAACAGCGTGCTGCTGAACTACTATCGCAACGAGCGCGACAGCATGGGTCTGCACAGCGACGACGAGCCCGAGCTCGGACGAAACCCGGTGATCGCCTCGGTCAGCCTCGGTGCCGAGCGAACGTTCGTGATGAAACACAAGCGCCGCAAAGATGTGCCCCGCGTCCGCTTGCCGCTCGCCTCAGGGAGTCTCCTCCTCATGAAAGGCGAAACCCAGCACAACTGGCGCCACGGCCTCGCCAAGGAAACCGGCCCCTGCGCGGCCCGAGTGAACCTGACGTTCCGCCGCATCCTGCTCTAACCGCAGATCGACTAAGATCGCCTGCGCATGGTGGGACAAATCTGGCCATACAACGGCGTGCTGCCGACGATCCACGAGAGCGTGTTCATCGCGCCCGGCTCGCATGTGATCGGCGCCGTGCGGATTGGCGCGCAGGCGAGCATCTGGTTCAACTGTGTCGTGCGCGGCGACGTGCACACGATCGAGATCGGCGCACGCAGCAATCTTCAGGATGGATCGATCGTCCACGTGACCGGTGGCCAATTCGGCACGTTCATCGGCGACGACGTGCTCATCGGCCATCAATGCATCATCCACGGCTGTCGGCTCGAAAACGAGTCATTCGTCGGCATGGGCTGCACGGTGATGGACGCCTGCGTGATGGAGCGTGGTGGAATGCTCGGTGCGGGCAGTCTTCTTTCTCCCGGCAAGACCGTGAAGTCGGGCCAACTCTGGCTTGGGCGTCCGGCGCGCTACATTCGCGATCTGACCCCTGCCGAAGTCGAAATGAATCGCCTCTCGGTCGCTCATTACGTGGCGCTTGCAGAAGACTACCGCGCACAAGATAGTCGGCATCGAGGGGAGTAGCGCTTCGTATGAGAACAACCACCCGCGGTCGCATCGTCACCGCGCTAGTCATGCTGTGCCTGGCCGCTGGTGCCGGTGCGCAGGACCTTGCCATCACGAACGCCAGAATCCTCGACGGTACTGGCCGTGTAGTCGAGCGCGGCACAGTGGTCGTGCGTGCGGGCAAGATCGTTTCAGTCGCAGCGAGCGCGGCGGTGCCGAGCGGCATCCGCACGATCGACGCGCGTGGTCGCACCGTGATGCCGGGCCTGATCGATGCGCACAGGCACCTGGTCCGAGGCGACCCAGCGCAGTGGCTCGAGCAGCGCGCGCCGCAGGAGTTGCAGGCCTTCCTCGACGCGGGCTTCACGACGGTGCTGTCTGCGATCGATCCGCCACAGATCCTCGAAGCGCGCAAGCGTGTGAAGGAAGGCAAGCTCAAGGGGCCGCGTCTGTTCGCGGGCGCGTTCATTCCGCTCGCGGGCTTCGTGCCGCCGGCGGGCGGCGGAGGTGGACCGCGCAGCGATCCGGCACGAACGGATCCCGCGCGCGGACCGATCCCGCCGCAGGCAGCACCGGCGATTCCCCGCGAAGCCACGATCAAAGCGGTCGAGAACGCCGCGCAGGCAGGCTTCGACTATCTCAAGTGCGTCATCAACATCACGCAGAACGGCCCCGAGCTCGACACCCTGAAGCTCATCGTGCAGGAGGGGAAGAAGCGCGGCCTGCCGACGATCGTGCACGCCGTCAGCGTGCGCGACACGCTTGCCGCTGTCGAAGCGATGCCGGCCGTCCTCGTGCACACGCCTCACATCGGCAATCTGGGTGACGATCCGGCAGCGCTGAGGAAGATCATCGACGCGCGCATCCCGATGACATCCACGCTTTCGGTTTTCGTGCCGCATTTCGATAAGGATGGAACCGCGCTGTTTCGCGATGCCCAGCCGTTCCCATGGCACACCCTATCGAGCGCAGGCCAGGGTCCGGTGAACGCGCGTCTGCTATGGGAAGGCGGAATCGTCAGTTACGGGTTCGGCACGGACACGCAGTGGCCGCCGAAGGAAACGCTGGGCGACGAGTTGCGCGCGCTCAAACTCGTTTTCTCGCCGCAGGACATCGTGAAAATCATCACTCGAAACGCCGCAAACTCGACGCTGCACGAAGCCGAGCTCGGCACGCTGGAGTCCGGCAAGCTCGCCGACATCGTCATCATCGACGGCGACCCGCTGCGCGACGCAAGCGACCTCCTGAAGGTCGTCACCACCATCAAGGCCGGCGAAGTGGTCTTCGAGAGTCGGTTCTAGCGATCCGGCCAAGTAAGAAGGTGCACGTCTTGCGCGCCCCGGGACCGCCGCTAACATGCGGCTGCGATTGGCGCGCACCGAGGGCGTTGAAAAGGTCTATTTCTTGTAGTTCCGCGCTACGAAAGCGGCGAGCGCCGTCAGCTCAGCGTCGGTGATCTCGGTTTTGCGGAAGGGCGCCATCAGCAGCACGCCCTGCCGCACGAACGTCGAAACGATCTGCGGCGTCAAGTCCGTGCGGTCGAGGAGCACGGCGGGCGTTTTACCGCCGTACTTCATTTCAAGCGACTGCGTCCCCGGATGCCCCGGCCCGGGCGCATGGCACGGCGCGCACCAACGCTGATAAACCGCTTCGCCTGACGGGTCCGCCGCTTGCGCCACCGAGGTCAGCGAAGCGAGCAGCGCCACAATCGTGAGTGAGCGCCTCATGTCACGCCTTCCTCAAATGCTTCGGCCACACACCATATCGCCCCGCCGAAATGATGCCGTTCGGATCGATCGCATCCTTCAGCGTCTCGCGCAGCTTCCGCAACGAATGGTTGTTATACGAATACGTTTCGGCGATGAGGTCCTGAAACGCTGCCGGCGCGCGATATTCCGCCCAGCCACGCTCGGCCGCGAGCTTCACCCAGCCCTCGAACGCGCGACGCATCTTGGCATTGAGCGCCTTGTCGCGGCCGATTGGGAACATGATCAGGCACACGAGCGTCCGTTCCCAGCAGGTCATGTACACCGGCCCCTGAATGTTTAGGTTCTCGCCACCAGTGACCTTCGACAGGTTCTCGTTGTAGAAGCGCTTGAACTCCAGCAGCGATTCACCCGTGCGCGGCACGATCGGTGAGAATCCAATGTGCCCGCCGGCCGGATCGGGATTCCCAGGATTGCGCCCGAGCAGCGCGAACGTCGAGAGATTGGGGATGCCGAAATTCACCAACCGCACGCGCGCCATCTGCTCCGGCGTGAGCGGCGTGCGCAACATCTCGCTCTCGACGATGTTCAGCCCTGGAATCGCCGCGAACTTCGCTTTCGCGTAATCCATCTGCGCGCGGATCACTTTCTCAGGTCCGTAGATCGGCACCTGGATTCCCCACGCTGCGCTTCCCGCCGGCCCGCGCCCGCCGCCGAAGATTTGCGTCGAGCCGTTCACGACGACCTGGTTCTCCAGCAGGTTCAGCACATCGAGCATCGGCACGATGTCCTCATCGCGCATCGTCGTGACCGTCGCCGAGATCAAGGCTTCCGGCCGCGGCATCAGATAGAAACCCATCTTGGTGACGACGCCGAAGTTCGATTGCCGGAACAGCCCGTCCACCCACGGCCCGAATCCCCACCGACTCTGCTGCCACGACTTCGAGTTCGGCAGCGCGCCCATACCCGTACGCACGATCTCGCCATTGGCGAGCACCACTTCCATGCCGCAGTGAGCGGCGAAGTGATCGCGGAACGGGTACGCCGTCCAGCCGCCGCCACCGTCGAGCGCATTGCCGATGACGCTGCCCCAACCCGGGTCCGGCGGATCGATCCACACGTCGAGCTTCGCCTTCTGGATGTGCTCGTACAGATCGAAGTAGCTCACGCCCGGCTCGACCAGCGCGTACGCGTTGCGCTCGTTCACTTCGAGCACGCGGTTCATGCGCTTGAGGTCGAGCACCACACTGCCGGAATACACGGGCGCAGAGCCGCCGTACGCGAGGTTGCGTCCGGTCGAGATGGGATAAAGCGGAATGCGATGCTGATTCGCGATGCGCACCACGGCCTGCACCTGTTCGACAGATGCGGGCGCAACGGCCGCGGAAGCGACGCGCTCCTCCGGCTCCCCATAATAAGGAGAGTAGGCGTCGCGATAGAGCGCGACAGCTTCATCCGAGGTGAACACCCACTCCGGACCCACTGCTTTACGCCATGCGTTCAGGGCGGTGTTGAAGGCGGTCGGGCTTACATTCGGCGGGATGGACATGGCGAGCTCGCTCGGGAAATAGGGATGGCGCTCAGGCCGCCGCGATGATCCAGGAAGTCAGCAGCTGCGCGTCGCGCGGGAGCGTGGGTTCGAGCGCCGCGTCGCTTCGGCCGGGACGCGGGCGATCGGCGTTCGGACGATAGCTCGCAATCGCATCTGCGATGCGTGCCGGCCAGAGCGCTCGGGCACGTGCCAGTTCACGTACAGACAACTGCGCGTTCTCGGCGCCTCGCAAGAGTGAGTGCTCGATGTGCCCGTCTGGATACACGATGTGCTCGCCGTGAAAAACGACACGCAGTCCGAAGTTCAGTGCCAGTTGCTCGAGGCAGAACAAGGCGGGGCGCGCGGTGAGTCCGGCGATGGCAGTCGGCAGCTCTCTCCAGGCGGGACCGATCTGGTTCAGCCAGATTCCCGTGATATCGCCATCGGGAATCGCGTGAATCGTTGCACCTGTGCCGGCGAGGCGAGCGCCAGCGTTGCGTGCCTCGGTATGGCGCTCGTCAACGAGAATGGTCTGGATGTCGAGGCGAGGAGGGCGATCCGGTTGAGCGGCGTGGGTGATTCGCGTGGTGCCCGCGATGACAGGCAATCCGGAGATCGCCGCGGCCTGAAGGAATTCACGCCTGTTCGTCATGCTGAGCCCCCCTATGGCCGGAGCCTCGCGCGCGCTTCGAGGGCCGTCAAGCGGGCGCCGCCGGTACAGTATCGGGCCGCCGCTCCTTGGCCGCGGTAGCATGCGCCACACCGCATTCCGTGGAGCGCAACGATGATCGGACGAATCTCGCGTTTCATTGCTCTGACTGCGTGCTCCGTGGGGGCACTCGCTGCGTGCAATTCATCCTCCAGGCCCGCCTCGAATACGCCGGCGGTACAGGCTGACGCCGACGACATCGGCGGTGTCGTCACGAGTGCGCGCGGGCCCGAACCCGGCGTGTGGGTGATTGCCGAGACTTCCGAGCTCGGAACGCGTTACGCAAAGATCGTCGTGACGGACGATCAGGGCCGCTACGTCGTGCCGGACCTGCCCTCGGCAACGTACAAGGTGTGGGTTCGGGGCTATGGACTCGCCGATTCCACCAGCGTGGAAAGCACGCCGGGCAAAACCGTCGACCTGAAGGCGGTGGTTGCACCGGATCCCGCCACGGCGGCGAAGGTGTACCCGGCTGCGTATTGGTACGCGATGTTGAAGCTGCCGCAGGAGTCCGAGGTTGCACACCTGCGCGGCGGCCGTAACGAGTACCTCATGTGGATAAAGAACATGGGGTGCATCGGGTGCCATCAGCTCGGGAATCTCGCGACGCGCACGTTTCCGCCGAGCCTCGGCAAGTTCAACTCGTCACACGAGGCGTGGATACAGCGCATCCAGTCCGGGCAGGCGGGTAGCCAGATGGTTGGCACGGCAATGGGTCAGCTCGGCGGCGTGCCGCCGAAGTACTACGCCGACTGGACCGATCGCATCGCTCGAGGCGAGTTGCCGGCCACTGCGCCGACGCGCCCTTCAGGCGCCGAGCGCAACGTCGTTGCCACCGTTCGCGACTGGTCCGATGAGAAGTCGTACATGCATGACTTGTCCGGCACGGATCGCCGCAAGCCGACGGTCAACGGCAACGGGCAGCTCTACGGCGCGCCCGAGCTGAGCACCGATGAGTTTCCGATTCTCGATCCGGTGCGCAATGTCGCCACGACGTTCCATGCGCCCGTGAGGGATGCGGATACGCCAACGACTCACGATGATCCGGTCGCCGCGCGCTCCCCGTATTGGGGCGATGAACGCATCTGGAACAGCAAGGCGAATGCGCACAACCCGATGCTCGATGGGACCGGGCGCGTGTGGTACACGGCGCGGATTCGCGGGCCGAATAACCCTGCCTTCTGCAAGCGCGGCTCGAATCACCCGTCGGCCAAACTGTTTCCGCTGGAGCGATCCGGGCGGCAGCTCGCCGTGTACGATCCGAAGACGAAGGACTACAAGTTCATCGACACGTGCTACAGCACGCATCACCTGCAGTTCGCGGAGGACGCGAACAACACGCTCTGGACGAGCGGCGGCGGGCAAGCTGTCGGCTGGCTCGACACTCGCAAGTTCGATGAGACGGGCGACGCGGCCGCCTCGCAGGGCTGGGCGCCTCACGTGCTCGACACTAACGGTAACGGTCGACTCGACAAGTGGGTCGAGCCGGACAAGCCGGTGGACGCGAAGCTCGACAAGCGCGTCGCTGCTGGTTTCTACGCCGTCATGCCCAATCCTGCGGACGGTTCGGTCTGGGGCTCGGTCGCGTTTGGTTATCCGGGCGCGCTGCTTCGCTTCGATCCGAAGACGCAGCTCTCGGAAATCTACAAAGTGCCGCTGCCCGGCTTCGGCGTGCGCGGCGCCGACATCGATCGGAACGGCGTGGTGTGGGTGTCTCTGGGAAGCGGGCATCTCGGCGAATTCGATCGTCGCAAATGCAAGGCGCCGCTGAACGGGCCGAGCGCGCTGGGCGAGCACTGTGACGAGGGCTGGACGTTCCACAATCTGCCCGGACCGGGATTCGCTGAGCTGCCGCAGTTCAGTGTCGAATCGAGCTACTACACGTGGGTGGATCAGCACGACACGCTGGGGCTTGGCGCGAACGTTCCGATGGCCACCGGCAATCTCTTCGATGGTGTGCACGCGTTGGTGAACGGCAAGTTCGTCACGATAAGGATTCCGTATCCGCTCGGTTTCTATGCCAAGGGCTTCGAGGGACGCATCGATGATGCAAACGCCGGCTGGAAAGGGCGTGGGCTGTGGGTGCCGAGCGGCGACCGCACGCCGTGGCTCAAGGAAGGTGGCAAAGGCACGAAGCCACTCGTAGTCCACTTCCAGCTGCGCCCGGATCCGCTGGCGCATTGACTGCGCTCGCAGGTCAGAGCACGGGGAGCTGCAGCCAGGAGGCTGTTGGGTCGCCGGTCCAGATGCGGTGGAGGCCGCGGTTTACTGTGTCTTCGTGGCGTGCATAGAGGAGCGGCTTGGGAGCGCGGTAGATGTCGCGGCCCTGAATACGCAGGCGGAGCGTTTCGCCGGCGCTGAAGTGCGTGCCGGAGGGCAGGATCTCGATGTCGGTTTCGACGATCTCGCCTGGCTTTACCTTTGATTCTTTTCTGTGTGCGAGCACGGGCAGGTAGTCGGTTGAGCGTTCGGGGTCGAGCGCGCGATGTGAGACGCGCAGCCAGCCGAGTGCGACAGGGCCGTCCTCGAAGATCGCGTAGTGGGTCATGCCGACTCGCTGGCCATTTGCGTCGAGTTTTTCGAGGGCGATGAACAGGTCGAGGTCGTCGGCATCGTCTGCGGACACGAACAGCTTGAGTCTCGCGTGACCGACGATGTCCGTGTCTTTGTCGAAGCGCAGGTCGAATAGCGCTGCCGCGTCCTCCGCGAGCGAATCGTAGTGGCAGGATGCTTGTGTCGCGGCGGGCGTGGCAACCAACGCATTCGCGGACAGGTAGAACTTTCGGTAAGTCACTTCGTGCAGAGGCCATGTAGTCGAATGGTGGCGCCGTCCTTCGTAGTAACGCTCGCGGATCTCAACGTCCACTCGCGGCCAGGAAGGCTCGGGAGCGGTGCCCTTCAGGAAGTGATCGAAGAAGGCGAGTTGCCGCGCGCGGCTTTGCGGGTCGTAGTAGTGCGCCCACTTCTTGCGCCCATGCACCTCCAGCCACTTGTTCGTCGAAGACATGAGCCGGAACCCCTCCAGGGTTCCGCGCGTGTGCAGCCCGTGATCGCTCCAGCTCCCGACGACCCACGCGGGCACGCGAATCTTTTTCAGGTCGGCTGCCTTCGACGCCCAGAAATCATCGAAGAACGGATGCTCAGCCGTTTCAGCCCAGAGATCCTCGACCGGATGATCCGATGCTCCCCACCGCACCTGGATGTAAGGCCAGAACGAGGTATCCGGAATGCCGCCATGGCGCACGACTTCACGATACGTGTCCGACCAGCCTTCCCACGGATTGATGGCTGCAAGATGCGGCGGATTCAGTTCCGCCACTCGCCATTGCATGACGGTGAGATACGAAACGCCCGACAAGCCGACTTTGCCGTTGCTCCAACGTTGGGTGCCAGCCCATTCGATTGCATCGTAGAAAGCTTCCGCTTCTTCGGGCGACATGTACGTGGCCGGCGATTGCGCATGCCACACGCCCGGGATGTCGATCGTGACGACGGCGTACCCATTGCCCACCCAGTACACGGGATCGGGCGCTTCGAAAATCGTGAGGTCCGAAAGCCAGTCCTCGCGCACGCCACTGGCGGGATAGATCTTCGCGAGAGGCGCAGGGTCATGCTTGCCGTAGGGCGTCCACGCGAGAAGGGGAGGTGCCTTTGCTTCCTCGCCTACGGGCCGAAACACGTCCGCATACAGTGAGAACCCGAAACGTGTGGGAACCTCGACATCGCGTTCGATGATCATGCCGCGTGTGACTTCGCGGCTGTACTTTCTGGGCCGCGCGCCGCGGAACTCCGGCGTGTTCAGCGGCTGGCGATAGCGGTAGACGCGTTTCACTGGCATGTCGTTGCCTACCCGCCTGCGAGCATCGCCTCCGCATTAGTCATGAGTCGATCGAGGTTCGCCTTGAATCCAGCGACGTCGATGCCATCGAGCAGCCGCGCCTCGCGCGCGGACGCCAGCGGCCGCACCTGCTCGAGCATGGCGCGTCCCTTCGCCGAAAGCGCAATCATCGAAACGCGCGAATCGGCACGAACGCTGCGCCGTGTGACGAGCCCGGACTTCTCCAGCTGATGCAACGACCGGCTGACCCACGCCTTGTCGACGTGCGCACGCCGCGCGATCTCGTTCACCGTGACGCCGTCCGTGCCGTCGAGCAGATTCATGAGCCGCAGGTCGGTGTTACGCAGCCCGACCCGTGCCTCGATGGTCCGCGTGGCCAGGCGCGCGATGACCTCCGAGATGCGCACGATGCGAACTGCAACCAGATCCTCCAGCGATTTCTGCACCAGATCCGTCTCGGGATCGGCGATCCGCAGTCGTCGATTCTTCTTCATGCTTCACCAACGCACTGTTGTCTTGACAACAAGTCTCGCCCGGGGGCATCTTGTTGTCAACGCAACGAGGGGCAGCCATGAAGTTTCCCGATTCGCCGATGTTCGCCGGCGTAAACGCGCCGTGCCGGATCGAGGCCGACATCCAGGACCTGGAGGTCGAAGGCGAGATTCCCCGCGAGATCGACGGCGCGTTCTACCGCGTGGCTGCCGATCACCAGTTTCCGCCACGCTTCACCAACGACGTGCCATTCAACGCGGACGGCATGGTCTCCATGTTCCGCTTCCAGGACGGGCACGTTCACCTGAAGTCGCGTTACGTGCAGACGGACCGTTGGAAAGCCGAACGCGCGGCAGGCAAGGCGCTGTTCGGCCGCTATCGAAACAAGTGGACCGACGATCCTTCCGTCGCCGGCATGAACCGGAATCTCGCGAACACGAACGTGCTGATTCATCACGGCGTGCTGCTCGCCCTGCGTGAGGACAGCCCACCGGTGGCCATGGACCCGGTGACGCTGCAGACGATCGGCAACTGGAACTTCCACGGCACGCTCCCCGGCCCCACCTGTTCCGCTCACTGCAAGATCGATCCGGTCACCGGCAATCTCGTCGGCTTCGGCTTCGCTGCGAAGGGGGACTTCACGCGGGACGTCGTGTACTTCGAGGTGAATCCACAGGGCCGCGTCATTCACCAGTCCTGGTTCGAGTTGCCGTACTACGAAGAGCAGCACGACTGCGGCGTGACCAAGGACTACATCATCTTCCCGGCGGTCCCGATCATGGGCGCAGGCGACGAAGGCCTCAAAGCAGGCCTCACGCACTACGGCTGGGACCCGAAGCGCGAAATTTACCTTGGCGTGTTGCCGCGGTTCGGCAAGGGCAGCGACATCCGCTGGTTCACGGCGCCGAATCAGTTCACGAGTCACGTGATGAATGCCTTCAACGACGGCACGAAGGCGCACATCGATCTCTGCCGCGCGTCGGGCAATCTGTTCCCGTTCTTTCCGGAATGGGGCAAGCCGTGGGATCCGCGTGGTATGGCGGACGTGAAGCTCACGCGCTGGAGCGTCGACATGGCTGAAGGTGGAAAGACGCCTGAAAGCGCCACGCCGTTCGCAAACGTTACGACACTGAGCGATTTCCTCGGCGAGTTTCCGCGAAACGACGATCGCTACCAGATGCGCTCGTATCGGCACGGCTGGATGCTCGGCTTCTCCGGTACGCGCAACACTCTGGGCCACGTCGACTTGAAGTCAGGAACGACCGAGCGTTGGGAAGCGCCCGTGACCAGCCCGGTGATGGAGCCGTGTTTCATTCCTCGCGCACCGGATGCGCCTGAAGGCGATGGCTGGATCGTGCAGGCGCTCACCAACGGCCAGACGATGCTGACCGAAGTGAATCTGTTCGAAGCGACGCACATCGCCAAGGGACCGATCGCGATCGTGAAGCTGCCGTTGCGACTGAAGCCCGCCTATCACGGGAGCTGGTCCAACGCTTCCTCGATCAAACCCTCAGGCCTCGTTTGAAAAGGCACATGCATGCTGAACTACGACGAGTACATCGCAACGTTCAACACCGGCGACGACGCGGCGCTGCTCGAGCGCTTCTTCGCCGACGACGTGGTGTTCAGCGGCGGAGCCCGCGAGTACCAGGGGAAGGCTGCGCTCAAGGCGTTTCTGGACTGGGCGCACGATGGCGTGCGCGAAGTGATCCGCGCCCAGAACGTGCTCCGGCGCGATGACCTGATCTTCGCGGAAGTCGACATGGACTTTCATGCCAGCAAGGAGCGGTCTGAGTTTCCCTTCGGCCATCTGCGCCCCGGCGACATGGTGACGGTGAAGTTCTTCGTCACCTACCGGCTGCGCAACGACAAGGTGGTCGAGCTCAAGTCGATGACGTGGCCGCCCGGCAAAGGCGTGTCGAGCCTGCCGCGCCTCGGCGCGCACCCGAGCCAGGTGGCGGCGTTCGGCTCCTACGTCTCTGCATTCAGCAACGGCGACTTCGAGCGCTTCCCGCGCTTCTATACCGAAGATGTTCTGCTGGAGCTGGGATCGGTTCCGCCGATCAAGGGTCGTCAAGGCATCATCGATTTCTATCGGCCCATGTTTCAGCGCGTGCGCGAGAACCTCACGATCAACAGCGTGAAGGCGACCGACGCGACGATTGAGCTGGATGCCATCACGCGGTTCACCGCAATCAAGGACGCGCCGGATTTCGTCGTCGCGCCGCTGAAGGTCGGCGAGTACGTCGAAGGTCGAGTGATCGTGAGCTATCAGTTGCGCGATGGATTGATCGCTCGAATCTCGGTGCGCCGGGGCGGCGAGATGGTCAAGCACGCAGCCGCTTAGCGACCGGAGCGAACATGTCCTCGACCGCTCCCGCACTTCCCGCACCGGACTCGAATCTCGGAACCCGGATCTGGTGGGGACTGCTACTGCTCGGCGCTGTGCTTGCAGCCGCCCACGCGGTAGTCGTCGTGACCGTCGACGGATACGGCGATCCGATATCGAAGGCGCGAATGTTCGCGATTCCCGCAATCGGGTACGCGCACATGCTCGGCGGTGCGATCGCGTCGATCATCGGACCGTTTCAGTTCCTGAAATCGATCCGCCAGCGTCACCCACGCTGGCATGTGTGGCTGGGTCGTGCGTATCTCACGCTCGTCGCTGCGAGCGCCTGCGCGGGCCTGTATCTGTCGCCCGGCAGCTATGCGAGCAACACGTTCGGCATCGCCTTCATCCTGCTCGCACTGGCTTGGCTGTACACCGGCACCAGAGCGTTCATGACGATCCGCGCGCGCGACGTCCAGGCCCACCGCCGCTGGATGATCCGCAACTACGCGCTCACGTACTCCGCAGTCACGCTGCGCTTTCAGATGCCGTTGCTGATCATCGGCGGAATGTCGCCGGTCCTGGCTTTGAACGTGGTGGGCTGGACGTGCTGGATCCCCACGCTGATTGCAGTTGAATGGTGGATGCGCCGGCAGCAAACTCTGCAGTCTCATGGCAACCCACTCACTATCGAGCCCAATCGCTCGCGGTCCGGCGGTGTGGCGCGGAGCCGATCAGGAGTCGCGCGACTGGATCGTCCAGCTCGATGACCGCGACTGTGCCGAGCTGATTCGCAGTGCCGAGGCGCTTGGCGGGCGAACGCTCGACACGATTCAGCGGAAGGACTTTCCGCTTGCGCGAGTTGCATCCAAGCTCGCTCTCGTGGAAGAGACGCTCGCGCGTGGTACGGGCTTTGTGATGCTGCGTGGGTTGCCGGCAGAGCGTGTTGATCCGGATGTGCTGCAGATTCTTTATTGGGGACTGGGTGCGCACCTTGGTGTCGGCGTTTCACAGAGCGCCGCCGGCGATCGATTGGGACACGTCTTCGATCGCGGCACTCATGACAAGGAGCGTTACTACACCCGAGGCGGCGCGCTCGAATTTCACATGGATCCTGTTGACGTCGTGGGTCTGCTCTGTTTGCGCACGGCGCGGTCGGGCGGCGCGAGTCGCATTGTGAGCGCGGGCGAAGTGCACAACGTGATCGGCGCGGAGCGTCCCGACTTGCTGCAGGCTCTCTACCGCGGCTTCCACAACAGCAGGCGAGGACACGGGGAGTCGACACCTTCCGCGCGAGTGCCTGTGTTCGCGCAGGGCCAGCACGCGGTCGAGTGCTACTTCCTGCCCGTGACGATTCGCCAAGCGACGGAAGAGGGGCATCCGCTTTCTGCGCTCGAACAGGAAGCGCTCGCCTTCGTCGATGAGGTGGCGAATCGGCCCGGTGTGTTCCTCGATATGGACTTCCGTGTGGGTGACATTCAGTTCCTCAGCAACCGCACGATCCTTCACTCGCGCACTGATTACGTAGACCACCCCGAGCCCGAGCGAAAGCGACACCTGCTCCGCCTCTGGCTCATGATGCCCGAGTGGGCACCGCGACCCGCAGCCATGAACATTCACCACCGCATCGACCAGGCCGGCGGTGGCGTGCGGCCGGGAATCACCTAGAAACAAGAATTTGAATAGTCCGTAAGTTATTGTTTTTACTTCGGTGCGTTCGCTGAGCCGTGCGCACAGTGGTCCGATTTCTGTGCACTCACAGGCGCGTTCTGCGGGGCCTGTCCGACATACCATTCTGAACACTCGGGTGACCGCGGGCTTGCCGCCTGCGGCTGCGGCGTACCATTGCTGATTCCAAATGTTCGCGGAGAGGGGGCTCTTTGAACGACTCGGCGGCACCGTCGATCGATGCCTTGCTGGAGATGTACCGAACGCTCTGGCGGATTCGCACGTTCGAGTCCCAGGTGCAGCGGCTGGCGGCTGCAGGTGAAGTGCCGGGATTCCCGCATCTCTCCACGGGACAGGAAGCGGTGGCCGTTGGCGTTTGCGCGCATCTCGCGCGGGAAGACGTGCTGTTCACGAGTCATCGCGGACATGGGCACGTGCTCGCGAAGGGAAGCGATGTCGAAGCGACGTTCGCAGAAGTGCTCGGACGCGAGACGGGCGTGTGCCGCGGCCGCGGTGGATCGATGCATTTGGTGGACGCTGCGAACGGCGTGCTTGGTGCAACGGGCGTGGTCGCTGGCAACCTTGCGCTCGCTGCCGGTGCGGCGTGGGCTGCGCAGGCACGCGGCGCGAAGAACATCAGTGTGGTGTTCTTCGGTGACGGTGCGACTGGCGCGGGAGCGTTCCACGAGACGATCAATCTCGCCGTGTTGTGGAAGCTGCCGGTGCTGTTCGTGTGCGAGAACAATGGCTACGCTGAGTTCACGAGTCGTGAAGAGCACTCCAACGTGAAGTTCGTCAGCCGTTTCGCCGAGCCGTATGAAATGCCCGCGAAGACGATCGACGGAAACGACGTGCTGGCCGTGCTTGCGGCAGCGGGCGAAGCCATTCGTAAACTTCGCAACGGTGAAGGGCCTTATCTGCTCGAATGCATGACGTACCGTATGGCGGGCCACTACGTCGGCGATGCCCAGCAGTATCGTTCGAAAGAAGAGCTGGCGGCGATGCGCGAGAAGGATCCCATCGAGCGCTTGAAGAAGCACCTCGTGAAAAACGGTGTGCCGGAGAGTCGGCTGGATTCCATTGGCGAGAGCGGCAAGGACGAGGTACTGCGCGCGGTGGAACGCGCACGTGCCGCGCAGCGCCCGAACCCGGCGGGTGTGCTCGACTACGTGTATTCGGCTGAGCTTTCATGAGTCAATCGTTCATCGAGATTCTTCGGCGCGCGCTCGACGAGGAACTGGCGCGGGACCCGGCGGTGCATCTGCTCGGCGAGGATGTCGCGGCGGGCGGCGCGTTTGGTGTGACGCGCGGCCTTGCGCAGAAGCATGGCGCGCAACGCGTGCGGAACACACCGATCAGCGAAGCGGCGATCACGGGCCTCGCGACCGGGGCGGCGCTGTGCGGGTTGCGGCCAGTGCTCGAGATCATGTTCATCGACTTCGCGACGTTGTCACTCGATACGCTGGTGAATCAGAGCGCGAAGTATCGGTACATGTCGGGTGGGCAGCTCGCGGTGCCGATGGTCGTGCGCACTCAGGCTGGAGCTGCGGGGGGTGCAGCGGCTCAGCATTCGCAGAGTCTCGAATCGTGGTTCGTGCATGTGCCGGGACTCGTTGTTGTCGCGCCGTCGTCGCCTGTTGAGGCGTATGGGTTATTGAAGAGCTCGATTCGGCTGGGGGATCCGGTGCTCTTCGTGGAGCACAAGCGGCTCTACACGATGAGGGAGACGCTGCCCGAGAATGTAGAGCTGCCTCAGATCGGCAGGGCTCGTGTGACGCGGCCGGGCGAGCACGTCACGCTGATTGCGTATTCGGCGATGCTCAACAGCGCGCATGAAGCCGCGAATCAGCTTGCGGAGGAGGGGATTTCTGTTGAGGTCATCGACCTGCGGACGCTCTTGCCGCTCGACATGGCTACGATCGCGACGTCTATCACCAAGACGCACCGTGCGGTGATTGCGCATGAGGCTGTGCAGACTGGCGGCCTGGGTGCGGAGATTGCCGCGCGTATCGGCAGCGAATTGTTCGATGAGCTCGATGCGCCGGTGACGCGCGTGGGCTGTCCCTTCGCGCCGATTCCTTTCGCGCCTGAGCTGGAGCAGGCTTTGCTCCCCGGTACGGCGGACATCGTGCGCGCCGTGCGCGGACTGATGGGCTAGCAGGAGACTGCACCTTGGCGTTGGTCGCGCAGGAAATTCCGAAAGTCGGGTTGGTGATGGAGAACGCCCGGCTCGTGCGCTGGCTGAAGAACGTCGGCGACACGATCACCGCTGGCGAGCCGCTGCTCGAGCTCGAAACGGAGAAGTCCGTGGTTGAGATCGAGGCCACTGTCAGTGGGCGCTTGGTGGAAAAGCTCGTCGAGGTAGACCAGGACGCACGAGTGGGCGACCAGGTCGCCTGGGTAGAAAGCGACACCGCGCCCGCGGCCGCGCCAAGCGTTCAACGCGCAGCCGAACCCCGCGCCTCATCGCCGTCGCAACCTGTGATGGCGGGTACGCGCGAGGCGCCAGCATCTTCCAATGGCGATGGCCGGCCGGGCGGCCGGGTGCGTAGCTCGCCGGTCGCGCGGCGAATGGCCGCGCAGAGCGGGATCGATATTGCGAGTGTCGCGGGCACGGGCCCACGCGGGCGAGTGCAGCTCATTGACGTGCGTCGGGCAATCGAGGCGCGTTCTGCGCAACGCGCGACATCGGCCACGGGACCGGTGGCACTGGAGCTGTCGAGCATGCGCCGCGCAGTTGCGCGCACGATGACGTTGAGCAACGCCACCGTCCCACAGTTCATCGTCGAGCGCGCAGTGGACTGGACAGCACTGCAGGCAGTGCGCGCGGCAAGCAGCACCAAGCTCCCGCAAGGCTCGCCGAAGCTTTCGGTAAACGACTTCCTCCTGGCGGCGGTCGCCCGCGCCCTGCTCGCGTTCCCCACGCTGAATGCAATATTTTCCGGCGACCCGGATTCCCCCGACGCCCGCATCCTGCAGATGAGCGGCCCGCACATCGGCCTGGTCGTCGCAGTGGAGAATGGCTTGCTGGTGCCCGTGATTCACAACGTCGACAAGTTGAGCCTCGCCGAGCTCGCCCGCCGCCGGAGCGACGCCGTCGATCGCGCCCTGAAGGGCCGCCTCAAGCGCGAAGAGCTCGAAGGCGCAACGTTCAGCCTCTCCAACCTCGGCGCCCGTGGCCCGGACCGTTTCACCGCCATCATCAATCCACCGCAGTCCGCCATCCTCGCAGTCGGCCGTCAGCGCGATTGCGTCGTGGCGCTGAACGGCGAAATCCAGGTGCGCCCGATGTCGGACCTCTGTCTAACGATCGATCACCGCGTCGCCGACGGTCGCCTCGCCTCCGAGTTCCTCGCCTATCTCGTGGAGCTCCTCGAAGGCAGCGAATGGCGCATGCAATGAGGCAAAGAATATGAGCAAGCCTGTCGACATCCTCGGTTCGTACTGGACGCTCGGCGTCGGAGCGGACCCGCTGGGCGATCAACGCTGCCTGCACGACTTCCGCAAGCGCGTGGAAATCGCCGCGAAGGCCGGCTTCAAAGGCATGGGCTTCTGGCACGCAGACATCGAAGAGACCCGCCGCACGTACACCTTCAAGGACATGAGACGCATCCTGGACGACAACGGCATCGTCAGTATCGAAGTCGAGTGGCTGCTCGACTGGTTCTGCACGGGCCCAAGGCGCGAGGTGTCGAACAAGACGCGCGCGCTCCTGCTCGAAGCAGCCGAAACGCTCAGCGCACGGCACATCAAGATCGGCGACCTCGGCAACGACGTTGCCGACGTCCCCAAGATGACGGAGGAGTTTGCGGTCCTGTGCAGGGACGCGGCCCAACGCGGCACGCGCGTACTCTTCGAAATGCTCCCGAAGCAATTCTCTCGCGCACCGTCGCTCGATGCCGTGCTCTCCATCGTGAAGGGCGCCGGCGAGAAAAACGGCGGCATCATGCTGGACAATCTTCACCTGCAGAGAACGGACACCCCGCCGCAAGACATCGTGCGCAAGATCGGTCGCGGCATTCCAATCGGCGTGGAGATCAACGACGGCTACCTCGCAATGCCGGTGAAGTTCGAGGACTCCGTCGTCAACAAGCGCCTGTTACCGGGCGACGGCGAGTTCGATATCGCGGCATTCCTCGGGGCGGTCTGGTCCATCGGCTACGACGGACCGATCGGCGTCGAGGTGCTGAACGAGTACATGAGAAAGTGGTCCCTGGAAACTGCGGCGACCGAAAGCTTCGCCAAGACACAGCGGGTGATCAGCGCTGCCCGTGAGCAGTTCCTGGCCAAGAATCCAACCCAATAGAGGACGAACCAATGAGCGTGCAGGCACCTGATGCCGGACGGCAGATCTGGATCCTGACCCAGATGCTGCGCATCCGTGAGTTCGAGAATCGCGTGAAGCGGACCTTCACCGACCACCCGGGCGTGATCCGTGGCCACACGCATCTCGCGGATGGCGCGGAGGCGTCCATCGTCGGTTCGCTGAGCCACTTCAAGCCGGGCGACGCCGTGCTCACCACATACCGGTGTCATGGCTATCCGATCGTGCTGGGCAGTGACACGAAGGCCCTGATGGCGGAGATCTACGGCCGCGCGGACGGCATCTGCAAAGGCCTCGGCGGCTCCATGCACCTCACCGACGTGAAGCGCGGCTTTCTCGGAACATCCGGCATCGTCGGCGCGGGCATCCCGCACGCCGCTGGCGCCGCGTGGGCTGCGCAGATCAGGAAGAAAGGCGAAGTCGTGCTTTCTTTCTTCGGCGACGGCGCCTCGAAACAGGGCGCCTTCCATGAAACGCTGAACATCGCCTCGCTCTGGAAACTGCCCGTCGTCTTCGTGATGGAGAACAACGGCTACAACGTCGTCACGACGACAGCCCAGGAAGATGCGAACGCCGCGGCAGGCAAGCCACTCTCCGTCAAGGCGCAGGCATACGAGATGGTCGGCGTCACCGTCGATGGCACTGACCCACTCGCAGTCCACCAGACCGTCGGCGAAGCCATCGAGCGCGCACGCGCAGGAAAAGGACCCACGCTGGTGGAATCGAAGGTGTACCGACTCTCGGCGCACGGAAACATCATTGCGCCCCCCGGCGTGCCGTTGCACTACCCCGAGCACGAAGCCATCGCAGTGTTCGGCAAGCGTGAAGAGTACGAGGCGGCCCTGCGTGGCGACCCGGTGCCGCGCTTCCGCGGCACGCTGGTTCAGAACGGCACGCTCACCCCGGCCAAGGCAGACGAGCTCGCGAAACAGGTTGCCGACGAGATGCAGGCGGCCGTGACCTTCGCGCTGGCGAGCCCGTTCCCGAAGAACGAGAGCGCGCTCGAATACAACTTCGCCTGACGCCGGCCGCAAGGAGTCATTCCATGGCAAATCTTCCTTTCATCGCTGCAATCGACGCCGGCATCCACCAAGAGATGAAGCGCGATTCCAGCGTGCTGTATTTCGGCCAGAACCTGGCCACCACCGAGAACCACGATTTCCTGAAGGCGTATGGCGCGGATCGCGTGCGTGTCACGCCAATTTCCGAGACGGCCGAAATCGGCATGGCCATCGGCGCGGCCATGGCCGGCATGCGTCCCGTCATCGAGCTCTACATGGCGGAGTTCATGCTCGTGGCCATGGACCAGGTCGTGAACGAGGCGAATCGCTTCCGCTACATGTCCGGCGGGCAGGTCAAGGTGCCCCTCGTGCTGAAAGCGGGTTTCGGATTCACGGCCGGCTGGGCGGGGCAGCACACTGGCTCGATCGCGTCGGTGTTCATGGGCGTGCCCGGCTTGAAGGTCGTCGTGCCTTCCACCGCTGCGGATGCCAAGGGCCTCATGGCCACTGCGATTCGCGACGACAATCCCGTCGTCTTCCTTCACAACTACATGCTCACACTGGAGCACGGTGAAGTGCCGGATGGAGAGCACGTCGTGCCGTTCGGCAAGGCCGAGGTTCGTCGTGCAGGCGGTGATGTCACCATCGTTGCGACGGGCTGGATGGTGGGCAAAGCGCTCGCCGCCGCTGAGAAGCTGGCGGGCGAGGGCATCAAGGCGGAAGTGATCGATCCGCGCACAGTGGCGCCGCTCGATCTCGACACCATCTTCAAATCCGTCGAGAAAACAGGGCGCGTCGTGCTGGTGGACCAGGGCACGCGTCACGCCTCCGTGAGCAGCATCATCGCGGCCGAAATCTCCGAGCAGCGCTTCTCGTCGCTGAAGGCACCGATCGCGCAGGTGACCGCGCGCGATACGACCATCCCCTACAGCGAGCCGCTCGAGGCGTTCGTGATTCCGGATGAGGAAAGGATCTCCGCAGCCGTTCGCAAAGTGCTGAAACGCTGAGCATGCGGACCGACCTCGCGCGCCAGCTTCGCTTCTGGAGCACGGCTTCGGTCGAGCCGGCGCGCGCCTTCAGGTTCTGGGTCGACACGCTGTGCTCCGAGATGGTGGAGCTGCAGGTGAAGACCGCTCGGCGAGACACCTTCGATGCCTGGATGCTGCAGAAGGCGCTCGGCCCGGTGAACCTGAATTTCATCTACACGCGCCATCCGCAGGAGGTGTGGCGGACGAGCGCGGCCATCGGCCGCAGCACGCACGAATCGCGCTTCTATCTCATCTACATGAGAAACGGCACGTTCACGTTCGACCACTACGGTCGCAGCTTTGCCGTGGGCGCCGACGAGTGTGTGCTGATCGACAGCAGTGAGCCGTACTACTTCAGGAGCTCCGAGTTTGCCGTCGGCACCTCGATCCAGCTCCCGCTCAAGTGGCTGAGCTCCTGGATAGCATCGCCGCGCGAGCGCGTGGGCCAGGTCGTCACGGGCGCTACGCCCTGGGGTCGCGCGCTGCTCGCAACCCTTGGCGCGCTCAATCCAAAGTCGGTGGAGGATCTCGCGCTGCCGGGCGAGGTAGTGTCCGAACAGGTTGCAACCCTGTTGACGCTGGCAATCAGCCCTTCAGCGGTGCACGCGGAAGGCGGCACACGTCGAACGCTTCTGCCGGATGTGCGGCAGTCCCTGCGCGAGCACGCGCATGACGAGACCCTGTCACCCGCGAAGGTGGCACAGATGCACGGCATTTCCCGGCGGCATCTGCATGCGTTGTTTGCCAAAGTGGGGACGACATTCAGCCGCGAGCTGATGAGCATCCGTCTGGAGCGCGCTCTACGTCACCTGGGGGATCCGCGTTTCAGCCGCCTCACCGTTTCCGAAATCGCCTTGCGGTGTGGCTTCAACGATTCGAGCCACTTCGCGCGGCGCTTCAATCAACGCTACGGCATCTCTCCGCGGGAGCAGCGGAAGACTTTAGCTGCAGCTCGCGAGGCGTAATGCCGTACTGAGCGCGAAAGGCACGGCAGAAGTGCGGCAGGCTGTTGAAGCCGTGCTCGAAGGCAATGGTCGTGACACTGCGCCCGGCTTGCATGCGATCCGACAGAGCGCGGTGACTCTCTTCCAGCCGGCGACGCAGGATGTATCGCGCTGGCGATTCGGATTTGCCGGAGAACAGCCGATGAACGTATCCCCGCGTCACGCGCAGATTCTCGGCGATCGACTGCGGCGTCAGATCCGGATCGCTCAGATGCTCTTCGATGTAGGCACGGATGCGCATCCGATGTTGGGCGAGCAGAGTCGAGCGCTCCGGCTGCGCCTCAGGGAGCGCCGCGTACGAGCTGGCGACCATCTGCAACGCTATTTCGCCGAAGCGCAAAGCCAGGTTGGCTGAAAGCTCATTCTCCGTGCGGCTCCAGAAGTCGCGCAGATAGCTCGATGCCAGCGCGCAGGGTCCCGCATTCCCGGGCATGACGACCGACGCAAGAGCCTCGGGGCAGCCGATGTAGCGTGTGATGTGGTCGCGCGGGATGCACACCGAGAGGAGTGTGGCGGGCTGCGGGAGCAGCATGTCGGCGCTGACCGCCGGACTGTACAGCCAGAAGTCTCCCGGTCCGACTCTGATGTCGCTGCCATTGGAGCGGCACACGATCTCGCCGGACAGGACGAGTCCCAGAATGAAATAAGACGAGCGGGCGGGGCTCGGCAGGCGTCTCACACTCGAGGCACCCCCGTTGACCTCGGCGAAACGGATCGTTCCGAGATCGACGTACTTCAGCGTGCCCGCGAACGTCCCGGTGTCGAGCGGATCGGCTGCGGCTTCCGCAACCGCCTCGGACACGACGTTGTTCCAGTACCGCACCTTGCGATGAGGTGCGACGTCTGCGGTCGAGATCGTCTCGAGTCTGCACATGCCCGTAACCCCCTGAAACGCACGAATAGCATGCGCCCACCGAAATTGACAGTCAGCAGGGCTGTGAATATCTTGTACGGACCTTTTCATCAGGCGGCTGTTTATGGGGACCCAGGTCGAGGCGGGCGAGGAACAGCAGTTGCTCGAGGCCATCGAGCGTTGGGTCGAAAAGGAAGTGAAGCCGCGCGTCCTGGAGTACGACCACGCGGATCGCTACCCCCACGAGATCGTCGCGCAGATGAAGGAGCTGGGGCTGTTCGGGGCCACCGTGTCGTCTGCGTACGGCGGACTCGGTTTGCCGGCAACGACTTACGCGCACATGGTCATGCACATCTCCTCGGTGTGGATGGCGATCACCGGCATCTTCAACTCGCATCTCATGCTGGCGCTGGCGATCGAGAAGTTCGGTACCGAGCGCCAGAAGAGGGACTGGCTGCCGAAGCTGGCCAACGGTGAGGTGCGCGGCGGCCTCGCGCTCACCGAGCCGGACGCCGGGACCGATCTGCAGGCCATTCGCATGACCGCCCGCCGGGACGGCGATCACTATGTGATCAATGGCACGAAGACGTGGATCTCGAACGGGATCGAGGGTTCCTGCTTCGCCTTGCTCGTGAAGACGGATCCGGAGGCGACTCCGCGTCACAAGGGCATGAGCCTGTTCATTGCGCCCAAGCAGGCCGGTCTCACCGTCAGCAAGAAGTTCGAAAAGCTCGGTTACAAATCGCTCGACTCGGCGGAGCTGGTTTTCAATGACTACCGCGTGCCTGCTCACTATTTGATAGGAGAAGTCGAGGGGCAGGGGTTCTATCAGGCGACCGGGGGCCTCGAGCTCGGGCGCATCAACGTGGCAGCGCGTGGCGTCGGCATCGCCGAAGGCGCACTGAAGATGGCCACGGAGTACGCGCAGGTCCGCCACACTTTTGGCAAGCCCATCTGCGAGCATCAGGCCATTCAGCTGAAGCTTGGAGAAATGGCGACACGCGCGCGAGCAGCGCGCCTCCTCACACTCGATGCAGCCGCGGCCTTCGACCGCGGCGAGCGCTGCGATCTGCAGGCAGGCATGGCGAAGTACTTCGCGTCGGAAGCGGCGCTCGAGAACGCCACGGAATCCATGCGCATCCATGGCGCATACGGCTACTCGAAGGAATATCACGTGGAGCGTCTGTTCCGCGATGCGCCTCTGACCTGCATCGGCGAAGGCACCAACGAGATGCAGCGGATCATCATCGCGCGCCAGTGGATCAAGCGAAATCCGATCACATGAACACGACCCGACCGCTCACCGGCGTTCGCATCCTGTCACTCGAGCAGTTTGGCGCCGGTCCATACGGCACGATGTTCCTGGCCGACCTCGGCGCGGAAGTCATCAAGATCGAGAACCCCGCGATTGGCGGCGACCCCGCGCGCTACACCGGGCCGTATCTGCTGGGCGATGCGGACAGCCAGTATTTCCAGACCTGGAACATGAACAAGCGCAGCGTGGCGCTCGATGTGAAGTCCGATGCCGGACGCGCAAGATTTCTGCAGCTCGTGGCTGATGCGGATGCCGTCGTAAACAATCTGCGTGGCGATCTGCCCGCAAAACTTGGCCTGGATTACGCGTCGCTGTCGAAGATCAAACCGGCGATCGTGTGCCTGCACATCTCGGCGTACGGACGCGACAACGCACGCGCGGCCTGGCCGGGCTATGACTATCTCATGCAAGCCGAGTCGGGGCTGATGCACCTGACGGGCGAGCCGAGCGGTCCGCCGTCGCGCTTCGGCGCGCCTTCGATGATCGATCACATGACGGGCATGACGGCCATGGTCGGGCTGTTGGCAGCACTGCTCGGCGCGCGCAACACTGGCAAGGGATGCGATGTCGATTTGAGTCTGCTCGACGTGGCGCTTCATCAGCTCGGGTACGCCGGGATCTGGTATCTGAACGAAGGGCTGCGTTCGAGTCGCCAGCCGCGCAGCGCGCACTTTTCGGTTGCACCGGTGCAGACGCTCGCCACCCAGGACGGCTGGCTGTTCGTCATGTGCATGACGGACAAGTTCTGGCACGTGTTCGTCGATGCGATCGGATTGCCGGACCTGAAGCTCGATCGGCGTTTCTCGACCCCGCGCGACCGCTTCGCGAATCGGGACGCGTTGACCACGGTGCTGGAAGAGACACTGAGGCAACAGCCCACGCAGTACTGGCTCGCGAAACTGGAGGGCGTGCTGCCCGTGGCGCCGGTCGTCGATGTCGCCACGGCGCTCGACAGCGCGTTCGTCGCGGAGAGCGGCATGATTCAGAACGTGCCGCATCCGGCGCGGCCGGACATGCGCGTTCTCGGCAATCCTCTCAAGGTGAATGGCGAGCGCCTCGCGCAGCGTGTGTGCTCACCGCTTGGCGCGGACAACGCGGACATTCTCGGACGCATCCCGTGAAGCTCGCGGGTGTTCGTGTCATCGATCTGTCAGTCTTTCTACCAGGCCCATACCTGACGCAGGCGCTGGCAGACCACGGTGCCGAGGTCATCAAGATCGAGGCGCCGGACGGCGGCGATCCGGCGCGCCACATCGGACTTGCCGATGGACCGAGCACAGTTTTCTTCCGCAATGTGAATCGCGGCAAGAAGAGTGTGGTCCTCAATCTGAAGGGTCAGCGGGACCGCGAAGCGTTGCTCGGCCTCGCTGCGACGGCTGATGTGTTCATCGAAGCATTCCGCCCTGGCGTGGTCGATCGGCTCGGAGTCGGGTACGAGGCGATACGCGCTCGCAACCCGCGCATCGTCTACTGCTCGCTGAGCGCATTCGGCCAGAGCGGGCCGTACCGCGATCGCCCGGCGCATGACCTCGCCATCGAAGCACTCTCCGGTGTGTTGAGCGTGACGCTGGGAAGCAATGGTCAGCCCGCGCTACCCGGCCTTGCTGCCGCAGACATCATCGCGGGGCTGCAAGGTCTTGCCGGAGTCTTGATGGCGCTGCTGCGTCGTGAGACGACCGGAAAGGGCGACTATCTCGACATCTCGCTGCATGAATCCCTGATCGCAGCGACAACCAACATTCTCGGTCCCACTCTGGCGGAAGGCCGTCAGCCTGTGCCTCAACACGAGCGCACGACGGGCGGCTCGGCGTTCTATCAGGTCTATGCCACGAGCGACGGAGGCCACATCGCGATCGGTGGCCAGGAAATGAAGTTCGTGCGCGCGCTGCTCGAAGCGCTCGGCCGATCTGATTTCGCAGCGCTGTGCGAGCGCGGGCCGGGCCCGCACCAGGCGCCCGTGATCGCCTTCCTGCGCGAGACATTTCTAACGAAGACGCGCGATGAATGGGATCGCTGGTTGTCCCGGCTCGACGTTTGCTACGGCCCGGTCAACACGCTGCCCGAAGCGCTCGCCAACCCGCACCTTCTCGCGCGCGGCGCGATCGTGGAGGACACGCATGGGCGGCGTCACATCGCATCTCCGATTCGCTTCCGCGAAGAGCCCGCGCGACCGAACTTCAGTGAGCCGTCACTGGGCGCGCACAACCACGAGTTGCTTTCATGACTACAGATTCGAACCCCAGTGGTCCGCAACGCTATCGGGCAAGCGCCGGCCGATGCTACGAGGACTTCACCGTCGGCGACATCTACGAGCACCGCCCAGGTCGCAGCATCACCGAAGCCGACAACATCTGGTTCACGCTGCTCACCATGAACACCCATCCCGTGCACTTCGACAACGCTTACAGCGCGCGTACGGAATTCGGGAAGCCGCTCGTCAATAGCTGCCTGACGCTCTCGATCGTCGTCGGCATGAGTGTCAGCGACGTGAGTCAGAAAGCAATCGGCAATCTCGGCTGGAACGACATCCGCCTGACCGCGCCGGTCTTCGTGGGCGACACGATTTATGCCGAATCGGAGGTCCTGTCGAAGCGCGAATCGGCTTCGCGGCCGACGCAAGGCATCGTGACCGTGCGGACGATCGGCAAGAAGGCGGATGGCACCCAATTCATGAGTTTCGAACGCACCGTGCTGGTCCCCAAGCGAGGCCATGCCATCGAAGAGTGAACGGGACATGACGCAAGACGAAGTGTTGGTAGTCGGCGCGGGTCCCGTCGGACTCCTCGGTGCGTTGGGGCTCGCCCAGGCGGGGCTGAAGGTCACCGTCATAGAACGCGAGCCGTACATCGTCGATTCGCCACGCGCCAGCGTCTATCACTGGACCACACTCGCAGGTATCGAGCGGCTGGGGCTGCTGGAAGAAGCGAAGACACTCGGCTTTTCCAAGCAGGACTACGCATACCGCGTGTTCAAAACGAAGGAAATGATCCCGTGGACGCTCGCGCCGCTGGCCGAGGTCACGCCGCATCCGTACAACGTGCACCTTGGGCAAAACAAGCTCGCAGAGCTTGCCTTGCACAAGCTGCTGAAGATGCCGAACTTTTCGATTCACTGGAATACGCCCTTCAGGTCGCTCGAACAGGATGAGGCGGGTGTCACCGTCCACGCGGGAACTCCTGATGGCGACCGGGAGTTTCGCGCCGCCTGGGTGATCGGCGCGGATGGCGGCGGCAGCACGGTCCGGCGCGCGCTCGGGTTGAGCTTCGACGGCATGACGTGGCCGGAGCGCTTCGTCGCGACCAATATCTTCTATGACTTCGAACGCGATGGGTTCGCGCGCTCGACCCTGAACATCGATCCGCAATACGGCGCGATCATGTCCAAGATCAACAGTGCAGGCTTATGGCGCTGTACGTACTGCGAGAGTGCTTCGCTCCCTGAGGAGACGGTGCTCGAGCGCATGCCGGAGTACTTCAAGGTGGTGCTCTCGCGCCCCGGCGACTACAAACTGGCGATGCATTCGCCGTATCGCATGCACCAGCGCTGCGCGGACCGCTTGCGCGTCGGACGCGTGGTGCTGGCCGGGGATGCAGCACACGTCACCAACCCGACCGGCGGTCTCGGCCTCACCACGGGACTGTTTGACGTCTTCATGCTGTACGAAGCGCTCGCGGCCATCATCCATGGCGAAGTCTCCGCCGATGTACTCGATCGCTACTCCGATGAGCGCCGGCGCGTGTTCCTCGACTACACCTCGCCCCAGGCTACCGAGAACAAACGGCTCATCTACCACTCGCACGATCCCGTGCGGCTGGATGAGGACCTGAAGCGCCTGCGCCGCCTGCAGACGGACAAGGATTTCCTGATCCAGGCGTCCTCGTTCAGCCGGAAGCTCGAAACGCCGTCGCTCGTCCGGTGACTCTCGTGCAATAGATTGTCGACTGAGGGTCAATTGCCCTCGCGACCGCTCTTCTATCCTCGCAGGATGAGAAAGAGCACCGACCGGATCCTGACCACGCACGTTGGCTCCCTGCCAGCGCCCCCCGACCTGTGGAGCCTCGAAGGCGTCGAGCAGGCGCGCCTCACCAAGGCGACGCGCGACATCGTGAAATTCCAGCGCGACTGCGGCGTCGACATCGTCAACGAAGGCGAAGTCACCAAGGGCGGCATGTGGGTCACCTTCGTCGACGAGCGGCTGACGGGATTCGAACCCTCCGACTCGGGCATGTCCGTCGAGCTCCTGCGCACCAGCAAGGACTGGGACCAGTTCGGCGAGTTCTATCAGGCCGCCCTCGAAGGGGGGACGCTCTTCGAGCAGACCCGGGCGGCGCAGAAGGTGATGAATCAAAGGCTCGACTGGGCGTGCACGAGCCCGGTGAAGTACCGGGGTGAGGCGGCCTTGCAGCGGGAGATCGACACGTTGCGCGAGGCGCTCGGCGGCACGCCTCCGGGCGATGCTTTTCTCACGTCGACGGCGCCAGCGAGTCTCGAGCCGGGGCGCGAGAACAAGTACTACAAGTCGCAGGAAGCGTTTCTTTTTGCGCTCGCCGATGCGATGAGCGTCGAGTACAAGGCCATCGCGAAGGCCGGCTTCCTGGTGCAGGTGGACGATGCGTGGCTCGCGGCGCTGTGGGATCGCATCGGCGTGAAGATGGGGCTGGAAGGGTACAAGCGTTACTGCGCCCTGCGCGTCGAGGCGCTCAATCACGCGCTCAAAGGCATTCCGCCGGAACAGGTTCGGTATCACCTCTGCTGGGGAAGCTGGCACGGGCCGCATGCGTTCGACATTCCGATGGCGGACATGATCGAGACACTGCTCACGATCAATGCGCAGACGTACCTGTTCGAAGCGGCGAACGTTCGGCACGAGCACGAATACAAGATCTGGAAGACCGTGAAACTGCCGGACGACAGGATCCTGGCACCCGGCGTGGTCAGTCACGCGACCACACTGATCGAACACCCCGAGCTCGTCGCCGAACGCATTCAGCGATTCGCCGACATCGTTGGACGTGAGCGCGTCGTCGCATCGACCGATTGCGGCCTCGGATTGCGCTGCCACCCGCAGATTGCCTGGGCCAAATTGAAATCGCTGTCCCAAGGTGCCGCACTCGCGAGCAAAGCGCTATGGGGACGAGGATAGGTGTGACATCTTTCAACGCCGTCGGTGCGCGCCAATCGCAGCCGCATGCCGACGGTGGTACCGGGGCGCGCAGAAGTGGCGCTTTCTTCGTTTTCATTTTGATCGCAGCACCATGTATGGCGCAGGTCACATCCTCTGACGACGTACTCCAGGAAGTGATCGTCACTGCGGAGTTTCGTCAGGAGCGTCTGCAGGACACGCCAATCGCGATCACCGCACTGACATCGGAAATGCTCGAACAGAAAGGGCTGGCGGATCTGGCGGCAGCTGGAAGCGTCGCGCCGAACGTCTCACTGACGCGCGCTTCATCGGGCGGCGTCTTCGGCCAGATGGCAAGCATCTTCATTCGCGGCGTGGGGCAGGCGGATCCGCATTTCGCGGTCGAGCCAGGCGTAGGCGTGTACGTGGACGACGTGTACTACGGCGTCACGCCCGGCAACCTCTTTCAACTACTCGATACGAATCGCGTTGAAGTCCTGCGCGGTCCGCAGGGAACGCTCGCCGGCAAAAACTCAATCGGCGGCGCCGTCAAACTTTATTCAACACCCGCAGGACCGGAGCCAAACGCATACGTCGAAGCAAGCGGCGGCAGCTTCGATCGCATCGGCGGTCGGGCCGCGTCGAGCTTCACCCTCGTCGACGATCGGCTGTTCGCCCGCGTGGCAATCGCCGCCATGCGCAGCGACGGGTACATGGACCGCCTCGACTACGCATGCGTCACAGGAACCGCGGCAACGGTAAAAACCGGGCCAGGATGCTTGCTCGGCACACAAGGCGGCCAGAACACACTCACCGGTCGCGTCGAGCTGCGTTTCAGAAACGGCGAGCGCATCGAGAACGTCTTCATCGCCGATATCGACGAAGACAATTCGCAAAACCCGGCAACGAAGCAGCTCGAGACCTCACCGCTCTGGGCCGGCACGAACAACTACCTCACCTGTTCAAACTGCTACTCGAACTACGAGACGTATGTCAGCCGGCCAGTCTCCGGCCCTTCTGCAGGAGTGACGTTCAGCGTCCCGGACACCACTCCACTGGACGCCTGGGGCGTTTCCAACAACCTGATCATCAGCCTCACCGATCAGATGAGGCTGCAAGCCATCACGGCCGAGCGCCAGTCGACAGTCACCTTCTCGGCCCCCAGCGACGCCACGCCTGCGAGTATCAACGACCAGGCGTGGCGCCTCGCTCATCGGCAATTCACTCAGGAATTGCGTCTCACGGGCGAAGTCGGCGAGTTGCTCGAGTACACAGCCGGTGCCTTCTATTACGACGCGCGCGGAACCTCGAGCGGCCGCGTGAACATTCCCTTCGGACTGTCACCCGGCGGCGGCGATCTCGGCCTGGGCATCGCGAACGACATCCTCTTCTCCGATCCCGTGCGCACGAAGAACAAATCGGTTTTCGTGCACACGGCCTGGCATCCGGTCGGCCGTCTCGGCATCACCGCGGACGTGCGCTACTCGAAGGACTCGAAGCTCTTCATCTTCAATCGCTGGAACTCGCTCAATCTGCCAAATCCGCAGATCCCGGGCCTCATCGACTTCGGCGTGGATTTCAGCGGCAACCGCACGGACTATCGCGGCGGCCTCGACTTCAAGGTGAGCGACAACATTCTCGCCTATGCGCAGCTCTCGACCGGATACAAAGGCGGCGGCGTGAATCCGCGCCCGTTCTTCACGTCACAGGCGAGGAGCTACGATCCAGAGACGCTCACGGCATACGAAGTTGGCGTGAAGAGCCAGTTCCTCAATCGCCGAGCGACGGTCAACGTCGCCGCGTTCTACGATCGATACAAGGATTTCCAGGGCACGCTTTCGAGCTGCGACGCGTTCTCGCCGTTCCCCGGTGCACCCTGTGCGATGACAGCCAACGTGGGCGACGCGCACATATCGGGCGCCGAAATCGAATCCCAGCTCAACGTGGGTGGCCTCAGTCTGGACGCAGCACTAGGCTGGCTCGACTTCGAATACACGAGCGTGAATCCCGCAACGGGCATCAATCTGAACGACACAAACGTGTTCACGCCGGAGTTCACGGCCGCAGCAGGCGTCCAGTACGCCGTGCAGCTCGGCACATTAGGTTCGATCACGCCGCGCCTCGACTACACGTACCGTTCGGAAGTCTTCGCGAACTACCTGAACGACGCTAGCAACCGCGTGCAGCCATTCGGTCTCTTCAACGCGCGCATCAACTGGCAGAGTGAGAGCAAGCACTGGTCGGCCACGCTCGCCGTTACCAATCTGACCGACAAGTTCTACTACGAGTCCACATTTGCCGTGGACGCGCCGCCCCCAGCGCCCCAGCTCTTCGGTGCACATCTCGGCCGTGTGGGCCGCCCGCGCGAGTTCGTGCTCACCATACGTCGCGACTTGGGCACCTGAGCTGCGTTAAGATTTGTCCGGATAAGCCAAGTCGTGGCAACCGGAGTCGAGCTCGTGAGTCCCAGGGCCCTGAAGCGCAAGAAAGCACGCCGCGCGAGTGCGCCCCATGCGGAGGATGCAGTGGAACCGCTGTATCGAAAGGTGGTCGCCGCCCTGAAGCGGGAGATCCTGGGCGGGCGGTATCCGGTGGGCACGCAGCTCCCCACCGAAGGCGAGCTGCGCGAACGTTTCGATGTGAGCCGCCACACCGTGCGCGAGGCCCTGCGCCAGCTTCGTGACGACGGACTGGTCACCTCGCGACAGGGTTCCGGCACGACCGTGCGGCCGCTGGCCTCGCCGCAACCCTACGTGCATCAGATTGCATCCATCGATGATCTGGTGATGTACGCAACGGGCACGCAGTATCGAGCCGATTCGAGCGCTCTTCTCGTTGCCGATGCGGCACTGGCGGACCGTCTCGACGGCAAGGTCGGCCAACGCTGGCTCAGGATCGAGGGCTACCGCTACGGACCCGATCCGCAAGTGCCAATCTGCTGGACGGAAGTGTTCGTGCACTCAGCCTATGCGGGTGTGGGCATGCTGCTCGGCCGTCGCCCCGGCCCGATCTACGGCTGGATCGAGGAACAGTACGGCGAGCGCATCACCGAGGTCGAGCAGTCGCTCCGTGCGCGCCCGGTGCCTGAAGCCCTCGCGCCGACACTGCAGGTCGAACCGGAGAGCACGGTGGTCGAGGTCCGGCGCGTGTTCCGGATCGCGTCGGGTACCGTGGCGGAAGTCTCGTACAACCTCTATCCCGCCGAGCGCTTCAGCTTCTCGATGACCCTGCGTCGTACCCGCAGCTAATTCCTGAAGAACGCGAAGGCGCGCGCTTCGATGCTCGCGCGCGGCGGCGCGTCGGCTGGCGCGGACGGATCGTCGAAGGCCGTGTGCGGAATCTGCGCAAGGCGCGTGCGATCGAAGTCGTATCCCTTGAACACGAGCACTTCATCGGGCTTCATGTTGGAGAAGTAGTGCCACTCGTGCTGGGGGCTGTAGCGGCACATGCTGTACTCGAACGACTGGGCACGCGTGTACTCGTCTCCGAGTACCGTATCTGCGGTGATCAGCTCTTCGCGCCGAACCGTGCGCGCGTCCGCGATGGTCAATGGCACATTCTGCGGCGGCTCTGAGAGTGCGCGCCATGTCTGGTAGACGACGATGCGCCGGTATCGACTCAGCGCTTCGTCACGCGTCATGAGCTGCGAGAGAAAGTAATTGCGTGCTGAGTTGTCCGTGTAATCCGTGTGCACGAAGCGGGCAGCCGGCGCGGTCATCGCCGCGCGCGCTGTGTCCGTGCGATCGACATAACGAGCGACTGCACCGGGAGAGGCGCGCACCTCGTCGGCGCCGGTCAACTGCTGAATCAGCTCGGCGACTTCCTTAAGGTACACGCTCTCGATCTCTCCGGAATCGCGGAAGCTCGACACCTTGCTCCGGTGCGAGACGAGCGCGAACCCTTCATGTTCGAGCGAAGGAGCGTTAGCAAGCGAGCGTCCGTCGCGAATGCGCACGACGTGAGGCTCCAGCACGAGGTTGGTTTTGCCGGGTACGGCGGGATAAAAAAGGGGCCGTTCGGACATCGGGCCCAGATAGTTGAGGGTGGCATCGACGGTCCGCACGGCCCATTCGCCTTCGTGTACCTTGACCGGCCCGATTTTCGACGCCGATACTTGTCCGGTCAAGTTCGTTGAGCATTCGAAAGCCAATTCAGGGGACATCCGATGACTGGTCCGGTCAAATCCGTTCGCCCCTCCGACCTGCACGCAGGCAGCGCAGGGCCGCTCACGCTGGCCACGCAGGGCTTCTTCTGGGTGGGTGGTGAGCGCACCGATACGCCGTCAGGACCGACCCTGCGCGCTCCTATGTACGTGGAATACTGGATTCCGCAGGAGCTGCGTCATCCGTGGCCGCTCGTGATGGTGCACGGGGGCGGTGGCCAGGGACTGGATTTCCTTGGAACGGCGGACGGCCGCGAAGGCTGGGTGCACTGGTTCGTCCGACGCGGTTACGCGGTGTACGTCGTGGATCGCCCCGGCCACGGCCGGGCTCCCTTCCATCCGGATGTGCTCGGCCCGATGTCGCCCCTTCTGCCGACAGCGTTCCTCGAGGAATGGTTCTGCCGTCCGGCGGAGTTTCCGGAGCGCTACGCGCAGGCTCGCCTGCACGACAAGTGGCCGGGAACGGGCCGGTTCGGCGACGTGCACTTCGATCACTTCCTGGCCGAAGCGGGTCCGAGCCAGGCGGACATGGCGCAGGCGCATCGGGATACGCAGCGGGCCGTGGCAGCGCTGCTCGACGCAATTGGGCCGGCCATTCTTCTCACACATTCCGCCGGCGGCCCGACAGGGTGGCTCGCCGCGGATGCCCGGCCGAAGCTCATCAAGGCGATCGTCGCGGTCGAGCCGGTGGGTCCGCCTTTTACGCAACGAGCTGGTGGAACGCTGAGCTGGGGTTTGACGGCGTCGCCGCTCACCTTCGATCCACCCGCCGCCCGGCCGGAAGATCTGAAACTCGAAGAACGGCCGCCACCCCGCGCCGGCACGGTCGCCTGTCTCGTGCAGCAGGAACCCGCGCGCAAGCTCCCGAATCTCACCGGTTTTCCAATCGTCGTGGTCACCGCTGAAGCCTCGTGGATGGCGGCAGACAATCACGGCACCGTGGATTTTCTGCGCCAGGCCGGCGCGCAGGTCGATCATCTCCGGCTCGAAGAGCACGGCGTGCGCGGCAACGGGCACGCGATGATGCTGGAGACGAACAGCGATGCAGTGGCGGTGCCGATCGAAGCGTGGATCGCGCAGAAGGGGCTGGGCTGAGTAGAATCGTCGCGTCACTGGCTTCCGAACAGGTCGTGACGTGGACGTCGAAGCGGTTGTCGTCGGTGCCGGGTTCGCCGGCCTGTACATGCTGCATCGTCTGAGGCAGCTCGGCTTTTCCGTGCAAGTGCTCGAAGCAGCGGACGGAGTCGGGGGCACGTGGTACTGGAATCGATACCCCGGCGCACGCTGCGACGTCGAGAGCCTGCAATACTCCTACTCCTTCATGCCGGATCTCGACCAGGAGTGGAACTGGACCGAGCGCTATGCCACGCAACCGGAGATCCTGCGGTATCTCAATCACGTCGCGGATCGTCTCTCCCTGCGGTCTCACATCCGGTTCGAAACTCGCGTCACCGCGGCGACTTTCGACGAGCGGCAGCAGAAATGGCTGATCGAGACGAATCATGGGGAAAACTTCAGCGCTCGCTTCCTGATCCTGGCGACCGGGTGTCTCTCGCTGCCGCGCGTTCCAGACCTGCCGGGCGCCAGGCGCTTCAACGGGCGGCTGCTGCAAACCTCTCGATGGCCTCACGAAGGCGTCGACTTCAGCGGGCAAAAGGTCGGCGTGGTCGGCACGGGGTCGAGCGGCCTCCAGTCGATTCCCGTCATCGCGCAACAGGCAGAGCAACTCGTCGTTTTTCAGCGCACGCCGTGCTTCAGCGTTCCGGCTCAGAACCGCCCGATGGAACTCGGCGATCTGCAGAGATTCAAGGCGAACGCTCGTGAGTTGCGCAGCCAGGCGCGCCAGAGCTTCACGGGTTTCTTTCCAGGCGATGTAGCGGAGGCTCCGCCCGCGGCGCTGGCGGTCTCTGCCGAGGAGAGACAGCGTCGCTACGAGCAGGCCTGGGCCCGGGGCGGGCTGGAATTCATGTTGACGTTCTCGGACCTGTTCGTCGATCGGCAGGCGAACGCCACCGCCATCGAGTTCCTGCACGGCAAGATCCGTTCGAGCGTGAAGAATCCGGAGGTCGCGGAGCTGCTGTTACCGAAAGGCTTTCCTGCCTTCACCAAGCGGCTGTGTGTCGACACGAACTACTTCGACACCTACAACCGTCCGAACGTCACGCTCGTCGACATTCGCACGCACCCGATCATCGAGCTCACCGAGACGGGTTTGCGGACGGACGCTACGCACTATGAGCTCGACTCGATCGTGTTCGCGACGGGATTCGATGCCATGACGGGCGCGGCCACGGCGATCGATATCCGCGGCAGGTCGGGCGCAACGCTGAGAGAGAAGTGGGCCGCAGGTCCGCGCACCTATCTCGGCCTCGCGGTCGCGGGATTTCCCAATCTGTTCATGGTGACCGGGCCGGGGAGTCCGTCAGTCCTCAGCAACATGGTGGTCTCCATCGAGCAGCACGTCGAATGGATCGCGGATTGCCTCGCGTTCATGCGCGGCAATGACATGGGCAGCATCGAAGCTAGCGAAGCGGCCCAGGCGGCGTGGGTCGACCACGTCGCAGCAGTCAGCTCGGCGACGTTGTTTCCCGAGGCGCCGTCCTGGTATGTGGGCGCCAACGTACCGGGCAAAGCCCGGGTGTTCATGGCGTACTTCGGTGGAGCGGATGCGTATCGTCGCAAGTGTGACGAAGTGGCCGGCGCTCGCTACGACGGCTTCACTCTTGCCAGGGAGGCATCTCACCCATAGCGACTTTCGACGAGTTGGTGAGGATGAAGTCATCCAGCGCGTCGATCGTATTCGGAAACTTCTCGCGCATGCGCGCCGCCAGCTGCGCAGCCGTTTTCGAGCTCGGAACCGCCTTCTCGAACTCCACGAGATACTTCCTCGTGAAATCGATGGCGCTGACATCGTCCGGCAGGCCTGGTTTCTTGTGGCCGGCAACCACCGTCGTGGCACCGAGCCGTGCGAGCTTGTCGACCGATTGCGACCACGCCGTTCTGGCGGGCGGCAGCGATTCGCCCAGCCACAAGTGCATCTGATTGAAGAGCAGGTCTCCGGCGATCAGCGCCCTGGCATCGGGGACCCACACGGCCGTGCAGTGCACGTGATCGCCCTGCATGGGGCCGACGATCTCGATGCGATGTCCTTCCAGCTCGAAATAGCCAGTTTCCAGCGCGGTTGGCGCGGTGGGATGGCGCGGTCCGTTCGGTCCCAGCATCGGTCCCCACCGCTTCAGTTTCAGTGGGATGGATTTCCAGATGTCTTCGACTACTTGCGGGGCTGCAACGACGCGGGCCGACGGGAATGCATCCGTGATGACTTCCATGCTGAAGAAGTGGTCCGGGTGATCGTGCGTGACGACGATCGTCTCGAGCGTCTTGCCGCTTTCGAGTACTGCGGCCACGATGCGATGAGCGTCCGAGCGCGTGAAGGGCGCGTCGACCAGCACCGCAGACTTCTCACCCTTGATGAGCGCGATGTTCGCGAACAGGCTCCCGGCCCCCGTCTGAATGACGTCCACGGTCAGCGGCGCGGCGTGCAGTGGCGCTGATCCCAGCGCGATGAACAAGGCAAGTCCAAAAAAGAGTCGGGGTTGCATGTCGCACCAGCGTGGCCCGCGGAGGTGCGAGTGTATATCAGTGACGCTTCCTCGGGCGCAGCGCGTGATCCAGAACGTACTTGCCAATGCGTTCGCCCATCTGCGCCCCGGCTTCCTGGTCGAAGCGATAGTGCACGCCGCCGTAGATGCGGCCGTCGTCGATGTCGTCGGTGATCTGCTTGAAGCTCGTGTAGTTCAGGACGATTTCCGGAACTGCTGGATTCGCCAGCCTGATCGAGTGGCCGGCGGGACCGAATTCCGCCTCCAGCACGGCGCGCGCGGCGCCCCCGAAAGTCGCGTGGCCGGACGGGTAGGCAGGGAAGGGCGGTGTGAACACGGCCGCTTGCCACTTCGGGTCGCCGGCTTCGTGAATCGCAGTCACGGGCCGCCACAGGTTGAAGTAATACTTGGTCTCGAAGCACGAGACCGCGGCGTCCCACATCGCTATCCCGAGCAGCGCGAAGAGCCGTGCATTCTGCGAAAGCGTTCGCGAGCGTGTGGCAGCCACCTGTCGCGCGGCTGGATAGTAGATCTGCTCGCCGTCCGTTGCATCGTAGAAGCGTGCTACTTGCGTGCGGTCCGGCGGGCGGTCCTTGCTCTGAGCCCCGCCGACGCGCTTCACTTCCTCGTAGTCGCGCGTGTATCTGTGCGAACCCAGCGGTGGTGGCGGCGGCGAACGGAATTGTCGGCCATTGGCGATCGAGAAGGTCTCCACCTTGCCAAGCCCGGGCCGGAACGCGGGGATGTGCTCGGGCGGTGTGGATCGGTACTCGCCCGGTTGCGTTCCGGGTGTGTAAGGGACGACGGCGTCGAACCCATCGCCGGCACGCGCGGCGAGGATGGCGTCGGCAGCGGCAACGCCGACGGCGATGCCACTCTGCTTCCCGGCGCCATCGGGAATGGCGGCGAGCGACTTGTCGCGAGACGCATCGAGCTGCGGGGCTTTGTCACCGTGCAGCTTTACGAGCACGCGGTGGGCAGCAGTAACCGCGGCCGCTTCCGGCGATGCGCCCGATGGCGCGTCGAGTTTGCGGAGGTACGGCTCGTAGTCGCCGACGATCGAGTTCACCGCCTCGAAGACCGCGACCTGAGCGATCGCGGCCGTGCGCGCCCGCACGGCCGGATCGGGACTGGCGGCCATGATCGTGGCCTCGGTGATGGCGTTCCAATCCGTGACCGCATCGGCGCGGGCGGCCGACGCACAGACGAACAGAACGCAGGATGCAATTGCACGCAGACAAGTCGTTGCGGTGTTCATGGGACCTACAGATACCCGAACCACCGAACCGTGCTTGATTCAGCGGACCAGTCGCTTGCCTGTGAGTGTCAGCCTCAGGCGGCGACGGACGTTTGGCGATAATCGCTGGGCGTCTGCCCGAACCTCGACTTGAAGGAGCGGCTGAAGTGTGCGGCCTGCTCGAAGCCGCATTCGAAGACGATCTCCGTGACGCTCATGCTCGTGGTCGACAGCAGGTGTGCGGCTTGCTCGAGGCGCCGCTCGAGGAGCCACCTGCCGGGCGCGACGCCATAGTGCTGGCGGAAGTCACGCTTGAACGTCGAGAGACTGCGGCTGCAGAGTTTCGCGAAGGCCTCGAGCGGCAGATTGTGGAAGCAGTTCGCTTCCATGATCGTTGCGACGGACGGCGCATCCCGGCTCAAGAGCGATCGCAGATACGAAGACAGCACTGCGTTGGCCGGGCTGACGACGAGGCTCGCGATCACCTCCTTCAGTTTCAGCTTCAGGAGCAACTCGGGCGGCGTGTCGCTCGCGGCGAAGAACACCCGCATTGCCTGCAGGAACGCTGCGACCCCCGCGTCGTGTTGCACTCTAATCGCCATGTCGCGTGGCTCCGCCGGTGGCGGCAGCACGGGAAACTCCGATGCCATCTCCCGCACGGTGCTGCAAACGAACTCGTCGGGAATGAAGAACATGAAGAGGCACACCTCGCCGGGCGTGTTCTGGCGCATGAAGACCGCGCCTTTCTTCACGAAGATCGTGTCGCCGGGCCCGAGGTCCCAGATGCCCGCTGCTGCCCGCAACGTTTTGCTGCCCGTCACCACGTGCAGGATGAAATCGTGCTGGGCCCAGCCGGGCTGCCACTCTCCGGTGCCTGGACAGGTGAAGGACGCAAACAGGATCTCCCCGATCTCGAACGTGCGGACGCGGGGAAGGATTTCTCCGATGGACGGCGAGCGAAGTGTTTCGAAGACGTTGTACATGACGGCGTAGCCCAGGGTCCCTTGGACAGCACAGTGTACGGCGCGGGAGCCGCGATCCGCATCGGGAGACCTGCCCACTTGATTCAGGGGCCGGACAACTGGACCGCGGCAGTTCTCTCAGTTGTTCAGGGCCTGGATCGGAGCGGGAATCCGGCCGCCGCGGCGGACGAAAGCCTTGCTGGAAAAGGCATGCAGGGCCATCACGGGCGCGCGGCCGAGCAGGCCGCCGAACTCGACCGTGTCGCCGACGCGCTTGCCCGGAGCCGGGATGATCCGCACGGCCGTTGTCTTGCGATTGATCATGCCGATGGCGGCCTCGTCGGCGATGATGGCGGAGAGCGTTTCTGCGCTGGTGTCGCCCGGCACGGCGATCATGTCGAGGCCCACCGAGCAGACGCAGGTCATGGCTTCGAGCTTGTCGAAGCTCAAGGCGCCCATGCCCGCGGCTTCGATCATCGCGGCATCTTCGGACACGGGAATGAATGCGCCCGACAGGCCGCCGACATGGCTGGACGCCATCGCGCCGCCTTTCTTGACCGCATCGTTGAGCAGGGCGAGGGCGGCGGTCGAGCCGTGAGTGCCGACCCGCTCGAGGCCCATGGCTTCGAGAATCCGCCCGACGCTGTCGCCCTGGGCTGGCGTCGGCGCCAGCGAGAGGTCCACGATGCCGAAAGGCACGCCGAGTTTCTCGGATGCTGCGCGCCCGACGAGCTCGCCCATGCGCGTGACCTTGAATGCCGTGCGCTTGATGACGCTCGCGAGCTGGCCGAAATCGGCGTCGCGCGCGGATTCCACGGCCGCCAGCACGGCGCCCGGCCCGCTCACTCCGACGTTGAGGACACACTCCGGTTCGCCCACGCCGTGAAAGGCGCCCGCCATGAACGGGTTGTCATCGACGGCGTTACAGAACACCACGAGTTTGGCGCAGCCGATGCCATCCTGAGTGGCCGTGCGCCGCGCCGTTTCGACCATGATCTGGCCCATTCGAGCCACGGCGTCCATGTTGATGCCGGCGCGGGTGCTGCCGATGTTGACTGACGCGCAGACGCGCTCGGTCGTGGCCAATGCTTCCGGTAGCGATGCAAGGAGCGCACGGTCACCCGACGTTTCGCCTTTGTGTACCAGCGCTGAGTAGCCGCCGAGGAAATTCACGCCAACGGTGCGTGCTGCGCGATCCAGCGCTCTCGCGAAGACCACGCAGTCTTCGCTTTCGGCCGCGTCCGCGATCAGCGCGATGGGCGTGACGGAGATGCGCAGGTTGATGATCGGGATTCCGTATTCATGCTCGATGGCCTGACCCGCTGCGACCAGGCGCTCGGCCTTGCGGCAGATCTTGTCGTAGGCCTTGTTCGCAGCGACGGCGATGTCCGGGTGCGCGCAATCGCGCAGGCTGATGCCCATGGTGATCGTGCGGATGTCGAGCTTGTCCATCTGGACCATGCGGATGGTCTCGACGATCTCCTGGGCGCTGAACTGCATCGGCATGGCGTATCAGATCCGGTGCATGTACTGGAAAACGTCTTCGCGTTGGGCATCGATTTTGAGGCCCATCTGCTCGCCCTTCTGCTGCAGGCGGCGTTTGATTTCGTCGAAGGCGAGGGTCGCTTTCTCCAGGTCCACGAGCATGATCATCGTGAAGAACTCGCGCATCGTGGTCTGCGAAATATCGATGATGTTGACGCCGGCCTCCGCGAGGAGCGACGAGACACCGGCAATGATGCCGACCTTGTCGTGCCCGATCACGGTCACGACGACGCGGCTGGAAGAGGGCTGCATGAGGGTTCTATGTTGGTTTCGGTTGGCCCTCCAGATTAACTCATACGCGGACATCCTCCTACGACACTTGCCTCCCGCTGCACCAGGCCGCGACCACAACGGGCCCGCGCGCGGTCGTACGCACCCTGATCAAGTCCGCACGCATTCCTTCAGACAAACTGCCGCGATCGCTCAGTCCAACAGTTAGCGCAGCGGTTGTTGAACCGCAGTGAACGGCGTCGGTCAGCGACACCCCGCACCCACTGACCAGTGTCCACACGCCGTGTAACAGGCTGGACGGGCAGTAATCCGACGAAAGAATATCGATCAAGCGCTCGCCGGCGAGCTCTCTTGCGGAAACGTTCCCTGAGTGCGAGCTGCCGCGCACGAGATTTGGAGCTCCAGCGACGATCTTGAGTTTTTTATCGCGGGCAGCGCGGGCGGCTGCGATTGAAACCGGGAACTCGGCAATCGCACAACCCACGGTGGATAAGGTGGCAACGTCTTGCGCGTCCGCGGCGTCGTGCCCGGCCACGACACAATCGTAGTGCTTTGCAAAGGAAAGTACGGTGCTCCGGTTTGCTTCAGCGTAACGTTCGTGTGCCGCCTGTCGACGGACGATCAGCTCGTTGAGCTGCGCCTCGGATAGCCCGTAACGCCGCGTGTAGTACTCGCGAAACTTCGCGATATCGTGCCACTGACCTTGCCCTGGCGTGTGATCCATCAACGAGATGAGCCGCGGAACACGCATTGCCGCTGCACGCTCCAGTTGTTCCGGCAGATCCGGGCTGCTGAGCTCACAACGCAAGTGCAGCTCATGATGAATGCGCAGCAAGCCGGCCGCGTGCGCGGCTTCGATAGACGATATCGCCGAAAGATGCACGCGCTGGCGAACCGACGAATCGACGGCGCCGCCGAGCGTAACCGCATCGAATGCGCACGTGATGCCGCACGCCGCAAGCTCCGCATCATGCGATAGCACTGCAAGATCCACGTCCCAGAAGGTTCCCGGGCGCGGCTCCAGATGGCGCTCGAGATTGTCCGTATGCAACTCGATCAGTCCGGGCAGAAGATAGTCTCCCGCGCAGTCGATGCGGCGCGCTGTGCTCGCATGGGCAGCGCCCATGCGATGAATGCGTCCGTCTCGAACTACGATGTCGATTGGGCCTGCGCCATGTGGTGATGCCACCTGGGCGTTGACGAGGGAAAAGGGCGGCAGGCTATTCGCCGACAACGAACTGCAGCCGGTCGGCCCGGAACGCTGTTTTCGCGTACGTGACAGGCAAATCGTCCTCGCCGACGTCGAGACTCTCCGTTTCGATGATCGGCTGTGTCCGTGCCATGCGGAGTGAGTGCGCTTCTTCGGCTTGCGGCAAGCGCGCGCTGATCTTCGTGCTCTTGCGACGATAGCTTTCGACTCCCGCCTCGTGCAGGGCACGAGTGATCGACACATTCTGTGGAGCCTCCCGTGTCTGGCTTTCCAGCACTTCGACGAGCTTCGGCAGGCGACTCGCGGGAAAGTAATTTCTGCCGAGACTCAGCGGAACGCCATCCGCTTCGCCCAGCACGACCAGCAGAATGCAGGGCGCGCCGCGTTCCAGCCGCAAGGCATCGGCGACGACGGCCGGCGAGGGCAGAGTTTCCAGGTGCAGCACGGAGCGTGCGGGCGCCTTGTGATTCTGCAAGAGGTTTGCCGTGAAGCGCGTAGCGCTGCCCAGGCGATACTGCAACACGTCGTGCACGACGAACGTCCCGCGCCCGCGTTCCACGCGCAGAATGCCTTCGTTGGCGAGATGGCCGACCGCGCGCCGCACCGTGTGTCGATTGACGCCAAAGCGTTCGGCGATGACGGAATCGGCCGGCAACTGCTCGCCGCTTTTCAGCACGCCGTTGCGGATCTCGTCTATCAGGGTCTCGCTGATCTGGCGCCAGATGCTGACGCCTTCCTTGTTCAACTGCATTGCAGGTTCCTATGCATCGACGCCAATCGAGTCGAAGATCTCCGGCAGGGGAGCACACAGTGCATCCGCCTCCAGGGATCGGTCATGTTCGAGCACGGACCGCGCCGCGAGCTGCATGCCACGGAATGCCGCGCGGATCATGTGGTTTCCGTAGATCACGATCTGCGCGCCTCGGGCGTGGAGCTCTGCTGCGGTCATGTGATTGTAGGCGGTAGGGATACAGATGAGCGGCTTTTCGATGCCGAGCGCTGCCTGCAGCGCGCGATACCCAGCGAGGAACTCGACGATCTCCCGGCCCGAGCGATCTTTCGAATGAATGACGATCCCGTCGGCACCGGAGCGCAGGTAGGTGCGTACTCTTTCCAGCGCGCGCTCGATGCCTGCGCCGGCGATCAACGCTTCCGTGCGCGCGAAAATCAGGAAATCTGCACTCGACAGTTTCGCCCTGGCGTATTCGAGCTTTTCCACGAACACGCTCGCGTCCTCGAGCTCGTGATTCACCTGTTCGGACAGGCTGGTCCGCTTCGAACCGCGCTTGTCTTCGATCACGACGCCCGAGACACCGATCTGCTCCAGCCGTCGGCACAGTTGCACGAACGCGAGAGCATCACCGCCCGTGTCGCCGTCGGCGAGGATGGGTCGGGTGGTCACCGCGGCAATGTCAGACAAGACATCCATCCTGCGTTCGTGCAGGAAGAGCTCAGCATCGGGCAACGCCATGGATGTGGCACGGCTGAACCCGCTGGCCCATAGCACGTCGAAGTGCACGGCTCGTGAGCTGGCGCCCGCGCTGGCCGACTGGGCAATGACGGCCGAGAGCGGGTCGTGGCATTCCATCGCCCGGAGCAGAACCCTCCGCTCGATCAGGCGCTTGAGTTGCGGCCTGCGCTCCTCGGGCAGGGCCATGCGGGTCATCGACATATATATGTATCCCCTTCCCACCTCAGCATAGGATTGTTAGCGCCCATGACCTAAATGTCTAGATAACTAGTTTACATGAATCTCCGTTGTGGGTAGTCTCTCGGGGCCAGAAGGAGCGCCTGATCGTCATGAAGACGCAATAGCGACCGGATAAGTATAGACAACTAGATCAAACCGGAGAGCGTCGATGGTATTGAAAGCTGCATGTATTCGAGCCTCGGGCATCGCCCTGGGACTGCTTCTCGCAGTCAGCGCCGTGGCACAGACGGCATCCCCGGATTCCGCGATCGAGGAAGTGGTCATCACCGGATCGCACATCCGCGGCGACCAGACGGCTGCAGTGGTCAATCTGCAAACGCTCGACCGCGAGCAGCTCGAGCAGAGTGGCGCCACACAAGTCGCGGATCTCATAAAACAGATTCCCTCCAATACAGGCACGACGCTTTACAACGAGAACGGGCCTCTGTCGGGCACGGCGCAATTTTCGCTGCGTGGCCTTGGATTTTCCTCGACGCTCACGCTGCTCAACGGGCGCCGCGCCGGCGTCTCGCCGCTGTCCGACCGGACGGGCGCCGACTTCGTCGACATCAATCAATTTCCGCTCGCGATGATCGGGCGCATCGACGTGCTGCGCGACGGCTCGTCGGCCATCTATGGATCGGAGGCGGTCGCAGGCGTGGTGAACCTCGTGACGCGCAAGGGCTTCGAGGGGCTCGAGCTGAGCGCGGATTTCTCCTCGTCCACCAATGAGTCCTACTCGATCAATCTCGCCGGCGGGCGGCGCTTCGATCGTGGCTCGATCAACGTCTACGCCACCTACTACGACCAGACAGGCAACAAGCGTTCGGATTTCCCCTGGCTCGTGGAGCGTATCGGCGGGAACGGCGTGCGCGGCCGCTCGCAGTTGCTCACGACGAACGGTTTCCCGGCGAGCTTTCAGCGCGCGACGGTCAATGCCGCGGGGTTCGCAGCGCCGGTCGGCGGAGCGGCTTTCGTTTCCGATCCGGGCTGCGAGGCCGCCGGCGGCGTTTTCGCCATCAACGATGCGGGTGTGACGGATACCACGCGCTGTCGATTCGATTTCATGGACCAGATCGGCGTCATCCCGGCACAGCAGCGCATTCAGTCGTTCTTCGAAGCCGAATACGCCATGACCGATCGCCTGACGTACTTCAACGAGCTCAGCGCCTCGCGCAATCTCAACTACGTCTCCTCGCAGGTCGGCGGCTTCACGAACGGCGCGGCCGCTTCCGGCGCGATCTACGTGCCGGCGAATCATCCTTTCAATTTCTTCACCGCCGATCCCGCGAATCCACGGAACCTGATCTACGTCGATCCGGCGAGCTGGAACAACGCGATTCACACCGCGGTACCGATCGTCGCCAGCTTCCGGCCCGAGGGGCAGTACGCCACCGCGCGCAAGCGGCAGACCAACACGTACCTGCGCGCCGTCAACGGCCTCGAGCTCTCCATCGCCACGCGCTGGCGCGGCTCGCTCTCGCATCAGTACGCCAATGGAGAATTCCTGGAGAACCTGCCGCTCAGTCTCAACGCACCGAACATCAATGGCCTGATCCTGAACGGTGACTACAATCCGTTCGCCTCGGCCATCGTGACGCCGGGGCTGATCTCGCCGAAGGACGGCGTCAGCGTCGCGGACAATTCCCAGGAGATCACCAATCGGCTGTTCTACACGTCGAACGTCTCTCGCCGCACCGAGCAGCAGGTGGCGGACATCTCCGCCTCCGGTCCCGTAGTGGATTTGCCGACCGGCGAGGTTTCGCTTGCGCTCGGTGGCCAATACCGGACGCAGTCACTCAACTATGTGCCCGACTCACTGGCCGCCCAGGGCCTCGCGAGCAACTCCAACCTGGATGCGCCGTTCGCGGATCGCCAGGACGTGAAGGCGGGCTATGTCGAGGCCCTCGTGCCGATCTACGAAGCGGCCCAGATCCAGGCCGCCTTGCGTCACGAGGACTATGGCGCGGCGACGGGCTCGACCACCGATCCAAAGATCACGGCCCGACTCAAACTGTTCTCGGGGCTGCTGGGCCTGCGCGGATCGTGGGGAACCTCGTTTCAGGCGCCCACGCTGGCGCAGGGCGCGACGACCCGAACGCTCGTTCTCGTCAACGATCCCGTCGTGCTCGGGCCAGCGGGACTCGCCTGCACACCGGGCACGATCGGCACCGGCGCGTTCGTCATCACCTCCGGTGACAATCTCGAGCCGCAGGACTCCACGAACTACAACCTGGGCTTCGACGTGAAGCCGACCTCGGCGCTCACCTTTTCCGCGGACTACTGGCACTACGACTATTCGAACCTGATCGCGGCCGGCCAGAACGCACAGTCCATCGTCAGCGGGGAGTGCGCCAGCGGTACCTATGTGCCTGATCCGCGTGTCCAGCGCACGGACGCTGGCCTCGTCAACACGGTGAACACGCCGTTCGTGAATGTCGGCAAGGTGATCACCGATGGAATCGATCTCTCCGCGGCTTATGCATTCTCGCTGGAGAGCTTTGGCGACCTGTCACTCGGCGCGGACACGACCTACGTCAACAAGTTCGATGCCTACAATGCCGCGGGCGTGGTGACGCATGCCGCAGGCAGCCGCAACTTCAACAGCAATTTCGCGCCCATGCCGCGTCTGCGCGGCACGGCGCGAGCGATGTGGTCGAAGAACGCCCACCAGGTGTTCCTGGGCGTCAACCATACGGACGGCTACCGGAACGATCAGAGCAACAATGCACCGGTCGGCAGTTTCACGACCGTCGACCTGCAGTACGGGCTCAGTCTGGAGCACTTCTTCGGATTGGCAGGTTCCACGCTGCTCACTGTCGGCGTGAACAACGCGTTCGACGAGGATCCGCCGGCGCTGATCCGTTACAACGCCAGCGGACAGCTCATCACCGGCACGGTTTCGGACATCGATCGGCCCGGCTACGATCCGCTCGCGGGCGCCGACATTCGCGGGCGCGCGTACTACGTCCGGTTCAAGCAGAGTTTCTGAAACGATACAGGCGCTCACTTCCGCATGGCCAGGCTGACGCTGCGAGACATCTCGAAATCCTTCGGCGCCGTGAGCGTGCTGCGGGATGTCTCGCTCGAAGCCCAGCACGGCGAGTTCGTGACGCTGCTCGGGCCGTCGGGTTGCGGCAAGTCGACCTTGCTGCGGATCATTGCGGGACTCGAGCCGCAGGATGCGGGGACGGTCGCGATCGGCGATCGCGTGGTGGATCGCTGGAAGCCGAAAGACCGCGACGTGGCCATGGTCTTTCAGTCCTATGCGCTCTATCCGCACATGACGGTCGCGGCCAATCTCGCTCTGCCGCTGCAGATGCGGCGGCTGAGCAAGGCGCAGCGGCTGCCGCTCGTCGGTCCGCTCCTGCCTGGATCGAGATATATACGCGAGCGGATCGCGGAGGAAGTGCGCGGCGTCGCCAAATCCCTCGAGCTCGCATCCCTCCTGGATCGCAAGCCGGGGCAGTTGTCGGGCGGGCAGCGGCAACGCGTCGCGCTGGCACGGGCGATGGTGCGCAATCCCGCGTTGTTCCTGATGGATGAACCGCTGTCCAACCTGGATGCGAAGTTGCGGGTGCAGATGCGCGCGGAGATCGCGGACCTGCGCCGGAAGGTCGACGCCACGTTCATCTACGTCACACACGATCAGACGGAAGCGATGACGATGTCGGACCGGGTGGCAGTCATGTTCGACGGCAGGCTCGTGCAGGTCGGGCCACCGCACTTGCTCTACGATCGGCCTGCCACACGACGTGTCGCTGAGTTCATCGGCAGCCCGCGGATCAATCTGCTCGACGCGAGCGTGCGCTCCAATTCGTCCGCGATGAGCGGCACGTGCGAATTCCAGATCCATTGCGATCTGGCTCCCGGCACGGCGGTGACGCTGGGAATCCGGCCGGAAGCGCTGCACCTCGTCGACAATGGAGGCGCCGGCGTGCTGTCCGGACGAGTTCATCATGTCGAGTATCTGGGCAGCGATCTGCTGGTCTACTTCCAGGTGGAGGGAAATTCCGAGCCGCTCGTCCTGCGGGCGCCACCTCAACACGCAGCCTCCTTGCGTCCGGATGCCACGATTCATGCAAGCCCGCGCCGGGATGGCGTGCTGGTATTCGACGACAAGGGCGACGCTGTCAGCACGCCGACCGTGACGCCGTTCCGCAGTCAACGCACCTCATGAGCACGCACGAATCGAGAGTTGGGTATGCCCTGGCCGCACCCGGCATTCTCGCGCTGCTGCTGCTGTTCATCGGCCCGACGATTGCGATCTTCGTCATCGCGGCGACGGACTGGGAGCTGGGCGCGGATCGGCTCTCGTTCGTCGGCCTCGAGAACTTCCGCGTCATGAGTGTCGACCCGGGCTTCCGTGCAGCCCTGTTCAATACGATTGTCTATGCACTCATCGTCGTGCCGGCAACCATGATCCTCGGCCTGGTGACGGCGCTGCTCGTCGAGTCCACGCGCACCTGGCAGGCGTTTTACCGGGCAGCGCATTTCCTGCCGGCCATGGCGACGATGGCGGCCATGGCGATCGCATGGGAAGCGCTACTGCATCCGACCATTGGTCTGGTCAACCACGCGCTGATTTTCCTGGGGCTGCAGCCGGAAAACTGGCTCCACAACCGCCACACCGTGCTGCCTGTGCTGGCAGCGATCGGCGTCTGGCAGAACTTCGGTAACGCGATGGTGCTGTTCCTCGCCGGGCTGAAAGCGATACCGCAGGATCTCTACGCGGCGGCTGCTGTCGACGGCGCGGATTCGCCGCTCGATCGCCTGCGTACCGTCACGCTGCCGCTGCTCGGACCCACGATGATGTTCGTGACGATCATCGTCGGCCTGCGCTCGCTCGAGGTATTCACGAGTGTGCAAATCCTGACGCAGGGCGGGCCGGATCAAGCATCCAACGTGCTGCTCTACACGCTGTATCGTGAGAGCTTCGAGTACCTGAACACGGGCTACGGCGCTGCCATCACCGTCGTATTTCTGGTCATGGTGTGCACGCTCACCCTGATTCAGGCGCGCACCATGGATCGCCGGGTGCATTACACATGAGCCAACGGCCGCGATTGTGGCTGGGAGCGGTGGGACGTCATTCGGTCCTGCTGGTGACCTCGCTCTTCGCGTTGTTGCCGTTCCTGTGGATGGTGAGCCTGTCGCTCAAATCTCCAGCCGAGATGTTCCAGTCCTCGTACTCGCTGTGGCCGGAGCATTTCCACGCGATCGAAAACTACACGCGGGCACTGACGGCCGCGCCGCTGCCGCGATTCATGTTGAACGGCGTCATCGTCTGCGGCGCCATCATCGCCCTGCAGCTCCTCATCTGCGCGCCGTGCGCATATGCGCTCGCCAAACTGAAGTTCGCCGGGCGCGACAGCTTGTTCGCACTGGTGCTGGTCGCGCTGCTGATCCCGCATCAGGTGCTGACGCTGCCGCTCTTCGTGCTGTGCTACGAGGTCGGTATCCTCGACACCTATGCCGGATTGATCCTGCCCTTCATCGTCTCGCCGTTCGGCATCTTCCTGCTGCGACAGTTCTTCAAGGCGATTCCCGACGACGTGATCCATGCGGCGCGCCTCGACGGAGTCTCCGAGCTCGGCATCGTCTGGCGAATCATGATGCCGATGGCGCTGCCGGCGGCGATCGCCTTCGCGATCTTCTCGGCGGTGAGCCATTGGAACGCGCTGCTCTGGCCGCTCATCGTCGTGCAGTCGGAGTCTCTCATGCCGCCGGCGCAAGGCATCGTCGCCTTCCACAACAACGAGGTCGGTGTCGAGTACGGGCCGCTGATGGCCGGCGCGGTCATCGTGGTGGCGCCGCTCGTCATTGCATTCCTCTTCGCGCAGCACCGGTTCATCGATGGACTGAAGATGGGGCGCGTCAAGTGAGCCCGCGGCCGAGGGCGCGAACGGTGCTCGGGCGCAGAGCCTTCATCGCGGGAGGTGCGGCAGCGCTGCCGTTCCTGGCGGCGCCGGTTTCTGGTGCCGTGCGTACGATTCGCGTCAGCGCCACGCCGAGCATCTTCAAGTCGATGTTCGAGGCCTTGTGCCGTGAATTTCAGCGCGAACATCCGGGCATCGTCGTGGAGCTGAGCGCCACGTCACGCGACCAGGACGAGGAGTTCTTCAAGACGCTGCGGCGGGCCCTGATCCACGACCTGCCCGATGTGTCCTTCCAGTCGTTCTATCATCTGCGCACGCTGCAGAGGCGCGGCATCACGGTGCCGCTCAATGGACTGATCGCGAACGAACCGGCGTGGACCCGCGCGAGCTACGACGATTCGCTCACCGAGATCGGCAGCGTCGGGCCAGCCGTCATGGGTCTGGGTGCAGCGGTCTCGTTACCGATCGTCTATTACAACGCCGATCGTGTCACACCGCTCCTCGGATCGAAGCCGTTTCCAGGAGGGTGGCCCGACATCCTCGCGCTCGTAGAACGATTGGCCAGGGAAGCCCGGCCGGGTGAGCTCGGCGGCTACTGCCAGCATCCGCATGGCGGGTGGATCTACATGGGGATGATCGAGAGCGCGGGCGGACGCCTGGTCGACGCGCAGGGCAACCCGGCGATCTTCGAGAGCCCACAGAGCCGGCGCGCGCTGGAGATCTACCGGGCATTCGGTCGCGCGGGCCAGGCGCGCGCCCTCATGGGGAACGATCAGGCGCGGCAGGCATTCGCGGGAGGCACGATCGCGGTGCTCGTCGATTCGTCCAGCAGTCTGGCGGCGTTCGAGCGGCAGATTGGCGGACGGTTCCGGCTCGGCACCGCGCGACTCCCCGTGGTCTCCGCCGGTCGGATTCCTGTCAGTGGAATCGCTTCGGTGCTCATGACGCGGGATGGGGTCCGGCAGCAAGCCGCCTGGCAGTTCATGAAGTTCGTCTCCGGCCCGGCGGGCCAAATCATCATCGGCAGGTCGTCAGGCTATTTTCCCGCGAACACTGCGGTGGTTCGCCGCGCCGACTGGCTCGGGAGCTACTACGACTCGCGCGCGCTCACTCGCGCGGTCACCGAGAGCATGCCGTTTGCCGGCAGGCCGTACGAGTTCCCGGGTAACAACTCGTCGAAGATCTACTCCGTGATTTCCGATCATGTCGAGTCGGTGATCACCCTGTCCAGAACGCCCGCTGAGGCGCTGGATTCGATGAAGCGTTCGGTCGACGCGTTGCTCCCGGCACGCGGCGATATTACTGGTGCGATTTCCGAGGAGAAGCAATGACTGGTTTTTTGCAGCGTAATCTGGCGGCCAGCAAGAAGCTCAAAGCGAAGCTGGCGGCCGGGGAAGTGGCGACCCTCATCAACTCGATCCATCCTTCACCGAGCCTGGTCGAAAGACTCGGCGAGCACGGATTCGACGCGGTGCTGATCGACGCGGAGCATGGTTCCGTGGGACGCGATGGCGTCGAGGAAATGGCACGCGCCGCGGCCCTGGCCGGCACAGCCGCCATCATCCGGCCCGAGGCGTCGTTGCCTCATTTGATCACGGGATACTTCGGTTGCGGCGTCGATGGATTCATGTTGCCGATCATCCGCGGTCCCGAGCAGGCGCGTGAACTGGTGAAGTGGTTTCGCTTCTCCGCACCGAACGACCATGCCGATCGTGTCCTGATCCTGATGATCGAGCACATCGAGGCGGTCGAGAATCTCCCGGCGCTGCTCGCGATCGAAGGCGTGGACGCCTATCTCGTGGCGCCCGGCGATCTGGCGCTGAGCATGGGTGAGGATCTGACCCGCGCCCAACCCTCGCAGCGCGTTCATGCGCTCATGGACCAGGCCATCGAGACCATCGTCAGGTCGGGCAAGGTCTGCGGCATGTGCGTGCACTTCGACACGGTCGAAAGGTTCATCGGCATGGGTGTGAGACTGCTCTACATCCACACCGATCACCTGCTTGCGAGAGGCGCGACGGAGTACTTCTCGAAAGTGGCATCCGGCAGGCGTCGGGCGGCGTGAGCTCCCTGTACTACACGGATGATGGCAGCGGGGAGCCGCTGCTGTTCGTGCATGGCTGGACCTGCGATTCGAATGACTATCTCTGGCAGCTGGCGCACTTCCGCTCGAAATATCGGGTCATTGCGCCCGATCTGCGCGGGCATGGCAGGTCGCCCACGTTGCAGGGTGGCTACGAGGCGCGCGTATTTGCGCGCGATCTGCGGGAGCTGCTCGACGAGCTTCAAGTCCGCAGCTGCGTCGTAATCGGGCACTCTCTCGGAGGACTCATCGCGAGCGCGCTGGCGGTCGAATACCCGCAGCGTGTTCGTGGAATCGTATGCCTCGACCCTTCCTACGGCGTGACCGGAGAAGGGATCGCGGAATGCCACGCGCTCATCGAGCTCATGAGCAAGCCGGGCTGGCCGCAACAGCTTGCGCGCGAGTTCGCCACGTGGGAGCGTCCCTCGACGCCCGCCTATTTTCGCGAGCTGCACGTGCGCCGAATGCTGGCGATGGACCCAGGCGTGGTGAAGGAAACCTTCGCACAGATCTTCGCCGGCACGGATCCACTCGGCGGACGAGAGAGATCGGAGGCCTATCTCGCTGCCCGCACGTGCCCCGTGCTCGGCATTCATGCGCTCGACGGGCACGAGCGCGCGCAATGGGAAGCACGGCACTCGCGTCATCGCGCCAGCCGCTTCCTTCATCTGCCGCTTGGGCACTGGTTGCAGCAGGACGCGCCCGAAGTCATCAATCAGCTGATCGAGCAGTGGCTCGAGACACTCCACTGAGGAAACGAGCACGATGCACTCCACCGAGCTGGCCGGGCTCATCGCCCGGCAACGATCGGGATGGTCCCTGGATCAACCCTTCTATCTGTCCGAAGAGCTCTACGAGCTCGAGCGGTGCGGGTATCTCGCCCGACAATGGCATGTGCTCGCCCATGGCAGCGAGCTGGCAGAGCCGGGCTCGTTCATCGTGCGCGAGCTGCTCGGCGAATCGCTGCTCATCGTGCGTGATGACGCAGGAGCGGCACGCGCTTTCTACAATGTGTGTCGGCACCGTGGCTCGCGCATTTGCGACGCGGATGGGCGCTCCTCGCGGGGCTTCACCTGTCCCTATCATGCGTGGTCGTATCGTCTGGATGGTTCGCTGCGCACCGCCCCGGCGTTGCCAGAGAACATCGACCCCGCGCAACTCGGGCTCCGCACCGTGCCTGTGCGGGAGATCGGTGGAGTCATTCTCGGCAGCCTGAGCGGGGATGTCCGGTCGCTCGATTGCGTGCAGCAGGAATTCGAGGCCGGACTCGATTATCACGGCTTCACGCGCGCCCGTATCGCGGCCCGGCGCAGCTACCCGACCGTGGGGAACTGGAAGCTCGTGCTCGAGAACTTCCGCGAGTGCTACCACTGTCTCCCCGCCCACCCGGAGTACTGCAACGTGATGCAGTGGGTAAATACGATTGGGCGGGTGCCGGAGGACGGTGGCGTCGGCTGGGCGCAGGCCGTCGAGAAGTGGTCGAGTGAGGAAGCGGATCCGGGCTCGCCGCTGCGATCCATCGCGTCTCGCAACGATGACGCGCATCCGGATGTGTCAGCGGAGGGCAGGCTCGTGGCGGGAGTCACGTGCGCAGCCTTCCGCATGCCCATCGGGCCCGGCAAGAAGACGCAATCCCGGGATGGCGTGCCGGTCGCGCCGCTCATGGGCAGACAGACACGATTCGACGGCGGCGTCAGCCATTTCCTGTTCCGGCCCTTCGTCACGCTCATGGCGCTCAACGATCACGCCGTGATGTTTCAGTTCCTGCCCACGGCTGCGCAGAGCACCGAGGTCGTGGTGACCTGGCTCGTGGACGCCGCTGCGCCCGATTGGGAAGTGGATGTCGAGCGAATGGTCTGGCTGTGGGACGTGACGACCCTGCAGGACAAGCGCCTGATCGAGCGCAATGCTGCCGGCGTGCGCTCGCGTTCCTATTCGCCGGGCCCCTACTCGAAGCTCGAGGCGCCGACGGTGCAGTTCATCGAGAGCTACCTGCGCGAGTCCTCTCAGTCTCTGGAGCGCTCATGAGCGTCGCCGTCAGTCAGCGCGCCCGCGATCTCTACGCCGACGCACTCGTTTGGGATACGCACTCCGGATTCTCGCCCGAGCCAGGCGCGGATCTCGACAAGCTGAAGATCTGGCGTGATGCCGGCGTCGGTTACCTGTCGATCGACGTAGGGTTCGATCTCGTTCCCTGGACGCACACGGTCGCGACGCTCGCAGCGTTCCGTCACTGGATCCTGCGTCATGACGATGAATTCGTTCTCGCCGAGACCGTGGACGACATCCGCCGCGCCAACGCGCAGGGCAAGATGGCGGTGACATTCGATATCGAGGGCATGAATGCGCTCGATGGACGCGTCGAGATGGTCGAGCTCTATCGCCGCCTCGGCGTGCGGCAGATGCTCTTCGCGTACAACCGCAACAATCTGGCCGGCGGCGGCTGCCACGATGCGGACTCCGGTCTGACGGACTTCGGGCGCGCCGTGATCGACGAGATGAATCGGCTCGGCATGTTCGTCGACGTCACTCACTGTGGCTACCGCACGTCGCTGGAGGCGATGGAGTATTCCACGCAGCCGGTAATCTTCTCGCACTCCAATCCGCGGGCGGTGTTCGCTCACGAGCGCAATATTACGGACGAACAGATCAAGGCCTGTGCGGCAACGGGAGGGATCGTCGGCATCGTCGGCGTGAATCTGTTCGTCGGGCCGACGGACGACGAGGTGCGCGCCCTGGCGGATCATGTCGAGTATCTGCTGGACGTCGCCGGACCGCGGCATGTCGGGATCGGGCTCGACTACTCGTTCCCGGCCGCTAATCCGGACCATACGCGCGAATTGTTCCGCGCAAACCCGGCGTTCTGGCCGCCGGAGCGAGGATACGACGTCCCCGAGGTCCGCTTCGTCTCGCCGGCGCGGCTCATCGAGCTGACGGACGTTCTGCTGCAGCGGGGACATTCGGAGCGCACGGTTCGCGGCGTGCTCGGAGAGAACTTCTGTCGTCTCGCGCGTGAAGTGTGGAAGTAGGGGAACGCGCGATGTCGACGGATCCGCTGCTGCAGCCCTATCGGCTGAAGCATCTCACGCTTCGCAATCGGATCATCACGACGGCCCATGAACCGGCATACACCGAAGACGGCATGCCGAAGGCACGCTACCGCGCCTATCACGTGGAGCGCGCGAAAGCCGGCATTGCGATGGCCATGACGGCGGGATCTGCCGTGGTCTCCGCCGATAGCCCGGCAGCTTTCGGCAACATCCTGGCATACAAGGATGAAGTGGTTCCCTGGATGACCTCGCTTGCCGAGGCCATCCACGAGCACGGTGCGGCCGTCATGATTCAACTGACGCACCTGGGCCGGCGAACGCGCTGGGACCAGGGAGACTGGCTGCCTGCGGTCTCCCCGTCACATCGCAAGGAAACGGCTCACCGCGCCTTTCCGAAGCGGATCGAGGACTGGGACATTGCCCGCATCGTCGCAGACTATGCCGATGCCGCAGAACGCATGCGGGCTGCGGGTCTCGACGGCATCGAGCTCGAAGCCTCCGGCCATCTGAACGACCAGTTCTGGTCGCCCCTGACCAACGATCTCGAGGATGCGTACGGCGGGTCGCTCGAGAATCGCCTGCGCTTCACGTTCGAGGTGCTGATGGCGATCCGCAAGCGTGTCGGCGCCGGGTTCATCGTGGGCATACGTCCCGTGGTGGATGAGGCTGTGGCCGGTGGACTCGATGCCGCAACGGGATTGCGGATTGCGCAGGCCCTGAAAGAAAGCGGCCTGGTCGACTTTCTCAATGTCCTGCGCGGTCACGTCGACACGGACGCAGGCCTCACGGACCTGATTCCGATTCAAGGCATGCCCAGTGCGCCGCATCTCGACTTCGCAGGGAAGATCCGTGAAGCAACGGGGCTGCCGACGTTTCATGCGGGGCGGATTCAGGACGTGGCCACTGCACGCCACGCGATTGCCTCCGGCAAGCTCGATCTGGTGGGCATGACGCGTGCTCACCTGGCTGATCCCGAGCTCGTGCGCAAGATCATCGACAAGCGCGAGGATGCGATACGGCCCTGCGTAGGGGCGAACTACTGTCTCGACCGCATCTACCAGGGTGGTGCTGCGTACTGTATTCACAATGCAGCCACTGGCCGCGAGCTCACGATGCCGCATGCAATTGCACGCGCAACGAGTTGCCGCAAGGTCGTGGTGGTGGGCGCGGGGCCCGCGGGCCTCGAAGCGGCGCGCGTGGCGGCCGAACGCGGCCATCAGGTTGTCGTATTCGAGGCTGCCAGTGAGGCGGGAGGGCAGGTGCGTCTGACAGCGCAGAGCCCGAGACGTCGCGAGATGATTGGCATCATCGACTGGCGCATGGCTCAGTGCACGACGCTGGGCGTATCCTTCCGCTTCGAGACGTTCGCGGAAGAGAGCGAAGTCCTCGCCGAGCATCCCGACGTCGTCATCATTGCCACGGGAGGATTGCCGGGTACCGGGAGCCTCGCCTACGGCAATGAGCATGTCGTGTCGAGCTGGGACGTCATTGCGGGGAGCGTCGAGCCCGCCGCCCGCGTGTTGCTGTTCGATGATGCGGGAGATCACGCGGCGCTACAGGCTGCGGAGATCATCGCGGAGAGCGGCTCGAAACTGGAGATCCTGACACCCGAGCGCACGTTTGCGCCGGAAGTGATGGGGATGAATCTCGTGCTCTACATGCGCGCCTTGCAGCCGTTCGCCGTGACGTTCACCTTGACGTGGCGCCTGCGCGGAGTGAAGCGCAACGGCACGAAACTGCACGCTTCGATCGGCAGCGACTATGGCCCCGTGGAACAGGAGCGCGAAGTCGAGCAGATCGTCGTCAATCACGGCACCGTCCCGCTCGAGGATCTGTATTTTGCGCTCAAGCCGAAGTCCAGAAACCTGGGCGCGATCGATTACGGCGCCCTGTTGGCGGGCGAGTCGCAAGTGCTCGCGGCGAATCCAGCCGGAAGCTTCCAGCTATTTCGGATCGGCGATGCCGTAGCCGGTCGCAATACGCATGCGGCGATCTACGATGCGCTGAGGCTGGTGAAGGATTTGTAGCCTGCCATCGGTCGGCGACAGCCGGTCCACGATTGCATCGATTCTCTCGCGTGAGTAAACGTCCCGCACGAACTGCCGCGGCTGCTGGATCACGTCCTCCCAGGTCTCGTACTCCTGCATCTCGACGATGCGACTCGATCGAGACGTGCCGGAACCGGCGGGCACAGGCTGGCTCACGACATCGACGGACGACGCGAGGCCGTATTGTCGCAGCAGCTCGCGGTAGCCCCGCATGAGGTACTGAGTGCCGCTCGTCCAATGGTGGATGCACCCAAAGGCAGGCCGGCGCGCACGAATTGCAGAATGAAGCGCGAAGCTGACCAGGTGCCTGTTGATCTGGTGCGAGAGGGCGTAGCCCACCACCTCTCGCGACCATGCATCGATGACAGCCGCGGCATACACGAGTCCGGAACCGATATGCACGTACGCGATGTCGGACACCCAAGCCTGGTGCGGTCGGGTGGGCCTTCCTGTCGCACGCAGCGTTGTCACCACAGCAGACGGTTGCTGATCGCGAGCAGTCCCGCTGCGGACTTTCGCAGATTTCGTGGTCAGGCCGTGAAGCTGAATCAGTCGTGCGATTCTCTTGCGATTGACATGAAAGCCCTCGTCCTGCAGCTGGCGGGTCATGCGTCGGTAGCCATCATTCGGATTGCTGTCGCGCAATTCATGCAGGCGCAGGACGATCTTCTGTTCCAGCTCGAGCGCCGAGTGCGAGCGGTGAGATTGATAGTAGAAGGTCGAGCGCGGCAGGCCAATGGCCTCGCAGATCGCACGCACGCTGCCACGCGTCGGCGCAAATTCGGCAGCAGTCGAGCCGAACACGATGCCGGCGTCGTGCGACCTGCCAATATCCGGTTCGATACCATTAATACGTTCCGTGTCCATCGTCGTCCTCCGTGACCGCGACTCCGCGCGTCATGCGAAGGACTATTTATATACGTCACAAAACGGCAATCAAGATGAAATCGATGCGCCGACCGTATGTCACGTGCCGGACATAGCGCTCGCGTCGCTGCATGCGACACATGTGTATTGGGATATGTGAGCGCGTTGCTATGTAAATCCGACCCGCACCCCTTGGAGATTCAGAGTGCTAATGACGAGGCAGCATCGTTCATCGAGCGTGGTTTGTAACAAAACTGAAATGAAACGGCGCCGCGAAGTTGAACGACCGCGAAGTCTGTAGCGCGAACCGGGCTGTAATATTCGCGGCGCGTCCTATCAATATGCCCGCTAGAGGGGATGCATCTGTGGGCACGCGTTGAAGGCGATGCGGAACAGCGTCTTCTGCTCGATCAGGCCTCTCATCGCCGCCACGAATTCCGCTGCAGCCTTCAGGTAGGGAGCCACCTCCCTCGAATCCGGCGTGTACTGAGGAAACAGCAGCGGGATGCCCTGTTTCAGGAGAGGATGCCGCTCCATTCGCTCGGCCGCGCCCCGCGCGTACCCGAGCTGCGCCAGCCACTTCGATCCGAGGTACAGCAGCCCTTCAGTCGCGAAGTACGCCAGGTAGGCGCCTTCCACGCTTTTGCGGGCATGGTAGAGCGCCAGTGCTGCGTCCCGACTGTCGACGGCTCTCGCCGCCTTGGAGACTTCGTGTAGCGAAGAGACGAAATGAACGGTCGCGCAATAAACAGCGAGCGCTGGGTCTTTGAGTATTGCGCCATGCCGATCCATGTAGCCCGCGGTCTGCGCCAGCAACCACCCCGAGCTGAGACGGCCGAGCACCCGGACCTCGGCTTCGCTGAGCTCCGGGCCTCTGCGGCGCAGACGCGCGTAGAGACGGTGAATCGCTGGCGCGATCGCAACGTTCAGATCCACCAGCACGCCCTCGTACATCGTCAGGAATTCGCCGGCGATCAGCTCGCTGTCGCTGCAGAACTCGAGCGCCCGGGCGTTGTTCGCGCTGTGCCCGGCGTCGTTCACCAGCGCCGACTTGTCGTCGACGAGCACGATGAGATCGACATCCGAGCCGCTCGAGCCCATGCCCAGCACGATCGATCCGGCTGCGAATACGGCTCGCGGCGCCGAGGAGGCAACGACCTTGTCGACCACCTGTTCCAGCGAGTGCCCGATCGTCGCTTCGAACCGCGAGCGGAACTCATCCGCAGTACGACACTCGTGCAACGAGTGATGACCACGATTCATGGTGGTGTACTCGCGTGTGGCCGGTTCTGAGGTAGGCATGTTGGTGGCTCTCTGGTGTTGCGCAAAATCATACGCAAGCGAGGGTTATCGGGTGTCCAACTGAAGGGGGCGCAGGGTCCCCGCTTGTTGGACACGAAATGAGTGAGCGGAAACGTATAGTCGCCCGGCCATGACGCAAGCGCTGAGGCCAACGCCACGCTCGCCTTCCGATCCGGTGCCACTGACGTTTACCCAAAGAGAGTGGTGGAACCGTCAGCAGCTGGATCGCCGGTCCAGCGCGCGTACGGTGGCCGCGGCCGTGCAGTTGTCCGGTCGCCTGGACATCCGCGCGTTACAACGCTCCTTTACGGAGCTCATCCGCCGGCACGAGTCGCTGCGAACCAGAATCGAGACCGTAGACGGCATTCCAAGGCAGGTCGTCGAAGATGCTCATCAATACGAGCTGGAAGTTGTCGAGTTGTGGGCGCCCTCGCAGGCGGAGCGTGAGAGAGAGGCAAGGCGTCGCGCTGAAGAGCTGGTCGGCACGCCTCATTCCGTAGCGACGGATCGATTGTGGACGACTCGGTTGCTGAGATTGGGGGAAAGGGATCATGTACTCGTCGTCGCGATGGACCACATCATCGCGGATGCGGCGTCGCTCGGCATCTTGTGGCAGGAAGTTTTCTCGCTCTACGAGCAGTGCGTCCAGGGGCTGCCGTGTGATCTTGCGAGCACCAGCATTCAGTTTCCGGACTACGCGGTATGGCAACAGAAAACACAGCAGCGCTGGATGGAGAGGCACGGCGCGTACTGGGTCGAGCGTCTCGCGGGAGCTCAGCGCGTGCGCTTGTTTGCAGGCGAGCCTGCAAGTCAGGGCGAATCCGTCTCGTGGGGAACATTTCGTCTCGAGCTCGAGGAGAGTCTCGGCACGGCCCTGAAGGAGTTGAGCCGGCGCGAGCGGACGACGCTCGTGATGAGCCTGTTGACTGTCTTTGCCGCCACCTTATTGCGTTGGTGTCGCACGACGGACGTCGTCGTTCCGTTCCTCAGTATGGGAAGGCTCCACACGGAAGTGCGCAGGACGATCGGGTACTTCGGCGCACCGCTGTTCCTGCGGATACAGCTCTCGCAAGGCGACACGTTCCGCGACTTGCTCAGACGCGTCGGCAATGAGCGTGCGTTGGCCTACAGTCATCACGACGCGGGCAGAGTGCTGGCACAGATACCTGCCGGGGAGTACATCGGTAATCCCTGGTTCAACTGGATTCCCGAGACGTTCAACACGCAACCCATCGGACCCATTTCCGATGCGAATCCGGACGCTACGCTCAGCGTGCGTGCGTTCGAGCTCGAGCGGCGCGACGTCGCTGAAAGGAGCGACGAGTTGCGCCTCGTGCTGTCGGATGTCGGGGGCCAGATCGTGGCATCGATCAGATACAAAGCGGGTGTAGCGCCCTTGAGTTGCGTCGAGCGGTTCGCGCAGGCCTTCCATTCCTGTGCCTGGTCGCTGGCGCACGCGCCCAATGCGCCAATCGCAGAAGGAACCCCCTCGCCATAGGGCGAGGGGGTTCACGTGTTTTAGAAGGTCTTGGATACGCTCAGCCCGATCGTACGCGGCTGAATGTAAGTGCGTACCGTCGTCAGCGTGCTGATCTCTCCAAAGCCAATCAAGCCGCGCTTGTCGGCGACGTTGTTCA